>Ga0310122_10001303_pt1 | contig 15964 bp, 13 predicted proteins | sample CB6_Bottom_1051__FD_203503 | JGI IMG/M metagenome (GOLD analysis project Ga0310122, IMG submission 203503) | Marine microbial communities from Western Arctic Ocean, Canada - CB6_Bottom_1051 | ecosystem: Environmental > Aquatic > Marine > Oceanic | place: Canada: Western Arctic Ocean | collected...
GGCGACGGCGTCGATGGCCGCCGCCCAGGCCCGGCGAGATGCCGTGGTCAGCGCGACGCGTGAGGCGGTCTATACCGCCCATACCCGGGCACAGGCCGCGTCCCGGCGGGCGTCGCTACTCCGTACCACCATCGTGCCTCAGTCCGAGCAGACGCTGGAGGTGTCTCGAGTCGGGTATCAGACCGACCAGGTGGACTTCCTTGTCCTGATCGACAACCAACGCGTGCTGCTCGACACGCAAGTCGACTACTTCCGGGCCGTGAACGATCTGGAGCGCGCACGCGCGGCACTGAAGCGCGCGGTGGGCACCGACATCATCGCCTGGGACGCCGAGACCCGCGTTGGGCCGAGTGACACAGCGAGGGGGCTCCGATGACGCCAGTAATGCAGCGGCGCGTGACGTGGATCGTCGCAGTCGTGACGGTGATCATGCTGGTGTCGATCGGATATGCCTTCCGCGCTCGTCTCGCGAGTGTCTCTCGCATCGGCGAGTGGTGGCAGACGGTGTTCGGTCCAGGCGACATGGTTGACAGAGACGACAGGATGCCGATGGGGCCGGACACGGTCGCCACCGCCACGTTGCCACGCGTGGACCCGGGCGTTCCCGGAATCGCGGCGCGCGCGGAGATCCGGATCGATCCACGCCGACAGCAGTTGCTCGGCGTCCGGATCGTGGCGGCCTCACGCCAGTCGCTCGACCGGACTATCCGAGCGGTTGGCATGGTGGCCTATGACGAGACACGGCTCGTCGACGTGAATCTGAAACTGGACGGCTGGATAGAGGACTTGTATGTCGATTACACCGGTCGGCTCGTCGAGGCGGGCGAACCGCTGTTCACGTTCTATAGCCCGGCCTTGCTGACCACCCAACACGAGTATGTCCTGGCGCTCGAGACGCGTGACCAGCTCCGCGCGTCTGAGGACGCCGCGGCGAGGTCGTACGCCGAACGGATGGTCGACTCCGCACGCGGCCGGCTGGTGCTCTGGGATCTGTCGGCCGAGCAGATCGCCGTCCTGGAGACGACGCGTACGCCGCGGCGGTCCGTGGTGTTCCATGCACCGGCCGCCGGCTACGTGATCACCAAACGGGCGATGCAGGGGTTGCACGTGACGGAAGGCGAGAGCCTGTATCAGATCGCTGATCTGAGCACCGTGTGGGTCGAAGCAGACGTCTACGAGCGAGAGCTCGCCGCCGTGCGGGTTGGGGCGACAGCCGGCGTGATGCTGGACGCGTACCCCGGCGATCGGTTCAGCGGCCGTGTCGTCTACATCTATCCCTACCTCGATGAGCGGACCCGGACGATGACGGTGCGGTTCGAGCTATCCAACGTCGACGGCCGGCTCAAGCCGGGGATGTATGCGAACGTCGAGATCGCCGTGTCAGCCGGTTCCGGGCTCACGGTGCCGGCCAACGCAGTACTGGATTCCGGCGCCGAACAGGTGGTCTTTGTGTCGCTCGGCGACGGCTACTTCGACCCGCGTCAGGTGCGGGTGGGACAGCGTCTGGACGACATGGTCGAGATTCTCGATGGCCTCGACGACGGCGAGCTCGTTGCCACCGCGGCGACGTTCTTCCTCGACTCAGAAAGCCAGCTTCGCGCGGCGCTCCAGGGGTTCGAGCCGGCGCCCGACATCGGCGGACGCGCGTCGGGTTCCCGCGAGCGGTTCGACATCAGGTTCGAGAGCCGGCCGGATCCACCGGCCAGCGGGCGGAACGAGTTCGAGGTGACGGTCCGCGACCCGGCCGGTCAGCCAGTGGCTGACGCCGACGTGGCCGTCGTGTTCTTCATGGCCGCGATGCCGACGATGAACATGCCGCCCATGAGGACCGAGACACCGCTGTTGCACACGGCAGACGGCGTCTATCGAGGTATCGGCGACGTGCTGATGGCGGGGCGGTGGGATGTCAGCGTGCTGGTGACGCGCGCCGGGGAGCGCCTGGGCGCCTCGGAATTCACCCTCGTTGCACAGTGAGGAGTGCGCCATGATTGCACGGATCATCGACTGGTGCACCGCGAACCGGTTCCTCGTCTTGACCGCCACCCTCGTCCTCACGCTGTGGGGGCTGTGGGCGGTGGGTGAGACGCCGCTCGACGCGGTGCCGGACATCTCCGATGTGCAGGTGATCGTGGCGACGCCGTGGGAGGGGCGCAGTCCAGACCTGATCGAAGACCAGGTGACGTATCCGATCGTGACGTCGTTGCTCTCGACCCCGCGGGTGCGCACGGTCCGGGCGGTCACCGACTTCGGCATGTCCTACGTCTACGTGATCTTCGAAGATGGCACTGACATGTACTGGGCGCGCAGTCGCGTGGTGGAGTATCTGCAAGGGATCCGCGGTCTCTTGCCGGACGGCGTCAACCCGGCGATCGGGCCGGACGCGACCGGTGTCGGCTGGGTGTTTGAGTACGCCCTGGTCGACGAGACCGGCACACACAACCTGGCAGAGCTCAGGAGTTTCCAGGATTGGCATCTTCGGTACTGGTTGGCCAGTGTCCCCGGTGTGGCCGAAGTGGCCACGATCGGAGGGTTCGTCAAGCAGTATCAGGTGAATATCGACCCCAACCGGCTCGCGGCGTACGACCTGTCGGTCACCGATGTGGTGCGTGCCATCCGAGCGAGCAACAACGACGTCGCGGGGCGCCTGCTGGAGTTCGCGGGTCGGGAGTATATGGTGCGCAGCCGCGGCTATTTGACGTCGGCCGATGACATCAGACAGATCGATCTCGGCGTGGATGCTGGTGGGACGCCGGTCCGTGTGGACGACGTGGCCCAGGTGCGGGTGGGGCCGGATATCCGGCGTGGTGTGGCCGAGCTCGACGGTCGTGGCGAGGTCGTCGGTGGCATCGTTGTGATGCGCTTCGGAGAAAACGCGCTGCAGGTGATTGACCGCGTCAAGGCGAAGTTGCGCGAGGTCGAGTCGTCATTGCCCGCGGGTGTGACGATCGTGCCGACCTACGACCGCTCGCGTCTCATTCGAGACGCGATCGGGAATCTTGGACGCACGCTCGTCGAGGAGGCCGTCGTCGTCTCGATCGTCATCGTGCTGTTCCTCTTGCACATCCGTTCCGCGCTCGTGCCGATCCTGGTGCTGCCGATCGCGGTCGTCGCGTCGTTCGTGCCGATGTACTACCTCGGCGTTAACGCCAACATCATGTCGCTGGGTGGCATCGCGCTGGCCATCGGGGTGCTCGTCGATGCCGCCATCGTCATGGTCGAGAACGCCTACCGCCGTGTCTCGGAGGCTGACTATGAGGAGGCGACGCGCGCGGCGCAGCAACGACAAATTGTCATCGACGCGGCCAAGCAAGTAGGCCGTCCGATCTTCTTCTCATTGGCCATTATCGTCATCTCCTTTGCGCCCGTGTTTCTGCTTGAGGCGCAAGAGGGGCGCATGTTCAGACCGCTGGCCTTCACCAAGACCTTCATCATGGTGTGTGCCTCGGCGTTGTCGATCACACTCGTGCCGGTCCTGATGACCCTCCTCATCCGCGGTCGGCGTCTCCCGCAGGCATCGCGGAATCCGCTGACCTGGCTATGCACTCGCCTCTATGAACCGATGCTCCGGCTGGCGCTGCGGTGGCGCTGGTCGGCCCTGCTCCTGAACTTCGCGCTCGTGCCGTTGACCTTGCCGCTCCTCTTTACCCTCGGCTCGGAGTTCATGCCGCCTCTGTATGAAGGCTCGATGCTCTACATGCCGACGGCGCCGCCAGGTCTGGCGGTGGGCGAGGCCACCCGGCTCCTACAGGTGCAGGACAAGCTGCTGGCCGAGTTTCCCGAGGTCGAACGGGTGTTCGGCACCGTCGGACGAGCGACCACGCCCACCGACAACTCACCGATGGGCATGGTCAACACGACCATCACGCTCAAGCCACGGGAGGCGTGGCGTCCGGGCATGACCGTCCCACGGTTGCAGGCCGAGATGGACGAGGCGTTGCAGTTTCCGGGGTTCCCCAACGTCTGGACCCAGCCCATCCGCAACCGGCTCGACATGTTGCTGACCGGCATCAAGACCCCTGTCGGCATCAAGATCTTCGGCTCGGATCTGAATGTCATCCAGCGTCTCGGGGAGCGTATCGAGCAGATCGCGCAGGGCGTCGAGGGCACACGCAGCGTATATGCCGAGCGGGTGGCGCAGGGCTACTTCACGGACATTCGGATCGACCGCGCCGCGATCGCCCGATACGGGCTGACGGTGGCAGATGTGCAGGACGTCATCCAGTATGCGCTCGGGGGGCAGACCGTCACACGGACCGTCGAGGGCCGAGAGCGCTATCCGGTCAACGTGCGCTACGCACGGAGCTTTCGGGACACCCTGCCGGCCCTCCAGCAAGTACCGGTGCGAACCCCCACGGGGGCGCACGTGCCGCTTGGCCAGTTCGCGTCCGTCGAGCTCACCTCGGGCCCCGCCATGGTGCGTGATGAAGATGGTCAGCTTGCCGGGTATGTGTATGTCGACACCGCGACCCGGGATGTGGGGGGGTATGTCGATCGGCTCAGACAGGCCATCCGCGAACAGCTGACCTTGCCGGCCGGCTACACGCTGGACTGGACCGGGCAATACGAGTTCCAGGTGCGGGCTCGGGAACGGCTGCAGGTGCTGATTCCCATCGTCTTTCTCGTGATCTTCATGTTGCTCTATGTCACGTTTCAATCGGTGTCTGAGGCCGTGGCGGTCATGCTGTCGGTCGTCTATGCGATGACCGGCGGTGTGCTCCTGCAATGGTGGCTCGGCTACAACTTTTCCGTCGCGGTGTGGGTCGGCTACATCGCGCTCTATGGCGTGGCGGTGCAAACCGGGGTCCTGATGGTGACCTACCTGCGTGAGGCCGTCGACCAGCTCCTCGAACGGGGAGGAGACGTCACCGAGGCGGATCTCCGTGACGCGACGATGCGTGGGTCGGTGCTGCGCTTGCGGCCCAAGCTCATGACCGTCGGCGTCACCATGGCGGGCCTGCTCCCGATCATGTGGAGCACCGGCGTCGGCGCCGACGTGATGAAGCCGATCGCGGCGCCGATCATTGGCGGTATGGTCACGTCGACCATTCACGTGCTCGTGATCACGCCGGTGATCTTCTACCTGATGAAACGGCGCGCGCTGCGGCGCGGGACGCTCACACGCTCCGCCGGGTAGGGCCTCGCGGGCGCTGGTATGATCGCCGTTCGGTCATGACGGTTCTCTCTTCCACACCAGAGCACGCTCGCGGCGGCGGCACGCGGCGTCTCCTTGGCACGTTCGGTGGCGTGTTCACTCCGAGCATCCTCACCATTCTCGGCATCATCCTCTTTCGTCGGCTTGGGTATGTGGTCGGGAGCGCTGGTCTGCTTGGGGCGCTGGGGATGCTCGTGCTGGCCACGGCCATCTCGGTCAACACCAGCATGTCACTGTCGGCGATTGCCACGAGCCGTCGCGTGCGTGGCGGCGGCGACTACTACTTGATCTCCCGTAGCCTCGGGGTAGAGTATGGCGGCGCGTTGGGGGTCCTGCTGTTTCTGGCCCAGGCGATCTCGGTTGCCTTCTACTGCGTCGGGTTCGGTGAGGGGGTCGCGGCGATCGTGGGCGGGAGCGACCTGCTTGTCCGGTCCATGGCGGTGGTGGCGGCGCTCGGCCTGTTCGGTCTCGCCTATGCCGGTTCAGATCTGGCCACCCGGTTCCAGTACGTCATCATGGCGATCCTGGTGGCCGCGCTCGCCTCCTTCTTCGCCGGGGCGTACGCGGCCTGGAATCCGGCGTTGCTACGGGCCAGCTTGACTCCTGACCCCGCCGCCGCCGCCGTCTCCTTCTGGCCGTTGTTCGCCATCTTTTTCACGGCGGTGACCGGTTTCACGCAGGGCGTCAGCATGTCCGGGGACCTCGAGGACGCCTCGCGCAGCCTGCCGCGAGGCACCTTCCTCGCCGTCGGGCTCTCGACGGTGGTCTACGCGGCAGCCATCGTCATGTTCGCGGGGGCCGAACCGCTTGACGAGCTGCGGGCGGACTATGAGGGGATGGGGCGGGTGGCCAGTGTCACCTGGCTCATCGGGGCCGGGGTGCTGTCGGCGACGGTGTCCTCGGCGCTCGCGTCATTCCTCGGGGCTCCGCGCATCCTGCAGGCGCTGGCGAGCGACCAGCTGTTCAAGGGCCTGGGACCGTTCGCTGTGGTCGACCCCGGCACCGGCAACCCACGTCGCGCCGTGGTGCTGACCGGGGTCATCGCGGTGGTCACCATCATCGTTGGTGACCTCAACGCGATTGCGTCCGTAGTGTCGATGTTTTTCTTGATCTCCTACGGGTTGCTCAACTACGCGACCTATGTGGAAGCCACCGGTGCGAGCCCGTCGTTCCGTCCACGATTCCGGCTGTATGACGCACGCGCCAGTCTCGTCGGCACTTTCCTGTGCGGCGGGGTCATGCTGGCGATCGACCCGATGGCGACGGCGATGGCGGTGGCGCTGTTGTTTGCCGGCTATCAGTACTTGCGGTGGACGGCGGTGCCGTCCCGGTGGCGAGACAGCCGGCGGGCATACCGGTATCGCAAAGTCAAGGATGGGTTGCAGGAACTGGCCGACCAGGAGGAGAGCCCGATCGACTGGCACCCGCAAATCCTGCTCTTCACGGACACGTCGACACGCCGGTCGCGTGTGCTACGGCTGGCGTCCTGGATTGGCGGTGGGGCCGGGTTGATCACGGCGGTCCAGCTGATCGAGGGGGACAGCGGATCGGTGGCTGTCCGGGCACGACGAGCCGAGGCGGAGGCGCGGCTCAGGGCAGAGCTCGACGAGGACGGCGTGGACGCGTTTGGGCTGGTCGTGGCGGCGCCCGACCTCGCCGCGGCCTCCATGACGCTGTTGCAGTCCTGGGGCGTCGGCCCGATTCGTGCCAACACCGTGGCGCTCAACTGGCATGAAAGTCATGCCCCGGAGTCGGCGCTCCGCTACGGTCGGCTCTTGCAGCGTGCGATCCGGCTCGAGCAGAACATCGTGGTGTTTGATGCCGACCACACCGACTGGGCGCGTCTAGAGGACACACCGCCGGGTAAGCGGCGCATCGATGTCTGGTGGTTCGAGGACGAATCGTCCCGACTGGCGTTGCTGTTTGCCTATCTGATGACGCGACACGATGAATGGGACGATGCCACGATCCGGGTGCTGGCACCGGCGCCGGCCGATGGGGAGCAGAAGGTCGCCGCCAGTCTGGCGTATCGGCTCGAAGAACGACGCATCGAAGCGACGATCGACACGGTGGTGCACGTGGATGTCGCCGCGGTGGCCGAGCGCTCGCGAGACGCCTCGGTCGTGTTCCTGCCACTGCGGGTGGAGGGGATGCGATTGCTCGATCCGTTCGGCGACCCGGTCGAGACGCTGCTCCGACACCTGTCGCTCGTGACCCTGGTGGCGGCGGCTACGGACATCGAGCTACGGACGGAAGATGAGGACGAGTCCCCACCGGTCACCGACGATTCGCCGCCCGAGGAGACGGATCCCTCCTAGTTCCGGAAACCGCGCCACAGGGCGCGCACGTGCGCGCCCTGTGGCGGCTCTGGGCGTAGCCCCGTCTAATTATGGAAACACGCCGAGCGAGAGATATGACCGCGCCACTTTCTCGATAGCGTTGGCCATGGCCGCGACCCGCAGCGACCGCATATCCGGGTGCCGGCGCAGGGTGTCGCAAATCTCGTGGTAGGCGACGACGAGGATTTCCTCGAGACCGGAGTTGACGACCGTCAGCTCATCGGCGCCACGGGTGACCGAAGCGCGTTCTTCCGGTGTCAACCGCGCCCCCGTGGCAGTTTCGATGGTGGACAGCATCCGTTGGTGCGCGCTCTCCTGATAGCGTTTCTCGAGCCGACCGAATCGGACATGGGAGAGGTTCTTGAGCCACTCGAAGTAGGACACGATCACGCCGCCCGCGTTCGCGTAGACGTCCGGGATCACCAGCACGCCTTTCTCCTCGAGGATGGCGTCCGCCTCGGGCGTAGTGGGCCCGTTGGCGCCTTCGAGCAGGATTTTGGCCCGCACCCGCGGGGCGTTCTCTTCCACGATCTGCTGTTCGAGCGCCGCCGGAACCAGTACATCGCAATCGAGCTCGAGCGCGTCGAGCGATCTCGGGAGGTTGGTGGCGCCCGGATAGTCGAGCAGCGTCCCGCTGACGTCTCGATGGTGCATGACCGCCTCCGGGTCGAGTCCCCGCGGGTCGGCGATGGCCCCTTCGCGTTCCGCGATCCCGACGATGAGCGCACCGGCGTCGCGACAACACCGTGCTGCCCAGTAGCCCACCTTCCCGAGGCCCTGCACGACGATGCGTTTGCCCTCGACCCCGACCGGTAGCCCGAGCTGACGCATGTCGTCTGCCTGGGCGCAGACCGCGCACAGCACGTAGTACAGTCCCCGACCCGTCGCCTCGGTGCGTCCGCTGATGCCGCCTTGGTCCTGTGGTTTACCGGTGACGCACCCCTGCGCGTCGATCTGGCCCTGGCGCAGTGCGGCGTAGGTGTCGGCGATCCAGGCCATCTCCCGACTGCTGGTACCGTAGTCGGGTGCCGGCACGTCGACCGCCGGGCCGATGAAGTTCTTCAGCACTAGCTCGTGGGTGTAGCGGCGGGTGATGCGCTCGAGTTGATCATCGGTGTAGGCCGCCGTGTCAATCCGGACCGCCCCCTTGGCGCCACCGAAAGGGATATCGACGATGGCGCACTTGTAGGTCATCAGCGCCGCCAGCGCCATGACCTCATCCTCGTTGACCTGTGCGCTATAGCGGATGCCGCCTTTGAGCGGCAGCCGGTGGTGGCTGTGTTCGACCCGCCAGGCCCGGATGACTTCGAGCGTGCCGTCGCGCTGGCGGAGCGGAAAGTCGAAGCGATACACGGAGTTGCACCGTTTGATCTGGTCGAGCAGGCCCTGGGGGTGGTCGCCGAACGAGGCCGCGCGATCAAAGGTACGGGAGACATCATCGAAGAAACGGTGGATGCGAGGCGTCACGAGTGTCAGGTTACCCGATAATGGCGTAGGTCAGTTCCAGCTCGTTCCGCGCCCAGGGGCAGCGAACCTCGTGCAGAGAAAACGGGTGTCGCACGGACGTTTGCTCAGGGGCGCGGTGCGGTCCCACAGAGGGAATAAACCCGGGGCGGTGAGGTCTATCAGGGCGGTGGGCCAGCGAGGCTCCGTGCGCGGCAGGACCGCCCCGGTAGCCAGGTTTTTCTCACAAGCCCGCCATGCGGGGGGAGTCTGGTACGGAGGACAGGATGAGAGAGCGCGGAAGGTCTCCCGTGTGGCGGGGCGCTTGCATCTCGGTGCTCGCGATGCTGGGGCTGGTGGCTGCCTGCAAGCAGGTCGAGCTGGCCAGCCGCTGGGCCGACGAAGAGGTTGTGGTTGATGGCATGAACGACGAGTGGACCGGTGCCACCACATACTTCGAGAAGCAGGATCTGAACATTGGCCTGGTCAACGACGACGAGTTTCTGTATGTCAGCTTGGTCACGAGTGGCCCGGTCGGCCGGCTGGCGATGGCGGCCGGCCTGACGGTGTGGTTCGATCCCTCCGGGGGCAAAGAGGAGTGGTATGGCATCCGCTTCCCGGTGCCGCCCGAGTCGAACGATCGGTCGAGTGGTGGTCGCGGCGGTCGCGGACGGGACGGGCGTGCGGGGGGGCGCGGTGGCGGGCAGTCTGGCAGAGGCGGGTTACGCCCAGGTGACCGGCTGCGACAGGTCGAGCTAGAGGGGCCGGGCGAGCTCAGTCGGCGCCGTCTGCCGCTGCCGGTCGGTGGCGGGTTGGAGGTGGCCATCCGGAGCAACGGGCCGGCGTTCGTCTATGAGCTCAAGGTGGTTCTGGCGCGAAACGACGACTATCGAATGGGGCTCGGCGTGGAGCCGGGGTCCGAGATCGAGGTTGGCTTCGTGACCGGCGACATGGGGGGGCAGGGTCGCGGTCGGGGCGGCTTCGGCGGGGGCTTTGGGGGGGGCGGCGGCCGGGGTGGTCCTGGTGGCGGCGACAGACCCGACCCCCTGGAGCTCTGGGCCAAGGTGCAGCTGAGCGCAAGACCAAGCTCCTAAGCCACTAGACACCTCCCATGGGCAACTGCGTCACGATTGGATCACTCGTCGTCGCCGGCGCTGGTGTCGTGCCCCCGCGGAGCGGGCTGTGAATAGGCTCTGGCGGCGATGCGGAGCTCCCGCACCGGCGCCGGGCACTCGTCGGTGTGAGGCGGAGCTTCGCTGCCAGCTCGTGACGCGCCCCGGGCGCGGCACCTTGGGCAGAAAACAGTGTTGCGCCGGCGCGGGTCTACAGATCCGCGGCTACGTACGGACGTTTTCTCAGGAGCCATGAAACCACGGTATCTCTCGGTCGCGATCGTGCTGGCGGTGATCGGCTGCGACAGCTCCAGCCCCGTGGCTCCCACATCCGTGGTCTCGGACGAGGTCGACACCTTGCCCCCACCCGCAGCGTCACCTCCAGGACCGTCGGTCGCCAGGCCTGCTTTCAGGGTGATGACCTGCAACGTGCAGCTGGCGAATTTCGGTGCGCCCAACACCGCCAGTCGGAAGCCGATGATTGTCGAGATCATCCGGTCGGAGGCGCCAGACATCGTGGGCATCCAGGAGCTCGGTTCAATCCACCGTGTGGATATCGAGGCTGGGCTGCAGGACCTGTATGACATCTACGATGGCGGGAGCACGACCGCCGAGCTGATCCTGTTGAGGAAGAATGTCCTGGTGGGCTCCGGACAGGGCGTGGTCACCCTGTCGACCCGGTGTGGGGGGCCTTGGGCGTCACCTTTCTGGAGGTGCGCAGCCTGCGCGGCGTCAGTTTTGTGTTGGCCAACACCCACCTGTGCTTCACCGACCCTGCGCAGCACGCCGTCGGGGTGATCGACACCCTGGCAGCACGATTTCCCGGTCGGCACATCGTGCTCCTCGGCGACCTCAACTCGAGAGAGGAGAGGCGACACGATGAACTTCCTCCTGCAACAGGGGGAGCTCTTGGGCCGTGTCAGTCCGGTGCAGTTCTTTGATACCTGGACCCTCGCGGGTGGCAACCGCTCAAGCCGTGTGGGCACCGGGATTGACTGGGTCCTGACGACCGATGGCACGGGTCAGTTCATTGGTGTCCAAGATGCGACCGTCGTAGCGAACGCTTCGCAGGCCTCCGACCACACCCCCATCACAGCGACGCTGTTTTAGCGAAGCTCCGCTTCAAGCAGCGTAGCTCCGCTTCGCTAGATGACTGTTCTCACAGCCCCGCTACGCGGGGGCTCGCCGTGTTGACAAAGGCGAGCACGTCGGTTGGGGCAGACCAAGGAAATTGTGAAGCGGGTCGCTACTGTTGGATGTTGTAGTTCACGACGATCTGAGTCTCCGTGACCTGGCCGCCGGCTGGCATCTGCTCGATGACACCGACGTTGATCGTACGGCCCTCCGCTGCCAGCTCTGCTGAGACAGCCCCGAACGCCCCGTCAGGGGTCCGCGTCAGCGATTCTGCGAGAATCGAGTAGCCCGCGTTCTCGAAGCGCTGCGTGTAGTAGTCCACCACCGTCTGCGCTGAGTCGGTCGTCGTGCTCGTTACGGCCCCCGTCACGCCGTCGCCGGCCGCGGCTTGATACGACCCCTGGTGTTCGCTGGCGCGCGGGTAGACCGGCACCCAGTCGGGTACGTCATCGAGTCCGGCGCCTACACCGAAGTGAACCTCCCCCTCGGGTCCGCTGGACGTCATTGCGGCGGCGTTCGCGTCACTGGCATCTATCGAGAGTTGGCCCTCGTCAGTGGTCATGCTGAACCGACCCTCCTCGATATCCTCGAAATTCAGCGTCGCTTCCTCCCCAGTCCTGCTGTTGCGAAACGTGATGGTGCCGGCGTCGGCATCGGTTTCGAGGAGATCGAGCTCCGGGTTGACCCGGATCATTGTCTCGGCGGCGACCCGCGCCGGGTCGTCCTGCAGGTCTTCGACGATCCCGGCGATGCCACGCCCACCGGTTGCCTCGTCCACGATTTCCTGGCCAGCCCGGAACACGAACACGCCGAACCCGACCACGGCGATCGCGCCGAGGAGGGTGATGCCACCGCAGCCGATGGCGACCCAGGCCAGTGGTGACAACCCCTTCTTCGCGGAGCTGGGAGTCGGGGCGCCGGGCATCGGTGGTGGCGTTGCATCGGGCATGGCCGTGTTCTACTCAGGTCACTGGTGCTTGCAGGATAACAGACGGCGACGGCGTTCCCGTGGTCACGGTGTCTCCGCGGGTTCCGGCATACTCGGGCCTTCCAAGGCCACCATGGTCGGCCTCACTGCGTCGCCCCGTGCCGCCGGGCAACCGGCGACCGTACCGGTCGCCTTCGTCGACCTTCGCGCCGGCGGCACGATCCGCACCCACTACGACCCGAACGCCCGGATCGGCGATCCGCAGACGACACGCTCCGCGTCGTGAACTACGTCCCGCACCGGCTGCTGACGCTGAAGGCCGACATCGCCGAGAACTGGCCAGCTATCCTGGCCGGAAAGGCGTCGCGCCGATGGATCTTATCGCTGTTCTCACCAGCGTGGTCCAGCAGCAACAGGAGCGTATCGAGGCCCTGGAGGAGCGGTTGGAGTCTCTGTGGAAGTAGATACCGACGTTCTGTCGGCAGATGGGTGACCACTTTCTGCTACGGGTCACGGCTCAGCCAGGTCTCGATCAGCTCGTTCACGCGCTTCGGGGCCTCCTGTTGGACCCAGTGGGAGACGCCGGGGAGATAGCGAACCGTCAGGTCCCTCACCAGGTGTTCGGTACCGTAGGTCAGTTCCTTCCCCAGGGCGGTGTCCGCCTCACCCCAGATCAGCAATGTGGGTACATCGATCGTCCTGGTCAGCGACGGGTCCGGGTGACCTGCTCGGGTCCGGCGGAAGAGCGTGCGGTTGGCCCGGTAGTAGTTGACCATCGCGGTCAGGGCGCCCGGTTCGAGCGCCTGTCGACGATATACGTCGAGCACTTCGGGCGGGAACCTGGTCTTATCGACCGCCATGTCGAGGAAAGCCCTGGCGATGGCGCGTGCGCCGCGCCGGCGCAGGGCGAGCTCCGGTAGGATCGGCAGCTGGAAGGCGAAGATGTACCACGACCGGCGGATCTGCGGCCACCGGAACAGGCCGGCGACGAACAGCGCCGGGTGTGGCGCATTCAGGATGATCAGCCGGTCGAGCGGGCGCAGACGACTGAGCGCCGTCGCCCAGGCGATACCGCCGCCCCAGTCGTGGCCAATCAGCAGGGTCGACCTCGCCGCGGCCGCATCGATGAGACCGACGACATCGGCGGTCAGACAGTCCATCCGGTAGTCTGCGACGCGTCCCGGTCGGCTCGACTTGCCGTAGCCTCGCAGACACGGCGCCCAGGCGCGGTAGCCGAGCCTGGCCAGCAGTGGGAGCTGGTGGCGCCAGGCGTAGGCGTGCTCAGGGAAACCGTGGAGGCACAGGGCGAGCCGATCGCCCCCGCCGCACTGGTGCACCTCGAAACGCAGGTCGTTCGCGTCGACGAAGCGCGTCGTGATGGCGGTGTCAATCACGCGGGGCTCGCGCCAGACGAACGGACGTGTGCCGAGACCTACTCCGGCAAGCGGTACGCTAGCAACTCGCCGGATCGGCCACCGCCACTCGTGGCGACAACGATGTATTGCTGGTCGTTCACCCGGTAGGTCATCGGCGACCCGCTTTGCGGGGCGGTCATGTAGACGGCGCCGACTTCTTCCCCGGTCGCCTTGTCATACGCGCGCAGCATCGCGCCAACCTCACCGGTCTCGGTCGTGTAGCTCCCCGATTCGCCGGCCACGACCACGGTCTTGGTCACCAGGACGCCGACCCGACCCGGCCAGCCTGTTCGTCCGATGTCCGCGCCGTCGAGCACCGCATGGTTCTGGATGTTGTCCGGCGCTTCGCCGTGGGGAATCTGCCACGCGATGTCGCCCGTGTTCATGTCGATCCCGGTGATGCGGCCCCAAGGCGGTTTGATCATCGGGAACCCCTGAATGTTCGTCGCGGCGTCCCGGAAGCTGACGCCCTCGGGGCGGCCACGGATGAAGTCCATGTCCGAGCGTTCGGGGTCGTTGACGAGTCCGAGCGCCCCGATCTGGGTCTTGGTGTAGATGTAGAAGAAGCCGGTCTCTGGGTCGGCCGACCCGCCAGGCCAGTTCACTCCACCGGTCGAGCTCGGCAGCTGGATCGTACCGAGCGTGCCCTCGGCCGTGGCCACGGTCGGTGGGTCGTAGAGCCACCCGACGGTGTACTTGGAGAGGATCTCTTCGGCCTGCGCGCGTAGCTCAGGGGTGTAGTCCACCAGGCTGTCGACGCCGAGGTCGATCTCGTCGACCGGGGGCGGCTTGGTCGGAATCGGCTGGGTCGGTGCATACCACTCACCCGGCACGTCGCCCTCCTTGACCGGTGTTTCGGTGATCGGCCAGACCGGTTCGCCGGTGACCCGGTCGAGCACGAACATATACGACTGCTTGGTCGGCTGGATGAGCGCCTTGATCTCGCGCCCATCGACGGTGATGTCGAGCAGCACCGGCGCGGCCGGGAGGTCCCAGTCCCAGATATCGTGGTGCACCGTTTGGTAGTGCCAGGCGCGTTCCCCGGTGTCCAGGTCGACCGCCACCACGCTCCCGGAGAACAGGTTGTCGCCATGCCGGTGCCCGCCATAATAGTCACCGGTCGGGGCTTCGACCGGGAAGTAGGCCATGTTCAGCTCGGGGTCGATGGTCATCTGCGCCCAGACACCGGTGTTGCCGGTGTAGCGCCACGAGTCGTTTTGCCACGTGTCGTTCCCGAACTCGTCCCCGCCTGGAATTGTGTGGAAGATCCACTTGCGCTCGCCGGTGCGGAGGTCATAGCCTCGGACATAGCCCTTGGCGTTCGTACGGGACTCCGGCGCACCACCCGGCGTGTGGGCGGCCCCGATGATGATGGTGTTCCCTGCGACGATCGGCGCGGCGTGCAACCCGATGTCAGCCTCAATCGGGTCGAGGTCCTGGTCGTTGTTCTGTTTCAGGTCGACGAGGCCGCCGTCGCCAAAACTCTGGACCCGGGTCCCGGTTCGCGCGTTCAGCGCGATCAGCTGGTAGCCGGGTGTGACATAGAGAATGACGCCGCCATCGCCGTTCTCCCAGTAGGCCAGCCCGCGACCTGACAGGCGGCGTGGCGCCGACGCACCCCGCGCACCTTCATCGAGGCGGTGCATCCAGAGCAGTTCGCCCGTCTCCGGGTCCAGTGCGACCACACTCCGGCGGCTTCCCGCCGTCACGTAGAGCACGCCGTTGACCATGAGCGGTGTCGATTGGTAGTTCCGCTCCGGCTGGGGACCGAGGTTATCGGTCTTGAAACGCCAGGCGAGCTCCAGTTCGCTGAAGTTCTCTGCGGTAATCTGATCGAGCGGTGAGTATCTGTCGTGCGACAGGTTGCCGCCGTATGTCGGCCACTCGCCATTCGCGGTCCCCTGCTCCTGAGCGGCGGCCAGTTCAGCGGTGCCCAGCAGGGAGATCGTCAGGCAGGTCACAGTCAGCTGCGATAGCACTTTCATGGATCGTTCCTCGGTTCGGTCTTGCGGCGCGACTACGGCACAGGCCTAGGCCCATCCCGGATGCCGAGTTAGTGCAGCACATGATAGCGGAAATCGAGTCGGAGGCCCCAATTTCGGCCGGCTACGACCCGCGACGCGGAGATGTCATCGCCGCCGGGCGCCCCCGGCGTTACCTGGCCGCGGCCGCGATCGGCCGCGCGTCACGATCGACCAGAATCGGCGCGCCCAGTTCCAGCTCGCCGAGCCGGGCGAGCTGTGTGCGCGCGTCACCGACCACGACATAGATCATGCGGGCGGGGTCCAGGTATGTGATGGCCAGCGCCCGCACGTCCTCGACCGTCATCGCGGCGATGGTGGCCTCCCGCCGGGTGATGTAGTCGGGAGGGAGATCGTAGGCGCTGATGTTCTGCAGCATGCTGACCAGTGCACCCAACGTCTCGAACGCTCTGAAGTTGC
>Ga0310122_10001304_pt1 | contig 15955 bp, 21 predicted proteins | sample CB6_Bottom_1051__FD_203503 | JGI IMG/M metagenome (GOLD analysis project Ga0310122, IMG submission 203503) | Marine microbial communities from Western Arctic Ocean, Canada - CB6_Bottom_1051 | ecosystem: Environmental > Aquatic > Marine > Oceanic | place: Canada: Western Arctic Ocean | collected...
AGACTCAGCAATTGACTGCACAAACTGGTATGCAGGCTCAACAGCTTGAAGCGCAACGCCGTGAATCCGACGCTGCTCGCGCTCAACAGGCATTGATACAGGGTCAGCAGCTAGGAACCCAAGCAGATCTCCAGTATCAGCAACTTGCACAGCAGGGTGGAATCCGTGGTGCTGAATTAGGACTTCAGGCACAGATGCAAGGACAGCAATTAGAGGCCCAACGAAGGTCCGAAGATGCTGCCCGCGCCCAACAAGCTGCACTGTCGGGTCAGCAACTGGGGACGCAAGCGGCGTTACAGACTCAGCAGTTAGGACAAGCTGGTGATATTCGTACCGCCGAATTGGATACTCAGATCGGGTTGGCTGGTCAGCAACTACAAGCACAGCGCAGGGAAGCAGACGCTGCTAGATCCCAACAGGCCGCTATGCAGGCACAGCAACTGGATACCGAGGCTAGGTTGCAAGAGCAAAGACTCGGTACTGGAAGAACACAACGTAAGACAGAGTTGGACTTACAGGCTGCTCTCGCGAATCAACAGGCTGCTTTACAAACTGGTAGCCAAACCCAGCAACTTGAAGCGCAACGAGCCGTGCGTCAGGCAGAACTCGACTTACAACAGCAGCAGGCAGTATCGGGTGTTGGTGCCGATGTAGCGATGCAGCGTCAGCAACTTGAGGTGCAGGCTCAGATACAGACTGCACAGAATCAGTTGGAAGCCGCCAGGGCAGATCAGCAGGCTGCGTTCCAATCTGGTAACGCTCAGGCACAGCTTGAGGCTCAACGTCAGATGCGTGAATCGGAACTCAGGTTACAGAGAGCGCAACAGACGCAACAGCTTGGTGCGGGTGCCGCAGCCCAACAGACTCAGCTTGAGTTCGCTAGAAGACAGGAACTTGCTGGGATGGGTCAGGCGGCAGCTACACAGCAGACCGCACTTGAGGCACAACGCCGTAGTCAGTTGGCTGAGATGGGACTCACTTCTGCACAGCAGCAGGCTGAGAATGAATTCCTGCGTAGACAGGGACTCGCGGAAATAGGTCTACAAGCGCAGGGCATGGGCATGGACGATGCCGCCAGATTCAGAGCACAGCAGATGCAGGCTGCTCAACAGTTGGCTGGACTTGGAGGCATGGAACAGGCGGCTACGTTCGGTGCCGCAGAGCAACTCGCTCAGATGGGCATGACCCAGGAACAGCGTCAGCAGATGCAAGCTGCGGCTGATTACGATCAGTGGCTCAGAAGCCAGGAGGGCTTCGCGGACGAGGCTGCGTTCCTACAGGCGATGCAACCAACGGCTGGGATGGCGCAGTATCAGCGTAAGCCATCTGTTTGGGGTCAAGTGGCTGGTGGTCTGTTGTCTGCTGGTGGTGCTGCGGCAACTGCGTTCGGTAGTGATGTACGGATTAAGGACAACGTAGAATACGTTGGTATGGAGAACGGCTTCAAAACCTACGAGTTCAACTATCTAGGTAGAGACAACCGATACAGGGGTGTGATGGCTCAAGAGGTAATGCTCGAGCGTCCAGATGCTGTAGAGATACAGGACGGTTTCTATCGCGTGAACTATGACGCTATCGGCGTCCAGTTTGAGGCGGTCTGATTATGGCACACGCACGTTGGCACACACAGCTTCCACAGTACGGGTCGCCGGGGTTTGGAAGTGCGGTATCTGCTCGTCTTAGGGGAGGAGCATCCCCCGTTAGACAGGGACTTTTGGGTATGAGTATACCCACGCCTGCTGCCGTTGGGCCGTTGAAGGGCGAAACAGAGGAAGAGAGGAAGAAGAGAGAGGAAGAAGAGAGGAAAAAGAGAGAGGAAGAAGAGAGAATAAGAAATAAGGATACTGTGGCTGCTGCATTAACTGGAGGTGGGCAGTATTTAAGGAAGATGTTTGAGACTCCAGAGTTGGACCCTATGAAGTATAATCTTGGATTAGGCCAACGACAGTACGGTGGCAGAAGTCGGAGATACGCATAATGGCTTTTACGGATTACACACGCGATTATTTTGACCGTAGACAACGTGATCGGTTCCCGAACCGTAGCCCGTTGTATGGTCAATTTGGTCGCCAACCTCCTCCTCCTCCTCGCGGTCAATTCGCGCCACAAGCGTATGACCAGATGTTCATGGGTACGCCGATAGGACAGAATCCTATGAGTGCCGCTCCTCCAGTTATCGGGCAGGCTCAAGCAGCAGGATGGCGTGGGCCTACTGTGGGATCGCCATACGATACACGGCCTCGACAAGCACGGCAGTTTATGAATGCCGCTCCATTGGCTTCTCGGAGCATCGTACCTGATGTGAGGCAGACTCTGGCGCAAGCCGGAAGAGTCGGAGGTGGTATCCCAACACCTGAAAGCAAAATCCGAGTACCTGAACAGAAGGGGTCACCCGGTCTGTTGAAGAGAATCGGTGCGGCTACTGCGTCAGGCGGTAGTGCGATGTCCGCAGCGGCATCACGGCCTGGTGCATCATTCTGGGAGGCGTTAGGTGCCTTTGGTGAGCCATTTTCCGAGACTTATACGGAAAACGAGCGATATCGTGCTGAACAAGAGCAGGAGGCTCTTGAGGAAGCCCGTAAGGTACGAATACAGGAGCGTATTGAAGAAGACAGAGGACTAGAGGCCACACAACGTACAAGAGTCGATCGGGCGTTGAGAGCCGTAATATCCGGGTTGCCTCCAGATAAACAGGCCCAAGCACTGGCAATGGGCGTAGAAGGGCTTGAGTGGGCACAAACTGAAGTACAAAGGCAAGATTTTGCGACATCTGCTGCGAACTGGTGGGAAACCAATAGTGAGAAAGTAGATCCAGGCGATAGAGCGTTGTGGGCTGCCCTACCGGGTGATGCTCAAGCGAAATTTATCATGGATCAAGAAGCTGAATGGGAGAACGAAGGAGCTGCTGCTTACGCATTGGCAGCTCAATGGTATGGAACAGAGTTTGCGATGCTTCCACAAAGTGTCCAGGATCATATAACTAAGATATCCAAGAATCAGGGTATGGCTGAGCAACTCGCTACGATGCCTGTGAGTGTAAGATTGCTTGACCTACCTGACGGTAGTGCGGAATTACGCGACAACCGTGGCAGATTACTCAGATCATACTTAGCGGGTGAAGAAGAAGACCCATTCTTTGAAGGTCGGGTGGAAGCAATTCTGGCACAGAGTGATATTTATGGTGGATTGCACCATCCGCGTGTTATCGGTGCCTATAAAGATGGGCTACAGGTATTACATGACTTTGCGCCAGATGAAACACAGTTGGCAGACCTCAAAGCGGCTCGTAGAGACGCGAGATTATTGATAGGTGACGGTGAGAGTGCCGCAGCAGCAGCTAAACTGGAACTGTCGTGGGGTGAAATTGGTCTACCTAATCTGCAATTCCTGAAGGGTAGCACTACCGATAGGGAAATGGACAAGATGATCGCTATGGAAGGTGATTGGAGTCAGTCCAGGGATTATCTGATTGAACTTATGACACGAAGGTTAAGAAATGAATTGAGTTCGATGGAAGAGTATAATCGCAGATTGTCTGAATTAGGACTTGATAATCCAGAACAAATTATGCGTGATTATGGCGTCCAAATTATGAGTACTGATGTTCCTACTCTGATGTGGGAGGAACTGCAAAACCGTAAGAACGATCCCTATATAAGTGACAAAGAAAAAGAATGGTTGGACTATTTAATGAGTGGTCCTAGATCGTATATAGGTGGTCCACAGCGCGGTATGTTTAGGTACGACCAATAATTTCGATGAGAACAAGAGATAATGCCGAGACACAGTAATTCTCCGTTCAGTAGTGCCCCTCCGGGTTATGGGCAGGGGACGGGCAACCCGATCAGTGGATTTGGTCAAAGCCGCCATAGACCGGGCGGTCCACCAGGGCAGCCACAACGTAAACCAGAAACATTCACTTCACCCCAACTCGATACTCGTTACTCAACACCTGTCTATACTGTATTAGACTCAAATGGTAGGCCGCATCAGGTAGAACTGTTATCGGAAGATGGTAGCAGATTTCGTATCAAAGATGGGCCATTATCGGGTGTTGTGGTGAGCGGAGGTACAGAAGAGTTTCCTGATCCCGCTGTGATTCCGGGTCCAGAAACAAGGCACCAGCCTGTTCCTCCTCCTCCTGGACTGTCATTGGGCCAAGATGTAAAAGGATTTGGACAGTCCATAGCTCATGGTGCCACTTATGGCTGGGCCGATGATGCACTTAGGAAGATGAACCCCGAAGCTGCCGAACGATGGGAAGCCAACAGACGAGCATATAAAAAAGATCATCCGTTCTACAACTTTTTCGGTGAAACACTTGGTGCTGTAGGATCTACGGCAGCGATTATTTCAGGTGTCGGTGCTATCCCCGCTGGACTTGCGGCAACGGGAGTTGTCGGTACGCGAGCAGCCGCTACAGGAAACCGTGCGTTACAAGCTATCCGTGGTGGTACACAAGCCATGCAAAGCGCGACAGGAATCGCTACTCGTCCTATGGCACAGCAAATGATTAAAGGCGGTCTTCTAGCTGCTGGGGCTGGTGGCGTGTACGGTGCTGGTGATGCACCACCCGGTGAGAAGGCTAGATCAGCGGCTTACGGTGCGGGAGGAGGATTAGTGCTTGGACCTCTCATTCCTCCGACACTCGGACTTGGTGGTAAAATCCTAGAGAAAGGCAAATCACTCGTATCTGGCAGACTTCCAATGACAGGTGGCCCCCAAAGTTCTTTGCAACGAGCGATAGATCGAGATTGGGGAACAGGCTCACCATCTTCTAGGGCGGCGGTGGACGCAGCGGAACGTGTGGTATCGCCTATGTCATCATTGCTACCTGTTGCTACCGGACAAACAGTGGCGAGAACTCCAGCGCGTGTGGCAGCTTCGACTAGGCGTGGCTTATTAGATAGTGACGTTCAAACAACGGTGGCTCATCCAATCGAACGTGAATCCAATCGTCGAATCACAGAACAATTGCGAAGGACGCGCCCAAACGATTGGAAAGAAACAATAAATAGAATTCGTGAAGATCCTACTCTGGCGTTTGACGAATTTGGTAATTCACTCAGGGTTGGTCCTGAAAATCGTCATTTGTACACAATGGCTAATGAGATGAGTGACGAACAGTTGTGGTTACAGACCCTCGATCAATTTGGCAATAACATCAATGCCGAAGATATGTTGGCGTTGCTCACACCCGCACTCACATCCGAAGCGGCATCCGCAGCACGTTCCGCTTCTCCACAGACGAGTGCCCTGGTAAAAAGGGCCGTAGACGATTCACGCAAGCTCACGGATCGCGTCTGGAATACAGTAGATACATGGGCACAGCGTATGACAGGTCGCGGAGGTCAGGCAAACCGATCAGCGTCCGATGTACTGAGTGATCTGCAAGCTCAGAGAGCGGCTACGGCTGGTCCTGGCTACGAGAAACTCAGTCGAGCTGAAGTGACCGCAGACTTTATCGGAAATATGCGCCTTATTCTACAAAATGAAGTGTTGGGTAGAAAAGGAAATGTTTCAAATAGTATTGAGGATACCTGGCAAGCCCTTGTACGCAGTGAAAATGCTGGACTACGTGAATTAGCGGAATCACAAGGACGTAGGCCCCCCAAAAACATTCTCGGTACTTACGATGCGGATGGAGTGTTCAATGTCACACCATTTGCACAAATAGTTGCGAGTGGTGAGATAGGAGCATTGAGGAATGCTGGACAATGGGACTTGGTAATACGCGCCATCAATGGTGCTGCCCGTGACCAAGGCCGTAAAGCCAGCACCGCTTCCATGACGGGAGTAAATGCGTCCGCACACCAATCTGCGTCACGCGAGTTGGCTGATGTGGGACGTAGGGCAACTAGGATGCTGGATGACGCAGTAGATGCTGACTATTTGACAACACTCAGAACCTACCGCCACGATAGCAATGTAATAAGAGCGTTTGAGGAAGGTGTCGAAGATATTACACTGAATATGTCGCCTGATGATATGAGGCGAAGGCTAACTGAATTAGCGCAGATGAGTGGAGATGACGCAGCCGAATCATATAGTGAAGCATTCTTGAGAGGAACGATAGACAGATCCAAGACCGGACCAGATAGCCAACTACGTCCTGAAAGAGTTCTTTCACAGGCTCGGAGATATCTGGAAGTGCTGTACCCAGAGCATGAAGTAAACAAATTGATGGAAGGATTGGCAGAAGATGCTGTCCGGCGGGATGCACTTCATATGATTGCGAATGTCAAACTTCCTGCTATGGGACAAGAAACGGGACGAGTAGCAACAGAAGCTGCCAAGATGGTCACTTATTCTCCAATACCCATAGTCGGACAACAGCAAACTCAGGCCGCTCTTCGTACTGGAGCAGAAGCTGGTAGGGCGTTTTTAGATCCCAGTAAAGCTGGTCAGATAACAGCCGCGATGCGACTACAGCAACCCATACGACAAGGCGGTGTCAACCTAGCACAACAGCAACGCTGGGATGACTTAATGAATATCAGGCGACACAAATTTGGACAGCAGATTACTCCACAACTCAGTCAGATATTCCCTAGAACAATGGCCCCAAGTGGAACACCACCGTCAGGACTTGCCTCCCAAATAATACCGCCAGTACGCGCTTCTACTATGGACCCCGATTATCGTTTTCGTCTTGCTCCTGGCTCTCCGAGAAGACCACCATCCGGGTTTTTGACTAGCCCAATACGCCGTTGATGCTGACTCAGCTTCTGAGTGATGAAAAAGGTAAGTTGTCGGCAGCACGGGTATTCCTTGTAAGCTCGCTGTTCTTCACCGCTACTGTCATCGTGGCAGATGCATTGCTGTGGGCTACGGTACCTAATGCTGTTTACGCATTACTCGGTACCATATTTACTGGGCTCCTCGCTTGGGCGGCAGGCCCCAGGATAGCGCAATACATTCTGCCACAGATCGGTGCCATAGCGCAGGGTATCGGTGCTGCGTCAGTGAGGGAGCCACGCCGTCCTGAGCTTTTGGACAATAGCGCGAAGTTCGATGAGCATGACGAAAAATGATTGGGTCACCGTATGCGGTGCGGAACTCGCTGCTCAGGGCATACACAACTTCTCTGCTCTCGAGATATGTGATGTAGGCAGGAAAGCCAGAGGGTATACGTTGGAAGCTCCCACGCTTGATCTTCTGGCTAACGCGATCACTCTCATCAAGATTCTGGAGTGGGTCAGGAATTGTGGGTTCCGCGCTCCGGTACTCATCAACTCATGGTACCGTGATCCGTTGTACAACAACCTGATCGGTGGAGTGTTGGGTTCGATGCACACAACGTGCGGTGCCGCTGACATCGTGAAGATCGGATACACGCCTTCTCTTCTAGCGAATATGTTGGAGGACCATCCATCGAGTGCCGAGTTCGGTATCGGTCGTTACGAGACATTCACGCACATAGACATCCGAGGTATGATAGGAAGAAATGCCCCGGCACGATGGTAAAAAAGCTATTGCCCGCGTCGAGCGGATGGGGTGTAGCTCAATTGGCGGAGCGCCTGGTTGTTACCCAGGAGGTTGGTGGTTCAAGTCCACCCGCCCCAGTGTGTATAAAGCTACTGTCTGCCTAGAGTTATGAATGTAAAACTGGTTCCTACCTGGGTATGGGTAGCTGTTCCACTGATAGCTCTTCTCATGGTTGGTGTACGCCAGAGTATGCAAGCGGCTTACTACCGTGGCGTGGCCGACGATGCGGAACAGAGAATCGAACTCCAAGAGATTGTATTGGATTCCGTTACCGTCATCTCGGATTCACTGGCCGTGGTACTTGAGGAAGCAGATTCGGCGGCAGCACAACAAAGGCGTGTAAACGAGCGTGAGGTTGCCAGACTCACCAGAGAGCGTGTGGAAGCGCGAGATCGTTCTCGGGAGCTTTCAGAGCGTTTGAGAGCATCTTTGGACTCGGTACAAGCCGTGGAGTTGGACAACGTCGTTGAGAGTTATGAGATACAGATCGCTGCGTTGGATTCTATTATCGTCGTGGAACGTCAGACTGGATTGGCCGAAGCACTGAGAGCGGATCAGGCGAGCGAACTCATCCTCGGTCTACGCGAGGTGATTGGTGGGCATCAGATCAAGGATTTCATACAGGAAGTGGAGATAGCTGCGCTACGGGAGTCGATGAAGCCCAGCTTGGGGCTCAGGCTCAAAGCCGATTGGTGGCTCGCTGCTACGGGATTAGCTGCTGGATTCTTGCTTTGGGGTATCTAGATTTATTGCTACACCACACACATAATTATTATTCCTCGTACAGTGGTCCTGGGTCGTACTTGTCACGTAACGCCTTTCTTCGCCTTGCATCCTCTGTTACGTGCCTTTCCCACTGTTTTTCATGTGCTGTACAAATCGGAAATACCATCTTCTTGATTTGCTTCGGTGAAACCCAAGCGGAACACTGATCGCCTTTCTTGCGAGCGGCGATACGAATGGATGAATACTCCCTTGATTTCTTTATCGTTTCTTCGACCGTGCATATACATTGTCGATAGCCTTTTGATTTTGGTCCGGTAAAGAACTGTCTGTCACCATGAATCGGGTTAGCCATGATCGAAATCTCCTCACTTCCTTCTTATTTCAAACTTCTTACGCCGCATCTTCTCCATCAGTCCCCACAACGGACCTGATCCTCTAGGTGTTTCCCAGGCAATCATCACCTTTTTTTCACCGCCTATCCGAGCCATCCACACATCCATTGCTTCGGTGGGCGTGATCCCGCATTCCTGGGCATACATTCCAATTAAGATCTCCATTGTCCTCTCATGCGTTTTTTCTCTTTTCTTGAAACCCGCAACAGTGTCCTTGAGATCGTCGTAACGCTTTTCCAGTTTCAAGTATTTATCAGATACCTGGATATCATTCTGTTTTCTGAGTCGTGCTATCTCGTCTATCAGTGAGGATTGTTTTGTGAGTTTGTGTTCCAACTCCATGCGCTTTTTGTGTTCCAGAGCGAAGAGTGTTTTCAGCTTACTCACCGAACTTTTCAACTTCACAATCAGCTTGTCTTTGGACTGCTTCGCGTGTTTACCTCTCATTAGGTTCCTCTTCAGGGTTCGGTAATACTTCGTAGTCTGCTTCGGGGATATCTTTCATCAGTCTGGCCTTTGCGTCTTCTTCTACTCTCTTGAGTGCAGCCAGGAAACTCCCTCCTACGGACAGCGTTAAGGATGCCTCCTCCCCACCTCTACCGTATTCTTCTTTGTTGTATCGTTCTGCGAGCCATTGGTTGACGTTCGCTTGTAGTCTCGAGACCTGTACCGTCTTCGGGTCTGCGTCTTTACTAAGGGTGTATGCTTCTTCGGCCAGTAGATCGGCAATCATTTTCTTGGCCTCTTTCCAACCTTTCCATCTTTCGTCTTCTTGGTGTAGCCACTTATAGAATACCCCTACACTGATCGGTCCCGTCTTAGGCTTTATACGTTTCAGAAGCTTTAACACCGAGCGTTCATGGACATAATATTCCATGATGCGTTCTTCTCCTACATCATCCAGCTTTGCCAGAAGAGTTTTTGTTTTTATGCGTCCTGCCATTCTACTGTCTCCATGAGTTGATGACGCGTTCCAGACTTATCGCAAGCTCACGCTTGCTTAGACGCCGTCCGCTTACGTGGAATCTCAATGGATCATCCATAGAGAGCCCATGATCGCGTGTCAGTAATTCATCGATGGCATCATAAATTGATCTAGCCGTGTCTTGGTCTGTACATTTCTCTAGAGGTAATAGATGGATCACCCGGAGTAATAATTTCGCATCCTCCAGAATTACCATTTTGATTGTGTGGTTTTATGGGGAATCACATAGCCACTTCGCAGTGGTTGCTCCAGTTCCCGCATCGTCAAATTTTTGTAATTCCATTCAACGGGTATAGAGAGCGTGGGTCCATGTCTATTTTTCCCGATACTGATTTCCGTAGTAGCGTAATTAAGCTTTCTGATATATCTCGAGTGATCCAATAAAAGCACGATATCGGATGACGCCTCTAGAAGCATACCACCGTAGAGTCCACTAGGGCGTGGCGTTTCATCGTAGTTGGTACTGGTGACCCGATTGAACTGGGACAAGCACACTACAGTCGATTGATTGTTTATCGCCCATGCTCGCAACTCACTCGTAATGGCACCTATGGCTTGATTCAGTTGCTCTTCGTTTCCCCGTTGCACTAATTGGAGATAGTCCAGGCAGAACCAAGTTACCCCTTCTTCGTAGCACTGTTTTACGAAGTCCAGAACCGAGCCCCAGGTGCTGAGTACGTTGTCTGGCACCCATACCGCCGGGAGACCACGTAATTTCATTTTAGTGGCACCCCATGCGGTAGTATCGAAGCCGCCACGCTCCAGTAGTCTGATCTCTGTACCCGTATGTATGGAATACAAGCGCGTAGCCAACTGCTGGCTACTCATCTCGAGACTGATGTATCCGATCTGTTCTCCAGCCTCCAGCGCACTGCTGCACAAGTTGAGAGCGAACGCGGATTTACCAAAGCCGGGATTACCTCCAACGGTACAGAACCATCCTTTGGCGAATCCATAACCACCACCGTCATCGCGGCACACTTTATTGAGTTGTGGCAGATGTGTCGGTATTGCGTCCACTGGTTGCTTCTGTCGATGAACGAATTCATCCATATAATCTTCTGCTAGGATATTTTTCATAGGTCACCATTTGCTAGGGCTTTTGATACTGCATTGGCTATGGCGGTACCCATCGGTAGCGGTACGCCATTGCTGACTGCTTTCTTCGCAGACGATTTCGTTATCGGAAGGTGGTCTAACATATCCTCTGGAAACCCCTGCAATCTGAGCATATCACCCAGTGTCCTTCTCTTGTTACGGGCTCTTGAACCCTTCCAATCCACGCTGTCCTTGGACGATATCGTGCGCTCGCTTCCCGCATCGACATCCACCAGAGCTGGCATCGCTTCCAGATGCGCCTGGAGATTCAAGTTCGACCAGAAACAGCGTTTCCTTTTCTGCTTCTTTCCCATCCAAGCCAGATCCATAGTCAGCTTATGTGCTTCCTCCCGTGGTGAGTACGCCATAGGTGAATTCTCCATGACCCACCATCTAGGTTGTACCTCGTTTAGTATCCTACTGAACTCGGGTATCATGTCCGGCATCACCGAGTCCTCACCCCACCGTGTTTTATTCACGTTGCCTATAGGACTGAAGCTCTGACATGGGGGGCCACCGATAACTCCATCGAACACAGGTGGTGGATGGAAGTCTCGTATGTCACCACCCCACAAGAGATCGGGACCACGCACCACACAAAAGCCTTGCTGCTCAAATGCGTGATCCAGCATCCCCAATCCTGGGAATACCGACAGGATCAGACTCATCCTGTTCATCAGATATTCCAGGCTCATCTGAGTTGCCCCCCTACCCACTCGGCGACTTGGGGGACGATGGCGTTTCCTAATCCTCTAAGTCTGTCCACCCGCTTGGGAAGCCCATGAGCCACTCGACCCACGTTGGGTTCAACTGCCCAGTGTCCCCCTTCTTCGCCACATGGACCCGCAGGGTGTCCGTCGCCCAGCGGTGATCGCTTGTCATCTCCCATTCTGTAGGTGCCCCGTGCTTCGCATCCTGCGCCCGTGGCGTCGGCCACGATGAAGACCCGCTTACGGAGATGGGGAGCGCCCACGGACGCCGCTGATACAATACCCCATTCCGCATCGTACCCGAGGACGGCCAAGGAGGCGAGAACATCTCCCATTCCTCCCCCCACAAGCAGCCCTGGTACGTTCTCCAGCACTGCATATCGGGGTCGTAGCTCGCGTATGATCCTAGCAAACTGGGGCCACAACCATCGCTCATCGTCCTGCGCTAGTTGTTTGCCAGCCACGCTTACGGGCTGACAAGGAAAGCCACCGCATATGACATCTACCTCCTCCAGATTATGGGCACCGCAATCGTGAACGTCCTCGTAGCACGGCACGTTAGGCCAGTGTTTTGCCAGTACCTTCCGGCAGTATTTGTCGATCTCGACTTGCCAGACGATCTCATGCCCCGCCCGCTCCAGTCCTAGATCGAAGCCGCCTATGCCGCTGAATAAACTCCCCACCGTCATCTAGTATAAGCCCACGGTGGTAACGATACTGTATGTATTTCCTGGCTGTACGCAGGGTATTCTCCCGTTTCCATGCAATTTTTCCATATTCTGAGCAAGTCATCCAACTCGGCCCTGCCTTGCTCGAGACAAGAGTCATCAAGCTGATAAACACAGCAGGAAAAAGGAGGATCTTTTTCCACAACCACGAATGCGAATTCTCTGCGTGATGGGTTTTCTGCTTTTTCTAATGACGCTGTAAGCAATTCTCCCCAATCGCCAGTGGCTTCCATGAGTCTCAGATACTCTTCCACAATGGTGTATCCCATCAGATAGTGGGCCGATTGTCTGTACCATTTTCGATTGTATATCAGTTTTTCCACGGTAGCAGGGCTGGCATCAGAGGTAGTCTTTAGGTCAACCATGAACTCCGAGTAGTGACCGGATGGCAATGCATCTATCCTGGCCTTGCACATCACCCCTACGGGATCTGTCCAGAATATCGATGCTTCATTTTTCGCGTCGTATGTTTCCAATAACAACTGCGAGGCTATCGGGTGGTTGTGTATACTGTCACACATACCTTCCACCTGTTCATGGACTACTGGAGTGATAACGAATTCTTCACCGAATTCTTCATACAATTCCTGATATTCCTGCTTTACTTTTTTTGTTCTTCTGTCTCCAACTGGTCCCATGTGGTAATCGGACCAAAGGTGAGGCTGAAGTACCGCCAGATGCGTTAAGGTTCCGAGCTTCATCGCAGGACTAACGGGTTCTGGATTATCCAGCGAGTGCTTATAGTGCGCTGGTGACCGTGACATCTTGTTCAGTGCGCTTGCTGACGCTCTGTCTGTGATAGCGTGGTATTCGCTATCCGACATATCATAAATGATTTCCATGACTACTCCTTCTAGGGTTATGCTTCGGGTGTCCATTCCAGCGATACTTGATGATCGCTTAGTCTTGAAGATTTAGGCTTCAGCGCGGTATGCGCCCAACGCTCTCTGCGTTCTGCTGATTTGAACGTGCTTTCCGGGTATTGCCATGCCCGAGTAGATGAGATGAAGTCATCATCCCTTATCGCGTTCAATATCTCCCTGAACAGCCTCTCGGGATCTTCAGCATCTTTTAGTTGTTCCTGCCATAGCGCAGATAGTAGTTGCTTACGTTTTGGTGTAAGCTTCGGATGGGGTGGCGAGCCTCCGAGTTCTTCTATCCAGATAACCCACAAAGAATCAATGTGAGTAGTATCATTTAATGGTTCTTTAACAGTTGTTATTGGCCCAGGCGCGTTTCGCTCGCGTTTCTCGACCGTTCCAAGCCCATTGGACCTATAGGCGTCAAACGATTGGTATTGTTCGGCATTCACTATAGTTATCATCGTTCCAAGCTTGGTGAATTCGGTTCTAATCATTCCAGCTTTCTCAAAGCGTTTGAGCATCCTCGAGACAGTGGACTTCGACCATATGACCGTCCGGTTGTTGCTGCCATATGCTGAAGCTCCCAGAGCGAGTTGGCGCATGGACTTGAGTAGTTGTCCGTAGCCTACCACGATGCCCCCACCGTAGTCTCTGGTATAGCTCTGGCGCATATTGGATGATAAAAGTAGATAGAGCCACAGCCTGAGATGCTCTGAATCCCAGAGCCAGACTTCTGATTCTAAAAGCTTTCGCGCCAGGAGAACAAAGCCTTGCGGAATGTAGCGCGTCATTGGTTATCGGCACTCTCAATTACTCCCAGGAAGGCCAAAAAATCCCAGACCTCCCTGACATCACGGGCGACAAGATATCCAACGTCTGCTTCCAGACAACACTTCTGGAATTCGATTTGTGCTGGCCTGAGCTTGCCTTTCGCAGACTTCACTTCGACATAGAAGTGCATGGTATCTGGTGTTGCCAGGAACACTACCAGATCCGGTAATCCCGCTGTAACTCGGGCACCGCCTTTGCTCGAGCGGTATCCTTGTTCCGTATCCCAGACACTCGCTCCGATGATATCGCGCAGGAAGTTGACGATCTCTCGTCTGATGTCCTTCTCTAGGCGAGGCATTAACCGTGCCGAGTGAACTGCTTGTCCAATCCCTCGCGAATCAGTGTCAACGCCTTACATGCTTCTTCGATATGCGTCAGTGTATTTGAGGTCGCTTGTGAGGTTGTGCTTTTCAGTAGGAACCCAGGAAGGCTTGCTACTAACTCGTTGGCCTTTGTGAGGTGTTTATGCGCTTCTAGCAGCATTCCATCCATAACGCAGTGTGTTTGTCTGGTGAGATCTTTCAGTGTCTCAGAATGGGAGTTTGGCATCTTCATTTGATTTCGTTTGAGGCACCCAGTTATCAACAGAGGCGTAAAGTTTCTCGCCATTTCGACTTTCCTTGATCTCTAGATTCACCCAATCGCCTTCTTTCTTTGTCAGAAACTCCAAGAACTCCTCTCTCCGTATGCTGATGCCGAGCTTCACGTAGTCCGGGGCATTGGGATGGGGGGATTTTACAAAAAATCCAGGGGCGAACTCTATGTCGGTTTTAGGCTTCGGCATTGTTTTTCTCTATCTCTTGTGAAATGAATGTGATGGCACGGGTCATGCGCTCTACGTTGTCTTGGCTGTTAACCAGTTGTGTTGCTCCGGTGAGTAGTCTCTCGTCTACCCCGGCTTCTTTACCTTCTGTAATAACTTCCTTCAACTGTTCGCTGAGAGTATCAAGGCCGTTCTGGTGGTCTTTGACTGAAGCCATTTCCTCTCTGCTTGGACGTTGTGCGTTGCCCTGGTAATTCATGTTCGCCAAGGCTCTCCCGATTGCGCTGGTTTCCGCATTTTCGACAAAAGAGCCTTTATTGATCGGCCCGATCTGTTCTTCGTAAGCTAGTCCTGTCGTTTTCGGAGTGGCTTCCTCGGCAGTGATGTAGATACTAGCCTTGATCACGCATACCGCTGGGTCGCGTTCAAAGTCCAGATGCTGGATGTGTGTTTCGATTCGACAATCAGGATGATCGATATAGAGCATCTTGATTCTGTCTTTGACCTCGACATAATCGTCCAGATTAAACCTTCCCATTTTTTTCCTCTAGGGTTGATGATTCGTAAGCTTCGATCTTATCTCGCAGACGCTGGTTTTCTTCGTATAGCCTTTCTGCCAAGCGGCGTAACTCATCCGTGAGCTTCTTTCTGTCTACTTCATCAGGACGAGTCTTGCTTTTATCTGCCATTGTCGATCTCCGTATCGTGGATCGTCTGCCATTCCATGTGATCGATTGCCAGCTTGATTCTGTCTACGGAGTCCAGGGCTCTTTTTTCTAGAATTCCCATTTTCTTTCTGGCCGGAGAACTAAGATGGCAAGATTCGATGCCTTGGCGGTAGCGTATGCTGCCATACATATAAATAGATGTAAGCAGCTTCTCGCGATGGAACTTATTCATCCTCGAGTTCACTCAGGAGTGTTTGTAATCTCTCCCAGTCAGCTTCCGATTGGTCTTGCAAACCTTCTGCTTCGATCTTGCAATTCTCAAGCAGCCATGTGACAACTACTTTCGGAATCGGGCTGATGCCTTGAAGCCATCTATACAGGGTAGTCGGTTCTCTCAACAGCTCGCGTCTAGAAAATTCTTGTGTGTTCATCCCAGACTCTTGCACGGTCCTCTGGAGTTGGACTCTCGCCCATTCGTTAAGATTTGGCTTAGTAATGGCGTTACTCCTTATAATAGTATGGGAATATAGTTAAACTACGCATATGCGACAGACCCCTTGCATATGCCCAATCTTACTTCTCTTCTTCTTTCTCTTCATCAAACGTGAAGCCACCACTTACTTCGACTATAACGTGTTTGTCGAACCACGCTTTTGAGACACCCTCCTCCTGAGTTTTCTTCTGTAGGGCATCGCGTAGAATT
>Ga0310122_10001305_pt1 | contig 15950 bp, 15 predicted proteins | sample CB6_Bottom_1051__FD_203503 | JGI IMG/M metagenome (GOLD analysis project Ga0310122, IMG submission 203503) | Marine microbial communities from Western Arctic Ocean, Canada - CB6_Bottom_1051 | ecosystem: Environmental > Aquatic > Marine > Oceanic | place: Canada: Western Arctic Ocean | collected...
CGCCTCCGCTGCATACCGGCGATAGGCTGCCGCAAGTCGATTGACGGAGGATGTCGATCGCATTACCACTTCAAACTGAACGGAGTCCAGCCGATTCACCTTCAAGAAACGGGCCGGCGAACTCGCTCGCGCAGACACTCTCGCGATTTGAATTTCCAAGAACGGTCGGGCAGCGGACATAACAGGATGGGACGGAACGAGATGGGCGGCGTGCAATGAACTGGATCGACAGCCGCCGAAGCAGCCGAATCGTGGCTCTCCATGTCGCAACCCTCGTCAGCCTGGGAAGCGCCAGCGACGCCCTCGCCCAGTCGACGACCTATCCTCATCCCTGGATCATCGGACATCGCGGCGGCACGGTAGATCGCCCCGAGAATACCCTCCTGACCTACGACTATTCACTCGACAACGATGTCACCGGCGTGGAATTCGACGTCTGGCTGAACTCCGACGGATTCCCCGTTTGTCATCACGATTTGAGCGTCGACCGTACGACGAATGGCACCGGTCTGATCACGGACAAGCCGCTGGCGGAAATTCTCGCACTCGACGCGGGATCCTGGTTCGGAAGCGGCGAGTACACGGGAACGTCCGTTCCCCGATTCGAAGAGGGCCTACAGCTCGTGACAGGACGGGGGAAACTCCTGCTCGACATCAAAGACATCGCCTATGTGCCTACGCTCGTCAGCTATATCGAGAACGAGTCCTTCCCGAAGGACGACGTCTGGGTCTGGAATCGCTTCGGAACAGGGGCCCCCTTCGAAGCCCTGATGCCAGAGGCTCATGTCGTGACCCAAATGGCATCAAACCTCGATCGCGAATTCCGAATCTACCAGCGAACCGTGATCGGCGAGGAGGGGATCACCCGCCTGGAGGACAATCCGGTCCCCGGTGGCCTATCCGGCTTGAGCGAGCAGACGTTCGACACCTTGAGTCGATACATGCCCTTCGGCCAGCGCATGCTCTTCGCGAATCGCTGGCTCTTCAATCACTTTCTGGAAACCCAGTTGTCGACTTCGACTTTCGGGAAAGCGATGCTGCGAACGACGACGGCCGCGACCATGTTGTCCGCGAGTATCAAGATCAACGTCCTGCCCATCGAATCGATCGCCACCGTCAAGTTTCGGCTCCACCCGCGTGATACGGTGGAAAGTGTCACCGACTACGTGAAGTCCGTCGTCGAAAACGACCGCATCGAGGTCCGTGTCGCGCCAGATGGACTCGGCCGAGCAGCCTCCTCGGTTTCTGAATGGAGATCGGTTGGGTATGAGGCGATCGAAGTCGCGATCCGAGAAGTCTATGGCGATGTCATCGTCGCGCCGGGACTGATGGTGAGCGGTTCCGATTCCCGCCATTACGGCAAGGTCGCGGACAACGCATTTCGATTCAATCCGATGATTGTGAGCTCGAGCGACCTGACGGGATTTCACGGAACGAACGAGAAGATCACGGTTCACAATCTCGCACAAGGAACTCGAACCTATATGCAAATCATCCGGCACGGCTCTTCGCAATAGCCGCAGACGACCCCCAACCGCCACCCGGAAAGCCAGGAGATCCATTTCCATGTCCAGCGAACAGATCAACGGTATCCAGATCGAGGTCGAAACCCGCGGTCCCGAAGACGCACCTGTCTTTCTGCTCATCCGCGGCTTGTCGACTCAGTTGATTCATTGGCCGGAGTGCTTTCTGCAGGCCTTCGTGGATGCGGGGTTTCGCGTCGTCGTTTTCGACAACCGCGATTGCGGGCTCTCGCAGAAATTTTCTGAAGCCGGCACGCCCTCGCTTCCTGATCTTTTGTCCGGACAAGTGACGGCTCCCTACAGCGTGGGCGATATGGCGAAGGACGCCGTAGGCGTACTCGACCATCTGGGAATCGCCTCGGCCCACGCCGCGGGAATTTCACTCGGTGGAATGATTGCTCAGCACCTGGCCTTCTCCCACGGCGATCGCTTCGAATCGGTGGCAAGTATCATGTCGACCTCGGGCGCCCCCGAGCTACCGCCGGGAACACCGGAAGCCATCGACGCTCTCACGTCGCTTCCCAGCGACCCGGGCGATCGCGAGACCGTCATCGAACACAGCATGAAGACGCAGCGAGTGATCGCGAGTCCCGAATACCCCCCGACCGACGACGAATTGCGAAGCTATTTCGAACGCGGGTACGAGCGTTGCCATTGCCCGGATGGCTCGGCGCGACAACTCGCGGCCGTCGTGAGCGACGGCAGTCGGGTCGACCGACTCGCGAAGATCGCCCTGCCTTTTCTCGTCGTCCACGGCTCGGCCGACCCACTGATTCCCCTCGCCTGCGGCGAAGACACCGCCAATCGCGTCCCGGGTGCAAAGTTCGAAGTGGTTCCAGGAATGGGACATGACATCACCGACGCGAATGCGCCCGTCGTTGCCAAGCTCTTGATCGACCACGCGACGCGTTAGGCGAGACAAGCCAGGTGCGGAGCTAGGGAGACCGCCGCTCTTACTCTGATCGAAGGGCGTGAGCCGACTTGAGTGAACGAATGGTGGCTGGGTGGTCGGGCCGAATCTCGAGCGCGCGTTCGAGATAGGGAATCGCTTCGGAATTTCGCTGTGCCCGAAGCGGGGTCACCCCCAAACGTTCGTTGAGACCGAAGTCGTCGGGAAATTCCTCGAGACCCCTGCTCCAGGTTCGCAGCGCCTCTGCGCGTCCTTCGAGGTTCAAGCTGAGCAGTCCGAGTTGGAGAAATCCGTCCGCTTGAGGCTGGAATTTCAAGCTGCGCCAATACTGAGGGATCGAGCGCCAGGGGTCTTGTGTCTTGACGAGCCCATTGGCAAGTCTTGCGCGCCCGCCAGAAGAATCGCGACCGTAGTAGGCCGCGCGATCGAGAATCGACTCCGCGACTTCATAGTCTTCGCTGAGCAGAGCTCTCGGGAAGCGATGCTCGATCTCGATTTCTGGAACGATATTCGCCAGGCAGAAAAAGCCCGCGAAAGTCCAGGCCGCCCGATTCTTCCAGGGACCCGCTCTCGTCGGGTTGTCCGCGCTTGATCGATCCGCATGGCTGCGAAGAAGCACGTTTGCAATCTTTGGATTGCGCAATTTCCAGATGGCGCCGTCCAATACGAAATGATGAAGGTTGACGGCCGACGCCACACACATGGCCAACCCGGATTCGAAATCGGGCTTGCCAAAGGACTCCGGCCCGAGGATCAAGACGGGGGCGGCCCAGACCGCGTTGCCAAAGACGAATGTCTTCGCGAAATATTTGCCGTAGCCACCCCAACGCCGATTTGCCTTCGCATAGTAGGCGGTGATCCAAAGGTATTGGGCCGCATGCCCGACCGCGGTCCAGAGGAAATAGAACCGAAAGCGATCCCCACCGACGGGATTGAGCGCGGGGATCCCGGTCGTCCAATCGAGATAGAAGCCGATGTGGGGAATCGAGAACCAGACGGCCTGAGTCAGCATCACCAGCGTGGCCGGTGCGATGGTTCGCCAGTTTCCGGCCCGCAAGAGGAGCCCGATCGTGGCCAGGATCGAGACCGCATACCCGAGCCCAACGACCGGCATCCGGATCGCTCGCATCCCGCCCGGTAGTCCGATCGACATGAAGTGGTAGGCGCTCGAAGTCGACTCGGCGTAGCCCAGAGGATTGGCCTATGGACTCGGCCCTCGAAATGGAAATTCAAGAAGACGGACAAGAAGGAGAAGACGAAGGACGCGTAGAGCCAGCGCTTGGTGGCCGGCGCAAGCTCGACACCGCGACGACGGAGGAACATCACGGCGATCCCGTAGTTCTGGCCGGTATAGTGCCAGGGACTCCAGGTGAGGTAGAGCGAAATCAGGAGCGAGCCCGCCATGGGTGAGTAGAGAGCCCCAACCAACATCGCCAGCATCGCGAACGTGCCATAGACCGTGAAGATCCGATACGTATCACGCTCAGCGCGATGTTCGTATACGCGCAAGAGTGTCGCACCGTAATGCGCTCCACTCACGATCAGAATGAGCAGCGATCCCCACATCGGAGAGATGGATTCGCGCGCCGCGTCGCCGCCCACGATCATGCCACTGATCAAAACCAGGTAGAGTAGACCGGAGCCGAACAGCAAGTCTGGGATCGGGCCAAAGACCCAGCTGTTTTGATTTCCTGCGCTAGCCGCCGCCCTGAGCGCCCCTCCCGAATGGGAAGCCGCCGCGCGATTCGGCGACGACGAGCGAACACAGCCGAGCTCTCATGTCTGCCTGGCCACGAGGCCGACGCCGATGAAGAGAAAGACCCCTCCGATCGGCACCAATACCACAGCCAATCCCGGATCGGGCGGATAGACGAAGAGACCGCCTAGAAAAAAACCGGCGGGAAGCAGACACGCCGCGGCGTAGAGGCAGAGCGAGGCGAGGCGGAGTCGCGGGGACGGGCGCAGATGAGACCACGCCGCGCCCAGAGCGATATGGAGGAGCGCAATCAGAGTGCCGTGCGTATGACTCAGTGTCCACATCAGGCGTCGGGGCTGGATTTCCTCTGAGAGGTAGGAGCCGATCCGAAACCCATGGAAGAATTCGAGAAGGAAACCCAGCGACAAAAAGAGCAGGAGCGCGAAAAATCCGAAGCGGAGATGTTTCTGGCCCTCGCTGCGACCCTCCTGCGCGAACTCCGGACTCGGTCCGCGATCACTCTGTGAACCGGATGAAGGTGATGGTGAGTCCGTCATTCTGTCAGCGCAATCGGCAACATGTTGCGTCCCCTCAAAAGTTCTTCCCAGACTCGACGGTCGATGCCCTCGTCACCCGACGAGAGCGGACCGGGCATCGTGATCGTCTTCGAACCCACCCACTCTACCCAATCAGCCTGTGCATTCATTCGAGACAGGGTGGCGACGGCATCCACCGCAGCGACATAGTCGAAGTCTAGATCCCCAAAACCAGGCAGTGTTTTCAATGACTCTCCTGCGATCCCTCGAACCGCCGCATAGCGGTCGGCGAGCATCTCGGCCAGATAGGGAGCCATCCAGTCGCTCCCAGAAGCCTCGCGTGCCGGTTCCCAACCCATATACCAGCTCGCAAGCGCGCGAACACCCGCATCTCCGGTCGCCAGCCAGCGGGGGCCCGCAGCGACCGTCCTGAGGCTTTCGCCTAACACGACGGGCTTCATTCCATAGTCTTCGACCAGCTGAGCCTGGGTCCATGCAAGCGTCTTGTCCAGGTGACAGGTATTGCACGCGGTCGGCCGCCCGGTCTTGCGTTCTGATAGCGGACTCGGACTACTGATCCGATGACTTCGAATTCCCTTCAAGAGTCCATACGTCGTATAAGGCATATGACAGCTCACACATCGACTCGCCTCTGAATCGGCGGCATGGCGAGTATGCTCCGTGACGTCACCCTGATAGTCGACATGACACTCTTGGCACGACGCATCGCTCGTTACATCCGATCGGAGTTGCCCGGCGCGATCCTCGTAGTCATGGAGCGAGTGGCACGACAGGCACGAAAATTCACCACCCTTGAAGCAAGCCGACGACTGGACATCGTTCAGTTCGCGCCCTGTGACGCGAACGACACCATCGGCCCAGAAGCGGTCGCGCAAGAAGCGCGGGCCTTCCGCTCGCACGTGCTCGGCAATCACCTGACGCTGTTCCCGTTTGCGACTGTCCGGGTGGAGGACCAGTCGGCCGTGAGATTCGAGTTCGTCGCCGGGAAGAAAGTCGTTCCAATGCCCACCCCACTGATCGGTTTCGGCATAGGACAGGATCGAGTGACAACGCCCGCAGAGATCGGCCGACCGGGCAGCCGAGAGTCGCCTCGGATTGACGATATTCGGATCGGCTTTGCCGCGCTGCAGGCGCCGCGCCAGTGGCGATCGATTCGCGGCAACGTGCGGACCCGCCGGCCCATGACAGGCCTCGCAAGCGATTCCGAATTCGGTGACCTGCGTGTCGCTGGAATCCCCCTGCTTCTTGGCCAGGCGAGGACGACCCGCCGTACTATGGCATTCGATACAGACTTCGTTCCAATACACGAGACCAAAGGGATCATCGGGTGGGGAGAGGAACGCATTCGTCCGAGGGACCCACCTTTTCTGAGCCACGAGATAGGTAAAGGGCAGATTCACCAATTCACCATGCTCGCCGTTCTGAATCCAGAGGATCTGGTGGTTGTGTGAGCCGGTCGTCATCACGATCCGCGCCTCGCGCCCGGGGACTCCCGGAATCCCGCTCAGCGCGGTCACCCAATACTCCCCGTCGCGCTCACTCAGCCGATACCGTTCGAGTCGACGCGCACCGCCCGGCTGCCTAGGGGGCGCCATCCATGACAATTCGACATCATCAAAATCACCGACCATCGAGCTCGGCGAAGCCACCTGGGTCATCGTTCGATGATAGGAATCGTGCCAGGCTTGATAGGCTCCCGGATGACAGCTGCGGCAGTCGCGGGAAGAAACGTAGTCGCCGTCGGACTTCTTCTTCGGAACCGAGTTTTCGACTTCGAGGCGAGACTGATGATCTTCGTAGGGTCCCTCATACCATGCGAGGGTTCGCCAGACGCCGACCGCGACTAACAACACGAACATCGCCCCAGCGATTGCCCACTCGACTCGACCCATAACGGATGCTCCTGACGACAACTCGCCGAAAACAAGACGGATAAATCCACTGGGCCTCTGGAACGACCGCTGGAATTCCGACCTGGCTCATCATACCACCGTGGTTGCCGCGAATCGCAAGGATCCGCATCTCAACTCCCGATCTGCCGATCGCTTGCCGACGGTCCAATATTCAGGATTTGGGGATGGCGGATTCTAGCTCGCGTCGAGCTTCTGCTGCCCGAGCGTGAATCTAACGTGCGCCCCGGTCTCGCAGTCCGTGTCGAACCAGATCCTTCCGGCGTGACGATCGATGACCTTTCGGCAGATCGACAGACCGATTCCGCAGCCCTCGAATTTCGAAGAGGAATGCAGCCGACGAAAGGGCTCGAACACTTCCTCGGCCCGCTTGGGATCCACGCCGATTCCGTTATCACGCATACCGAAGACGACTTCTCCATCGACCGCTCCGCGGTGACATGGATTCTTGGCGACTCCGCGGTCATGAATTTGGCGGCATTTCCGAAGAGATTCTGGAATAGCTGAATCAGAAGCTCTCTGTCGCCAACGACGGCGCGAGAGTCGGCCGAAGCGATGGCGGCCAGCCCAGCGGCACCGGCATTTTGGAAATGCGCGAGTTCGTCGTCGCCCCAGAGATGACTCTCCGCCAGCACTTCGGTCCCACCGCCAATCGCCGTAAAATCATCGAGCGCCCAGATCGTCGAAACGCTGATCGCGGAGCGCGGCCGCGCCAGGGTATAGAAAGGATCATCCGAATGGAGGGGCTGCGGGGTTTCGCCGGGGTGAATGCAGATCGCCTAGCTGGCGGTCAGCAGGTAGCCGGGCCGGAGCAAGCGGTCGAGAAGGTCGAGCACCACGGGATGCTCCGCCGAGCGTTCGAATTCGCGCCCCCGCCCGACCAGTGAATAGACGCGCTGCGTACTCTCCCCTTCAAAGTTGTTGCGCCCTGACATTCCCAGGTCGAGATAGGGCTGCAGCGCAGCACGTTTCGCATCGATCTCCGCCGCGTCGAGCACGTCGCGGATGATGACATAACCCTGGCGGTGATAGGTCTCGAGAAGAGAGTCGGTCGATTCCATACCAGACTCCTCTAGGGAAGGCAGACCTTGGGCAGCGGCAGACGATAGAGAGCGGCCGCGTTCTCGTGGGTGATCATCCGAATCTCTTCGACCGGCAGGTCGCCAATCACGTCTTCGATCACTTGCTGTGTATCGGGCCAGGTACCGTCGCCATGGGGATAGTCCGACTCGAAGAGAATATTCTCGACGCCGATTGCGTAGCGGGTCGAAATCGTCGAAGGATCATCGATCATGCAGAACCAGAAATTTCGCCTCAGCACGTCGGAGGGTGAGTTCTTCTCGTCGGGCCATCCCGATCCATAACCCGAGCGTGCCATGAGGTTGTCGACACGGTCGATCAGGCCAGCGACCCAGGCGATTCCCCCCTCGGACATCGCAATCTTGAGCTCCGGATAGCGGACCGGCCAGCCGCTCCACAGCCATTCCGCGCATGAATCGAAGGCCATCGACTGAAAGAGTGTCGAACCGAGCTCGAGCATCGGGGCACCCGGCGGCATCGAAGCGAACCCGGACGATCCGACGTGGAGATTGAGAACGGTTCCGGTCTCGGCACATGCGCGAATGATCGGGTCCCAATGCGGGTCGAAAACCGACGGCAACCCCTGCTTGTGCGGCTGTTCGGGAAGCGTGACCGCGGTGAATCCGCGCTTCGCATTGCGGCGGATTTCCGTCGCGCCCTTTTCCGCGTCGGTCAGGAACGTGATGCCCAATGGAACGATTCGATCCGGATAGGGCGAATGCCATTCCTCGAAGAGCCAGTCATTCCACGCCCGCACGCAGGCGAGACCCAATTCGGGATCCTTGGCTTCGGAGAAGAGTGTCCCGCCGAATCCGGTGACCCCGGAAGGGAAATTGACCGAGCCCCAGATCCCGCCGATGTCCATGTCCTTGATGCGGTCTTCGATCTTCCAACATCCCGGGCGAATTTCAGAGAAGCGCGCCGGCTCGAGACGATGATCCTCCTTGGGTCGCCCCGCGACACACATGAAACCGACCTGGTAGTAGGGCGTGTCTTCGAAGGACCAGACTTCGAAGCCCTCCTCGGTCTCGATGACCGCCGGCGCGCGATCTTCGAATTTTCGCGGCAGGCGTCCAACGAAAGTATCGGGCGGCTCGACGAGATGATCGTCGACCGAAATAAAGGTGTATTTCACTTCGCGCGGTTCCGGATCCGCGAGCAGCGGTTTCGTCGCCGGCCGCCGAATCCCGAGCTTGACTACACGTGCCATATCGAATCCTCCAGAGAGAAAAGCTAACTCCATGCGACCGGTCTGCGCCACGAATTTCGCACTTCCGATTCTGATAGCATCTCGATTCACATGACGAGGCCTTGTGTGCTCGAGGAAGCCCCATGATCGATCGCTCCGACCTGTTCGCGCCGAGTTCGCTTGGCAAGGACCTGCATCCGCTTCCGGCGCATCCTGCCGGCCTCGAATGGCCGACCGAACAATGGCCGCGCGCGGAGGCCACTCCCGACACGATCGCCCGGGCAGATTCACTCTTCGCCCTCGAGCCCGATCAGGGCGTGACCTACGCGCTGCTCGTCATCCGAGAGGGCAGGCTGATCTATGAGCGCTATGACGCCGGTGCCAATCCGATCTACATGCAATATTCGTGGTCGATGGCCAAGAGCGTCGTGCATGCGCTCGTCGGCATTCTCGTCGGACAGGGCAAAATCGATCTCTACGAACCGGTCGCGGTTCCAGAATGGCAGGCACCGGACGATCCCCGCCGGCAGATCACACTGGATCAGCTTCTGCGTATGTCCAGCGGTCTGTCGTTCACTGAAGACTATGTCGACGGCGAAGCGTCCGACGTGATCGCCATGCTCATGTTCGACGGGCGAGACGACACAGGCGCCTATGCCGCGAACAAGTCTGCCCTTCACGCACCCGACGATCAGTGGTCCTATTCGAGTGGCACGACGAAGTTCATCTGCCGGATTCTCCGCGATCTCGTCGGGAACGGACCGACCGGCATGAACGCCTTCATGGAGAAGTACCTGTTTCGCCCGATCGGCATGCGCACGCCAACGCCACGCTACGACACTTCGGGAACTTTTGTCGGCTCCTCGTTTCTCTTCGCCATCCCCCAGGACTTCGCTCGTTTTGGATATCTCTATCTGCGAGACGGCGTCTGGGACGGTCAGCGAATTCTCCCGGAAGGTTGGGTCGACTACGCGAGAACGCTGACCTACGAGGACGAAGAACAAGCCTACGGCGCACATTGGTGGCTACGGCCCAATTCCAACTGGTTCATGGCCAGTGGATACGACGGCCAACGAATTCTCATCGCTCCGGACAAGGACACGATGGTCGTGCGATGTGGCCGAACCAACGTCGACGCGATCGCGCCGATCTGGAATCGATTGAACGAGTTGGTGGAAGAACTCGAGTGACCACGGCCGTCGACCCGCTCCCGGTCATCGACATGACCCCGCTCTTCGATTCGAGCGACAGGGCGAGTCATCAGCGGGTGGCCGACGAGATTGGGAGCGCTTGCCGATCGCGGGGCTTCTTCTACGTCGTGGGTCATGGCATGCCAGCCTCGACACTCGAGGGGCTCGACGCCGCGAGCCGGCGCTTCTTCGCCTTGTCCGAAGAGGAGAAGAATCACATCGCCATGCGCCATGGCGGTCGCGCCTGGCGAGGCTACTTCCCGGTCGGTGGTGAACTCACGTCCGGGGAGCCCGATCAAAAGGAAGGGCTCTACTTCGGAACCGAATTGCCGATCGATGATCCGCGAGTCATTGCCGAGACTCCGCTCCATGGTCCCAATCTCTGGCCCGAGGCCGTTCCTGAGCTGCGGGGGCTCGTTCTCGACTATATGCGTGAGGCGACGCGTGCGGCTCAGGCCCTGCTTCGGGGAATCGCGCTCAGTCTCGACCTCGAGGCCGACTATTTCGTGAAGACCTACACGGGAGAACCGACGGTGTTGTTCCGCATCTTCCACTATCCCGAAAGCCCCGGACACGGCTGGGGCGTGGGCGAACACACGGACTATGGGCTGCTCACCCTGCTCGCTCAGGATCGCCACGCGGGGCTACAGGTTGAGTCGGGCGGAGACTGGGTCGATGCGCCGCCCATCGAGGGGGCGATCGTCTGCAACATCGGAGACATGCTCGATCGCTTGACCGGGGGCTGGTACCGCTCGACCGCACATCGGGTGCGGAATTCGAGTGGCCATGGACGGTTGTCGTTCCCGCTCTTCTTCGATCCGAACTTCGATGCGGAGTTGAGAGCGCTTCCGGCGGTCGCCCGCCGAGGTGCCCTGCGCGACGAGAAGCCGCGCTGGGACGCCGCGGATCTGCAGACCCTCCACGGGACCTATGGCGAATATCTGATCGGAAAGGTCTCGAGGGTTTTTCCAGATCTCGCAAATCGGCTGCCCGGAGTCCAAGGGTCGAGGATGGGCGGCTAGAGGTCTCTCGAAACGTCAAAATTGTCGTTTATATTCAGCCACTTGAAGAATATTCGGACATTCCGCACTGCGTAGGGTGGCGGCTACCTTCGACCCCGATCCGTGAATCGCGACCGGCCCGTCGATGCCGTCGACTCAAGGCTCATTGCCGAGCACCGATTCATAGGGGGGAGGCGCAGCATGTCTACGGACCGCTCCATCCGACCCACCAGGCACCATCCCGAAACCGAAGTGCTGACCCGTGGATACGATCCGCGGCTATCGGTCGGCTCGGTGCGGCCCGCTGTCTTCCGAAGCTCGACCTATGTCTTCTCGAGCCCGGAATCGGCGGAGCGCGCCTTCCGCGTGGCGTTGGGCAAGGACCAGGCCACGGGTGATGAAGACGTCGAGCTGATCTACTCCCGACTCTCCCATCCGAACGCTGAAATCCTCGAAGATCAGATCGTTCCCCTCGATGCCGGAGCGGAGGGCGCCGTGGTCTTCAACAGCGGCATGGCCGCGATCACGACCGTACTCCAGACGCTTTGCCGCCCCGGCAGCGGCGTCGTTCACACCGTCCCCGTCTATGGCGGCACCCACCAGTTGCTCTACGAATTGCTCGTGCCCTGGGGCATCAAGGCGGTGCCGGTTCCCGCCGGCGATGGTCCCGCGCTCGCTCGCGCGATTCGAGAAACTCCGGATCTTCGAGTCGTGCTGATCGAAACCCCCGCGAACCCCACGCTGCGCATGACGGACATCGCCGCGGCTGTTTCGGCCGGCCGCGAACGAAAGGATCCGCCACGAATCGTGATCGACAACACCTTTCTCGGGCCGGTCTTCCAACATCCACTCGAATTGGGTGCTGACGTCTGCGTCTACTCCGCGACGAAGTACCTGGCGGGATTCTCGGATATGTTAGGCGGGGTCGCGACCGCCAGAGACCCCGCATTGATCGCGCAATTCAAGGGCACGCGCGCGCTGCTGGGGAATATCCTCCAGCCGGACGAGTCCTGGCTTCTGGATAGTCGGCTGCCCACCCTCTCCCTGCGGATGCGACATCAGAGTCAGAATGCGACCCAGATCGTGGAAGCACTCGTGGAGCATCCCGCCATCGAAAACCTCCACTACCCGATGTTCATCGATGAATCCGACCAGCAGCGAATCTTCGAAAGCCAATGCGATCACCCGGGTGCCGTTTTCTCGCTCGAAATCGTCGGCGGAAAGAAGGCCGCGTTCGATTTCCTGCGCCATCTCCAGATCGCCAGGAACGCAGTCAGCCTGGGCGGCATGGAATCCCTTGCCTGTCACCCGGCGACGACCACCCATTCGGAAATGAGTGAAGTCGAACTCGCGAACGCTGGCGTGACGGATGGACTGGTCCGAATCTCGGTCGGGATCGAGGATTGGCGCGATCTCCTGAACGACTTCCAGGCCGCGCTCGACCTGATCTGAGGAAAGCCTCGAGGAAGCCACACCGGGCGAATGCGGGGCGTTCGCCCTCTACTCGCACCCAGAGACCTCCCTCGCCTGCCAGACGCCTCCAGAGCCATCCGCTGGCCAGCAGGCACGTTCCCAGATCCAGCAGGGAACCCTGCCGGAGAAGAACGAATATGGCCAGGGAATTCTCTACGTAAAGGCCCCGAGGCCGCATCTAGAGCAGTATGACCGTTTATCCGTGATATCCGTGAAGATCGAACCGGACGAGGGCGATCTGCCCTGGAACGCCTCGACGATCAGCCGCTTGCGCAAGAGTTTCCTGCGAACCCTGAACGCCAATCTCGAACCGCAATCCACCTGGCACATGACTGAAGAAGAAAGGCCTGGCGTCCTCGGAATGCGAGTCAGTGCTCGCGAGCTGAATGTCGCCGACGGGCTACCGCACTTCAGCGCCTCACCCTCTTCCCGCAAGCGGACCCACGACAAGACGACGCTCGTGATGGAACTCTACGACTCGGCCACCGGCGAAGTGCTGGTCCAGTTCATCCAGCCTCGAAGCCTGCCTACACAGGTCGTCGGTGGCACCCGATCTCGATTGGACAGACTCCGCGTCTACTACAGTCGATTCGCCGATTCGATGGGCGATTCACTCGCCGAGCTCGGTCGTGCCGGCGAAACCGTGCGCGCGGATGTCGACATCCGCCCCACACGTTAGGCGAGCCTCCATCGCGCACGAGATCGATCGGTGACTTCCCTTCATCGGCACAACGGCTATGGTTCGCCGACATGAGTCGATCCACGCGTTCATGGTTGTCCCGCCGGATGGCTGCAGGGCGCTCGCGACGCAGACACCAGTTGTTGCGCGTACGGTTGCGCCTCCAGCGAGCCGGGTGGGCGATCCTGAGAACCGTACTCACGATGGCGCTGCCCTTCTTTCTACTCGTGACTGGATCGGTTCTCTCTCATCGGGTCCTCGCGACTCCGGGCTGGGTTTCGACGCAGATTGGCTGCGTGATCGCAACGATCTGTGTCGCGCTACTGGGTGCGAGACTCTGGCGTCGGTGGACGGGCAGAGATCGACTTCGAGAAATATCCCGAAACGTCGCGCTCCCAGTGGTCCTGCTTTTCGTCATCTACTCGCTCGGATGGGTCACCAGCCCAGAGGCCAAGTCCCCGGAGATTCGCGATCTCCATCCGACCCTTCGGCTCGCTATCGGCACGGCGACGCTGACCGATCCCCATGTCGTCGTGACCGAGATCTCGAGAAATCGAGCGGACTACACGCGGATGGGCCTAACACCGATCTCGAACTCGAACTCGCTTCATTTTGAACAGACGGACGGATGGACCCATGCCGTCGACCTTCGAACTCGGGGCCGGAGCGAGGTTCGAAATCGACTTTCGCAACTCTACTTTCGCGCGATGGGCCTTCGAGCACTGCGACACGGCGGGACCGGCGACCACCTTCATGTTGGCCTGCCAAGACCGTGGAGATAGCCGAAGCGTTCACTACTATCGCGATCGAGGAGACGGAAATGAAGACCCTGATCGAGAATTACGAGAGCTTCCCCGGCGCTCATTGTGGCAGCGTCGCGATGCGAGGCCTCCTGAACCACTATTGTGGTCTCGCTCTCCCCGAAGCCGCCGTCTTTGGTCTCGGCTCGGGCGCTGCGAGCGTCTACATCGCCGGACCGGCGATGAATCCTGCCGCGATGCTCGTCGGCAGAAGGTTGAGCATGGAGCAGGATCTCGCCACGAATTTGCAGATCGACTACAGCGAGCGTCCGGAACCCGATGACGACGTGGCCTGGCAAGTCGTTCGCGAGGAGGTCCTGGCTGGAAACCCGACGATGCTCTCCGGCGACATCTTGTACCTCGACTACCGCGAATTCAAAGTCAACTTTCCCGGCCATCGCTTCGTTCTACTCGGCTTCGACGACGATACCCAGAAGGTCTCCATCGCCGATCGAATCCGGCCCGAACCCGAAATCTGTTCCTACGGTGCGCTCTTCAAGAGCCGGAACCCGCCAGTCGGAATGTCGACCAAGAATCTCTGGGGTCGCTTTCAGGACAAAACGGTCGGCCGACCATTGGTCGATGCGACGAAGCGGGCGATCGCACTCTGCGCGGAATCGATGCTCGACGAGTCGCCGCCCGCGGAGGAAACCGAGGGTGACGGCGGAGTTGTCATGCGAACTGGCATTCAAGCGATTCGCATATTCGCGGAAGATGTTTCGGAGTGGTCCAATCGGGAAGACGCCGCCTGGATCGCCGGCTACAACGCGAGCTGCATCGAAAAGTTTGGCAACGGTGGTGGGAATTTTCGCCGCCTCTACTCTGGTTTTCTTTCCTGGGCCCGCGAGCTCGATCCTCGGCTCGTCCCCGAATCGGCGCCCACCCGAGCGCTCGAGGCCGCGGACGCCTGGACAGAAGTCAGCAACGCGCTCTTCGCGGCATCGAGAGACGAATCGAACGAGAAGCATTGGAACGATGCCGCTGGTCACGCCAGGCGCGTCGCAGATCTCGAAGATCGACTCTTCCACACACTCGCCGACGCCGGCGGCTGAGCCTGCATCGCACCGGAGCCGATTCCCGATCTCGATGAGCATTCCCATCGTCACTGAAAAGCCGTCCAAGAGTTGCGCGTGTACAGGCGTACGTTGGTGTGCCCATTGTCGGGATCCACAAGTCCGGCGAGCGCATGGCATGGACGACCCTGTCCGGGTACCAGACCGGCTGACGAAACGCCCCGTCCCGAACGCGCCGAAACTGGCGGCAACGCTCGTCTGTGAAGACCAGGGGGGAATTTTCAGTTTCGACCTCGACTCGCAATCGGTACCTGGATGTCCGCATTTTCGAGGCGTCCGTGTTTTTCGGGACTTTCTCTCCACGTCTGCGGCCGACGACCTGATTCGAGAAATCGAACAGACGCGATTCGACAAGGCACAGAGCGGGAAGCTGAAACAACACTACGGGCCGAAAATCAACTTCAACAAGAAGAAGATGAACGCAGACGGCTTTCTCGGACTGCCAGGGTTTGCGGCGCCGATCGAGGCAGAACTGCGCAGACTCGCAATGGAGGATTCCACGATGCCGCGCTCTTGCGCGGACGATGAGCGCCTCGCGCGGGCGATCGATTCTTTCGAGACAACCGATGTCTTCGTGCTGCGATATCGCGATCGTGACGCCTCCAATCTCGACTTCCACCGCGACGATATCTTTGCCTACAGCGAGCTGATCCTCGACCTTTCGCTGGAATCGGACTCGATGCTCACCTTCTTCAGGGTGAGCCCGAGCGAAAGCGGGCGGCAGGTCGAGGAATGTGTTCGCGTTCCCCTCCCCGCACGATCGCTCGTCGCGATCTACGGATCTGCCCGTTTCGATTGGGAACACGCCATTCTCGCCTACGACATCGTCGGCCAGCGAACCAGCATTACCTTTCGAACGCTTCAGGAAG
>Ga0310122_10001306_pt1 | contig 15945 bp, 12 predicted proteins | sample CB6_Bottom_1051__FD_203503 | JGI IMG/M metagenome (GOLD analysis project Ga0310122, IMG submission 203503) | Marine microbial communities from Western Arctic Ocean, Canada - CB6_Bottom_1051 | ecosystem: Environmental > Aquatic > Marine > Oceanic | place: Canada: Western Arctic Ocean | collected...
TGGTGTGGGCGTCGATGCCCATCAGGTGCAGGATCGTGGCCAGGATGTCCTTGGGCGAGACCGGGTGTGACTTCACGTCGCCTGCCAGGCGATCGCTTTCCCCGATGATGTTCCCGCGACCCACGCCCGCTCCGGCCATCGCGATCGAGTAGACCCGCGACCAGTGGTCGCGGCCGGCGTTCTTGTTGAACTTCGGAGTCCGCCCATGCTCGCTCATCCAGACCACCAGCGTGTCATCGAGCATGCCACGGGTTTCCAGATCCAGAATCAACTGCGAGAAGCCCTGGTCGAAACCGGGCAGCAGGCGGTCTTTGAGTCGGTAGAAGTGGTTCCAGTGAGTGTCCCAGTCGGCGTTCAGGTAGGCGTACTCGTCCCAGAAGACGGTCACAAACCGGCTGCCCGCCTCGACCAGACGCCTCGCGGCCAGGCAGGATTGGCCGAACAGGTTCATGCCGTACCCGTACCGCATCGCGTCGGATTCCTGGTGGATGTCCAGCGCCTGGTGAACGTGTGTTGTGGAGAGCAACGAGAGTGCCAGTTGCTGGTAGCGATCGAAGCTCAGCGACTCGGCGTTGCGATCCAGCTGCTTGCGGGCCCGTCCGAACCGGGCCAGCAGGCTGTTCCGCCGGTCCTGCCGCTCGAGCGTCATGCTGTCGCGACGCTTGGCACCGGCCAGGGTAAACCGGCCCTCGGGCTTGATCCCCGCGTAGGGGTCGTACACCTCGTGCTTCTTGCCACCGGCCGGAGAGATCTTGATCGAGACCCGGCTCCCCTCGCCCTCGAAATCGGTCAGCACCGGATCGTAGGCGGGGCCCAGGAAGGCGGCGTAGGGACCGGCCTGCACCGCTGCGGCCTTCGGGCCGCCTCGCGAATTCATCTTCCAGGGCAGAGCCATGTTCCGCGGCACCAGGGCCGGAGTGCCCAAGCCTGCGGCCTCGCGACGACTCATCACGTAGTCCACCACCGAGCCGATGTAGGGCCAGAGCTTCGGATCGCGGGGTCGCGATTCCAGGGCGGGTGAGTAATCGGGGATGCCGCTGGTGACGTAGGCCGTGCAGTGGACCGGGTAGGGATGAGTCATCGACCGGATCACCGTCAGGCGATCGGCGATCCGTGAGATCTTCGGCAGACCCTCGCCGATTTGGTATCCCGGTACCGATGTCGGGATCGCCTTCAACTCGCCCTGGATCTCATCCGGAGCACCCGGCTTGGGATCGAAGGTCTCGTGTTGCGGAGGCGAGCCATAGGGCAGCAGCAGGATGCACCGCTTGGCGCGGCCGAAGGTGGCATCGAGCGAATTGCGGTCGCCTCGATCCGCGGCCCGAGCCGATTGGCTCGAGACGTCCTGAAGTCGTAGCACATCGGCCAAGCCCAGGCCCAAAAAGCCCAGGCTGCCAATGTTCAGCCAATCGCGACGCGTGAAGCCGTCGCAGAGTTTTCGGCGATTGCCCAGGATGCGAAACATCACGCTCTCTTTCAAAAGACGCCCACGGTGCCCCGTCTGCGATGAGCCTGTATTCTATCACTCGGCCGATGCTGGGTCTGCCGCGATCCCCTCTCAATGCAACCTGATGTGTTTCAATGCGTTTCAGTGCGTTTCAAAGCGTTTCAAACGCGTTTCAAAGAGACCCACGATGGACTACGACCAATCGCAGAAGATTACCTGGGAATTGTCGCTGGAGTCCCGTGAGTCGTTCCAGGACGCGGATTCGAGTGGTGCAGGGGCCGCGAGGATGGAATTCCGGCCGGTCGATCCTCCTTGTGCCGCGTTCAACTGGTTTCTGTTCCAGGCCGTCGGAGAACAGTACCGCTGGGGCGGCCGCGGCGACTGGGACCAGGCGAAGTGGGACGAGTTGATTGGCAAGGAGACGTTTGAGACCTGGGTCGGGTACCTCAAGGGGACTCCGGTCGGGTACGCCGAACTCGAGAACCACGACGACGGCAGCGTGCAGATCGTCTGCTTCGGGCTGCTGCCGCAGTTCATCGGGCAGGGGCTGGGAAGCGTGCTGCTGCGACGAGTGGTCGACCGCGCGTGGCAGATGGGAGGAAACCGGGTGTGGCTGCGGACCTGCAACCACGACCACCCTCACGCATTGCCCAATTACCAGGCCCGTGGGTTCCGGCTGATCGAGGAGACCGTCGCGTCACCCAACCCTCGACTGGAACCCGTCGTATTCACTGGAGGTCAACCCCAGGAGGAGCCATGACCGATCCCACCCCCGTCTCACGACGTCGCTTTCTAAGCACCACGCCCGCTGCCGGTACGCTGTTGGCCACCGGGGCCATCGCGGCGACGGCAGCCTCGAACGAGACCTCCGCCGCCGGAGACGACTCGGACCCCCGAAAACCGATCCGCGTCGGGGTGCTCAACATCAGCGTCTACTCGCACCTGGCCGCACACTGGGGCCGGTTGATCAGCGGAGAGATGTCCTACACCAACATGCAGATCACCCATTGCTGGGACGTCAACGCCGAGTCGGCTGAGGGTTTTGCCCGAGGCCACCGCTGCACGGCGGTCAAGGACCCCTCGGACATGATCGGACACGTCGATGCGGTCATCGACGGCGGCTACTACAACCATGCGTTCAACCACGTGCTGATGGCCCCGTTCCTGAAGGCCGGCCTGCCGTGCCTGGTCAACCGCCCCTTTGCCAACTCCGTCGCCAAGACGAAGGCGATCATCGAATTGGCCCGCAAGCACAAGGCCCCGCTGCTGGTTCCCTCGGCCTTCGGCCACAACCAGGTGGTGGTCGAGGCCCGGCACTTTGTCGAGTCGTCCAGGGTGACCGGCTACCACGCGACGACCGGAGCCGAGGACTACCCGACGCATGGGACGCATGGGCTGTATTTTCTCAGTCGAGCCATCACCGACGCGGGCAACCCGATCATCTCGGTCGCCTTCCGCGGCAAGCACTGGCACTCGCCTCCCGCTGTACTCACGCTCGAACACCAGGACGCCAAGGGACGGACCTTCTACGGCACGCTGCACTCGGGCAGCTTCGGACTCGGAATGCTGCAGATCCACACCGACAAGAACGGCAACGGTCGCCCCTTCACGCTGACGCTCGGTCGAGGCGAACTGTACCGCGACACCGGGTTCTGGACCCCGTGCCTGTGGGCCTTCCAGCAGATCGCCACCGGAAAACCGATGCCCCAGACCTATGACCAGATCCTGATGAAACAGCAGGCCTACCTCGCCGGCTTCTACAGCCATCTGGTCAAGGACGGTCAACCGGTGAGGCTCGGGGACGTTCCCGCCAATTGGGAAGCTCCCGTCCTGCTCCCCCAACGACCAGGCGAGCACGCCTACTTCGAACTGCTCAAGAAGAAGTTCGGCTAGGCGGGGCCACCACTGCGATTCACTTGAAGGTCGGGTCGTCGAAGACCACCTGCGGAACGAATCCGATGGCCGCGGTGCTGAATTCGCCCGTGATCCGTTGCTTGCCTCGCGCAAAGACCACCGTGACCTTTTCGGACTTATCGGCGACCGCCTTTCGCTTGGCGGCCAGCACGTCGCGGCGTGACGCGATCTTGCGTCCGTGATAGCTGACCAGCACATCGCCGGGTTTCACACCCAGCCTGGCCGCCTGGCCGCCCGGTTGCAGGCGACCGACCTCGACCCTCGAACTCTTCAACTTCCTCTTGATCGACTCGATGTCCAGCGTGTCACCCGGCTGCCGCCCCGCAAAACGCTTCGGGTCCTTCCCCTCGCGGATCGCCTTCCGCCTCAGCACCTCGCGAACCGCCCGGTAGCAGTTGATCAACCCGTGACCGGTCTCGTCATCCACCCCCTCGGCCGCCACGTCGGTGGCCGTTGAGGTGATGATCTGCTGCAGGTCCCACGGCAGCAGGTCGGGATCGGCCGAGAGCATCAGGGCGATCGATCCGCAGAACATCGGGCCGGCGAACGAGTTGCCGTTGAGACCCGCCGGTCGGGTCGTGCCGTCCAGCCACAGTTGCGGCAACCCCATGTTGAAGGCACACACCTCCGGCTTCTGCACCCGGCCGTCCTGGTAATGCCGAGTCTTCCACCGCACCGGCCCCTTGCTCGAAAACGGCGTCCTCGAAAAGTTCCTCTGCACACCCGCCGCCGCAAACACCGCGTCGGGGATGTCCTCGGGAGTTCGCATCTGTACCGGCACGCGAGCCTGCCGGGCAAAGTTGCCGGCACCGGACACGAAACAGATGCCACAAAACGAACCGTGCTCCATCACCTTCCGCCAATGCGAACGGTACTCGCCAAGACCGGGGATCGAAAAACTCATGCTGTACGTGTCCGCTCCCTGCTCGACGGCCCATTCGATCGCCGCCTCGAGTCGCCCCGAAGCGATCACGCCCGCCCAGCTCCCCTCGGGCGCGATCCCGAACTCGTACTTCCGCCCCTTCGCTCCGGTCCCGCAGATGATCGCCGCACACATGAACCCGTGCTGGGCACGCGGGTTGAAGCCTCCGCGGCCAACCGGCACCAGTGTCAGGTTGCCGTTCTGCTGGTCGAAGTTGTATCCGTGGACATCGTCGATCAGCCCGTTGCCGTCATCGTCCTTGCCGTTGCCGGCGGTTTCCCCGGGGTTGCGGTACAGGTTGCCGGTGACGTTGTCCGAGTAGACGAAGTTGAAGTCGTGTACGACGTTCAGCGTGCCCCGACCCGTTGCCCCCAGTTCCTTCCAGACCCGATCGGCCTGCAGGTAGCGGATGTACCAGGGGTGCTGGTACCGGGCCGGATCGAACTTCGGTTTCTCGGCGGAGGGAAACGACACAGCCGTCCCGCGGCTGGCCCGACGACTCGCCCGAGCCGGCCCGGCCACGTAGACCTCCTTCACACCCGCCACCTTCCTCAACGCCGGCAACCCCGCGGAAGTTGTCGTACAGGTGAACCCGTTGATGATCCAGTAACGCCTCAGGTCACTGATCGTGCCGACATCGACCAGATTGTCGAGATCGTCAGAGGCGGCCTTGTGCGAGGTGGCACTGAGTGCCTTGAGTCGCCTCATCACCTCGAGCCGCAACTTGCTGCGGGTCCAGTCCGAAAACTCCTTCGCCCGACGCCGATACGAGGTGCCGTCCTCGAGAAACTGCTTGTCGAACCACACCGTCACACGGATCCGCCGTACGACGTTCTTGCGCTTCTTCTGCTTCTTTTGAGCCTGCCGATTTACCCCACCGGCACGTGCTACTTCATCAACGGACGCACCGGCGGCCATCCACACGCACGCGACCAATGCCGCCAACGCCACCAACCCCAAACGGCCCTTCATGAGTTAGCTCCGGAATTCGTTGTGAATATGAGCATAAGAGCCAATGTCGCTCGGGGCGGGGGTACTTCACAAGGCTGCTAGCAGCGGGTTGAAAAACCCACGCTGTGTTTGCGTCCCTTGGCATCATGTCATCCCGAGCGCAGCGAGGGATCTCGACGGTGGCATATCGACAACGGTTGAGATCCCTCGCTGCGCTCGGGATGACATTTGCGTAACTGTTTCCAGAAGAACCTGAGTTATTCAACCCCCCGCAGGCGGGCTAAACGGCATCGGGTACAATGGTCGCCTTCAGGCACTTCTGCTCGCGAGCGGTCCTGGTGGCCTCGATCAGCCCCGCCTCGCTGAATGGAAACTCCTGCTGCACCAGCTCCCACGGGTACTTCTCCTGGACGCGACGCATCATGTCGATGCCCAGCGGGATGTCGTTGGGTGTAAAGGCCCAGCTACCGACCAGGGTGATGTCCTTGGTACAGATGCGGTGCCAGTTGGTATCGACGCTGCCCGCGTCGGTGAACTGCCCCATCTCGACGTATGTGCCTCCGTCTCGCAGCATCTCGATCCCCTCGGGACCACTCGAGGGGTGCCCGCTGCATTCGACGACCAGGTCGGCTCCGAACCCACCAACGATTTCAGCCACCGCTTCGATCCGTGCTTCCGCGGTCGTATGCTCATCGATCGACACGGTCGCCTCGGCCCCGAACGCCCGGCAGATCGCCAGTCGTGGCTCGGCCGGGGCCCCGACCACAACGACCCGCCCGGCTCCCATCTCCTGGGCCGCGACCAGTGCCAACAGTCCGATCGGCCCCGATCCCTGGATCACCACGGTGTCTCCGGCGCGGAAGCCGCCGACTGTCACCGCTCGGTTCAGGGCACGAATGCAGCAGGCCAAAGGTTCGGTCAGGCTACCGGCCATCGCACCCAGGCCATCGGGCAGCCGGTAGACCTTGGTGGCGGGTCGTTGCTCGAGATCGACGTAGACCATCTCGGCCCAGCCGCCCCACAGGTGAGGAGCCTCGTCGAAGGGAATGTAGCGGCCGTAATACGTGGGGTTCAGGCACTTGTTGGCTCGGTCGGGATAATGCACGCAGTAGTAGCACTCGCCGCAGGACATCAGAGGCGGCAGCATCACGCGATCGCCGACTGATAGACGATGTCCCATGAAGTCGGCGTCCAACTCGGCACCCAGTTCGTCGATCACGCCAACCAGTTCGTGGCCCAGGGTCAGCGGCCAAGGCAAGGGCTTGGGCCAGTGACCGGCGAGGATGTGCAGGTCGGTGCCGCAGACGCCGCAGGCCTCGATCCGAATCAACGCCGCCCGGTCCGGAACTCTCGGCCGCGACACGCTGTGAATCACCGGGTCACTGCCGGGGCCGTCGTAGGTCGAAACGCGGATCTGTGACATGTCGCCCATCCTAGGCAATCACCCTCTGCCGCAGAACTGACCCCGGTTCTCCTCAACCCACCCGCCACCCACCCGCCACCCGCCGGACTCGACGGCTCGAAGCCACGCGGGCATCATGGCAGGATCGATGGCCTCGAGACCCCAACCTCCGTGAGCCCGAACATGAAATACCGCCACCTGATTCTCGCCTGCCTCGCCGCGCTGTTGGCCTCCCCGGCCATGACCAAGCCACCCTCCCAGCCCACTCGCACCTATTCCAACCTGCTCACCCCGATCAAGAACCCCAAGCCGATCCTGGCGGATCATCCCGAGTTCTTCGCGCCGATCATCGAGCAGGCTCATTTCGAAGCGGCTCCGCTGGTGGTCGATCCCGACGCCGACCTGCACGTGCGGGCCTGGCGGTTCAGCTACAACGCTCGAGGCATCATCGAGATGCCCAACCACCTGAAGGCATCCGAGACGGCTGTGATCATGGTCCATCCCTGGGGCATCGATGATGGCCAGGGCTGGGACACGCCCGAGCCGGCCGGAGTGGCCGACTTCTGTACCAAGGAGAAGAACCACCTGGCCGCCCGTCACACGCGGCAGATCATCCGACCCTTCATCAACCGGCTCCGCGACCGCGTTGCCGCCGTGCTTTACAGCCTGCCCGGCCCAAAGGACCCGATCCGCCACAAGCTCTATCGTTCGTTCACGCACAAGCCCACCGCCGCCCAGCGCCGGGCCGGAGCGATCGAGCTGAAGCAGAAACTGACCCGCTTCAAGTACGCCGGCCAACCCCTGCCCAAACAGCTGGTGCTCTCGCGCGACAAACCGGTCGCCGACTACTTCAGGAAATTCCCCGGCCTGGATGCCGGGGCGCGATACAACAACGACGGGTTCTGGAAGCTGCCGATTCCGGTCACCGCGGATGTCGACGTGCATCCCGACGACGTGGTGATCTATGACGCCGAGGGCTACGCACCTCTGAAGCAGTTCCTCGTCAAGAACGGCATCCGGCACATCCTCTTGACCGGCTACGCCACCGACATGTGTTTCTGCGAAACCACCGCCGGCTACAAGAACCTCTCCAAAGACTTCAACGTCTTCCTGGTCGGCGATGCCTCGTTGGCAACCTTCCCGTCCAACACCTCGCCGCGGCACGCCGTCAATGCGTCGATTTCGTTTGCCGCGCTCAACCAGCTCATCACCCAGGTCTCGTGGGTGAAGCTCGACAAGGCGAACTAGCCCGCCTGCGGCGGGTTGAACAACGCCAAGCGCGGGTCAGACCCGTGCTACCCGGCCGAGCCGGTCTTCGGCTTCTTTCTCTTCCGCTTCTTCACCCTCGGTGGCCCGTAGGTCTTCAGCAGAATCGCGTCGACTCGTGAACGATCATCCCGGTTCCGCATCGCGGCCAGCATCGGATCCCCGGTCTGTTTCATCCAGTCTTCGAGGCGTTGGCGGTACCTCGAGATGGTCTGCTGCAGGTCCGGGTTCCCAATGAGGTTCTTGCGGCAGTCGGGGTCCTGTTCCAGGTCGTAGAACTCCTCGGGCACTCGCATGCGGAACAACCTGATGCGGGCGGCAATCACGGGATTCGACCTGGCTGCCGCCGCCATGGCGGCGAACGTCCGCCCTTCGTTGTTGTTGCGGTAAACGTGTTTGCCATCGCTGAAGGGGTTGTAGATGTAGGCGTACTTCGCATCCTGCACGCACCGCATCGGAACGCCATCCCCGCCGGCCTTGCTGTCGATCTGAGTGAACACGACCTGCCGGCCCGGCTGTGACTTGCCGCTGAGCAGTGAAGCAAGACTCCGGCCATCCAGCCGCTTCGGCTTCGACGCACCAGTGATCTCGAGAAATGTCGGCTTCAGATCGACCGCCGAGACGAAGTGAGTCTCGTCGCGACTGCCCGGCTTGACCCGACCCGGCCAGCGGACCAGAAACGGGGTCCGCGAGCTGTGGAACCAGGTGTTGCACTTGGCAAACGGCACGGCGATCCCGTTGTCGGAAATGAACACGACCATCGTGTTCTTCGCCTGGCCCGACTCCTCCAGCGCCTGCATGACCTTGCCGAACGTGTCATCCAGCCGTCGTGTGGAGTTCTGGTAATGGGCCAGTTCCTGGCGCACACCGGGCAGGTCCGGCAGGAATCCCGGTACCTCGACCTCATCGGGCCGGTAGATCCGGCTGGGCATCGCCGCGCCGGGTCGGAGTTTCTTCGGGTTGCAGTAAGGGCGGTGCGGGTCATGCGAATTCACCATGAAGTAAAACGGTTTGCCCTGGGCCTGGCACCGCCTGAAGAAGGCGACGCACCGCTGGTAGTAGACCTCGGGATTGCGGCCATCCCCCAGATCCCGGCGGTCGAAGGCGTAGTCCCACTTCATGGTCGTGGTCGGAGTCGAATGGCCGACCTTGCCGAGGATTCCTGCCAGGTAACCGGCCGACTGGAAGGCGGTCACGATGTCCGGCGTGCCGGGCCGAGCCTTCATGAAACCCATGGCTCCCGAGTTGTGACTCAGCAGGCCCGTGGCAATCACAGCCCGAGAGGGTGCACAGATCGCGACGTTGACATGACCCCGAGAGAACAACATGCCCTGGGCGGCGAAGCGGTCGAGGTGGGGCGTCAGGTCTCGGACCTTGCTGCCGTAGACGCCCAGCGACTGCGCATGGAGATCATCGGCGGTGAACAGCAGGACGTTGGTCCGCTCGGCCGCATCGACGTGGGCAGCAACGCCCAGCGACAGCACCAGCAGCATCCGGAATCTCATCACCTTGTTCGCCTCGTACTGGGTTTCGGTCACCCGGTCCGGCGATCACTTGGACACCGACAGGTGTTTCTTGAAGATCTCGGTCATCAGGCAGCGGCAACACAGATGGCTGATGCGGTCTTCCCCGGTCTCTGGACTCGCCGACTACGTCGAACCACCCACGAACAGGTCCGGCTGCAGCGGCTCGCCGGGGCAGACCGCGTACTGATCAAACCCGGTGACACCCACTTCACGCAGCACATCTTCGTCGACCAGGAACTGGCCGGTGCGACTGCGGCTGTCGCCGGTCAGGATAGAATACGCCGCATCGGCCACGATGTCCGGTGTTCGGCACCGATTGATCGCATCGTCTCCACCGAGCAGGTTGCGGATGGCGGCGGTTGCGATCGTCGTCTTGGGCCACAGCGCGTTGGCAGCGATTCCCTGTTCGCGAAACTCCTCTGCCATGCCCAGCACGCACATGCTCATGCCGTACTTCGACATCGTGTACGCCAGGTGGTGCCCGAACCACTCGGGCCGCATCACCGGTGGAGGGGCGATGTTGAGGACATGCGGGTTGGAGGCCCTGGCGAGATGCGGCAGGCAGGCCTGCGAGCAGAGGAACGTGCCGCGGACGTTGACCGAGTGCATCAGGTCGAACCGCTTGATGGGTGTCTCGAGTGTTCCGGTCAGCTGGATGGCGCTGGCGTTGTTGACCAGGATATCGATCCCGCCAAAGGTCTCGACGGTCGCATCGACGGCCGCCTGCACCTGGTCTTCGAAGCGGATATCGGTCACACAGGCGAGTCCCGCCCCCCCGGCGGCCTGGATCTCCTCAACCGCCGTGTGCACCGTCCCTGGCAGCGTCGGGTGCGGCTGGTCGGTCTTGGCCACGACGGCGATGTTGGCCCCATCGCGTGCGGCCCGCAGCGCGATCGCCTTGCCGATGCCGCGGCTGGCACCGGTGATGAACAGCGTCTTGTGGCTCAGGTCCGGCATCGCGCTTCGAATCTCAATCCCGTTTCTTCCGCCTCCCGACAGCCTGCGGATCAGAAGCCAGGCGGGTTGGGGCGACCACATCAGGTGCCTGCTCCCCAGATGCTAACATACGCCGATCACATCACTGTTGCTGTGCGTGACCTCGCCACCCCAGTCTCGTCCTGATCCACTCTCTCAAGAGCCACTCTCGATGACCAAGTTCACGATCGCCCTGGCCCTGGTGCTTTCTACTTCGATGGGTGTCTCGGCCCGGGCTGCCAACAAGCCGCTGATGGTCTACATCCTGGCCGGCCAGTCCAACATGCAGGGTCACGCCCACGTGCGGACCCTGGGCCACATCGGGATGGACCCTCAAACGGCACCGATTCTCCGGGAGATCCGCAACGCCGACGGCACGCCGCGAGTCCACCAGCACGTGTGGATCTCCTCGATCGACTCCAACGCGAAGGATGCCGAACGGCATGGCCGACTGACCACCGGATACGGGGCATCGGGGCGGGAGAAGAAGATCGGCCCCGAGCTGACCTTTGGGATCACCATGCACAAGCACGTCGGGGGGCCGGTCCTGATTATCAAGACCGCATGGGGCGGCAAGTCGCTGCACACCGACTTTCGTCCTCCCGCTGCCGGGCCCTACCGCTTCAATGACCAGCAACTGGAAAACCTGAAAAAGCAGGGCAAGGACATCGAAGGAGCCCGTGCCGATCGGGCCAGGGCCACCGGTGTCTACTACCGGCTGATGATGACCCACATCAAGAAAGTGCTCGGCGACATCAAGCGGGTCGTTCCCGACTACGACGCCAGGCGAGGACACAGGCTCGCCGGCTTCGTCTGGTTCCAGGGCTGGAACGACATGGTCGACCGAGGCACTTACCCCAACCGCAGCCGGCCGGGCGGCTACGACCGATACAGCCAGGTGATGACGCACTTCATCCGTGATGTCCGCAAGGACCTGTCCGCCCCGAAGCTGCCCTTCGTGATCGGTGTGATGGGTGCCGGAGGACCCACCGAAAAGTACGGACCCGATCAGCGACGATACAAGCCCATTCACGACGAGTTCCGAAAGGCGATGGCAGCCCCCGCAGCGCTGCCGGAATTCCGCGGCAACGTCCTGGCCGTCTTGACCGAGAACTACTGGGATCAGCAGCTCTCGGAGCTTGTCACCCGCAGGGGCAAGGTGAATGCCAAGCGGCGGCAGCTCTCCAAGGACAAGTCGCTGGATGCGAAGGCAGTCAAGGCGCTGGTCGAGGCCTACACCTCCGAGCTGTTCACGAAGCGAGAACTCGAGATCCTCAAGGCGGGGCAATCCAATGCGGCGTATCACTATCTCGGGTCGGCCAAGATCCTCGCCCGGATCGGCAAGGCCTTCGCCGATGCACAGGCCAAGCTGGCGATTGAGTATTGAGTGAACCGGCGATAGTTATACAATGTAATTACGTTTGGATCGTGTTGAGGAGAAACGTCGATGCGAGTCGACCTGGTGCAAATCGGGAATTCCAAGGGCATCCGTCTGCCCAAGGCCGTGATCGAGCAGGCGCAGCTCACCGACCAGCTCGAGTTGGAAGTGTCGCCGGGCAGCATCACGATTCACTCGGTGAGACACACGCGGGAGGGGTGGGAGAGTGCCGCACAGGCCTGTCGCGAATCCGGCGATGACGCACTCGACGACTGGGACGCAACGACGTCGGACTTCGAAGGGAATTGGTAGTGCGGCGATTTGACGTCTGGCTGGTCAACCTGGATCCGACCATCGGTAGCGAAATCAAGAAGACTCGACCTGCCGTGATTGTCTCTCCTGATGAACTGAACTCACATTTGAAGACTGTCGTGGTGGTTCCACTGACAACCGGTCGTGCCTACCCATTCCGCATCGCCACTCGGGTTCGGGGCACCAAGGGAGTGGCTGCCGTCGATCAGATTCGCGCTGTCGACAAGCAACGGCTTGTCAAGAAAGTGGGTGCACTCGGCAAGGCCACGTCAGCACGACTGCTGGCGTCACTCGTCGAGATGTTTGCGGCTTGATGTTCTTCACTGACTTGGCGCAGGACGGAATTGCGTTCGTGGAGGACAAGTCACAACTACTTGCCGACGTGGTTGTGGGCTCATTTGAGGACATCACAAGGGTACGTCAAACGATCAAGACTGGGTCGGCACACCTCTCAGGAGCGCAACTCACCGACGCCGGCTTGGAACACCTGAAGCGACTGCCCAGGCTGACTAGTGTGATGCTCGACGAATGCCCGAATCTCACCCAAGCGGCTGTGAAGGAGTTGAGTCATGTGCTGAGACGGCACATGCACGAGATTGCAGACTGACCCTCTCCTCGTGTTGTCCAGTCCTTCCCCTGGCGGCCACGGACTCGAAGAATCATTCTCGAGGTTCGAGGTTGGCTTGGCTCGAGTCTGGACCCGGCGGTTGATCGTGGTCGGTGCAAGGTGCAGCCGTCTGATCGGAGACGAACGTGACCGGCCGATTGGCTGACCGGTCGACCGTCAGCTGGAAGATGTCAAAGCGGTTGTAGCCACCGGAGATGTCGTGGATCTGCTTGGGTGCGACGCACTGGGCGATGTCGATGTCGGCATACAACATGCCTTCCTCGTCGCTGATCACGTCGCTGACAATTTGGCCTGACGGGCCGGTCACCAACGACAGGCTCCGCGGGCTGCCTTCCAGGATCCGTGCCGCGTCGGGATGCAGGTCGCTGAGGGATTCGAGCATCGCCTGATCCAGGAAACCGGATGCCACGACGTTGAACGCCTTGGCCTCCAACGAATGGGCTCCGGCCCGCAGGCGAATCGCATCAGCCAGGTCGTAATTGCCGCCGTCTTGCGGGTCGTGGGTGGGCCAGATGGGTGGATAACTCGACACGTGGACCTGCTCACCCTGGGCGATCATGGTGTAACGGGCCAGCGGATTGGTGTTTTCACCGCAGATCAGCATACCGATGCGTCCGCAGGCCGTGTCGCACACTCGCAGTCCCGCTCCGTCGCCGGCGGCCCAGCTCAGCTTCTCGTAAAACGTGGGTACGATCTTGCGATGGTGGTTCAAGACCGTCCCGTCCTCGCCGATCAGGACGTTGCTGTTGAAGATGCATCCCAGGCTGGCATCGCTTCGTTCGTTGAAGCCCAACGACACGATGACGCCAGCTTGCTTGACCGTGTCGCAAACACGATCCAATTCGGGCCCCGGCACCAGCATCGAGTTGGCTGCCAGTCGGCAGAACAGGTCGTGGTTGTAGATTGGCGAGCGGAGGGCGCTCCACACGGGAAACGCTGGGATGAACGTCTCGGGAAACGCAACCAGCCCTGCCCCGTTTCGCCTCGCTTCTTGAATCAGCGAGCAGGTCTTTTCGACGGTCGCCGCCAGATCCAGGAAGACCGGAGCAGCATGAGCGATCGCGACCTTGAAAACCGGAACCGTCATGCCGTGTCGCCTGGCGTGTTGCCGTGAGCAACTTGTGCCTGGCCAACCTCAGGCTGCCGACGTTGAGCCCGGTTTGCGAGGCGGTCGTGACCGTCAACCGCGTGGGCAGGTCGAAACGGCCGACCCGCTTGCAGCGGTTCTGGATGCTCTGGGCCCGCAGCCTCTTGCCGGTCTTCGCGTCCCAGTACGGCACCGAATAAGACCGCGCCCGGCAGCGGTCTACCGTCGGCCAGCGCCACCAGTCTCTTCTGTCGCATGAGTCTCTCTCAGCAGTCTCGGCCGCCTCTCGACACACGACCGGCCATCGTAGCAATGTAGCAACGGCTTGGACCCGCGAGCACCCGGTCGGGTTCGTTACGAGGAACCGTATGCTCTAATGCGAGCACATGAGGATCTGTGGGAGCCCGGGGGGAGCAAGCCTCCTGGGGCACCCGGCACGAGTCCTGCGTGTCAAAAAAGTGATCTGGTCGGATGATGGCTGCAGTGTCAAGAGAGCCGTGAGTCGGGCGCGACGGACAAAGAGATGAAGTCGATCGTCGGGTACATGATTGCGTTGTTGCTTGTCGTGGCCACGCGAGGTCTGGCGGCCGAACCGCCCGGAGTCGGTTCCGGCACGTTGTGGGCTCCGTACAACGAGTGGAGCTTGGAGAATCCGACATTCGAAGGCAATGCGTTTGACGTGATGGCCTCGGCGACGTTTGTTCACCAACAGAGCGGCGAGAAACGAACGACGGGGATGTTCTACGCCGGGAACAACTCCTGGAGATTCCGCTTCACGGGAACACGCATCGGCAAATGGACGTTTACCACAAGCAGCACGGATCACGAACTCGACCAGCAACGGGGAAGCGTACTGATCAAGGAGAATCCCAACTCGGCCCTCACCGGCTTCATCACGCATCTGGGCAACAAGTGGGCACGGCCTGTGGGCAGCGATGGCAAGCTCAAAGTCTTTGTGCCGCAACTGGTGATGTATGCGGCACCCAAGCACTTTCACAAGAAGTCCGACAAGATTGATGCCGACATCAAGACGTTCCTGGTCGAGCACGGCTTCAATGGTTTTCACGTCATGGGCAGTTGCCATTGGTTTGATATCGACAAGTTGCAGTCCTCCGAAATCCGCGATCCCAACCCGGATCTCCGCACGTTCGAGGCGCTGGAGTTACTGATCACCAGGGTGCACGCGGCTGGCGGCATGGTCCACATCTGGATGTGGGGCGACGAGGCCCGGCGTTGGACGCCGCGGCGGTGGGGACTCAACGGCCGAATCGATCGACGGCTACAGCGGTACCTTGCCGCGCGTCTTGGCCCCCTGCCGGGTTGGACAATGGGCTACGGGTTCGACCTGGACGAGTGGGTCGTTGAACAGGACCTTCGCCTGTGGCACACGCATCTGCATCAGCATCTGGGTTGGCCTCACCTGCTTGGTGCACGCGATGCCGGTCCGAACAGCGGCTTGGATCATCGCAAGAGCCAGATCCATGAAGGCCTCGGTTATTCGGCCTACGAGCACCACCGGCCCACGTACCAAGTCTATCGGGCGGCCCTGGACGCCCGTCCCGGTAAGCCCTCGTTCTCCGAAGATCGCTTTCGAATCCGGAAATCCGCTGCGTTCTCAGGCAAAGACTTCAACATGGAAATGACTCGCCGGGGGCTGTGGCATTCGACGATGGCCGGCGGCGTAGCCAACATCTGGGGCCATTTCCCCCGTGGTCGCGACAGTTGGCTCGGCTCAGCCCCCTACCTGAGCCCCGAAATGATCCGGACGTATGCCAGGTTCTTCGCCCATCGGTTTCTCAACGACATGATGCCGGTGTCGGAAATCACCGATGGCGTTTGCTTGAAGGATCGCCTCTGCACGCGGCTCGTCTTCTACAAGGAAGATACCCGCTCGATCACAATGGACCTTTCGAAGATGTCCGAACCGCAGCAAGCTGTCGCAGTCGATGCCAGGAGACCATACCGCGAACTGCGACTCGGTCGACTTGCGGTGAAGAAACAGACATGGACTGCACCGTACCGCACTGATTGGGCGATCGCCGTGGGAGAGTTCAATCGGAGTGTCGTCCGGCGGCGTTGATATCCAGTGACCCCCTCCTTTTTTCGGGAAGACTCGGGAAGACTCGGGAAGACTCGG
>Ga0310122_10001307_pt1 | contig 15941 bp, 34 predicted proteins | sample CB6_Bottom_1051__FD_203503 | JGI IMG/M metagenome (GOLD analysis project Ga0310122, IMG submission 203503) | Marine microbial communities from Western Arctic Ocean, Canada - CB6_Bottom_1051 | ecosystem: Environmental > Aquatic > Marine > Oceanic | place: Canada: Western Arctic Ocean | collected...
TTCTAAATCGTCTATTACTTCATGAACAGCGTCTACGTAGTGTGGTACTACTGTTTTCCTTTGATACCATTTATTGCTCATTTATTCTAACGACGCTTACCTTGGCCGCGGCCACGCTTTTGGTAACCCTTGTTACCGCCAAATGGGCCGGGTTGTTTCCATTTGGTGTTGGAAGAATTTCCAATATTAGTCTTTTTCTTGACCTTGCGTTTTTGATATGACGTAATGCCAGCCTTCTTTGCCAATGTGTCGTCCTCTCTACCGCGATTCTATTCAAATAAATATATGTGTATCAATCTTCTTCATCATAGTTCAGTGGACGTAGAACTGCAACTGGTACGTCTATAGTCTGTCCATCGTAAAGGAAGCCCACATGCTCATCGTATTCATTTGAAACGATTATCCCAATGCCGCCCTTTGGGACGAAGCCAGGCCATGCGTGATAACCAATATCTCTAGAAACTTGACCCATGTCACCCGGGCGGAGGACGAATGCTCTCTTCTTTGTATGTGCGCCGGTGCCGGTGTGGTCAATGTTTTCGCGTCGGGTACGGCTTTCCTCGGACCCTTTAGCCCAGGAAAAATCACTCTTCTTGCGGGCTGAATGCCTGCGAGAGTTTTTTGCTGCCACTTTATTTTCATCATAGGCACCGTGGTTGGTGATTTCCTTCTCCTTGGTGGGAAGTCGACCCTCTACCTGGGCTTCGTACTTCGCACAGTGAAGATCTGCTTGCTTAGTTACAAGCCGGCCTCCGTTCTCCAGGATCTGCTTTTTTGCACGATTAAGTTTGCTCTTACTAGCCATTAACTCACCACTTCCAAGAGTTCGCGCTTGATGTATGCCTGTTCACCAGTTTGAGTGCAGAGAATCAGGGCCATGCCAGGGTGCGAACGATAGCTCCACTGTGGTCTACACCTGGCCCGAAGGAGAGTGTACATTCTATCTCTGTGGAGCTTTACGGTATGTGCTGTTGGCGGAAGCTTAGGCTCACCATCAGAAGTCATCCCCTTGCTAGCGCCGCTGTCGCGCCAAGCACAGATATCTTCCTCGGTGGTAAGTCGTGTTGCCTCTGCAGTGCCAGCAATGTCGTGGGAATAATTGGTGAGGGGGAACTCCAGGGCACCGCCAACTTTAACGGTAAAACATTTTGGAGAGAGTCGAACAAGATCGCCTTTGCGCATAACCTTTCCTTCCTTATAGTACTATTATACCACATTCTGATGCTTTTTTTACAGAAATGCAACCTTCTTTAGTATTTATTAGCGTAATTACGAGACCTACGCCTAGATTTATAAGTGAGAGGGCGTCTATTCTTCTTTTCCTCCACCCAACAAATCTCTGCACAGCAGAGATGTCCCTTTTTACTCACGAACTTAGGAGCGCCACAGCGATTGCAGCATTGGCCAGTCTTAAGAGACTTCCAAGCATCTCGCATTCGAGTGAGCATGCGCTCTACAATGTCTTCTATATTACCAACCCTATGTACTCGACGTTCCTTTACGAGGCCCTTGGTCTCCCCATCCTTGGTGATATATACCCCACATACGCGGATGGCATCCCTGCCTTCTTTGCGTACATCCAAGGGCATATCTAGGGTGCCTCCAAAGACTGTAGTGTATACTAACACCTTCATCCTATTTGTAGGGTCTCCCACCACTCTAGAATAAATTTTCTCCGCCCAGTAGGGCGCTACCACGGCTGGATTCGGCGGTGGCTCTAGAACAAAACCAGCCTCCTCAAGTCGATTGATAATAGAGAGGGCTAGCATCTGTCGCAACATGTCAAACTTTGGGTCGTAATTGCTGCTCATATAATAACCTTCCTTATAGTATTATTATATCATAAAAAGGCATCTTTTTTACAGAATCAACAACTTAAACTGGCCAGCCCTTGACTTTGCCGTCATCATCACTCTCCGCATATGCAGCATCAGTAGTGCGAATGTTCTGGATATGACTAATAGTTGAAGTTAATACTTCTACCAGTGCTTCCATATCTTCCAATGGTGCTCTAAGCTGATATGAGCTTCCAAACTCAATGGAAACATATCCCGAGTTATCTGCAATTACACGAATATTTTCTCTACCAGAATCTGCATCAATGACGATGCTGCCAAAGACATATGATTGGTTACTCATTCTTCTTCTCCTCAAACAAAAGTTGCCAGGTCTTCTCTTTTAAAATTTTTTTATTGAATTCGCACAGAGCTAAAGGTGCTGTACAATATCTACCCTGAAGTATCTCACGTAAACCTACTGACATAACTGGTTTATCATTTAAATTAAATGAAACTATTTCGCCCTTTATTATTTTAGAATCTGCCCTAACAAACCATACCTCATCTCCAACCTTTAAAAAATCTGAATTATCTACTTTTTCCATATTTTCCAAAACAACCTTGTTAATTACTACTGTAGGAAAACTTATGAAAGCCCTCTTAGTAGTATTATTAATTTTAATTGGCTGCCCCAAAAAGAACAAGGATAATTCTCAAAAAGAAATCATTCGTTATGAATTACCAGAAGAGCTGGATATAGAATTATACGAAGATGAGTTTGACGATCTTCCAGAGGCTATGGATGACGATGAGGACGAAGACGATCTGTTAGAAAATTGAAAGCCTCGTCCACTGAATCAGTATAGTAAAACAAATCTAAATCTCTATATGCTTTTGGTGGCTTCAATTATTCTCCATTAATCAATTCTAATCCTCTACGTTCCTGTTTTATAATGTAAAGTAAAAAACCGCCAACTAATAAAAGACTAAACCAATTAAGCCAAAGTCCAGCAGCAACAAAGATCCATGAAAAAATGCGGGATATATTCAAGGCTTTCCGAGTTGCCTGTGTTTTAGACATTTTTCTAGAAAGAATTGCTCTAAGTACTCTACCGCCATCCATTGGATAAGCTGGTATCATGTTAAATACTCCCATTAAAACATTGATGCTTATAATGAAAGAAAAAATATTGTAACCAAAAAATAATATTGGAAGAGATATAGCAGCTATAGCAAAATTAACAGCTGGACCAGCAATTGCAATCCAAAATTCCTCAGTGCTTGATGGCTTCATTTCTATGACTGCAATTCCACCGAAAGGATAAAGAGTGATGCTCTTGGTATTGAAACCGAACCTTTTAGCAGCTATAGCATGCCCAATCTCGTGCAATAAAACTGAACCGAATAAAACTCCTCCAATAAACAGCCATGCTGCAGCCGCCTGCCAACCCAAAGTAAAATATTCATATCCAATCAATGCACCAGCTAGAATTAGAAAACTGCGGTGAAGTCTAATTGGAATATTTTTATATGAGAATATCTGCACGTCCATATCCATTTATTAACTATTGGACAGAACAATTTTCTATCTCAATGCATTGTAGCTGCTCGAATTTTCATTGATTTACAAGTTGCGGTTGATATGAGTAGAACTCTCCACTGTTCCCGCTGAAGTCTGCTTAATAAAATTAGCTTTGGCGTGAAATTCACTCAAAGACCGAGCTCCAGAATAAGAAAAACCAGAACAAATACCGTTACGAAGTTGCCCTAAAACCTCACTGACGTTACCCTTAGATGGCACCATGCTAGATACACCTTCAATTGAAGAAGTATGCCCTCTCCAATCTATCTGGGCCTCTAATGATGCCATACCACGGTATTCCTTATATGGAAGTCCGTTTACATAAACTAAATCTCCAGGCGCTTGAGTAGTACCCGCCAACAACGATCCTAATATCACTGCATTTGCGCCGGCGGCCAAGGCCTTAACGATATCTCCGCTATTTCTAATTCCACCATCAGCAATAATTGTAGCATCTCTATCTGTGGTGGAGCACTCTATAATTGATTGTAGCGTGGGGATACCATGGCCTGTCTGAATTCTAGTAGAACAAATTGAGCCTCCTCCTATTCCAACCCTAATAGAATCTGCACCCCAATCTGCTAAATCGTTGAAACCTTCTAAAGTTGCAACATTGCCTGCCATAATATGAATAGTTGTTCCAAAGGTATTTCTTAGTACCTTGAGCGCGTGACGCATTAGGGCGTGATGTCCATGTGCTATGTCAACACAAACAATTTTAGCTCCAGCGTCGTAAAGCGCGCACGTTCTGTCTATATAGTCTCCAGTAACTCCAATTGCAGCTCCAACTGGGGAGCCTCCCCTCACCACTGCTGAGCGCACTGCTTTAGCCTGCACTTCAATCGTATTATAACGATGAATAATTCCGGCGCCGCCAGCACTAGTCATTGATGCAGCCATGGCGTACCCAGTAATCGTATCCATTGGACTTGAGATAATTGGCAAGTCTAAAGCAATTCTAGAACATAAATCAGTAGCGCAACTGATTTCAGACCTGCTCTCAATGTCGCTATATTGCGGCGCTAAGAGCACATCATCAAAACAAAGTGCAGTTTGATAACGAGTTTTATCATTCAACATACCGGTCGGTCCCTCAACGGTGGACTGGCATCGTCCCTCTTAATTTGAAGCTTTATCTTCTTTTTAAGAAGTGTTCCAAGGCCAGGGTTAATCTTGAGCGCTTCTGACATGATGCAATGCCGAATCCTATTCCTGGCAAATCTAATATTATTATTAGACGGATCAGCAATAAACGGCACATCCTTTCTTGCTGCCCAATCTTCTAGTTCTTTCTTTGGTGTTAGAAGGAATGGGCGCAGGATATTACGATTCTTATGAGGAATCAATCTGCTATTTCCATTTAGTGAAGAAAAAATCCACCACTCCATCACATCATCTAGCTGATGAGCTGTGATCACAGTAGATTTAAAAGAATGCAAATACTTCAGCCTAACGTTTCTCCAGTATTCTTCTAATGACTCATCATTGTTCTTTTCTCTATCGATTTCTGCGCTATCGAAATGAATGCCTTTCTTATAGCAAAAGTCTTTTACGAATTCTCTTGCTAACTTTCCATGTTCTGTGCCGTGATCAAAATGAGCTACCGTAACATTTTTGTTTCCATTTAGCAAAAAATCTACGGCAACCATAGAATCTACTCCGCCAGAACATGCGATAACGATGTCTTTAGGGAGCGGAAAACACAAGTGAATCATTCTAATACTCCATTAATAATTCTATTTTCTCTTTCGAGGTGTTTCTTTTTTAATCGATTTTATCCATTCTTCTATGGCCTTGAGTTCACCAAGTCTGGCCGAAATGGAATGTACTCTATACGCTACAGCAAACGAATCATGATGGACGCTATAATATCCATGAATTCCATCTCTATCAATCTTGCTTTGAAGTTCCGCTCCAAGCCGTTCAAGATGTTCGGCTTGAATTTTTAATGTCACTATTTCCGAAGATTGATGTTCGTGAATTCTGTCTATCAGCTCATCTATTTCTATTTTTACTTTTTTAGCCACTTACACCAACGTATTTTCATCAATCATGAATGGAAGAAGAAAAATATCTACAAATACCCCAACTCCGCACAGGCCACCACTGAACAGATAAATTAGCCCACTAAACGTCCGACCCAGATAGAATCTATGAATTCCAAAAAATCCGAGGCAGAAAAGAAATAGATAAGCTAGAAGTAGCTTGCCTAGATAGCTTGTTGGCCAGAAATTTTTATTCATGTTCTCCTTGGGGGTTAGTAATTTTCTCACGCGCGGCATTGCATATTTCTCTATGAACCGCTCTACGACGACAACTCTTTTGAATAGAAGATGGTGAGCCTACTTTCAGACCTTCGTCAGCCACGCTCTCATCCTTGCAAATTTTACGCCAAAGTTTACGAAATTTCCTCTTGGCTCGGCGAGCATCTTCCTCAGATAGAGAAGCCAATGACTCACGAAAGTCTGCGATTCCTTCCGGACTAAAGGATTTAGAAGGAATCAGACCAGACTCCAGATACTCCAAAGTAATGAAGACGTCATGCTCGTTCATTTCTTTACCTTTGCTGGACGAACTATTCGTCGCTTGCGTCTGGAAGTTTTCTTTGGCTTAGCCGGAAGATCTGGCTTTGGATTTCTTGGCTTTTTAATAATGCTGCTATCATATACAAACGTTTGAGAATCTTCCACATTTTTGTAAGGAATAGACCAATTAGTACGAAGAAAATCTGCTTCTTCTTGAAAGACTAGTCTCGCTTCCCAGCCAGAATAACCGGGCCAATCCATAGTATTACCACGGCTTGGTTTTACCACAACTCTCTCAAGCAGTTCAACATGAATATTTGGTATCACATCTCCGGCGGGAGAGCGCACCACAACGATGTCTCCAACTTTGTACTTCATATCTATTATACCACACGCGGTGGCATTATTTACAAATTTGCACTAACAAATTTTATTATTTTTTATCCCATCACTGCAAAGACGAAATCTTTTAATAGGGATTCTTCAACTGATGAACTACCGATAAGAATGTCATAAATAGCCTGACCATCGACACCAGCGGGTAACGACTTAATGAAAAGATCTGGGCGCTTTTGTGTAAGATACTCTCTTACTTTTGTTCCACTAACATCTGGAGTGCCAATTCCTCGAGTCATAGAGCTAGGATCAACTTCTGCTGAAAACTGAATCAGTCCTTCATCGTAAAGAGTTGGAAAATACTTTTCTCTATTTGCGAGAGGATAATTAGCTTGAGTATCTTCTGGATCTGAATAAACTGTATAGATTATTTCAGAATCGCCAGTCCTATCAGCTTCAATTAGCATCTCATAAACTTTTCTTACTGGAATGTGAGGATATTCCACATCAACGTTTGGGGGCATTATTGCTATAAGGTGTTCATCCCATATTCGCGACATGTCACTTCCTTTAATTGGAAATTCGCCGCGGCGAGTGCGATCAGATAACGACACAAATACCTTCACTTGATCATTTTCGGCCGCAGCTTTTTCTACCATGGCTTGATGGCCTGCATGATATGGTTTCGCCGACAGTGGAATTAATCCAATTCTCATGTTCATCCTCTTAACTTAAGCTTATTTCTCTTTACATCTATATTGAATATTATCTTTTACCAGTTTAAACACTAACATGCCCACAATCATGCTCGTTATTGCATAACTTTCTAACAAGATAAAAACTCCATCAATTCCCTTAGAAATTTTAGATTTTATATGCTTGCGTTTCATACAAAGAAAGTACTATATACGAGTAATCCAACCGCAGAAAATAAGACTATATTAGTCAGTATAACGGTTCTTCTCAGGGAGCTGTGTCTTTGCTCAACGAGCTCAAGCACCTTAAATGTATCAAGTATAGTTTTTCTTCTAGCCATAATTACCTCAAAGTATATTGTTTTGACGCCTCATAAAGAATGATATTTCCTGCTTGAGATGTATTCAAACAAAAACCAACACCAGGCATCGGTATATAAATATGCTCACTGCGCAATAAAATTTCTACTGGGACACCACATTCTTCTTGACCCACCACCAAACATATAGGGCTAGTGAAATCGAAATCAAAAGCAAAAATGGATTTGCTGGTTTCAGAGAATTCAGCTGAAACGAGCTTAATTTCATTTTTATTTGAATAATCCAAAAATTCAGACGGTTTCGAATATTTGTGAATATCGACATAATCGTAAAGACTTCCCGAAAGTGGATTTAAAATTGAACGAGGTGGATGATCTCCAATTACGTGAATGGTTCGAACGCCGAAACACGCAGCAGCTCGAATTAAAAATCCAAGATTTCCATCGTGCTGAAAGTTTATAGTGCACAGCTCTATTGGTAGCTGTGTTGCTTCCATGAGCTTGTCATCATACCGCTGCCTGCGAGTTTTCAAACCAGTGAAAGCCTTTATATATTAATTTTAATCAAAAAACTAAAAATTTTCAAGTATTATTGAGATGCAACAAACATTTCCACGTCTACGGCAGCAGAATTTGCTACAGCCTTTAGTGTATCAAAGTCGCTAAATGCATTAAAGGTTGCTCCAGCAGCTGAACCTGAAATTTTAGAATTAGTAAAAACATAAGATTTCCGGGGATCCAGTCGCACATCATATTGATTGGCGGACCCAGAAACAAATGTTAGGCGAACCCAATTTTCATTATCTAAATTAGTCAGTCTAACATACTTGGTGTTGCTCGTGACATAAGTTCCAGGACCGACTGACGCGCTAAGCTGCAGGATGGTTGTTTGAGACGTGGGTACATTAACTATGCGCTGCGACACTTCATTAATTTGCCCAATTTTAAATTGGGTGCGACCACCATACTTGGTAGAATTTAGCTCTACCTCTTCTTGAAATATAACAGTCATAGTGGCATTAGAAAAAATAGATGACATTAGTACTCTCCTGCAGATTTAAATATCTATTTTATTCAGGAGAATACCGGTATTTAGGCTCAACTTCAAAAACTTGAGGATCTACTCCATCAATATTTTCTTTTAGCCATTCAATTTCACTCTTAGCATCCTCTTCCTTTTCAAAGCCCTTCCACCACATTCTAGCTCCTGGATCCCAGCGATACCACCTTCTCTTCAAAAGTGGATTCATTTCAATAGGCGAACCAACAGCAAATACCCTATGCTCTGGACTTGTCCCACGTTCAATTAGCTCTTGAATCTTTCCGTTTTTTCTCAAGAGATGAAATAATGCATCCACATCCGCATCAGCCTTGTGAGAATCATAAAAAAATCCTGACCATGCACACAAAACCTCTAACGAATTAGACGGTTTACAAACACTATGCCAATCCACTTGCCTCATAGAGCAGCACCATATAGGACCATCAGTATATGGCAGCCCTTCACGAACTAACTCTGCCTCAACAAACTGTCTATCAAACGGAACGTTGTGAGTAATGATGACTTCGGCTCTATGGAGTGCATTTCTAATCCATTCCCAGTCAATTTTTTCTCCACTTAGATCATCATCCGTAATGCCAGTAAATCCGATAATTTCTTCTCTTAACGGCTCTCCTGGGTCATTATAAAAAACCATCCTCTTAGCTATACCAGTAACTTCATAAGTTTCTGGATCAAAATAAAACGGTCTTAGAGCTAACTGAATTACCCTATCAACCTGAGCGCTGAGACCTGTAGTTTCTACATCTAAAATAATAGCTAGTCTATCTTGCTCTTCTCTTTTTTTAGATGGTGGTTCAAGGCCGTCGAATTTATGAATTGTGACTGTTTCACCATCTTTACTTAGATGCTTCATGTTTAATTCTCCAGCACAGGTGTTTCTGATTGTTCAGCAACTTCAGTAAATGTATTTTCTACTAATTTAGTTAGGGCATTTTTTAATTGATCTTTATTATCTTCTGCAAGCAAATTATCAGACAAGCCCACTAAATGGTCTACAAAAGCTTCACCATTATAAAAGCTAATTTCCTCGTCTTCCAATGTTTCCATAACCCTCAAGCTATATTTGGCAAAATTTGTCTCGTCCCAATCAAATAGCTCTAGCATTTCTGTTTCTAAAGAAAGCGAATTAAGGCTTCCTAACAAAAATTTTAGGGGCAACATTACTGTAATCTCATAAGCGCATCCACTGGAAATTCTTGTACAATTTCCTGACCGTCCCACTGAACCTTAGCGTGCCGACTAGTGCTTGCCACACCACCGACCATCCAAGTCTTTGAAACTTCTTCTCTAATATGTACCACTACGCCTTCGCGAGTTATATTATTCCACAGCGTGACTCTATCACCAACTTTGATCATTTGGTATAAACCTCCACATAATATATTCTAACCCCTTTGAGGTGGTGTGTACAAACATAAAGGGAAAGATTGCATGAATAAAACAAGCCACCCCACACACCATAATAAATAAAGAACATTGCATGGCTCTGAGCATATGCTGCAAATAAGTCTCACCCATTGAGTGAGGATGCGCTGTGAAGATAGAAAACATTTTTAACACTAACCCACTCCTAGTAACATACGTAATAATATATCAAATGTCACAAAGTTTAAAATCCGGACAGTTAATAACTGTTTGCGTTGATGGTCTTAATTATACTCAAGATGGATTTGCTACTGGAGGAATGCAGGACGGTGGAATCCTGTTTTTTGAAACAATAGACCTCACAAGTTATCCTTCTTGGAATGATTTTAAAGGACAGTCCACTCTAGCTAAGACAGGAGATTTGGCTACTGTTTGTTCGTTCGTGGGCAGGCCTGGTAAAATTAATACTGATCCCACCTGGTTCTGTTACGACGTGTATGAAATATTAATAGATGGGAAATTAAGACAGGCATTCAAACAAAATCTTTTTCCATTTAAAGTGGATTAACTCCTATAAATTTTATCCAACAGAATCTCTTTCTATTTTCTAAATAGTGTGATACTTCTTGGTTTTCATACGCTTCTAATTCAAATGGAATAGCATGATAAGCATGGCTTCCGTTCATTTTTCTCAGTAGATTAACTATCCAAAATAATGGATATAGCACAGCAAAACCAATTATGCCAGTCTCTATGTACTGTTGCCAGTGTATAGTTTCATGCTGTCGTGTAGTATCAGAAATTTCTCCCCTGGAGAAAACTAACGGCCCCAATGTAATTGCATTTATCTCAATTGGAGAAACTTTAGAAAGCCACACTGGCACTGAGCTATTATCAAAAAACCATGGTGTCCAGTAGCGCGGCCATTTCATAAATTATTTTCCCTTCAATCCATACGTGTCCCATCCACCAAAATCATGAATAGGGTGCATTAAATGCAGCTTTCTAGAAAAATGATCCCATCCCATAGCATGACCAAATTCATGCTCTAAAACTCTTTCTTGCTTAGACCATTTCTCTTTTATTTGAATGGCCACACCTAAAATTTCACCAGTCGCAGTGCGAGAATATGTCCTAGTAATTGCTGCGTTTGGCTCTGGAAAATCTTGGCCGTTCAATTCTATTATAATGTTTCCGAAACTATATCCGCCTGGTGTAATACATGGGTGAGAGGAATCATTCATTAACGGTCCATCCAGTTCATAGCCCATCCTACGCCAGAGATCCATAGCCTTTTTTACTCTAGCTTTACTAACTGGCGCGGAGTTACAAACGATAACCATTGGAGTAGAGCCCCAATGGAAACTCTTTGCTGGATATCTAGCAACTTCAACGGCAGAAGCAGGATAATAGGTTACATCTACCTGTTCTCTGTCTACACCCTGCACAGAAGCTGGCGTGAATAACAGGATCAGCGCTAGCCACAGAGTCGTCATAGAAATTTACGCCTAGTATCTTTAAATATTAGGACAAAATTTTATTATAACAGACTGGGTTAGGCGTATTCTCCGTGGATAAGCTTCTCGCTAATTTCTTTCATAACTGCTAACGCGGCTTGTCTAATTCGCACAACCATTTCAGCCTCTAGATCATAAGACGCCGCATCGACCTGCTCTCTCCAGAAGTCCTTGGCATCCGTCTGGCTCATCTCTGATCCGTCCGGAAACATTGAAGGGTCTCCTGGATCCCATGATTTCATCTCCATGTCGTGCCATTTATCCACAAGGTCGTTTGCGTCCTTCCAGTCCACTCTTGGCCAGTGATGATCGCCATTGTCACCAGACGTTTCTTCAGCCGGTTCACCAGCAACTGGCTGTTCTATGAGGGCCTTGTAGTACAGTCCAGGCTGTGGATTGTTTCCACCAAATGATTTGGAAAAATCTGGATGTGGATTTGGCGTCCATCCCTGAAATCCAATTCCAACAGCAAGTCCTGCTTTGGCTTCCTGGAGAAGATTGGCCTTCTCCCTCTTGATGATTTTTTTGAGCTGTCGCTTTGTGACTTTCATGTTAAGTTTATCCCTCTTACTATATCTATTATTTGTCTCTGCAAACATACGGCTTTCTGCCATTTCTACCCCAGATTTTTATCCTGATCCGTAATCACCATAGTGGCTTACACCAGAACCTCGGACTGCTCTCCTCTGCTTATCCCACTTCTGGTGGCTATCTTCTTCTGCGCGCTTTTTCTGATTTCTTTTGGCCAAATAATCCATTCCGCTCGTGACACCTATGAGCGAAAGGATAACGTCGTCGGTGACAGTTGTCACCATATTCTTAAGTCGTTTTTCATTTACCTCTACATCATTCCACCGGGGAGATGAGGTTGACAATTCGTCTAACAAAACCTCTACCCAATCAACAATATTAGGTTTGAGTCGCTGAATGTCAGAGGCTGAAGCTATAGTCTTGCGCTCTAAAAGCAGAGTTTCTCTAATAAGTCCTCTGAGCTGACGTCTCGTGATTTTCATTTAAGCTCCCCAAAGCCAATAGCCCACACCAATGCCAATTCCAAATGAAGCTAATTTAGCGATAGTAAATAAAATGTAATCCTCAAGCTCTTCATCTAGACACACTAATGACTTACATCGTTCAAGTGTACTCCGCATTAGATCTCTTGGCGTGCTCATCAGTTTAATCTTAGCTCCAAGGAATGATTCTTCTAAGCTGTCTTTTAGTGATTTTCATGCCAGGCTCTCAAGATGCTCCAGGATCCAGAGATCCGGATCTCCTGTTCGGGCCTTTGCCACACCGTATGGCATTTCCCCGGAGTCACGGAAGTGCCAGAAGAGCTTCTCGTAACCGGAGCTACCATACCACTCCCCGCTCCAGCCTTCCTCCAACTCCTCGCGGGTCGCACTTACCTCTTCCGGAGTTAGGCCGGCTTCGGCGAAGGTCTCCTGAATGCCTCTGCTCAGTGGACGACCACCGGCGTGGGGATCTAGTGGATCGCGCAGCTCTCGAATGATTCTTCTAAGTTGTCTTTTTGTCACTTTCATTTTATCCTTCCAATAATCCTGCTAACTTTTGCCAATGCTCCATTATCATTTGATCTTCAGGTTTCCTACTTAACGACGCAGCTAATCTTTGCATGTCTAAATCTTCTTCACTAAAGTCTGTATCTAATTCCATATCTTCGATACCTAGAGGATCAAAACCAGATTTTCTAGTTTTAATATCTAAAAGTTCTTTTCTCTGTTCCGGATCCATGATCATCTGAAAAATAGCTATAGCAGCAAAGAGCCAAGATATGAGCTTGTGGAGTACAGCCACAGTTTGTGGAATCCATGCATCACGCATTTCTTCGAGGATAAAAATAACTTTTGGTATAACTTCTTTAGTTCCAGTAGCCATTTTAGCAACTTGAACTGCTGGATGAAAACTAGCGACTTTGGTCATAAAGGACACATACTTCTCTCCAAACCCTTCTGGGTTTGCAAGCATGTCTTGCATATCTTTTGCTGCATAAATAATACTCTGTACAATTTTATGTAGAAAATCTTCAAGCGCAGCGGAATCAGTTAAGAGTTTACCTGTTTCGCCAAGAGCTTCGACGCCGCCAACTGCTAAGTTATAAGCATCTCCGGCACCTGCTGATATAGCACTACTCATTGTTATTTCAAAGGCTGGACCGCTGAGACCAAAATCATCTGGCAAAAGAGCAGCAACCCACTTGGATATTGCTCTCACCAATTTGTTTATAACCTTCTGAACGATATCTGCCACCTTTTTAATGAAATCTTTAGCATTCTTCCCGACCAGCTCAGAAGCTACTGTTCTTTTTACGATCCCTTTTACTTCTTCATAAAAAGCATAATGATTACCAGCGAAATCAAGGCTGGCTGCAGAATAAATAATTGAACCTAATTCTGCCATTTCACCAATTATACTTTGAACTTCTGCCAAGACATCATTTGCTAATTCCATGGCAAAAAGAGCGTCTGTGATTATATCACCACCAGCTCCACCAGTTCCAACAACAGCTCCGGAAGATACTGCTATCTGAACAATGTCCATTGTAATATCTTTGGCGTTAAACCCCTCAATCAAAAGCGCCTGACGTTGAGGGTAATATGCTGTTGCTAATGAGTACGTCATCTTAATTTGTTTCTTCTACATTAAGTATATTAATCGGCGTCACAATATACTCATTCCATAATCCTGTGCGTACATCTTCACATTGGGAATACCCAAGCACCTTAAATTTCTCATATGGCATCTATTTGAGAATCCTTTTCTTTGTCTTAAGTGGTCCAGCAGCAGTACCCTGAGCTAGATCTACCGCATGCTGAACTTCGTCTGCAAATCTTTCGGGATCAACCAAAGCTCCATGCCCCCAAGTCTTGCTGTTTACAGCGGCCAGGTCTTCTAGCGTGCCGCTCCAAGGGTGACCATCTATATGACCCTTTGCTAACATGTCTTCATAATATTCTTTAATAATATTATGGATTTGCTGGCGAGTAATTCTCATTTTTCTTTTTCTTCTTCAAGTTCCTCTAAAGTCTTCTTACTCCATTTAGATTTCGGCATCAACTTTTCAATACGAAAACTGAGAACTTTCATTCCATTGACTGTCGGCTGTCCTAAATCATCGGTGCTGATCTTTTTAACTACAGTCCGCTTATTCTTAAATCTGCCAGTTAGTATCACATCGCCGACTTCTAAGTCAAGCTCTAAAGCCTCTGCAATAATTCTTCTAAGCTGTCTCTTTGTGATTTTCATATTCTACCACTCTTGCATGGCTGCGTAATAGCCAGCCTGGTATTCATCGCTAGAGTCTTCTGGTAGGGATACTCCACGCTTTGCATCTTGTGTTCCTGCCTTATAATCAGGATGATCATGAAAGGCATGCCTCGGATCAGATGGATATGATCTTGTTAATGATTCCCTAATAATTCTTCTAAGCTGTCTCTTTGTAATTTTCATTTCGGCGCCTCAAACGAATCCCCGGTGTCCATTACCGTTGAGCCATCAGGAAAAATAACTGTGTATTGTGTACCATCTATGTCTTCATCGATCTCAATAACTGTGCCAATCTGGTCCCCTACAGATTTCTTGTAGTCTTCGCCGTAGCCAGTACCGTAGTAATCAACCTTACGAACAAGGTCTCCTACTTTCCAATCGACCGGACGATCGTATCCGCCAACGAACTCATCCGATCCGTAATCCGGATCGTTTGTTAAGCGATCACCAACCCAACCACCAAGAGGTTCTTCCATCTCACGAGGATCGATTGCTTCTCTTATGATTCTTCTAAGTTGTCGTTTTGTAACTTTCATTAGAAATTCACTGCCCCTATAGTATTTATCTCTGGATACTTATCTACCATCTTGTCTTTGAGATGACCAATCTCTTTTCGCATCATCTTGCCGAAATGAACGTGGTCACCAGGTTTGGCAACAGTATTATAAAATTCATCAATCAGCTTGCTAGCAGTCCCTTGGCCACCTTTATCACCACGAGTCTTCATGTAATCGATGTACCACATTTCGGCACCGCCGCCGGATTCACCTTTACTGTGATAATCTAAAAATCCGATAACGCAAGCATCAGAAACCCCGGGTACTAGCTTGCCCTTTCTCGGTTTCTTTAATCGTCGACCCGAAGTGCCATAATATTCCATCTCTTGTCTTTGGTTGAAGTATGCATCTCTTTGGGGCTTGCCGGTGGGGCCCATGTGGGGTTCTTCTACCGATGTATCGCAAAGCGCGATGCGTTTCACATTTCTAGCTCGATTATACGTGAGTGGAGAATCAAGAGTGCGAAATTCGACGCCCTCGCGAAGCGTTTCTTGAATGTATTCGCGAAGCAAGTTCATCTTACAGAATCTCCTGGGTTGCCTGTCAGATTAGCTACGCTAATGTGAAATACTCTGTTCGGCTCTGGATTGTGTGGGCCGCCGACTAGATCCATAACTTGATTGACGTATGTAGCCATATCTCCCTGATTTCCTACCCACAGCACCCAAGACTGTCTATCCATTTCAGAGCCCGGCGCTATTCCGACCCTGTGATCAACTTTAGGATCAATACTAACAGTGGGTGGCGGCGGGAGCATGCCTGCTTTATCTAACTTCTTGAGCTCTTTGCGATATGGCTTTAAAATACCTTGATGGACCAAGGTAACATGCCATTTGTCTGCGGGTAAGGAAACCGCTTCTGCCGGAAGCGTAGAAAGAAGAGACTCAATAGTCGAAATAACATCCGAAGATGGCATCA
>Ga0310122_10001309_pt1 | contig 15926 bp, 15 predicted proteins | sample CB6_Bottom_1051__FD_203503 | JGI IMG/M metagenome (GOLD analysis project Ga0310122, IMG submission 203503) | Marine microbial communities from Western Arctic Ocean, Canada - CB6_Bottom_1051 | ecosystem: Environmental > Aquatic > Marine > Oceanic | place: Canada: Western Arctic Ocean | collected...
AAACGAAATGAGCAATATATGTACGATCATCTGTCATTCCCGCTTTCGCGGGAATGACAACGGGAGCGCGATTACTCACTCCAATTTCAACAAAGATCCCCGACGCTTCGCGCGAGCGAACATGTAATAGAAAAACACGACAGAAAGCACGAGGTACACAGCATTAGTGGCAAACGCAAGAAAAAGATCGGAGAACGAAAACGACCCCGTCGCCACCACCGAACGCATACCCTCGAAGATGTAGCTTGCGGGGATGAAGGCGGCGACATATTGCAGTGCCGTGGGAAGCGCCGAGACCGGATAAAAGACGGCACTCACCGGCTGAATCAAAAAGATAAACCCGAACGCCAAGATCTGCGCCTGCTGACCGTACCGAAGCAAAATCGCCATGATAAAAATTCCCAAGATCGAACCGAAAAGAAGCAAGTTAATCAGAAAGGGGATGAGATAGAAACCAAACTGGAAAATATTGAACTGATACAGAAAGATCGCAAGCGCACCCATCACCGTGATGATAAGAGCGATACGAATAATCGCAAGAATAGACGTCGCTATCAAAAACTCACTCACGCGGAGGGGCGTCACAAAAATATTCAGAAGATTCTTCTCCCACACATCCTCAAGGAACGAAACCGAGACGGCCTTCTGCGACTGACTCAAGAGGTTCCAGAAGATAAGTGCGCCTAAAAGCACCGAGACGACGTTGAAATCATCCAAATTCGTTCCTGCAAGGTACGCGCTGAAAAATCCCCACACGAGCAGATCCATAATCGGCCAATAGAAAATATCCATCAATCGCGGAAAGCTCCGCTTATAGAGATAGAGATGCCGTATTAAAATTGCGGTGATACGATGGAGTTTCATAAAAAATTTACTGACCTCGCGCGATAGTGAGGAAAACTTCATTCAAATTCTTCTGCCCATACTTCTCGATGAGCTCATCCGGCGAACCCTCATCGGTAATCTTCCCCTTGTTCAAAAATATCACCCGCTCACAAATCTCCTCAATCTCGGCCATATTATGCGAGGTGTACAAAATCGAAACCCCACGCTCGTGTTCAATGCGCTTCAGAAACGACCTCGTCTTGTCGGCAATATCGGGGTCGAGCGAAGCCGTGGGCTCGTCGAGCAATAAGAGCTTCGGATCATTCAAAAGCGCCTTCGTGAGGTTCACACGCGTCAGCTGCCCCGTAGAAAGCGCCGAGGTGAGCTTCGGCAGAAGTTCTCGAATCTCAAAGAAGTCCGCAAGCTCATCAATCTTCCCGGCAGCGTCCCGTACGCCGTAGAGCCGCGCAAACGTAAGCAAGTTCTCCCGCACCTTCAAATTGTACGGCAAGTTCACATACGGCGAAGAAAAATTAATCGCACTCAAAATCTCCTCTCGATGGGTTGCGGGAGACATGCCAAGAATCGTAATCTCACCCGAGGTGGGTGTCACAATACCGAGCAACATCTGAATAGTTGTCGTCTTCCCCGCGCCATTCGGCCCCAAAAGCCCCGTAATCTTCCCACGCTCTGTCTCAAACGAAATCCCATCCACCGCCCGCACGGATCCAAAATCCTTCACCAAGTTTTTAACCTGTATCACAGGCTCGCTCGTTTGCTTCATATGAAACCTCATACTACCACCCAAAGAGGAAAATAAAAATCCCGGCAAGACACCGAGATGAGTTAGGATAACGAAAGCTGCGCAACTTTTTCCACCGAGGTGATTGCATCATACATCACAACAGTAAGAGTCATCATGTCATCGGAACCGTAGTACACGGCCACCGGGGCGTTAAGAGAAAAAAGTGTTGTCAGGTTGCTGTAGGCGCACAACAGGGCGGGGACCTCAGAAAAGTGAAGTTCATAGCGTCCAGCCGAGAGTGCAGGCGCCTTTTCAAGGGCGAGGAAAGAGGAGAGGACACAAGCGTCTCCTCGGAAACATGACACATCGAACATTGACATCATATCCCTCCGTAGGTTACTTCGTCACGACACGAAAACACGACCACACGACGCAACGAAAAGAACAACTAACAAGACAGTGGCATAAGAAAAAGAAACAGAAAAGACCACGCAAGAAACCATACGTATTGTGGGAAGTAAAACCGGCACAGCGCATCACACCACCTCCGCTTGGTAGCACTCCTTGCAATACACGACCTCTTCCGCGAAGGCAAGGACGGCTACTTCATCGCGGCAAACTTCGGCTGGTTCGATCCGCGATACGAGACCTTCCGCAAGCAATTCCTCAAGGAAACCAAGCGGAAAGGAATAAAGTTTTATCACCTCTTCTCTCACGAGGTAAAAGAGAAGGCGGGGGAGAGGATAAAAGAAGTTCCCAACAATACCTACAAGTTCCTCCCAAAAAAATACTGCACAAACTCAGCCATAGACATATTCGGCGACTACGTCGTCACCTACAACGGCATCACCTTCTCAAACATCGACGAGAACGTAACCATCTTCGTCCTCCGCGACCAATGCCTCGCGGAAAGCTACCGCACGTGGTTCCGCATGATTTGGGTCTTGTTACCTGAAAGTAAGTGAGGTAAAATCAGAAACGCTCACCCAACGCCGCGGTAGCTCAGGGGTAGAGCAGTAGCTTGAAGAGCTTCGTGTCGGGGGTTCGATTCCCTCCCGCGGCACATGTAATAAAACACCTCGCGCCAAGAGCGTGAGGTGTTTTGTTGCATGGGACGAGGGGAGCACGCCAACTAATTGGCGTGCGATCGGGAATCGAAGGGTTTTCTATGTGTGAGCGAAGCAAGCGCAGAAAACCCAGGGACGATTCCCTCCCGCGGCACAAATACAACACCTCCCCGGCGTGCGTCGGGGAGGTGTTGTGATAAAAAGACTTTCAATGCCGCGTCGTGTACAATAGGTCTATTGCCGATATGAAGAGTACTAAAAAAATAGCACAGCACATACACATCGAAGAGTGGGTCGCAATCGCGGTGGCGGTTGTCGCACTCACCGTAAACATCGTGGTATTTGAGCAGTACGCCCTGAAAGAATCAGCGCTCACCATGCTGCGGTACGTGACATTCAACAAGGAACACTTTTACAGCATGTTCTTTCTTTTTCTCTATGTCATCTTCATAGGACGGGTATATCTCAGGCTCGCCAAAACGGCGAGCGATCTCATGATATATAAGAAAAAAGTAGCGCGAGGAACATGGGGGGCGATAGGGCGCGACATGGTTCGCCCGATCCGCTTCATGCTGCCGCTCGCAATTGTCGCGGCGCCGATCTTTGCGCTCCTCGGGTCGATGAGTTACGCACTGCGGCTCAAAGGACGTGATCTCGCACTGCTCGCAGGAGATAAAGCGCTCTTAGGGCAGATCTCATTTCTCAGCTGGCCGACATACAGCACATCTCCGATATTGGAGGAGGTGATCATGTGGAGCTATTTCAGTCTCGGAGTGGTAATGAGTATAACATTTGGAGCATTGTTTTTGCGGACACGCAAAGAATACCGTAGAGGCGTACTCGCATTTATTTGCTCGCTCATAATCGCATTTCCTGTGTACGGCGCCGTGCCGTGTCAGGATCCGAATAACTTCTTCATACGAAACATCCGCAACAACACATTCTCCGAAGAAGTACAACAAGCGCTCGACGCATACCACCCCTCGCCGCTAATCGCAAAGAATATCGCAAAGATCGCCAAAGCGGAAACCGGTATAAACGTAGACAGCGCGGTTCCAATAAGCTGTTTCCCGAGCATGCACGCCACCTGGTCACTGCTCGCGGTCTATTACCTCGCACGTATATGGCGGTGGACACTCCTCGTAAGTATTCCGTGGGCGCTCTTGCTCATGACGGGCGGCATCTTCTTGGCACAGCATTATGTAGTGGACTACCTCGCCGCCGCCGTCGTCGCGGCGCTCGCCATAGCACTCGCGCACGTAGCAATCACGTGGGAAGCAACATGGCCGTGGAAGAAGATACACAACAACGAACGAAAAGAAGAAAACATCGAAAGAATAGAAACAAGAGCATCTCTAAAAAGATTTTGGAGAACCATCGTAAGCATAACAAAGAGAAGTAAAAAGAACGCGAAGAAATAACGCGTTCATAGAAAAAATTTTGTGAGATACCGGAGACGGGATTTGAACCCGCGACCTACCGAGCTTATGTCGGCTGCTCTCCCAAACTGAGCTACTCCGGCGGATGGAGCGGGGAATGGGCTTATTACCCGCGTAGCGGCCAGATGACCTGTGTGCGTCCCCCATATAAAGGGATCCCCCGCACAAGAAGAAAAAACAGAAATCGGGAGCAGAGGATTCGAACCTCCAGCCTACTGATCAAAATCAGTCGCGCTACCAGACTACACCAACTCCCGAAAAGCTGAACACAGAATATCAAAAAGGCCGGATACATGTCAATTCACGCGAGAAAGTTTTGAAGCAGCCGCCTCATCCAGCATCACCGCGCAGTGTGGATGGTTCTGCAAGACCGACGCGGGTATGTCGGGAGTCACCGGCCCCTCAAACGCGCGTGCAACCACATCCGCATACTTTCGGGCGGCAAGGAAGAGCACCTCCCGCGCATCCATGATCGTCGCAATCCCCATCGTCACCGCCTTTCGCGGCACCTCGCTCGCATCATCAAAAAATCGGGAGTTGCTCTCGATGGTGGCCTCCGTAAGATCTATCACCCGCGTGCGCGAGTCGAAGGACGACCCGGGCTCATTAAAACCTATATGCGCGTTGCCCCCAATGCCAATAGTTTGCAAATCGATGCCGCCGTGATCACGAATAAGCCCTTCGTATTCTCCGGCACGCTCCTCATTCATCAAAAAAATATTCTCATCACGCGCGTTTACTTTTGAGAGCAAGTGTTCGTGCATGTAAAACTGGTAACTTTGCGGGTGGTCGGCAGACAGACCAACATACTCATCCAAATTGAATATCGTAGCACCACTAAAATCCAAACCGTCTTCCGTGTGCATCCGAACCAACTCGGCATACATGCCAATCGGCGTAGAGCCGGTGTGAAGCCCTAGCACGAGATCCGGCTTCGCCCTCATCCGCTCCGCAACAAAAGATGCCGCCCGGTGCGACATCTTTTGGTAGTCTTTTTCAATATGAATTTCCATAGACGCGTGGTGTCATTCTGAGCGAAGTGAAGTGCTCAGGATGACAATGAAACGCCGAAATACCTAGGCTTTAAATTCCTGATACTTGTATACCTCCAACCACTTCCCCAAATTAACAGATGATCCATAGCCGCCAATCTTCTGTTCCGGCACCATGCCGGCACGAAGAGCGAGAAGTGCCTTACTCATGCGTATAAAGTCGGTGCGCGCAAGCTGGGAGGTATGCACCTTGATACCCGCAAGCTTTTTTTTCACCGCACGAGCCGAGAGGGGGACGATGAAGTTAAACTCATGTCCGGAAAAGGCAGACCACGGGATCTCATAATACAAAAGCGTCACCGAATACCGTAACTCCTTCAAGGCCGTCAAAAGAAGACGCGTGAGAAGTCGGTGGCGCGGGTGGAGATCGTGGCGGTTGGGGAGGAAGATAATATCGGGCGCTTCTTTTTGTATCACACGCTTCAACACCGCCACATCACGCGTCTGCGTCGCGAGCGTGTCGCGCTCATATGTCGAGAGACGCAAAAAAACAGGCGGTTTAATGCCCAATGCGCGCGACTCACGCCGCATCTCATCCTCACGAATACGCGTCGCCTTCGCCTTCGAGGACACAGTCTCAACGCCGCGCCATCCCGTGTACGCAAGAAGGGGAATAATCGTGTTCTCACGCGCAAGCTCGGAGAGAAACCCGCCCGAGCCAATACTCACATCATCCGAATGCGGCGAGAAAACGAGAATCTTCTTATCCGTAAGCAGATCAACCATCTTCGCCTTCGGATGAAACTTTTTGGATGGAGAAGTATACAAATATGCCATGCAGAAATTGTAGCACAACTCAAGGGAAAAGCAGTACTTGAGAGAACGTCTTACTGGTGTCTCCCCGGGAGGAATCGAACCTCCATTTAGGGATTAGAAGTCCCTCGTTTTGTCCGTTAAACTACAGGGAGAAAAGGCGCACAAAAAAATTATGCTGATTTTTCAGAGGTTTTGCAAGCGAGGGAATAAAAAAGAGCACGTACGAAACGTGCTCGGAAAAAGTTACTGTTGAGCAAGGAAAGCAGGGAAGTCTTCACATCTCTGGATTTTGCTCGCTCACCCACAGCTGTCATGGTAGCTGTGACTCTCGCAAGAATCGGTCCGGCAAAACAATATCTTCTCCAACATCCTCGAGCGTGGTAAAAGCACAGGCGCAGGGGAATCTACCTCGGACGGCGAAGAGTCTGCACGTTGAGGCAGAAGCTCCATCGCATACTGTTTGCGAATAAGGATCTGCCGCAGCTCTTGCGTGCAGCGGTGGATCCAAGTCTTAACAGTTCCTACTGCCTTGCATCCGAGAGCTTCGGAAATCTCTGCGATGCTTAACCCTTCCAAATTGCGCAAGATCCATGCAATCCGGTGGTTCGGCTTGGTGATGGCAGCAAGCGCCTCCTCGAGGACGTTCCTTGCCTCGTCCATCTCAAGTAAACGGTCGGGAGTAAGGGAAGAGCTTGCATACTCCACAAGAGGGACACCCTCCTCATCCGCATCTTCTATGGAAAGAAGATGTTCCCGAATCCGATTCCTTTTACGAAGAACATCAATGATCGTATTCCGCGCAATGACGTTCAACCAGGCCTGAAAAGATCCTTGTGTATAATCCCACTTATCGATCTTCTTCCAGACCTTGTAGAAGATGTCTTGCGCGGTCTCCATCGCATCTTCATGTTGCCGCAGGATGCGTTGTGTTTTCGAATACACCCAGTTACGATGCTTATCGTAAAGCATGCGAAAAGCAGTTTCATCTCCAGATCGCATGAGGAGGAGAGCGAGTTGAGTGTCCTCCTCAGCAGAAGAATCTTCATGCTGAGGAGCTTTAACGAGAGGTAGAATGACTACCTCTGGTATTTTTTGAGGCATCATCTACCTTCCTGTCTTATAAAATTGTTACAGACGCAACTGCCAGAATAATGGCACAAAAAGTGAAAAAATCAACAAAAAACCGCCAACACGAAAGGCGATTTGTAAGCGCTGATGTACGCGCCTATCACGACTCACCAAACGCACTCATGCGCGCAAGGAACTCGCCATTCAGGCGATTGATGGTGTTGGTGCTTTCATTCACCGCGGAAAGGTAGAGATTTATATCTCTGCGGTCATCGAACGAGTCGAACACGAGCACGCGCGACAAGCTATCGAGGAAGTTGTTGAGGTTTTGCGTATAGGTAATAAACTCGGAGACGAGCGAGAGTTCGAGCGCCACCGACTCATACGCAAGCCGCTGACGTTCTCGTCCGTCGATAAGCGCGAGCGACTCGGTCATCTTCTGCAAGTGACGTGAAAGATCGAACGCGCTCTCATAAGCGGCGGCGTTACTCTCGCGTGCCTCGGCAACGAGCCCAAGCGCTTCTTCAACCTCATCCACTTTCTCGAGTCGATCAGCAGTCTTGATGTTGATATTCGTATCACGCGTGAGTTCCACAATGCGCTGGCTCACCGTCGCCGCCCCGTCGCGCGCAGACAAAAATTCGGGAGGGAGGGGTCCATTCCCGCCGCGGTCTGCAAAAAAGGCGGGAGCGATGATCGCAGCCACGATTGCGAGGGTCGCAACCACAATCAAAAACGGCACATCCCGCATCCGCTTCTTACAAAACAAAATAACTCGAGAAAAAGACATAATAGGATGATACACAAGAAGACGCCGCATGACAATTGACTGCGCAAAAAAAGTAAGACAGAATAGACAGTATGAATACACAAATAAAAAATCTCCTCGGGGTCGCACTCGTGATAGCCGTCCTCGCCATCGGGTCTGCCGCATGGTCTGCGGCGCGTTCATACGACCAAGCACTCGACCCCGCATCCATCCGCAGTTTCTCGGTAAGTGCGGAAGGAGAAGTAACGGCAATTCCCGACATCGCGGAGTTCACCTTCGGTGTCACAACAGAGAGCGACACCGACTCGTTAAAAGACGCACAAGCGAGAAATGCTGAAACCACAAACAGCGTCATCAGCTTCCTGAAATCGAATGGTGTTGAAAACGAAGATGTCAAAACAACCAACTTTCAGATAAGTCCGCAGTATGAACGCGTGGCATGCATCTTCCGCTCCGGCGAGACCTGCCCGCCGCCGAAAATCGTCGGGTATACTATCTCCCAAAATCTCCGCGTCAAGGTACGCGACTTTGAAGAAACCGGCACGCTCCTGGGAGGCGTCGTCGAACGCGGCGCAAACAATGTCTCGGGGCTCACTTTTACCATTGACGATGAAGAGGCACTGCAAAAAGAAGCGCGCGACAAAGCAATAAAGAACGCGCAAAAAAAGGCAAAGGAACTCGCGCGAGCCGCAGGCGTCAGCGTCGGAAGACTCCTCGCCATACAAGAAGGCAGTACCCCGCGCCCGGTCTTCTTCGAGAGCGCAATGAAAGTGTCGCTGGACAGCATCGGCGGAGCCGCACCCTCCATCGAAGCCGGCACCCAAGAGATCACGGCACGCGTCACGCTGACGTATGAGATACGGTAAGTGAAATCCTAAATCCTAAACTCTAAATTCTAAATAAAACCGAAACCATACATCCAAATACTTCAAACACGCGTTTTTTGAATTTGGATCATTGGGGTTTGTTTAGAGTTTAGGATTTAGAGTTTAGGATTTTTTTCATATGCGTCCAAAAACACTCCTCTTCCTTCTCATAGTAATCCTCGTAGGACTTACGACGGTAGCACAAACCCGCAACGCGACACTCCTCGAGAGCTTTTTAGAATTACGCGAAACAGCAAAAAGAGGGCGTACCGTACCTGAAACGGGAAACGATACCGAGCCGGAAGCAATGGTACCCTACAAACCCGTCCTCGAGTACGAAAATGCAATCATAAGCGCAGTAGAAAATGCCACGCCCTCCGTCGTCTCGATTGTTGTTACCAAAGACCTCCCCATACTACAGAACTGCTACTTCAGCTTCACCGGTGGGTCCGGATTCCAGCGTGTGTGTGAAATAGGAACCGAAAAACGTGAGATAGGGGGAGGCACGGGATTTATCATTTCCGCAGACGGAATGATCGTCACCAACAAACACGTCGTGATAGACACCGATGCCGATTACACCGTCCTGACAAACGACGGCGAGGAGTTCGATGCACACGTTCTCGCCCGCGACCCAATCCGGGACATCGCGGTTATACAGATACAGGCGACGGGACTGAAGCCAGCCACGCTCGGTGACTCGGACGCGATCAAGCTTGGGCAGACGGCAATCGCAATCGGGAACGCGCTCGGAGAGTTCCGCAACACCGTTTCAGTCGGCGTCATCTCCGGCCTCTCCCGCGACATAACCGCAGGCGGCGCGGGGTTTGTGGAACGCATCGAGGGTGTGATCCAGACAGACACCGCCATCAATCCGGGTAACTCGGGCGGACCGCTCTTGAACCTAAGGGGCGAGGTAGTCGGCATGAACACGGCCGTCGCCGCCGGCGCCGAGGGTATCGGTTTCGCGATCCCGATAAACGAAGTGAAGCGCGACATCCGCGCGGTGCAAAAAACAGGAACCATCGCTGTTCCCTTCTTAGGTATTCGGTACCACAGTATCACGCCGGAGTTTGCGAGAGCACAAGGGATTGAGTTAGAAGGAGGAGCGCTCATACGCGGCACAGGAGACGGCCCCGGCGTCATTCCCGACTCACCGGCCGCACGTGCAGGGCTGCGAGAAGAAGACATCATTACACAAACAGACGGGAGGGACATCACGCCCGAGACCCCGCTCGAAAAAATTATACAAAAGAAAGTCGTCGGGGAGACCATCACCCTCACCGTCCTCCGCGGAACCATCACCCTCACCTTCCACGTCGTGCTGGGGAGTTCTTGAAGCTGGTCGGATCTGGATAGTTACATCACCTCGCTGTTGTAGCACTGCTCACAGTAGACAATTTCCTTTTTATCGGGAGCATAGGTTGTCTCAAACTCATTCGGACAGTGTCCCGTCCCATGATGCGCATGCGGGGCGGTGTTTTTGTATACACCGGAATCAGATTGCGCCCCCGCACACTGGCACGTTCGATCATACAACCGCAAAGGATTCCGACGTGCGATGCGTTCATAGTGCCGGCAGTTCGAACAGAGACGCGGCAGGGGGATGTTCATCTGCTTATAAAATTGCAACTCTTGTGGCACAAGCTTGAACGCCGTCGCGCACTGGTGTCCGCACGTGCCTGCGTGAGCACAGCCGATTACCTCGCCGAGGATCGAATCATCCACGTCTGCAATTCGATCGAGGAGATCGTCGGGTTGTAACGTAACCCCGTATGATTTCGTCTCCGGCTCCCGCCAACGATATCCCTCCGCCTCGGCCGTCTCTTTCGTGAGAGGATAAAATTCCTGCGCCACCGTCTCGTTATACGCAAACGGTGCGAGATCAATCGGGAAAAACTCGCCATACCGATACGCACGTCCCTTCTTATCTGTATAAAGAACGGCATCCATCTGCTCGATGATCTCTTTCCTAAGCTTGTCGAAAGATTCCTTGTCGTACTGCTTGTTCAAAATACAATGCTCCTTTTTCTTGAGACCGACACAGCCGAATAGATGGGAAGACGAAAAACACAAATCAAGATACTGCGAATGATTGGTATTACCGGTCACGACACAATATGAAATAGTACTAACCTCTTCAATACCAATCGACTCATAAATAAACTCGCTCTCGCCAAGACCATAGACATCAGAAATATCCTTGTCGTGAAAGACCCACGACGAGTTGCGAACGTTTTCAAGATCAAAACCGTCGAATACGTTACGACATCCTTTGGCGTTTAAAAGATGATCACCCGTACAATCCGTGCAATTCGTAAGCTGGACAGATTTAAAAATCGAGCGCTGCTTCAGCGCATCAAACTTCTTCAAAAATTCCTTGTGCGTCTTGTAACTTCCAAGGTCAAGCGCGGCAATGCGTTTTTCATACGCCTCCTTCAAAAGTTGCTCGCCGAAAAACATGTACGAGGCAGAACGCAAGTTCACACCACCGATACAATTACTACAATTCCTGCAGTTGGATAAAAACGCGGACTCGACACACCCCTCCGTGTTTTCAAGGAAGCGACTCCGGTACGCCTTCTGTGTATCAAGGCACTCGTAGGAAAGGTCTGACCAGTGAGTGTACGTAGTGTCAAAACAATTCTTCAAACTCTTCGCGCGCGTCACATACGCGCTATCCTCACAGTCCTTGAGCGCAAATGAAAGATATACATTCTTATTATCATACGACTGGTTTGAATACGGAGAGTTGGTACTCCGCGTCATAAACGCCGCGATATGAGGAACTTTATTTTCGAGTGCGTCGAACTGTTCAAAGAACGGCCTCGAAAAATCATACTCCTGCCCATACTCCATAGGATCCCACGAGTCCGAAAACCAGCACGGACTGCAATAGACGGGGAAGGGCGCATCGGCAGGGTAAATACCAATCACATCTTTTTTGCAGAGATCACACACCCGCGTATAGAGCGTTCGCTCATTGCGTCACAGGAATCGCCGCTGTGCTCGACAGTCGGGACACCACGTAGGCGGGGGGACGTGCATCACATCATAAAACGTACGATCGTCGGGGAAGATCGAGAATTCAGTGTTACACTTTCTACATAAAACAGTTTGAGAGTCCATGTGCTCATCATAAAGGGAAAAAACTAAATGTCAATATACATCGTCAAAAAAAACATAGAAAACAATATAAATAAAGGAATAAACATAATATAAAATATATTGTGGAAAACTATTGACACAAAAAAAGTAGTGTGATACAGTGAAATCCATGCATGAAACAGACCAAAACCTAAAAACAGCGCTCGAAGCGCTCGATTTTAGCGAAAAGGAGGCGGATGTCTATCTCGCGCTCCTCGCTCTGGGACGCGGAACAGTAAGCCAGATCGCCCGAAAGGCGGGAATTAACAGAACGACGGGGTATGACATCCTCGGAACGCTCGTCGGTATGCACATCGTACGTATCTCGGGGCGAGAACCAAAGCAGGAGTATGTTGCAGAATCGCCCGACACCATCCTCGATGCGATGAAAGAGCGCATGAAAGAAGAGGATAGGCGATTCAGCAAGGCCCAAGAGATCGTGCCACAATTGAAGTCGGTACACAATGTAAAAAACCGCCCAAAAGTGAGGTTTTATGAGGGGAAAGAAGGGCTCCGACAGGTCTATGAAGACACCTTGACCGCGTGCGAACCGATACGCGCATACGCAACGATGGACGACATGCACCCCGCACTTCCGGGTTATTTTCCGAAATACTACAAACGCCGTGCAGAAAAAGGAATCGCAATACGCGGAATTATTCCCAAGACAAAAATGAGCGTAGAACGTGAGAAAAAAAACAAAGAGGAATTACGCGAAACCGCCCTCATTCCCGCAGACAGGTTCTACTTCTCACCGGAAATAAACATCTACGACAACAAGGTCATGATCGCCTCATGGCGCGAGAAGCTCGGCATTATAATCGAGAGCGAAGAGATCGCCGATGCGATGAAAAAGATATACGAATTAGCTTGGGTAGAAGCGAAACGGCTTGACAAAGAAGGAAGAGACGGTGTTGTAGAAAAGGAGGGTTAGTGCTACAATAAAGGGCAAGATAGATAAAATTTACAAACAAGCACCAATGACTAGTGAGGATTATGGAGAATCAAAAAAAGCAAAAGAATCCTTGGATAGCCGCAGTCCTGAATTTCATACTTCCAGGATTGGGTTATATCTATGTCGGAAAGAAGCGGAAAGTTTTTGCTTTTGGTTTGTTTGCGCTTAGCATTTGGGTAGGTATACACGACCGACAGGAAATCTTGAGTTTGCTTTCAGGGAAGATGAGTCTTTTCGAAATCTCAGAGCATTTCCTGATTTTTATCCTGTTATACCCGTTGGTATTTGCGTGGGATGCTTTCATGGATGCCGGGGAATGAAATTGGTGTTTATCATTGGTTATTTTTTAGGTCAATTAGAAATTCAACATATGCCTAACTTCCATCGTTTTACCATAAAAGCCCAAGAGGCACTGCAGAGCGCACAAGACATTGTTGCGCGTCTTAATCATGGCGAACTCAAAGCCGCACATCTTTTGCGCGCCCTTTTAGATGACGAGAAGACGCTCGTGAAACCGATGCTTATTCGCGCAAAGCTCAATATGGAGGCGCTCGAAAAAGGGATCGAACTCGAACTGGAACACCTCCCGAAAATATTCGGCGGCGGCTCGAGCACGGTAAACCAACTCTACCTCTCCCACGAGCTCATGCGCATCTTAGACAAAGCCGCAGAGATCGCGATGAAACAAAAAGACGAATATATCTCATGTGAACATCTCGTCCTCGCCCTCTTGGACATTCCCTCAAAAGCCCAGGAACTGCTCACAACCGCCGGCGCCAGGAAAGACACGATGATAAAAGTACTCGCGGGGCTGCGCGGCTCGACACGCGTGACAGACGAGATGCCGGAGAGCAAGTTTCAGGTGCTCGAAAAGTATGCGGTCAAGCTCACCGACCAGGCAAAGGAAGGCAAGCTCGACCCCGTCATCGGGCGCGACGAAGAACTGCGCCGCCTCATGCAGATCTTGAGCCGCAGAACAAAAAACAATCCGGTCTTGATCGGCGAGTCGGGCGTAGGGAAGACGGCAATCGTAGAAGGCTTGGCACAGCGCATCACCGCAGGCGATGTTCCCGAATCGCTCAAGGACAAAGAGGTGGTCATGATGGACATCGGCGCGCTTATCGCCGGCACAAAGTTTCGCGGCGAGTTTGAAGATCGTTTGAAGGCCTTCATGCGCGAGATCCAGCAAGGAGAAGGCAAGTTCATCCTCTTTATCGACGAGATCCACATGATCGTGGGCGCGGGGTCGGCAGAAGGCGCGATAGACGCCTCGAGCCTCTTAAAACCGGCACTTGCACGGGGGGAGCTGCGTGCCATCGGCGCCACCACCCTCAAGGAATATCAAAAGTATATCGAAAAAGATGCCGCGCTCGAACGCCGCTTCCAGCCGATCCTTGTCGAAGAGCCAACCGTAGAAGACAGCATGGCAATTCTTCGCGGACTGAAAGAGAAATATGAAATGCATCATGGACTCAAGATAAGCGACGAGGCAATCGTCTCGGCGGTGAACTTGAGCGCACGGTACATCAGCGACCGCTTCCTTCCCGACAAAGCCGTTGACTTAATTGACGAGGCGGCAGCGGCTCGGTCGCTCGAATCGGACAGCTTACCTGCACAGATCGAGAAGATGCGGCGGGAGATCACCAAGTTCGAGATAGAAAAATCAGCGCTCACGAGCGAAGACGACAAGAAAAACACGGCGCGCATCAAGGAAATCGACAGAGAGCTCACAAAAATTAAACAAGAAAACGATCAGCTCTCCGCACAGTGGCACGCAGAGAAGATCGCGATTGAGAATCTTCACAATCTGCGCAAAAAAGTAGAAGGACTGAAGCATGAATCAGAAGTCGCGGAGCGAGAAGGAAATCTCGAACGCGTGGCGCACATCACCTACGGCGAAATGCCGCAAACAGAGCGCGAGCTGAAGACGCTTGAAGAAAACTACTTCAGCGCCGCAGGACGAGCCGGACGGTTTATCAAAGAATCGGTTGATAAGGAAGACATCGCGGCAGTCGTCTCGCGCTGGACGGGCATCCCCGTAAGCAAGATGCTCGAGTCAGAGGTGAAGAAGCTTGCGCGTATGGAGGACGTATTGCAAAAGAAGGTTATAGGCCAAACGCACGCAATAGAGGCGATCGCACGAGCATTGCGCCGTTCACGCGCAGGTCTCGCGGACGAAAATCGCCCGCTCGCTTCGTTCATGTTCTTGGGACCCACCGGTGTGGGGAAGACCTACCTCACACAAGCGCTCGGGGAGTTCATGTTCAACGACGAAAAAGCGCTCATCCGGATCGATATGTCAGAATATATGGAGCGCCACGCTGTCTCGCGCCTCATCGGCTCACCGCCCGGGTACGTCGGTCATGACGACGGGGGACAGCTCACCGAAATTGTCCGTCACCGGCCATACAGCTTAATCCTCTTCGATGAGATAGAAAAAGCGCATCCGGAAGTCTTCAACATCCTTCTGCAAGTCTTGGACAACGGGCGGCTCACCGACGCAAAAGGGAAGACCGTCAATTTCAAAAACACCATCATCATCATGACCTCGAATGTCGGGAGCGAGTACTCGCGCCAAATGTCATCCCTCGGCTTCGCACAAGAGAACGCCAAAGAAACAACGATGCGGAAAGAGGAAGAATTCAAAGAAAAGGTTATGGAGGAGCTGAAGAACACCTTCAAGCCGGAGTTTCTGAACCGGCTCGATGAGACTATTATCTTTGAACCGCTCAACCTCACGAGCATGCGTCGCATCGCATCGCTTCAGCTTGCGGACGTACAGGGGAGACTGAAAGAAAAAGGCATCACCCTTTCGGTGAGCAGAGACGTAAAAAAATACCTCGTCGAGCACGGATTCGACCCCGAATACGGCGCGCGGCCTATGAAACGGCTCATAGAAAAAATAATCATTGACGCACTTGCGGACAAGATGATCAAAGGAGATGTTAGAGAAGGTAAAAAAGTTAGCATATCGTTTAATTCCAAAGAAAATCGAGTTGAGGTGGGCGTATAGGCCGCTCATATTCAGCACAGGAATCTATCTCATTGGAAGATATCCCTCTTTATGGATGATGGGGGTGTTTTGTGTGGCAGTCTTCTGGATATACAAGACATTACCAAAAGAAAGAAGGCACGTACGGGTCGCGATGACAGCACTCACCGGGCTCATACTGGCGCTATCAGGACAAATAGCGCCCGATTCACGCCTCATACACTGGGGGCTCATACTGGGGGGAA
>Ga0310122_10001310_pt1 | contig 15922 bp, 13 predicted proteins | sample CB6_Bottom_1051__FD_203503 | JGI IMG/M metagenome (GOLD analysis project Ga0310122, IMG submission 203503) | Marine microbial communities from Western Arctic Ocean, Canada - CB6_Bottom_1051 | ecosystem: Environmental > Aquatic > Marine > Oceanic | place: Canada: Western Arctic Ocean | collected...
CCAAGCTGCGCAGGGCGGAAGACCAGGTGGCCGCGTCGCGCCCGTATTCTGAAAAGCTTCAGTCGCTGCTGGCCAACCTGGCCAACAGGGTCGAGGCTTCCTCGCACCCCTTCCTGGGCGAGGGCAGTGACGCGCCCGTGCACGTGCTGCTGATCACGTCGGACCGTGGACTTTGCGGAGCCTACAACACCAACCTTTCCAAGGCCGCAGAGGCTTTCATGGCGTCTGAGCAGGGAGAGGGTGCTTCGCTCACCGTTTGTGGGCGGCGGGGTAACGACTATTTCAAGAGCCGCAGCGACCGCGTTTTGACTGCGCACGTCAACGTACCTGGCGGGGTGAGCCTGGAGCTCGCGCGTGAAGTTTCAGCCGAGGCTGCCCGCTTGTTTACCGAGGGCGACGCCGGCTCGGTGTACCTGGTTTACTCGGAGTTTAAATCGGCCATGACCCAGATAGTTCGCACCCGGCAGATACTACCCATCGACCGGGGTGAGGCATCGTCGCAGCAGGACGGTGACGATGTAAGCGCCGAGGGCGACGATGAGGCCACCGACTACCTGTTTGAGCCGGGGGCCGAGGTGCTGCTGGCGGGCCTGTTGCCCCGTTACCTGGAGACCACTGTCTACCAGGCGATGCTCGAAGGGGCCGCGAGTGAACACGGCGCGCGCATGACGGCAATGGACAGTGCCACGCGTAACGCCGGCGAGATGATGGACGCGCTGACGCTGCAGATGAACAAGGCGAGGCAGGCAACGATTACCGGTGAACTCATGGAGATCATCGCCGGAGCCGAGGCAATCAACGGTTAAAGCACACAGGGACTGACGCACTCGAGCGCGGGCCGCAGGCCAACGCGGGGCGGCGACAAACTACGGAGGAGACGAGCAGTAATGGCTAAAGGCAGGATAACCCAGGTGATGGGCGCAGTGGTGGACGTGGAATTTCCGCCCGGCGAGGTGCCCGACATCCTGACCGCTCTCACGGTCACCAACACGGCTATCAACGACGAGCCCGACAACCTGGTAATGGAAGTCGCGGCCCATCTCGGCGAGAGCACGGTACGAACCATAGCGATGGATTCCAGCGAAGGGCTGGTGCGCGGCTCCGAGGTCACCAACACCGGCCAGCCTATCACCACCCCGGTGGGCGAGGCGGTCCTGGGACGTATTCTCAACGTCATCGGCGAGCCGGTTGACGGTGGCGGACCGATAGAGGCGACCGAGAGGTGGCCCATACACAGGGCTGCCCCCGAGTTTACCGAGCAGTCGACGGCCGTCGAGGCTTTCGAAACCGGCATCAAGGTGGTCGACCTTCTGTGTCCCTACGCCAAGGGTGGCAAGGTCGGACTGTTCGGCGGTGCTGGCGTCGGCAAGACCGTCATCATCATGGAGCTGATCAACAACCTCGCCCAGGCGCACGGAGGTTACTCAGTGTTCGCCGGCGTAGGCGAGCGCACCCGTGAAGGCAACGACCTCTGGATGGAGATGCGCGAGTCGGGGGTTATCGACAAGACTGCGTTGATCTACGGGCAGATGAACGAGCCGCCCGGCGCGCGTGCGCGGGTGGCCCTGACGGCGCTGACCTGTTGCGAGTACTTCCGCGACCACGACGGCAAGGACGTTCTTCTGTTCATCGACAATATTTTCAGGTTCACGCAGGCCAACTCGGAAGTATCGGCCCTGCTCGGCCGCATGCCTTCGGCGGTGGGTTACCAGCCCACCCTGGGTACCGATCTCGGTGGTCTGCAGGAGCGTATTACGACCACGACCAAGGGTTCGATTACCTCGGTGCAGGCGATTTACGTGCCGGCCGATGATCTCACCGACCCGGCGCCGGCAACGACCTTCACCCACCTGGACGCCACCACGGTGTTGTCGAGGCAGATCGCCGAGCTGGGCATCTACCCGGCCGTGGATCCGCTGGATTCGACCTCGCGCATACTCGACCCCAACGTGGTGGGACAGGAGCACTACGACGTGGCCCGCTCGGTGCAGGAAGTGCTGCAGCGCTACAAGGACCTGCAGGACATCATCGCGATTCTCGGCATGGACGAGCTCTCCGAAGAGGACAAGCTGGTGGTGTCGCGGGCCCGTAAGGTGCAGCGTTTCCTTTCCCAGCCCTTCCACGTTGCGGAGGCCTTTACCGGCACGCCGGGTGTTTACGTCAAGCGTTCAGACGCGATTTCGGGCTTCAAGGAACTGGTCGAAGGAAAGCACGACGATCTGCCAGAGCAGGCCTTCTACATGGTAGGCACCATCGAGCAGGCCCGCGAGAAAGCCGAGAAGATGGCGGCCTGACGTGAGCCTTCGCCTGCGCATAGTGACCCCGGAAAGGGTCCTCGCCGATACCGAGGTCAGTGAGCTCACGGCTCCGGGCATCGCCGGTGAATTTGGCGTACTGCCCGAGCACGTTACCTTTCTTGGCGGACTGGACACCGGCGTGCTCAGTTACACCGACGCAAATGGCGACAAGCACGAGCTGGTAGTGAGCGGCGGCTATGCCGAGGTCGTGGGCGATGCAGTCACCGTACTCGCCGACAGTGCCCAACCGGCAGGCGAAATTGACGCCGAGGTGGCAGCGCGCGACCGCGACCAGGCCCAGGCGATACTCGACGATCCGGCGGCCGATACGGCAGCCACCGAGGCTGCGCTGCTGGCGCTCAAGCTGGCCGAGACGCGGCTGGGCGTGAGCTGACGCGGACAGGCGTGCTCCGGACCCCCGTAAGCCGGTTCGCCGGAATACGCTCGCGGAATTCGGCCGTTCTTCCGCGTTGTGGACTTTGTAAGTCTATGGCTATTCTCGGTGATGGCCACGTCTTTGCCTGAGCAGACCCCGTGTAATCGTCTTTCGGGCGAGCCCAGCCTCTACCTTCAGCAACACGCGGAGAACCCCGTGGCCTGGCAGCCCTGGGGCGAGGCGGCGCTGGCCCGTTCGCTGCACGAACAACGCCCGATCCTGCTCAGCATTGGTTACTCGGCCTGTCACTGGTGTCACGTCATGGAGCGCGAGACCTTCGAGAATCCGACTCTGGCCGCGCAGATGAACGAGCTGTTCGTGTGCATCAAGGTCGACCGCGAAGAACGCCCTGACCTTGATCAACTATACATGCGCGCGGTGCAGGCCATGACCGGTCACGGCGGCTGGCCGATGACGGTTTTTCTGACTCCGGGTCTCGAGCCGTTTTACGCCGGTACGTATTTTCCGCCCGAGGACCGCGGCCAGCTGCCTGGTTTTGGACGGGTGCTCGCGGGAGTGGCCAGGGCCTGGAATGACCGACGCGACGAGGTAAGCGAAAGTGCCGGCAAGACCGCGGACTGGTTGCGGCGTGAAATGGTGAGCGACAGGGACGCTGCTCGCGCCGTTGACGCTGGCCGCTTGCTGCGCCTGGCCGATGGCCTGCTCGAAACCGTGGACGGTGAGCACGGGGGTTTTGGCAGCCAGCCCAAGTTTCCGTCCTGCAGCGCGCTCGACCTGCTCGTGGCAGCCGAGGCGCACGAGCCCGACGACAAGCGCCGTGCATTGTTGCGGCTGAGCTGGGACTCGATGGCCGACGGTGGCTTGCACGACCACGTGGGCGGGGGCTTTCATCGCTACTCGGTGGACCGGGTCTGGCACGTTCCCCATTTTGAAAAGATGCTTTACGACCAGGCTTCGCTGGCGGCCAGCTACCTCGGGGCCTGGAAACTGACCGGCCATGGGCGCTATCTCGAGGTCGCGGTTTCCACCCTCGACTGGCTCAGACGTGATATGCGCTTGCCGGGCGGTGGTTTCGCGGCCACCCTGGACGCCGACAGCGAAGGAGTGGAGGGCATTTTCTATACCTGGACCCGCGAGCAATTGGCCGACGCGGTGGCGCCGGCCGACTTTGCCCGGGCCTGCGAACTACTCGACGTGAGCGAAGCCGGAAACTGGGAAGGGGGTGGCGCCCCGGAGCCTGGCAACGTTCTCAGGTTGGAGGCCCTCGCGGGTGAGCCGTCGGCCGACGATCGCGAACTTCTTGGCAGGGTGCTGCCCGCCATGCTGGCACGGCGGCAGGGCAGGGTTGCTCCGACGAGAGACGACAAGGTGATGGCCGACTGGAACGGGCTGGCCGCGGCGGCGATGGCGGCCACGGGTCGGGCAGCCGGTCGTGCTGACCTGGTCGCTGACGCGCAGGCAGCGGTCGACTTCGTGTTGTCGCAGATGCGCGACCGCGACGGTGGCCTGTTGCACCTGCACGCGGGCGGCTCGGCACGGGTGGGGGCTTTCCTCGACGACTACGCCTTCATGGGCCGCGCTTGCCTGGAACTGTTTACTGCTACTTCGGAACCGCGCTTTCTCGACGAAGCGAAGGCGTTGGGGCAGGGCCTGCTCGACCGTTTTGCCCACGCCGAGGGCGGGTTCTATTTTTCCCAGGCGGGAGCCGACACCCCCCTTGCGCGTACCCGCGAGGCCTGGGATTCGGCGGTCCCGTCGGGCAACGCGGTCGCCTTGGAATTGCTCGACAGGCTGTATCTTTTCACGGCCGAGGAACACTGGTTCGAGGCGGCTGAACGTTCGCGCGAGGCCCTGCTGGGTCTGGCCCTGGCCAACCCCCACGGTGGCGCGACCCTGCTCGGGGTGACCCTGGCGACGCTCAGCGGCAGGTCCCTGCTGGTCATCCGTGGCGAGAAAGCGCTGCCCTCGGCGCCTTCGCAGGGCCGGGTCGGATCGCTGACCGCCGAGGCCCTCGCGCAGCCACTGCCGGGTCTCGAGGTTCTCTGCCTGCCAGATGGCACAGGCGAAAGCTGGCTCCCAGCCCCTGTTCGCGGTAAAAATAGTGCTGAGGGAGTTCCGACGGCCTGGCTTTGCCGGGGCACGTCGTGTTCGGCCCCGGTGACCGGTCGCGAAGAGCTGCTGTTGCAGCTCGAGCAGGCCTGAGTAGCCGACGGTCTTTGCCCCGCTGGTCTGGTGGCTGCATCCAATTCTTCCCAGGACGGCGCACGGCAGCTTACGTGGCTGCTGGCATGGGCCGTGGTGTTCTGTGATATCGGGACGTCGGTCTACTACGTGCCGGGCATACTGTACGAGTTGGTAGGCACCAACGCTCCGTTCTTCGTTCTGATCACTTCGGTGGGATTTGTGCTCATCGCTATCAAGTACATAGAGATCGTGGAGCGCACGCCCAACGGCGGCGGCGTGGTGGCGATCGGCGAGATGGCCTTCGGGGAGCGAGTGGGCGCCCTGGGCGGGATGTTCATCACGGTGGACTTCTTCCTGACCTGCGCGATCTCGTCCACTTCGGGTTTTTATTACCTGTCGAGTGTTTTCCCGACCGTGGCGAGCAACGTACCGGGCTTTGCCTGCCTGGCCTTGCTGGTGCTGGCGGCGGTCAACATCGTGGGCTTGCGCGAGAGCGCGAGGCTCTCGCTGGTGATGGCAGTGGCCTCCTTCCTCACCAACATGGTCGTGCTGGTGGTCATGCTCACCAGCCTCGATCTCGAGGGCTGGAAAACACTGTTCAGTCTTTTTAGCGGCTTTCGCGAGTTGGGCATGCGGGAGCTGTTGGTCGGTTTCGGAGCGGCGTGGTTGGCCTTTTCGGGACTGGAGACCATCAGCCAGCTGTCGCCGGTGTTGCGGCAACCGGTCAAGCGCACGGCCATGTTCGCCATGGTGGGTGTGATAATCACCATACTGTTGACCTCGCCCATGCTCACCTTGCTGTCGGTGGCAAAAGTGGGCGCCAACGCATCGATACCGGGCAGCGAACGTTTCATCTCTGACCTCGCGGCCCAGACCAACGTGCAGTTCTTGTCGACGGCGGTGGTGTTCACGGCTGCGTCGCTGCTGCTGTTCGCGGCCAACACGGCCATCATCGGTGCCTACCACGTTTTCTTGAAACTGGCCGAGTTGCACTACGTCCCCCGTCGCATGATGCGGCGTAACCCGCGCTTCAACACTCCGCACATAGCCATACTGGTGGCCACCATCGTGCCCATCGCGATTGTGTTGGTGACGCAGGGTGAGATGGGTGTGCTGGGTGATATGTACGCCTTCGGCCTGCTGGGCGCGTTTACCATCGAGTCGGGCGGGCTCGACATTCTGCGCTGGCGCGACAGGAAGCGTGGTTGGGTTTTCCTGGTGGGCCTGGTGCCGACCACGATGGTGGTGGTGGCCTGGCTGGTGAACATAGTAGAAAAACCACTGGCCACTGCCTTTGGCGGGGGCATAGCCACCGCCGGCATGATCTACGGCATCGCACTGAGGGAGGGGTGGATTAAAGAAGCGATCCATCACATTCCGTCGGTGTCGCGCGAAGACCTTCGCAGGTCGGAACGGGGCGAGGCCCACGCCCCCGAGATACAGGCAGAGATAGTCAATCTCGCGATGGCAGCGGATTTGAAGCCGCTGTACACGAGTTCGACACTTGTGGCCGTACGCGGGGAAAGCACCGGGGTAGTTGCAGAGGCGCTGGCGAGGGTGAAGGGTATGGGTGAAAACGCGCTATACTGCATTTACGTCGAGGAGTGGCCCGGAATGCTGTACGGCAAAGAAGACCCTCTTCCGAGTGAAGAAGGGGTACAATCGCTCACCTCTGCGGCCAGGCAGGCCGCCGCGGCGGGGGTGCAGGTGATACCCATCTGGACCACGACTTACACCGAGTCCGAGGGGCTGGCCCGGGCGGCGCGAGAGCTTGAGGTGAACTGCCTTGTGACCGGCATAAGTGGCCGCTCGTTGCCCTACAGGGTGTTTCGCGGACAAGTACTGAAGAAGTTGCCCAAGCTTCTGCCGGCTTCCTGCAGGTTGATGGTATGCGACTGACCCCGCTGAGAAGAATACTGCTGGTGGCGGGCTTGTTGCTGGCAGCCGCGCCGCTGCTCAGCAGTTCCGGCAGGGCCGAGCCCGCTGCTTTAACCGACGAGCGAGTCGATGTGGAGCCCAGCGGTTTTGAAGAGAAGGCCTGGCCTCCCCGCGAGATCGTCAGCCACTTTTTCGTTCCCGGTCTCGACAAGGGCTCGCAGGGCACGCAGACCGTGGTGGGCAGCAGCCATACCCACCGCGTGGTGGCCGGCGATACCCTGCTTGAACTCGCCCGGCAGTACGACCTCGGTTACAACGAAATTCTCGGGGCTAACCCGGTGGTCGACCCCTGGCTGCCCGACAGGGGTGTGGCCCTGCTGCTGCCGTCAGAGTGGGTCCTGCCCAGTGGTTCCTATGAAGGGTTGGTGGTCAACATCCCTGAGATGAGGCTGTACTACTACCTGCCCTCGCCGCGCAAGGGTGCGCGTTCGTCAACGGTGATCACTTACCCGGTCGGTCTCGGTCGGCAGGGCTGGCAGACGCCGGAGGCCGACTTCCGGGTGCGCGGTAAGACCACGAACCCGACCTGGGTGATACCGGCGTCAATTCGCGCTGAGCGTCTGAAAGAACTCGGCCGCAGGGATTTCACCATCGCCGGGGGAGACCCTGAAAACCCACTGGGCCGTCATCGCATAGAGCTCACCCTGCCCTCCTACGCCATCCATGGCACCAACAAGACCTGGGGCGTGGGCATGCAGGTCAGCCACGGTTGTGTGCGCTTGTACCCCGAAGACATCGAGGCAGTGTTTCCCCTTATCAAGGTGGGCTCGAAGGGGCGCTTTACCTACCAGCCCGTCAAGGTGGGGCTGCGCCGTGGCCGGGTGCTGGTCGAAGTGCACGAGGACATTTACGGGCTGCAGCCCGGAGCCTGGGCGACGGCAAACGGGTTGATAAAAGAAATGGGGGTCATGGCCCACGTTGATCCCGAACTGCTCGAGGCTGCGATCGAGGCCATGAACGGTATTCCTACCGACGTTGGGTATGTTGATTGGCCCGAAGAAGACCTCGGGGAGTCGCCGCAATTCAACCAGGTAGGCGACCCCATGAGCGAGGGTGACGGCAAGTCGGCGGGCCTTGGGAATCGCCCGCAGGCGCTTACCACTTCGTCGTCAGGCTGACTCCGAAATGGTGGCTGTCCACCTTTGATTTCAGCTTGAGAGCCGGAAGTCTGCCCATTCCGGGCAGCTCCTGGGCCACCCCGCTCACACTTTCTGTGACCGAGTTGATACTGTCGAGCGGCAGCTGGGCACTACGTTCAGCCGCGTTGGTGATGACTGCGATGGCCGAAGCGCTGCGGGTCAGCATGGAGTCGGGCCCGTACTGCTCGCGAAACATCCGTGTCGCTTCGTCCGGGGTCCGAGCAAAATGCCTGCGTACGGCTTCCTTGTCGGTGGCCCAGTTGCGCGTGGCTACAGCGTCGTACTCAAGGGTACGCCAGACCTTTTCTGCAATATCGGCGGTGTCAAATTCCAGCGCCTGTTGGTCGCCCGGAGCGGTGGCCGGGTCACTGCCCGTTTCGGCTGTTGCCGTTGCGGCGCAGAGAAACACGGCCAGGGTCGTAGCTGCCGCTGCTCTGAATAACCAAGCCATATGACAAGGTCAGCATGGCGTGGGAGAATCGTCAACAGACAATAAAAAGGCTGCCCCCCTGTAAAGGGGGGGCAGCCTTATAAATCGCGGCCCTGGGACGCTCCGTGTCAGCCAGAAAAACCTGTTGCCTCGTTCGGGGGGGGGCTTCAGGAGGCTTCCTGCAACTCGGCGGCAACGGGTTCGGCTTCGTCGAATTGCGTCAACAGCGCTTCGCGCTCCAACAGCGATACGATGCGAGCGGTGTTGCGCTTGATCGGTGCCCTGCTCTGCCTCCAGCGCAAAAGCCCGCGGCGGAGGTATCCGGGATTGAGCCCCAGCACTTCACAGATGTTGACGTAGGAGAACGACCATTCGCGTTCATCGGCGTCTATCCACTCTGCGGCATCGTCAAAAAGCAGCCTGCCACGCGGGTCGCGGGCCAGGGCGTACTTCTGGTAGCACTCCACGGCGTCCTGCAGTACGGCGAGCATCAGCCTGCGCTCGCGTACCATTCCGCCTTCACGGGTGAAAGCTGCAAAAAACTGCGCCGGCAACAAGGTGTCTGGTTCAAATAAATTCATGAAACTATCCGCCCTGTTTTAAAGTCCGGGGCAGGACTTCGAACTGGTCGCGTTGGGAGTTGAGCATCTATGATGCAGGGCGTTATTAAACCCTAGTTCCGTCAGTATTGGAAGATAACATATCATGAAATAGTTTTAGTCTTACCATAAGCAGCGCTTATTTATTTTCTCTCTGTTGTCTTTCTGGAGCCGTTGTCGGCACCTGAGTTTTCCAGCCTTTGCCCTTTTGGCATCCGGCTGACCGTTTATTGTTGGAATAATCCCCTGTATCTCTGCCGGGCCGTGTCACGCGGTCTTACGGGCAGGGGGGGGTAGAAGAACCCGGCGGTTGGTCACCCCTGGAAAGTATCGCTCCCGATGGGCGTTAATAAACCACCCTGATGCGCCACCTGTCAACAGGTTTCTGCACACTAATAGTATTTTTTTGCTCTACCCGATCGGGGGGGTAGAGAAAAATCAGCTCCAGCAGGGGGTTAGGAGGAACCGCGCAATCGTGGCTACCGGACGCAATTTGCTTGGGAAACCAGCCTGTCGACGTCTCCGGACCAAGGTCCCTCCCACAGTTCGATGATCTCGTCTGCCGGGCAGCGACGGGCCGTGAGCAGTTCTTCGAGGCTGTCGAGATGGCGTGTCTCGTCACGTCCCTGCCCATCTATGGCTTCGGGATTGGCCCCGGCCTGTCGCTTGAGGCCCTCACGGGCGATTTCCAGCAACTCGAGGCCGTAGCGACCAAGAGTGTGGTTTTTGACCCTCGCTGACAGCGCCACGCGGGCGGCATCCTCGTGCAGCTCGGCCAGGCGATCCAGCGGCCAATTCCTCAGCAGGTCCCAGGCGGCCAACAGGCAGTCGTCATCGTAGAGCAGGCCCTTGAGCAGGGCCGGGGTCGCCAGCATCAGCCGGGGAGGCTGGTTGTCGGCTGAGCGTGCCTCGATCCAGTTCTTGAGCCTGACCTCGGGAAACAGGGTCGACAGGTGATAGGTCCAGTCGCCCATTGTGGCCTGCTCTCCGGCCACGCCATTCTGCAAGAACTGCCGGAAGGTCAGCCCTTCCGAATCCACGCAGTTCTCGTCCCTGAGCACGAAGTACATGGGAACGTCGAGGGCGTAGTCGGTGTAAGAGGCGAAGAAGGAGTTGCTGTTGAAAACAAAGGGCAGGTAGCCGCAGCGGTCAGAGTCGGTATCGCTCCACACGTGTGCCCGGTAGCTGCGGTAACCGCTGGGCCGACCGTCTACGACCGGCGAGTTTGCAGACACCGCGACCAGCAACGGAGCCATGGCCATCGCGACGCGAAACTTGGCCAGCGCGTCGGCTTCGCTCGAGTAATCAAAGTTGGATTGCACGGTGGCCGTCTGCTGCATCATGCGGTGGCCCAGCGTGCCGGTACGCTGCATGAACTCGCGCATTACCCGGTAGCGTCGCTTGGGCATCCAGGGCATTTGAGGCAGCGGGGTCTTGGGGGATATGCCCAGCCCGAGAAACGAAAGGCCGAGCTCGCGCCCAGCCCTGCTCACTTGCTCGAGGTGGCGGCTGAGTTCGTTCTCGGCCTGGTGCAGGCTGGACAGGGTGGCGCCCGACAACTCGAACTGTCCTCCAGGCTCCAGGGTGATCGAGGCTCTGTCGTCGTGCAGGGCGATCACCTGCCCGTCTTCTTCTATCGGCGTCCAGCCGAACTCGCGGGCAAAAAAGTTCAGCAGCTCTCCTATGCCCGAGGGCCCCTCGTAGGCCACTGCCTGTCCGCTGGCCGTGTAGACCACGGGCTGTTCGTACTCTACGCCCACCTTCCACTGCTCGCGTGGTGTACAGCCGGTCTCGAAGTATTCGACGAGCTGGTCTATCCCCTTGATCGGGGCGTCGGCCTGACTTGAGCCAGCCACGTCGGGTTCTCAGCGTTCGCGTCCGCAGGCCGCGCAGAAGCGAGCCTGTTGCCCGTAGCGTTGGCCACAATCAACGCAGAAACCGGGGGCCTGCGAGGCCGCGGCAGGGGCATCGACCGACGGAGTTCTTTCCAGTTCGGCCATGGCTTTCATGGCGCGCTCTTCGTAGTCGGATCGAAGGATTTCGTAGTCCTCGTCGCTTAACTTACCCGTGGCCTGGTCAAACTCGGCTTCCCTGATGGCGGTAAGGGCCACGAACTTTTCACGCTCCCAGAGTTCTTTTGAGGCCTCGGTTTTGGCCTCCAGGCTGGCACTGGCCGGGCGCAGCAGCGGCCAGCTTATCCACGCCGCCGCGGCGGCCATGGCCAGCAGGGAAACAAGGGTGCTCATCGGGGCAGTTTCTCCAGCTCGCGCGCGATCCGACGCCTGTTCTCGTCGCTTCCGCCGGTCGGTGCATGGCCACCGTCGGCCGAGGCGTCGTCGTCATTCGGCGGGTCGCGGTCGTTTCGTGAATGGCGACCAGGTTTTCTCAGAACCCCCGCTATCAGCAGGCCCCCGAGCAGCACGGCGAAGGCCGGCATGGTCCACGCCAGCAGGTTGAAGCCCGTGAACCCTGGCGCGGATAGGATTTTTTCGCCGTAGGTGTCGGCGTAGCGCGCGAGTATATCTTCACCGCTTTCGCCCGCGGCGAGAGATTGTTTTATGTCGTCGCGTATCGGCAGGGCGGAGCTGCACTGCAGGTGATTGCAGTTGCGCACCGTGAGGCCGCAACCGCATTGGCAGGTAAGGTTCTCTTCTACTTTCTTCTGCGACATGTCCCGGGCCGAGACCGGCGTTGCTGTCGCCAGCAGGCCGCTGGCCATTGTCGCAGCCAGCATAAAGGCCGCCAGCCCCCGGGCTGTCCTGCGCAACCGTGGTGCCGCTCCGGTCACGTGTTTGTGCCCTTTGCCGTTGGGACGGGGACTTCCTGTTCGCGGCGTGTCGACAAGGGCAGCACGCAGACCAGGGTGCCCAGCGCCAGAACGCAGCCGCCTATCCACAGCCAGGCGACCAACGGGTTCACGTAAGCCTGGAAAGTCGCGGTCTCGTTGTCGCCGAGATTGCCGAGGATGACGTAGAGGTCTTCTTTCAGGGTCGAGCGAAAGGCCACTTCAGTGGCCGGCTGCTCGGGCTTACGGTAGAAGCGTTTTTCGGGTTTGAGCTCGTCGATGACCTTGCCGCCGCGACTCACTTGCAAGGTGGCGATCAGGCGATCCATATGGTCGTCGCTGCTTGTCTCCAAGTTGCTGTACTTGAGACTGTAGTCGCCGATCTGGAACTCCTGTCCGAGGTCGACGGTGTGGATTTCTTCAACCCGGTATACCGACGACATGGTCACGCCCAGGAACATGAACACTATCCCGAGGTGAACTATGTAGCCCCCGTAGCGCCGCTGGTTACGAGTCACCAGGTCGAGAAGCGCCGAAGGCCAGGCCGCGCCCGTGACCCTCGAACGGGCCGCGGCACCGTGATAGAACTCGGCGGTCAGTGTGAACAGGACGAACACCGACAGTGACACCACCAGCACCGCTGACAGCGAGTGCAGGCCGGCGAGCAGCGCCACCAGGCCCGTCCCCAGGCCGGCCAGCCCAGGGCCGAGAAAGTTACGCTTGAGGTTGGCCAGGCTTGCCCGGCGCCAGGCGATGGCCGGGCCAACTCCCATGAGAAAGAGCAGCGTGATCGCCAGCGGTGCGTTCACCGCGTTGAAGAACGGCGGCCCCACGGTGATCTTCACCCCGCGCACCCACTCCGACAGAACTGGGAATATCGTGCCCCAGAGTGTCGCAAAGGCTATGCCCACCAGCACCAGGTTGTTGAACAGGAAGCTCGATTCCCGCGAAATCAGCGAGTCGAGTTCGTGACGCGGACGCAGGCGGTCGAGCCGGTACAGCAGCAGGGAAACCGACACGGCCAGGCAGAATACGAGAAAACCCATGAACCATGGCCCGAGTCCCGATTCAGTAAACGAGTGGACAGAGGAGATGACGCCACTGCGGGTGAGGAAGGTGCCGAAGATCGTGAGCAAAAAAGTCATGATGATGAGCACCATGTTCCAGACCTTCAGCATGTCCTTGCGCTCTTGTATCATCACCGAGTGCAGGTAGGCCGTGCCTGTCAGCCACGGCATGAACGCGGCGTTCTCCACCGGGTCCCAGGCCCAGTAGCCGCCCCAGCCCAGCACTTCGTAGGCCCAGCGCGCGCCCAGCAGGTTGCCCATCGACAGGAAGAACCACGCCGCCAGCACCCAGCGCCTCGTGGTGCGTATCCACAGGTCGTCGAGTCGGCCGCTGGCCAGCGCCGCAATTGCGAAGGCGAAGGGCACCGACCAGCTTACGTATCCCAGGTACAGGGCGGGCGGGTGGATGGACATCCAGTAGTTCTGCAACAGGGGATTGAGGTCGGTGCCCTCGGCGGGCACGAAGGGCAGGGTCGCGAAGGGCGGCGTCAGAAACACCAGCATGAGCGCGAAGAAGGCAGTGATGGTCATCAGCGTGGCCGTGACCCAGGGCATGAGCTCTCGGTTGCGGTTGCGGTTCTGCCACAGCACCAGTGAACTCAACACCACCAGTACTAAGGCCCAGAATAGCAGCGAGCCTTCCATGCCGCCCCACAAGGCCGAGATGCGGTAGCGCAGCGGCAGGGTGGTGCTCGAGTAGCCGGCGACGTAGCGGATGCTGAAGTCGCTGGTGACCAGGGCCTGCAGCATTACGCCGGTGGCTACAACGATCGAAGCCATGGCGGTCCACGCCCCGCGTTCGCCACTGGCCACGAAGTCGGCTCGACCCCGCAGGGCGCCGTACACAGAGGTGGCCACGGCGTATACCGATGCCATCAGCGCTAACCACAGCGCCAGGGTCCCCAATGCTATCATTCGTGTCCCGTCTGCTCGGGTTCGTACTTGGATGGGCAGCTGGTGATGATGGTGTCGGCCTCGAAAGCCTGCGCGCCGGCGTAGGGACCCTCGACCACGACGTCCCGGTCCTCGGCAAACATGTCGGGCACGATGCCTTCGTAGGTCACCTCGATAGACTGGTCCTCCTCCATGTCGTCGAGCGTGAAGTTGAGGCGCAGCTTCTGCTGGTCCCACTCGATCGAGCCGGGAGCCACGCGGCCGGCCACGCGCACGGTGGAATCCGCAAAGGCTTGGTCGGCCTGCAGGTACTCACTGACCGTGACCATGTACATGCGCGTCTGGTCAACCGCAGTGAATATGAGAAAGGCGACCGTCGCTATGATGACGCTGATGCCTATGGTGAACCTGGTTCGGGTGCTCAAATTAGTACTCCGTTGGCCTGCCGCTCCCCGGAGAGACAGGCACAGAACAATTTAACGCCTGCGGGGCGACCAGCCAAGCGGTCTGTTTCAATCCGGGACAGCCGGGGTTTCCAAGGACAAAACAAGTGGAGCGGGTGACCGGACTCGAACCGGCGACGTCCAGCTTGGGAAGCTGGCATTCTACCACTGAATTACACCCGCTCGAATCGTGGATTCTAGTCGGGCGCGACGCCGGGTCAATTCGGGACGGGGGAGGCGCTGGTGGCGACCGCGGCCGGGTGTGGTAGAAAAGCCACCGGAGAAGCGCACGATGCACGAACGACCAAGCTGGGACGAGTATTTCATGGCAATAACCGCCGAGGTGGCCAAGCGCTCCACCTGCACGCGGGCGCAGGTGGGGGCGGTAATAGTGCGCGAGCGCAGCATACTGGCCACGGGCTACAACGGCTCGCCCGCCGGCATGCCCCACTGCCTCGACGTGGGCTGCCTGGTCTACGAGTCGCGTACCCCCGATGGCAACATCGAGGAAAACTGCTTTCGCACCATACACGCCGAGATCAATGCCATAGCCCAGGCCGCGCGTAACGGCTCGGGTATCGCCGGCGCCGACGTGTACGTCACCCATACGCCCTGCATTCACTGCCTCAAGGTTCTGGTCAACACGGGCGTCAAGCGCGTGGTCTACGCCAAGGCTTACAAGCTCGATACCATAGAGGAGCTGCTCGACCGTTCGGGCATGCAGCTGCAGCAGGTCGAGTTCACCGCCTGACCGCGGCCGCTGGCTGCGCAGCTGCCGTCGGGCTTAGAGCTCGAGGTGCTTTTTTAACTCGACGCCGGTGTGAGACTGTTCGCAGCCGGCTACATCCATCACCGTGCCCTGTACGATCACGCGGCCGCCGCCGTCACCGCCCTCGGGGCCGAGGTCTATGACGTGGTCGGCGTGGGAAATGAAGTCGGTGTGGTGTTCCACCACCAGTACCGAGTGGCCTCGCTGGACCAGGCCGTCGAGTACTTCGATGAGAACATGTACGTCTTGCAGGTGAAGCCCCGTTGTAGGCTCGTCAAATATGAACAGCGTGCGACCGGCCTTGCCCTCCTCGGCGAGGAACGAAGATAGTTTCAGGCGCTGCGCTTCTCCACCCGAAAGCGTCGACGTGGCCTGCCCGAGAGCTAGGTAGCCCAGTCCGACCGCCACCAGCCCACCGAGCTTGCGAGCCATGGCCGGGCGATTGGCAAAAAACTCGAGCGCTTCGTCCACGGTCATACCCAGCACGTCGTTGATGTTGCGGTCCTGGTAACGCACCTCGAGCACGCGCTTTTTAAAACGATGCCCGCCGCAGTCGTCGCAGGGCACGGTTATGTCGGCCATGAAGTGCATTTCGATGGTGACCGAACCGGTGCCCTGGCAGTGTTCGCAGCGGCCACCCGAGGTATTGAACGAGAACGCCCCGGCGCTGACGCGTGCTCGCCGGGCAGCCGGAGTGGCCGCGAACAACTTGCGAATGTCGTCGTAGAACTTCAGGTAAGTAGCCGGGTTCGACCTCAGCGAACGGCCTATGGGCGCCTGGCTCATCATCAACAGCTCGTCGAGCTTGTCGAAGCCGTCAATGCTATCGCATTGGCCGGCTTCATGGCCGCCTTTGCCGGTGTGGCGCAGGTAGCCCTCGTACAGTACCTGCTCGACCAGCGTCGATTTGCCCGAGCCCGAGACCCCGGTCACGCACACCAGTTGCCCCAGCGGTATGCTGAGTTCGTCTATGTCGAGGT
>Ga0310122_10001312_pt1 | contig 15914 bp, 12 predicted proteins | sample CB6_Bottom_1051__FD_203503 | JGI IMG/M metagenome (GOLD analysis project Ga0310122, IMG submission 203503) | Marine microbial communities from Western Arctic Ocean, Canada - CB6_Bottom_1051 | ecosystem: Environmental > Aquatic > Marine > Oceanic | place: Canada: Western Arctic Ocean | collected...
GCACCTTAGCCGCTTCCACCAGTTTTATCTCACCCTTACTAATCGACTTCATAACCGGGATTCGATTCCTTTCCTTTTGACTCATTGTTAATGTCTCCATGCCAGCAAAGGGCGGCCACCGCCGCCCCCTGCCATGAGGACATTTTAATCGAGTCCAAAAGAGGACATTTTCATGGAGTTATGACAATTGAGTTTTGGGGGTTGCGCCGCGCTTGGCCAAGCGGTAGGCTGCGCTTCGCGCAAGTCTAATTATCAATGAAAACAAAAAGACAACAAAGTGGATTCACTCTTATCGAGTTGCTGGTGGTCATTGCCATTATCGCCATTTTGGCAGCGATGCTGTTGCCGGCTTTGGCTCAGGCAAAGAACGCCGCGCTCAAGGCGGTATGCTCCAACAACATGAAGCAGACGATCATCGCGCTGTCCCTGTACCGCGACGACAACGAGGGGATTTATTTGAAGGGCCGCAATTGCGCGCCGAAATCGGCTTGGTTCAACAACAACATCGTCCAAAAATGTTTGAACTGGAATGAGGTGACGCTCCTGACCCAATACAACATGGCGGCGAAGCAGCCCAAGGGCTACAAGGAGAGCAAAGACCCTTACACGCTCAAGGGATATAAATTGAGCAAATCGTTCGGCTGCCCGGCGTTGAGGTTCTCCGGTGATTTTGGGTCAATGGCAAAGCAGGGTTATACAACGAATCCCTTGTTTCCGGCGTGGGAGAAGCAATATCCGCAAATGATTCTGGGCTTCCAGCATTTTGGGGGGGCGTCGCATTGGCAAAATTCGAAAGGACGTTTCAAGGCGCGCAGTCCCCACAGTTCGGGGCAGGACAGCCCTGAGATGGTTTTGGTTGCCGACTTGATTGGGAGAATTGACGGGCGCTGGGGCGGCGGGCGCCCCACGGCCTACGGCGGTTACCCTGCTCACAAGAATAACAAGGGCCTGCCCACGGGTGGCAACCAGGGCAATGCCGACGGGTCAGTGAACTGGTATCGATTCCAGCAGATGTACTTCGTGCACAGTTGGAACACCGGCGGCCGCCAGTACTACATTTACCAGTCCGACTTGGGTGAAATGCAGGCCAAGGGGAAACTTGTTCCTGCCAAAATATGAGTGGGAACAATTCTGGATTGTTAAAAAATGCCGGGATTGTTGCTGCAGCTGTGGCAGCAGTGGCGCTGCTTGCCTGGTCGTGGAAAGCCAACATGACACAGGCTGCGGTTGACCTTGGTTACTATTGTTTATCCTGCAAAAAAATCGACCACTTCAGTGTGTATCAGGCCAACTGGCGCCAGTATCCCGGCGCGATGAGCGACTCCGTGCTGTACTGCGTCCACTGCAACAAAGGCCCGGCTCACCCGACCAATGAGTGCGAAAAGTGCGGTTCCATTTTCATCCTCCACCTCTTCCCGAAGTACGATGAGTTCGGCAGCCCCGCTTGCCCCAATTGCGACGCCGCCTACGGCCAGGCCGCCAAGGCCAAGGAGGTTGACTTGATGCCCAAGGCGCTCAATCCCTGACACCGCCAAAATCTTGCTGGTCAAACGGCGCGTTTCCCCCGACTCTCACCGCGCATTTTGACGATGTTCACAGGAACTTACACCGCCGTTGTCACGCCGTTCCGGAAGGGGCGCGTTGACGAACAGGCTTTTCAAAAACTCATTCAAGATCAGATTCGTGGGGGGGTCGATGGGGTCGTCCCCGTCGGAACCACCGGAGAGTCGCCCTCGCTTCGTTTCGACGAGCACGTCCGTGTCATCGAGCTTGCTGTGCAGGCGGCCAAGGGCAGGGTGAAGGTCTTGGCCGGCACCGGCGCCAACGCCACCGCCGAGGCGATCGGGTTGACCCAAGCCGCCGAGTCCGTCGGTGCCGACGGCTCGCTGCAGGTTGCTCCCTATTACAACAAGCCGTCGCAGGAAGGCCTGTTCCAGCATTTCAAAAAAATCGCCCGAGCAACCAGCCTGCCGATCATCCTCTACAGCATCCCGGGCCGCTGCAACATCGCCATCGAGGTGCCGACCGTCCAGCGCTTGGCCAAGGCGTGCAAAAACATCGTCGGCATCAAGGAGGCCGGAGGCGACGCCGACCGGGTGAGCCAGCTTCGCGCCGCGCTTGGCCAACGGTTCACTATCCTGAGCGGCGACGACGCGCTGACGTTGCCGTTCATGGCCGTCGGCGCAGAGGGCGTCATCAGTGTCGCCTCGAACATCATCCCGAGGCAGATCACGAGGATGGTCAACGCCTTCACCGCCGGCAATGCCGACGCCGCCCTCAGGCTGCATCAAAAATATTACCCGATGTTCAAGGACTTGTTCATCGAGACCAACCCAGTGCCGACGAAAGCCGCCCTCGCCATGCTGGGCAGGTGCGCGGAGGAATACCGCCTACCGCTCTGCAAGATGTCGGCGGCCAACCGTGCTCAATTGGCCAGGACGCTCAAGGCTTGCGGTGTGCTTAAAAAATAACCACCATGACCAAGGTAATCATCAATGGGGCCAAGGGGCGGATGGGCGAGACGCTGCTCCGCTGCGGCGAGGCCAATCCCGACATCGAGATCGTCGCCGGAGTCGATGTTGGCGACGACTTGGCCGGGGTGATCGAGCAGGCGGATGTGGTGATCGACTTCAGTTTTCACGAAGTCACCCGCCCGACGGCTGAGCTTTGCGCCCAGCACAAAAAAGCGCTGGTGATCGGCACGACCGGCCATTCCGCCGATGACAGGGCGGCGGTGCTGAAACTTCAATCGGAGATTCCCGTCGTGTGGGCGTCCAATTTCTCCACCGGGGTGAACACCCTGTTTTGGTTGACTCGCAAGGCGACCGAGGTGCTGGGCACCGACTTCGACCTCGAAGTCATCGAGATGCACCACCGCCTCAAGCGGGACGCGCCAAGCGGCACCGCCGCCACGCTAGCCGAAATTTTGGCCGAGGTGCGCAAGGTGTCGCTCGAAAAGGAACTGCGCCACGGCCGCGAAGGCATCGTCGGTGAGAGAACCGATTCCGAGATCGGCATGCACTCGCTGCGCGGCGGCGATGTGGTTGGCGATCACACCGTGGTGTACGCCGGAAACGGCGAGCGGCTCGAATTGACGCACAAGGCGGCCAGCCGCGACACCTTCGCCAACGGCGCGCTGCGTGCCGCCATCTGGGCCTGCTGCCGGGAGCCCGGCCTTTACAACATGGAAAACGTCCTCGGCCTTGAATAAGATTTTGAAATGAAACGGGTTCCAAGAATCATCGTTGCCTGCGTGTTTGTCGCGGGCTTTTTTGTGCCTCAAGCGCAGCCCTTGGCCAAGCGGCCGAACATCCTCTTCGCCATCTCGGATGACCAATCGTACCCGCACGCGTCGGCCTACGGTTGCCGCGGTATCCGAACGCCGGCTTTCGATCGTGTGGCTAGGGGAGGCGTGTTGTTCCGCACCTGCATCGCCGGATCGCCGGGGTGCAGCCCAAGCCGCGCCTCACTGTTGACCGGCCGCTACCACTGGATGATCGAGCACGCCGGCACGCACGCCAGCAAGTTTGACGCAAAGTATGCGACCTTTCCCGGCCTGCTCGAGCAGGCCGGCTACTGGGTCGGTTACACCGGCAAAGGGTGGGGGCCGGGCAATTACAAGGATGGCGGCTTCAATCGGAACCCGGCCGGGCCGGTCTTTTCCTCCAGGAAAAAGAACCCTCGCATCAAGGGCATTTCCTCCACTGACTACGCTGCGAATTTTGAAGATTTTTTAAGGCAGCGTCCCGAAGGCAAGCCGTTCTGTTTTTGGCTGGGCGGTCACGAGCCGCATCGGGCTTTTGAAAAAGGCATCGGCCTCAAGCAGGGCAGGAAACTTGAGGACGCCGACGTGCCGGCCTTCCTGCCGGACACACCGGAAATCCGCAGCGACATCCTCGACTATTACGCCGAGATCGAATGGTTCGACTCGCACCTGGCCCGGGCCTTGGCCAAGCTCGAGGAACTTGGCGAACTCGATAACACGCTGGTCATCGTCACGTCGGACAACGGCATGGCCTTCCCCCGGGCCAAGGCCAACTGCTTCGAGTTTGGCGTGCACGTCCCGCTGGCCATCATGTGGCCAAGCCGTGCCAAGGGCGGACGCGAGGTCACCGACCCGGTGGGATTCGTCGATCTCACGGCGACCATCCTCGAGGCGGGTGGGGTGACGCATCCAGCGCTTGGCCAAGCGGCACTGGCGCCGGTCGGGCGGAGCCTGGTTTCGCTGCTCGAGTCGGGGAAATCCGGCCGGGTGGAGCCGCTGCGAACCCGTGTGTTCAGCGGCCGCGAACGTCACTCCTCCTCCCGCCACAACAACATGACCTACCCGCAGCGCTGCCTGCGCTCCGACCAGTACATTTACATTCGCAACTTCAAGCCGGATCGCTGGCCAGCCGGCGATCCGCAAAAGTTCGATTCCCCCGGCAAGCTTGGCCCGATGCATGGCGGCTACCACGACATCGACGCCTGCCCGTCCCTGACATTTTTAATCGAGAACCGGGAGCAACCGGAGATAGCGAAATACTTTCACTGGTCCGTGGACAAGCGCCCCGGCGAGGAATTATACGACATCACCAGCGACCCCGACTGTCTGAACAACCTTGCGCTCGACCCAGTTCACTACAAACTCACCCAAACGTACCGGGATCAGATGGACGCCTACCTGAAAAAGACAGGCGACCCGCGAGCGCTTGGACAAGGAAACATTTGGGAAAGCTACAAACGCTACAGCCGTATGCGCACCTTCCCGAAACCGTAACAGGCCAAGCGGGGTTACTTGGCTTGGACCATTAGGTCGGAGATGAGTTGGGCGAATCTTGCGGGGTTTTTGACGGTGATGCCTTCGGTCAGCAGCGCTTGGTCGTAGAGCAGTTCGGAGTAGTCGGCGATCTTCGGGTCTTTTTTGTTGGCGGCGAACAGGTCGTTCATCGTCTCGATCACCGGGTGCTCGGGGTTCAACTCAAGGATGCGCTTGGTCTCGGGCACTGGCTGATTCATGGCGGCGAAGATGCGTTCCATCTGCGGGTTCATGTCGCCGTCGTCGGTGACGAGGCAACTGGCGCTATCGGTCAACCGGTCGGAGAGGCGAACCTCCTTCACGTCGTCCTTGAGGCTGTCCTGCACTTTTTTGATGAGTTTTTTGTATTTGCCGGAGGCTTCCTTTTTCTGTTCGTCGGCGATTTTCTTTTCCTCCTCGGTGCCGAGGTCGATGTCGCCTTGGGCGATGGACTTGAGGCTCTTTTTGTCGTACTCGCCGAAACCGGACAGGATAAACTCATCCACCGGCTCGATCATGAACAAGACCTCGATCTCCTTCTTCTTGAAAACCTCGAGGTGCGGCGAGTTCTCGACCGCGCCGCGTGAGGTGCCGGTAATGTAGTAGATCTCCTTTTGATCCAGCACCATTCGCTCGGTGTATTCCTTGAGGGACACGTATTTTCCAGGTTCCGTCTTGCTGCTCTCGAACAGCAGTAGCTCCTTGATTTTGTCCTTGTTGCCCGGGTCGACCTCGATGCCTTCCTTGAGCACCTTGCCGAACTCGCGGTAAAAATTGAGGTAATCATCCCCCGACTTTTTCATCATCGCCTTGAGCGCGGCGAGGATTTTGCTCGTGACGTTTTTCTCGATTTTTTTGATGACGACATCTTCCTGCAGGATTTCGCGGGAGACATTCAGCGGCAGGTCGTTGGACTCGACGACGCCCTTGGCGAAGCGCAGGTAGCGGGGGAGCAGCGCCTCGCAGTTGTCCATGATGAAGATGCGTTTCACGTACAATTGGATGCCGTGCTTGGTGCCTTCCTGCTGGAACATGTCGAACGGAGCCTTGGAGGGCAGGTACAGCAGTGCCTTGAATTCGATGGTGCCCTCGGCGGAGTAGTGGATGGTCTTGAGCGGGTCGGTGTAGTCGTGGGAGATGTGTTTGTAAAACTCGTTGTACTCCTCCTTTTTGACTTCGCTCTTCGGGCGCATCCAAATTGCCTTCATCGAGTTGAGCGTTTCCTCGGTGACGGTCGTTTGTTTTTTCGCGCCTTCCTTCGGCTTGCCCTCGTCGTCCAACGGGGTTTCGTCTCGGATGATGTCCATCACGATCGGGTACTCCACGAAGTCGGAATATTTCTTTATAATCTGACGGAGCCTGAATTCCACCATGTAATCCCGGCTGCTCTCGTTGAGGTGCAAGGTGATCTCGGTGCCGCGCTTGTCTCGGCCGCCCTCGGAGATTTCGTAAGTGCCGTCGCCGCTCGATTCCCACGTCCACGACTCGTCACCGGTGGCGGAGCGGGTTTTGAGCGTCACCTTGTCGGAGACCATGAACGCGGAGTAAAACCCGACGCCGAACTGGCCGATCAACTCCGGGTTGTCCTTGGCGTTGCCTTTCTTCAGTTCCTCCATGAACTGGCGCGTGCCGGAGCGCGCGATAGTGCCGATGTTTTCCTCGAGTTCCTCCTTGGTCATGCCGATGCCGTTGTCCTCGATCCGGAGCGTCTTGGCCTCGTTGTCCACGAAGAGCTTGATGCGGAACTCCGGGTCGTCCTTCACCAGTTCCTTGTTTGACAGAGCCTCGAAACGAAGCCGGTCGATCGCGTCCGAGCCGTTGCTGATCAACTCCCGCAGGAAGATGTCCTTGTTCGAGTAGAGCGAGTGAATCACCAGGTCGAGCAGTTGCTGAACCTCGGTCTTGAATTCCTTTTTTTCTGTTGCCATGTGTTTACGCGCTAATTGCGCGGGAACAATAAACCCATAGCCAAGCCGAACTGCAAGCGTTTTGAGCGCTTGGCCAAGCTCAAGTGGAGTTTCTGCTTCACTGTACGAGCAACTCCGGTTAGCTTTGCCAAGCGCAGTTTTATGACCGAAACCTCTTCTTTAGCCCCTAACGACACCTTGGCCAAGCGATTCACCGGCAAGGTGGAATTCGCAGATCATTTCACCCCTCGCCCCAACATTCAGCATGTCGTGTTTGATTTCGACGGCACCTTGTCGCTGATCCGCGAGGGTTGGCCGGAGGTGATGCTGCCGATGTTCGAGGAGATGCTGCCACCAGCCAATGGCGATGATTCGGCCAGCGTGCGCGCCATGCTGCTCGACGACATCATGACGCTGAACGGCAAGCAGACGATTTTTCAAATGATGAAATTTGCCGAGCGCGTGACAGAGCGCGGCGGCGAAGTGCTTGATCCGCTGGAATACAAACACGAGTATCTGCGGCGGCTCGAGGTGCGAATCCAGTCTCGCGTTGAGCGCTTGGCCAGCGGCGACTCCGAGCCGGTGGAGCATTTGCTGCATGGATCGATCGCGCTGCTCGACAGCCTGCGGGAGCGGGGGTGGAACCTTTATCTGGCCAGCGGAACGGACGAGCCGTTCGTCAAGCGAGAGGCGAAGTTGCTCGGGCTTGGCGGGTATTTTGGTGAGCATATTTACGGGGCGCAGGATGACTACAAAAGTTTCTCCAAAAAACAGGTAATCGAGCGAATCCTCCGGGAGAACGAAGTCGAAGGCGACCGGTTGCTGGTGATCGGCGACGGGTATGTGGAAATCGAAGACGGCAAAATTGTCGGCGGACTGGCGGTGGCGGTGGCCAGCGATGAAGCCCACAACGGGGCAGGGGAGTTTGACGAGTGGAAACGCAAACGACTGCTCGGCGTCGGGGCGGACATCGTAGTGCCGGACTACCGGGACGCCGACGTGTTGGTGGACGTGATCGAAGGGAAATGATCGGCAACAAAATAGATTTACAAAAAATCAAGCCGCTGCCGTTGGCCAAGCGCAAGAGCCTCAGCACGGTGGAGGAGGTCTTGGTGCCGCTCGATGCCGAGCCGGCGGCGATCAGCGATGCGTTGATGAGCCAAGTGGACGACTGCGCCAAGCGCATCCGCGAAGCCAAGGCTAACGGCAAGACGGTGATGCTGATCTACGGGGCGCACCTGATCAAAAACGGCGCCGCGCTGATCCTCGACGACTTGATCGCCAACGGCTGGTTGTCGCACTTGGCCACCAACGGTGCTGGGACGATTCACGACTGGGAGTACGCTTGGCTTGGCCGCTCGACCGAGTGCGTCCGCTCTAACGTCGCCACCGGCACGTTTGGCACTTGGGAGGAAACCGGGCGCAACATTCACTTGGCGCTGCTCGCCGGTGGGCTCGATGGGCTGGGTTATGGCGAAGCGCTTGGCCGGTTGATTGTCGGGGACGGCGTTGACTTGCCGACGGCGAAAGAGGTGGCCAAACAAATCACGGCGGAGCCGGCACACGAGCTGACGGCTGCACGGGCCGAGTTGCTTCACGCCATGCAAAACGGCTTTGTGCCGGAGGGGCGGGTCGATCTCGAGCATCGCTGGAAACAGGCTTCGGTTGTGGCTTCGGCCTATCGCCACGGGGTGCCGTTGACAGTGCATCCGGGCATTGGCTACGACATTATTTCGAATCACCCGATGTTTAATGGCGCGGCAATTGGCCGGGCGGCGCAGGTCGATTTTCAAACATTCGCCGGGACACTCGAGCAACTCGACGGCGGCGTGGTGTTATCGGTCGGCTCCGCCATCATGGGGCCGCAAGTTTTTGAGAAGGCGCTGAGCTGCGTGAACCACATTCGGCTGCAGGAGGGGCGCGAGATCGTGCGGGATCACTCGATGTTCGTCGTCGATTTGCAGGACGGCGGCAACTGGGACTGGACACAGGGCGAGCCGCCCATCACCAGCGCTGCCTATTATCTGCGCTTTTGCAAAACGTACGCGCGAATGGGCGGCGCGATGCATTATTTGCAATGCGACAACTTGGCCTTCGTCCAGCATCTGTCCCGCGCTTTGGCTGCCGGTAATTAACCGTGAAAGAGGATCGTTTCACAGAGTTAGCCGGTCGGTTTTCCGATCTTCGGGTGGCGTTGGTCGGGGATTTTTGTTTGGACCGATACCTCGAGATCGACCCCGCGCAGGCCGAAACTTCGATCGAGACCGGGCTGGATGTTTTCAACGTGGCCGATGTCCGTTCGCAGCCCGGCGGTTGCGGAACCATCTTGAATAATTTGTCGGCCTTGGGCGTGGGGACGGTTTTTCCTGTGGGCTTCGCTGGCGAGGATGGCGAGGGGTACGAGTTGATGCGTGCGCTTGGCCAAGTGGGCTGTGTCGAGCTGGAACATTTTTTTCAGACACCCGAGCGCCGGACTTTTTCCTACACCAAACCAATGGTGATCGAACCGGGGAAATCGCCGAGAGAGTTGAACCGGCTCGATTTTAAAAATTGGTCACCCACGCCGGAGTCGGTGCAGGGGCGAGTCATCGAGTCTCTCAACGCCTTGGCCAAGCGGGTGGACGCAATGGTGCTGCTCGAGCAGGTGGACGAGGCCGACACCGGCGTGCTGGCGGGCGGGGTGCTCGAGGCACTTGGCCAACTCCGCCGTGACAATCCTGATCTGCTCATTTTGGCCGACAGCCGCCGTGGGCTGGGTCATTTCCCCGCCGTTGGCTTGAAAATGAACCGGGAGGAATTCGCTGTGATGACCGGCGAGGCGGTTGACATGCCGTTGGCAGACTTATGCGCGGCGATCGGGCGCTTGGCCACCGACCGGGGCCAAGCGGTGTTTGTGAGTTTGAGCGAGGAGGGCATCGCCGGGGCCAAGCCGGGGGAAGTGTCGGAGCACATGCCGTGTCTGCCGTTGCGAGGGGAGATCGACATCGTGGGCGCCGGGGATGCGGTGATGGCTAACTTGGCGATGGGCTTGGCCGCAGGCGCGGAGATTGTCGAGGCGATGGAATTCGCGATGGCGGCCGCCTCGGTGGTTGTCCATCAACTTGGCACGACGGGCACGGCGAACTTGGAGGAAATTCGCCCGTTGGTTTGTGCTCACTGATAGTGAGGCGGCTTGGTGACGTTGCCTTTTATGGAGTCCATCTCTTTTGACTCCAAGCCGGTCGCGACCCGGTTCACCTGAACTTGAAGTTGTTGGATCGTTTTCTCGTGCACGATGATCGTTTGGTTCAGGGACGCCACTAGCTGTTCCAAATGCGTCAGGTCGGATTCGATGTTCACCAGTCGTTCTTCGTGCGACATGGGTGGCAGGCTATCGCACGCAGGGTAGGGAATCGATAGCGAAGGCAAAGCCGATGGCAACGCGAATTGATTTTCCCTGACTTTTTGTCTCGCGAGACGATAATCGTTTTTTTGAGGATGAATTTGGATGATGCAAAGGAACTGAAGAGACGGCTTGGCTTCGGCGTGAACCTGAACTCTGATGAGGACAGGCGGCGCTTGGGCGAGGTGATCAATGCCAAGTTGTGGTTTCGCGGCCAGCCGATCGTTGGCGAGGAGAGTGAGTTTGCCCTTCTCAAGACCAGCAAGCACCTTCTGGCCAATTTGCAGGAGAAGAATCGCCTGCTGGCGGAGTACCATTGCCCGGTCGATGCGCGGATACAGGATTTTCTCGATCGCACCCTGGCCGATTGCGGTTGCGAAATCCCAAAGATTCCCACCAACGCCCTTCAACTGGAGCATCACGGTTTGGCGCGCACCCTGTCGCTCCCGCCCGACAAGGACTCGTACACATCCGAGTACGTTGACTCGTACCGAATAGAGCAGGGGGTGCTGCACAATCCAAGGAGCGATCGCCGCACCACCAAGGGAGTGTTTCACATCGTGGAAGGCGGGTTGCCGATTCCGCACGACAAAAAGGAAGTCCCCAAGGCGGTGTTTGCCGCGCTGCTTGGCCAAGCACTTCGCCCGCCGGAATCGGTGATGGAAATACCGTTCACCAGTTCGCAGGAGGAGCGGGCGCGGCTGTTTGTTTCACTGCTGCTGCGGCCCGAGGTGATGCCCGGGGTCAGGGGCGTTTGCGAAGCGCGCTCGCTGGAGACCCGTTTTTTTGCGCCGGGCAGCTTGGTTTCCAACTTGGATTTTGTGGAGTCGATTTTTGGAAACGCCGGCGATCCGTACCTCACTGAAAACGACGCTGCCCTTGACCCGTTCCACTGGACCGGCCACACCGGTTGCGTGGTGCTTGCCCCGCACCTGGTGGTGCTTTGCAAAAAAGAGCTCGGCCTGCCGCATGTTTCCGAGGCCACCGATCGGCAAAAACGGGACGGCATGTGCTGGGAGTCCGGGGAGGAGCGCTACAACGACGGCGGCGGCTTTAAGCTGGCCTGCCGGGACGCCTCCGGGGTCATGGTCACGCTGATTGCCGACAATTACTTCGGCTACTGCAAAAAGGAGGTGAAGACGCAGATCAGTTTCTCCGCCAATCTGCTGGGCAATGCGGAGGAGGAACACGCCGGTGGCGCCATCGCATTCTCCAGCTACGATCTGGGGGAGGACTTTCAGCTCAGCCGATATGTCAATGAGGTGGATCACACCTTCGCCGAGGTGGTGCAGTCGTGCGGTGACATGATGGAGGTTCAGCCGGAAGGCCACGCCATCGACAAGCGGTTTCCCGACATCCATTACATCCCGGAGGCCTCCCACGTGCTGCTCAGGAAACAGCGGATCAGTTGGAGCAGGGACGGAGTCACGCAGGACATCCGGCTGTCGCCGGGCATCACGTATGTGCTGCCATCGGGCTACAAGGTGTCCATGGTCCGCCGTTCCGTGGGCGGGCGTTGGCACCTGGTCGGAACCGCCGCCGAGGGTGTGTTCTGTCACAAACCGTGCACGGTTTCCGGCGGCGGCAAGTCGGAAATCTCCAAGTCCATCAACGACGCCATTTTGGCCGGGCCGGTTTTCATCGCCGATTTTCATGAGGACATGGAGGCTGTCGGGCAAATCCTCCAGCGGAACTACTCCGGCCGCTTCAAAAAACCGCCGGACGTCAAGCGGGGGCGCAGCGTGCTTGATGAGCGGCGCTCGCTGGGTTCGGTGGTCAAACTGCTCACGCCCAGCCGGGCTTACACGGGGGAATACAACGAGTGGCTGAACAGCATCCCCATGCACGTGAAGGATCTTGTGCTCACCATCAAGCGGTTTTACCGGCAGGAATGGGAGGGCGATTGGCGGCGACATTTCTCGGTGGACACCGTCAACGGTCAGCCGGGCAAGGAGCTCAAGTACAAGCACCAAAAACTGGTGGCCCAGTATTTGCGGGTCGGCTTCACCGGGGACGAGCTTTGGCGGACGTTCACCCTGCGAAAAGATTTTATTCCCGCAGTCAAGCTCCAGCGCGAGGATGACATCTCCGCCAGCACCGTGGTTCCCGCTGACGGGTTGCCCGGCGTGAAAAACGGCGAACAGCGTCTCTCGCTCAAGTTTGTTTCCAACTGCGAATACCGTTTTTTCCAACGACCGGACGATGCGGTGCAGCGTGGATATGACAAAAAGGCCGAGTCCGACTTTTGTCGGCAAAATCTTTTCGCCTCAAACTATCACCCGATCACAAGGCAGGAGGCCCGGGACGAGATGGCAGACGCGCTGGAGTTTGGCGAATACACCCGGGGGCTTCAGGAGGTTTTCCGGGATTTTCTCGACGAGTCCAATTCACGCGCGTTCATGGCATCATCGGCGTTGCCGAGAATCGTGGATGGCAAACCGACGAAGAATCCCCGCTACCTGCAAAACCGCCCGGACGTGGAGGATGCGAGAGGGCGCTACCTCGCGGGACTCGGCACACGCCTGTACCGGCGGGTGGCGCTCGAACAGTCGGTCTTGCACCCGGTGGATGCCGTGCTTGCTGGTCGCCGCAACAACCCGCCCGATGCCAGGGCAGGCATCCGGGCACTGGCTGTTTACGGGCCAATCCATTATCAGGAATTGCCGGAACTTTTCATGGACTTCGTCAGTTCGCTCACTGGCAAGTCCCCCTCGACCACCGGGGCCGGTTCGGAGGGCGCGCTGACCAAGGGGCCGTTCAATGCCCTCTCGCCTGTGGTCGATTTGAACAACGCGCTGGTCAGTTACATGTTGACGGGCGACGACTGCTTTACCTCCGCCGCAGGTTACATCGGGCCAAAGTACCGCGTGGATCATGATATCAGCCTGTTGATACCGGAACTTTGGGCCCGCATGTCGCCCGAGGAACATCGGGCGGATTATCTCATCAGCGAAGGCTATCTGGAGCAGTTGAAGGATTTCGACCACGACGGCCAAACTGTGCCGGCGAGTCGCCTCGGCTACCGGGTGACAAGCCGGTTCGTGCTCGATTTCTTCGGCCGCATTTTCACCAACCCGGACTCCGTCGTGCCGCCGGACATGCTCAAGCCTGAGTTGCAGGGGATCGGCGATTTCGTGGATGGCGTCAACAACATCGTCGAGACTCAGCAGCGGATCGCCGGTCACTATTTTGAGGACGGCTCCATCGACGACGCCATCCCGCCGCTCAAGGCCCTGCTGCACATCATGGCGCATGGAGAGTTTGAGGGCAAAACCGCCGCCGACCCGGAAGTGCGCGACTTGTTCGACCGGAAAAAAGTCCGCAGCCAGGGCTGGTATCGCGATCGGCTCAAGGCCAAGCAGGCACGCGACGTGGCTTATCTTGAAAACCAGGTGGCTTACATGAGCGCATTTCTTGAAAAGGAAACCCACCGCGAGGAAGCCAAGCGACTCGGCTTGGCCAAGCACTTGGCCAAGGCTGAAGACGAACTCAGCCACGCCAATAGCAGTGATTACCTCGCCGCACTCAGCGGCACGCTTGGCTTGGATTGCTCGCTTGAACAGGCATCACCGGCGCGGGTTGTTGAAGGAAAAAATGGCTCCTGAGCAGGGACTCGAACCCCGAACCTATTGGTTAACAGCCAACCGCTCTACCATTGAGCTACTCAGGAAGCCCGAAGGCGGGAGAGCCTAGCGAAAGCCCGGCTTGATCGTCAACAGATTTCGCTAATCAATACTGTATTTCGCCGTCTCACGGTATTGATGATCGTCGCCTCTTGGCTTGAAATCCGCTTGGCCAAGCGCCATACCCGCTGGGTGCAGTCGAGCCTTCAACAAGCCACCCGGGTTCTTTGTGCCTCAACCCCTTTGCGCCCCCGCTTGGCCATTGTGCTGGGCAGCGCCTTTGGCCAACTGGCCGAGGAGGTTGCGGATTCCGTGGCAGTTGCCTTCGCCGATGTGCCCGGTTGCGCCGCCCCGGGAGTGGAGGGCCATGCGGGTCAATTCATTATCGGCCGACTTGGCGGTGCGGACGTCCTTTTGCAGGCCGGCCGGTTGCATTATTACGAGGGCCACTCGATGGAGCAAGTGACGTTTCCGATTCGCGTCATGGCCGAATTTGGTGTCAGGCAGGTTTTGCTGACCAACGCCGCCGGTGGCATCGCCGCAGACTTGGCCGTCGGCGACTTCATGCGCATCACCGACCACATCAACCTGATGAGGGCCAATCCGCTGCGCGGTGAAGCGGCGGGGGGCCTGTCGGGCTTTGTGGACATGTCCGCGGCTTACTCCGAGTCGCTAGGCCAAGCGCTAGGCCAAGCCGCTGCCGACTGCGGGATCGAGTTGAAGAGCGGTGTTTTTGCGGCGGTATCCGGGCCGAGCTATGAGACGCCGGCAGAGATTCGTGCCTTCGCAAAACTGGGTGCCGACGCCATCGCCATGAGCACCGTGCCTGAGGCGATCGTTGCCCGGCAACTGAGCCTTGAGGTCGCCGGCCTGTCCTGCATCACCAACGCCGCCGCCGGCTTGGGAACCTCGGCAATCAGTCACGACGAAGTGCTTGAGCAAGCAGTCTCGTTAAGCAACAAAGCCACCAAGTTGCTGACGCGCTTTTGTGAATTAGCCTGAAAATCCAGTCTGACTGTGTTTGTCTGCCTGCTTTTCAACCAATCAACAAAATGAAGTTTGCCATTTGCAACGAAGTTTTCGAGGGGTGGGCGATTGATGATTCCATCCGGTTTGTCGCCGAGACGGGGTACGATGCGATTGAGATCGCGCCGTTCACGCTGGCGCAGTACGTGACCGATGTGCCGGTGGCGGAGCGGCATCGGATTCGCGACGTCGCCGCCGACAACGGCATCGGAATCTCGGCGGTGCACTGGGTGCTCATCAAGACCGAGGGGATGTACATGACGCACACCGACCCGATCATCCGCAACAAGACGGCGGATTACTTTTGCGAGTTGGTGAGGTTTTGCGCCGACCTTGGCGGCGAGGCGATTGTTGTCGGGTCGCCCAAGCAGCGAAACCTGTTGCCGGGCGTCAGCTTTGAGCAGGCATGGGAGTTGGCGAGGGAGACGTTCGCGCCGTCGATCAAATTGGCGGAGGACAAGGGAGTGACGATTTGTTTCGAGCCGTTGGCCCCGTCGGAGACGGATTTTGTGAATACAGCCGCGAAGGGCATCGAGTTCATTCAGCAGTTCGATAGTGACGCCTTCAAAATCATCCTCGACGTGAAGGCAATGTGCTCCGACCCCAAGCCGATCCCGGAAATCATCCGCGACTCGCATCCGAACTTCGCCTACTTCCACGCCAACGATGCCAACCTCAAGGGCCCCGGTTTCGGCGATGTCGATTTCAAGCCGATCTTTGGCGCGCTGAAGGAAGTCGGATACGACGGCTTTGTGTCGGTGGAGGTATTCGACTTTGAGGAAGGCCCCGAGACGATCGCCCGCGAAAGCCTGCGCTACATGAGGGAGGTCTCCGCGTAAGTCAACCGCTTGGCCAAGTGGTTATTGGCGCGTCTGCAGTTCGTAGTTCAGAACGGCGAAGCAGTAGATGGCGGCGGTCTCGCTGCGGAGCACGAGCGGGCCAAGCGTGATCGGCAGGGCGGCGGTGCAGATGGTGTTGATTTCTGCCGGCGTGTAGTCGCCTTCCGGCCCGACCCAAATCGCGAGTTTATTCGGCGCTTGACCGTGCTCGGCGGCGTGGGCGTCGATGTGTTCGCGCGTGTGTTTGGCGTCGGGTTGCAGCGTGGCGATCAGTGAGAGATCGCATTGGCCAAGGCCTCTTTGGGCTTCATCGGCAACTCCAGTTTGGGTAGCCAAGCGGAGCCGCATTGCTTGATCGAT
>Ga0310122_10001313_pt1 | contig 15913 bp, 11 predicted proteins | sample CB6_Bottom_1051__FD_203503 | JGI IMG/M metagenome (GOLD analysis project Ga0310122, IMG submission 203503) | Marine microbial communities from Western Arctic Ocean, Canada - CB6_Bottom_1051 | ecosystem: Environmental > Aquatic > Marine > Oceanic | place: Canada: Western Arctic Ocean | collected...
GGGACAATGTGGAGATGACGGTGGAGTTGATCACTCCGATCGCGATGACGAAGGAGCTTCGTTTTGCGATTCGCGAGGGTGGCCGAACGGTGGGTTCGGGCGTCGTCTCGGACGTGATCGAGTAGAGGAGCGGCTCGTAAAGACTTGGACTGAGTGTGTAGGGCCGTAGCACAATTGGTAGTGCATCGGACTCCAAATCCGGGGGTTGGGGGTTCAAGTCCCTCCGGCCCTGCCAACTCGGCCGACGAGAAGAGGGTTCGGTAGGACGGATCGGTGAACTGGGCGGAATGAGAGAATGGAAGGTTCGAGAGTGGGGTGCCTATGACTGAAAAATCGACGAACTTGATCACGCGAACTCGCCAATACGTCGGAGAAGTTCAAGGTGAATTCAACAAGATCACCTGGCCACCACAGACGGAAACTCTGAACGGAACCGTGTCGGTCTTGATCATCGTTTTTCTCGTTGCAACTTTTCTGGGCATCGTCGACTTTGGCTTGAGTCGCGTGATGCGAATGGTGCTCGGCTGATGGACACAGCAATCGGAACAGAAGCAGACGTCGAGACCGCGACGGAGACGAAAGACGCGACCTCTCCGGAGAGTTCCTCGAACAAGAAGTGGTACATCGTCCACACTTATTCGGGACAGGAGACTCGAGCTAAGAAGGCGCTGCTCGAGCGAGCGAAGACGATGGGCTTCGAGAAGGAATTCGACGAGGTTCTCGTACCAGAAGAGAGTGTCATCGAGATGGTGAACGGGAAGAAGCGGACTTCGAAGCGGAAGTTCTTTCCCGGCTACATCATGGTGCATATGGAGTTGAACGACGAGACGTGGCATGTCGTCAAGGGAACGCCAAAGATCACCGGTTTCGTTGGAAATGCAACGTATCCGCCAGCGATCTCCGATGAGGAAGTCGCACGGATGACCCAACGGATCAAGGAGGGGGCTGCCAAGCCAAAGCCTCTGATCAATTTCGACGAGGGCGAGAATGTAAGGGTCATTACGGGGCCTTTCGCGAACTTCCAGGGTTTCGTCGACGAAGTGATGGAGGACAAGGAAAAGCTCCGTGTGATGGTCCAGGTCTTCGGGCGCGCGACGCCCGTGGTTCTTGGGTACTCGAATGTGGAGAAGGCCTAGTTTTTTTTGATTCGGAAATCGTCGCTGCAAGCGGTGAATTCCTTGGCTGAGGGCTCTTGTTTCGGCAACGAGCTTTCCAGCGCAAGCCGGATGTTGAAGTTGTGCGGGCGGGCAGGTGTTCGTTCGGGGTAAGCCAGAAGCGAGCGGGAGGTGGGCACGGGCAAGATCGCCCGGGGTCGACCGCGGACCGCCAGTGGTAGGAGATTGAGATCGTGGCGAAAAAAGTAATGGCAGTCGTGAAACTGCAATGCCCAGCTGGGGCTGCGAATCCCGCACCTCCAGTCGGACCGGCATTGGGTCAGCACGGCGTGAATATCATGGAGTTCTGCAAGGCGTTCAACGCTAAGACGCAGGACAAGGGCGGCTTGATCATCCCGGCGGAAATCACGATCTACCAGGATCGCAGCTTCACGTTCATTCTGAAGTCCCCTCCGGCAGCCGTGCTCCTCAAGAAGGCGGCCAAGATCAAGAGTGGGTCCGGCGAGCCGAACCGGAAGAAGGTCGGAACCGTGACGCAGTCACAGTTGGCCGAAATCGTCGAAATGAAGAAGGAAGACCTGAACGCCTTCGACCTCGAACAGGCCAAGAAGATCATCGCGGGCACAGCGCGATCGATGGGCCTCGAAGTCGTGGAGGGCTGAGCGAGATGCCGAGACAAAGCAAGCGCTTTCGCGAAGCCCAGGACGGTGTCGATCCGAACAAGCTCTACTCGTTAGAGGATGCGCTGAAGCAATTGAAAGACGCACCGGCAGCGAAATTCGATGAGACCGTCGATATCGCCATCAATCTCGGCGTCGATCCGAAACACGCGGATCAGATGATTCGCGGCGCGATCGTCCTACCCAATGGAGTAGGCCGTTCGACCCGCGTGCTCGTCTTTGCCAAAGGCGACAAAGAGAAAGAGGCGCTCGACGCTGGTGCCGATCACGTGGGTGCCGATGAACTGGCCAAGAAGATCCAGGACGAGGGCTGGTTCGACTTCGACCGAGTCATTGCGACGCCCGACATGATGGGCATCGTCGGTCGACTCGGGCGCGTCCTCGGACCTCGTGGCCTGATGCCAAATCCGAAGCTCGGGACCGTAACGCCTAACGTCGGAGAAGCGGTCCGTGATCAGAAAGCTGGAAAGGTCGAATATCGAGTCGATAAGGCCGGCATCGTTCACTGTGGAATCGGCAAGGTGTCCTTCGATTCAGACAAGCTCTGGGAAAATGCGTCGGCATTGATCGACGTCATCATGAAGGCCAAGCCCGCGTCGACCAAGGGCATCTATGTCAAGAAAATCGCCGTGTCTTCCACGATGGGGCCGGGAATCAAAGTCGATCCGGGCTCTCCACTCAAGGAGGCCCAGGGGTAGCGAAATGTTGACTCGAGAACAGAAGGAAGAGCAGGTCGCAGAGCTGCACGACAAGTTCGAGCGAGCGACGAGCGTATTCGTCGCAGACTACAGCGGTCTTGGCGTGACCCAAATCGAGGATCTTCGCGGTGGTCTGCGAAAGGCCGAGGCCAGCGAGAGTGAATTTCGCATCGCGAAGAATTCGGTCTTGCGGCTTGCGGCTTCGGGCGGGCCAGTCGAGGGCTTGAAGGATCACTTTCGTGGAACGACGTCGATCGCGATGTCCTTCGGTGATCCCGTGGCTCTGGCGAAGACCCTCGTGGACTACGCCAAGGAAAATGAGGCTTTCGAGATTCGCGGTGGGTTGCTGGATGGGCAAGTGCTCGAGCTGGCACAGATCTCGAACCTCGCGACGTTGCCGTCGCTCGATGAATTGCGCGGAAAGATCGTGGGTCTCTTGCAGGCCCCGGCCGGAAAGATCGCGCGTCTGTTGAACGAGCCCGCTGGGCAAATGGCCCGGCTCGTGGCAGCGCGGAAGACGGCACTCGACGGGGGTGGGGAGTCACTCCGGACGCCTCGGGCAGAGAGTCCGGGCATCTCGAGAATTTAGTGGGCTTCAAAAGAGCAGAATTTTAATGACCGGGCGGGAGGGTGCTCTGCACTCGCTAGGACCGCCCCAATAGAAGAAGGAAGAACAACAATGGCAGACCTCAATGAAATCGTGGACACACTGTCCGGCTTGACCGTGATGGAAGCGGCCGAACTCGCAACGCTCTTGGAAGACAAGTGGGGCGTATCAGCGGCTGCTCCTGTTGCCGTCGCAGTCGCGGCCGGTGCGGCCGGTGGAGAAGCCGCCGTCGAGGCCAAGGACGAGTTCGACGTCATCCTGACGTCCTTTGGTGACAAGAAGATCCAGGTCATCAAAGAGATTCGCGCCATCACGGGCCTTGGTCTCAAAGAGGCGAAGGGACTGGTCGAGGGTGTGCCGAAAGCGATCAAGGAAGCCGCGACGAAAGACGAGGCTGCCGAGATTCAGAAGAAGATCGAGGAAGCGGGCGGCCAAGTCGACGTCAAGTAGTTCGATGGGAACGGAATCCGGTGGTCATGCCTCCTGTCCTCTGCTCTTGACCGGCAGAGAGTGGGACGATCATCGCTTCCGTGGCAGTGCCAGTTTCTACGCTCGGGCGCTGTTGTTTCGTGTGTCATCTAGTCAGGTCAAATGTCGTCGTGTGATTCGGACGGATCGGGCGAATTGATGATTGATTTTCAATTCGTCAACCCGAACGGCCAGCCACGACGCGGGAGGGTGTGATTACTCGTGCCTGAAGCCAATTTCTCCGATTTCGCCCCGAGAGTCCGAAAATCCTTTTCGAGAATTCCCCGGATCATCGACATCCCGAATCTTCTCGAAATCCAGAAGCTGTCCTTCGAGCGCTTTCTCCAGACCGGTATCGAGATGGAAAAGCGCGACAACGTTGGGCTGCAAGCCGTCTTCAACTCGGTTTTCCCGATTCGTGATTTCAACGACACGGCCTCGCTGGAGTTTGTCGGCTACGCCCTGGAACAGCCGAAATACGACGTCCAGGAATGTCTGCAGCGTGGGATGACCTATGCCGCACCGTTCAAGGTCACGATCCGGCTCGTCGCCTGGGACGAGGCGGACGGATCCCAGACGATTCGGGACGTGAAGGAGCAAGAGGTCTATTTCGGAGAAATTCCGATAATGACCGACAACGGCACCTTCATCATCAACGGAACGGAGCGCGTCATCGTTTCGCAGCTCCACCGGTCCCCGGGCATTTTCTACGACACCTCGATTTCGACGACTGTGAGCGCTGCGGGAAAGAAGCTCTTCTCGTGCCGAGTCATCCCCTACCGCGGTTCGTGGCTCGATATCGAATATGACCACAAGGACATCGTTCACGCGCGGATCGATCGCCGTCGCAAGATTCAGGTGACCGTGCTTCTGAAGGCCCTGGGATATCAGCCCGAGGAGCTTCTGCAGCACTTCTACCCGATCGAAACCATCAAGCTCGATGGCCGCAAGATCATGAAGAAGTCTGAGCCGGAAAACCTGATTGGCCAGCGCTGTACGCGGGAGGTCAAGGGGGACGATGGCAAGGTCATCGTTCGCAAAGACAAGAAATTTACGAAGGCAGCCGCGCGCAAAATGCGTGCGGCAGGCATTGATTGGATTCAGGTCAGCCAGGAGGACCTGATTCGACTCGATGCTGTCAAGCGCGTCGCGCCAGTCGATATCGTCGACGAAGAAACGGGCGAAGTGATCGTCGAGTGCAATGAGGAGATTACCGAGGCTCACCTCGACGATCTCAGGAGTCGAGGAATTCTCGAATTTCCGCTGCTCTTCCTCGATCCGATCACGACAGGTACGGCCATTCGCGACACGCTGCTCGCTGACAAGACTCTTTCTCAGGATGAGGCGGTCATCGAAATCTACCGACGATTGCGGCCTGGCGATCCGCCGACCCTCGATACCGCGACCAATCTCTTCAACAACCTCTTTTTCAATGCTGAGCGCTACGACCTCTCGAAGGTCGGTCGACTGAAGCTCAACCACAAGCTCGAGTTCGACGGCGAGGAGCGGATCGACTTCTACCCGACTGGTGTCAACAACGCTTCAGAAGAGATCGCGCTGGGCGACCTGCCGACGCTTCGCCGAGACGACATTCTCGGTGCCGTCAAGTATCTCGTGGATCTGAAGAACGGGACGGACGCGACGAAGAAGGTCGACGACATCGATCACCTCGGCAATCGCCGAGTTCGCGTCGTTGGCGAACTGCTCGAGAACCAGTATCGGATCGGCCTGGTGCGCATGGAGCGGGCGATCAAGGAGCGCATGAGCCTCCAGGAGATCGAGACGCTGATGCCGCATGACCTGATCAACTCCAAGCCGGTTTCTGCCGTCGTGAAGGAGTTCTTCGGATCGAGCCAGCTTTCGCAGTTCATGGATCAGACGAACCCGCTTTCATCGGTGACTCACAAGCGGAGGCTGTCCGCGCTTGGGCCGGGCGGTCTGACGCGGGAGCGGGCTGGCTTCGAGGTTCGAGATGTCCATCCGACCCACTATGGGCGGATTTGTCCGATCGAGACGCCGGAAGGACCGAATATCGGTTTGATCGCGTCATTGTCGACCTTCGCGCGCGTGAACGACATGGGCTTCATCGAGACCCCGTATCGTGAAGTCGAAAATTCTCAGGTCACGAAGGGTGTGAAGTTCCTGACTGCGCTCGATGAAGAACGAATGGCCATCGCACAGGCGAACGCCATCCTCGATGACGAGGGTCGTTTTGTGAACGACCGGATTTCGGCTCGGAAGCAGGGCGAGTTCGAAATGATCCCGCCCGAGGAAGTGGACATGATGGACGTTTCGCCGAACCAATTGGTGTCGGTTGCCGCCTCGCTGATCCCCTTTCTCGAAAACGACGATGCCAATCGTGCGCTCATGGGTTCCAATATGATGCGTCAAGCGGTTCCCCTGTTGCGAACGGGCGCGCCGCTGATCGGAACGGGTATGGAAGCGGTCGTCGCGCGGGACTCCGGCGTGACAGTCGTCGCCAAGCGCGACGGCGTCGTCGAGTCGGTCGATGCGGGAAGAATCGTGTTGAAGCCCGATGAGGATGATGGAACGGGCTCGAACGTCGACATCATCAATCTGATCAAGTACCAGCGCTCGAACCAGAATACCTGCATCAATCAGCGGCCAATCGTCAAGTCGGGCGATCGCGTCAAGAAGGGGCAGGTCATTGCGGATGGTCCGGCGACGGATCATGGTGAGATGGCTCTCGGGGCAAACGTCATGGTGGCCTTCATGCCCTGGGGCGGATACAACTTCGAGGATTCGATTCTCATTTCCGAGCGCATCGTCAAGGACGATCACTTCACTTCGATTCATATTGAAGAGTTCGAATGCGTCGCCCGGGATACCAAACTCGGCAAAGAGGACATTACTCGCGACATTCCGAACGTCGGGGAGGACGCGCTGCGCGATCTCGACGAAGCCGGCATCGTTCGGATTGGCGCCGAAGTTCATCAGGACGACATCCTGGTCGGCAAGATCACGCCGAAGGGAGAGACCCAGCTCTCTCCGGAGGAGCGCCTTTTGCGCGCAATCTTCGGGGAAAAGGCGGGCGATGTCCGTGATACGTCGCTGCGAATACCCCCGGGCGTGACCGGCACGGTCATCGGCGCGCAGGTCTTCTCGCGCCGCGGAGTCGAGAAGGATGAACGGGCCAAGGCTCTCGAAGCTGCCGAGATCGAACGATTGCGCAAAGACCAGGAAGATGAGATCCGAATCATTCGGAAGAGCGCCTTCCGAAATGTTCATGACCTGGTGGTTGGGAAACGAGTCGCGAACCGGGTGGCCGACGAGCGGAAGGAAATCGAGTGGCTGCAGTCGGGCGACACGATCTCGGAAGAGGTGATTAGCCAGATTCCAGACCGTCGTTGGCGCGAGATCCAGGTGACAGACGCCAAGACCCAGGAGCGCGTCGACCGCATCTTCCATCACGTGGAAGAGCAGGCGATGATCATCAAGGCCGTCTTCGATGAGAAGATCGCTCGTCTGAAGAAAGGCGATGAACTTCCGCCCGGCGTCTTCAAAATGGTCAAGGTCTACATCGCAATCAAGAGAAAGCTGTCGGTCGGCGACAAAATGGCCGGTCGACACGGCAACAAGGGCGTCATCTCCCGAATTCTTCCAGAAGAAGACATGCCCTACATGCCCGATGGCCGACCCGTCGACATCGTCTTGAACCCGCTGGGTGTGCCTTCGCGCATGAACATCGGACAGATTCTCGAGACGCATCTTGGCTGGGCGGCGCATGGTCTCGGTCGGCAGATCGAGGATCTGATGGAACGCCAGGCCACGACGGACGAAATTCGCAAGAAGCTGCTCGAGATCTATGACGAGGATGAGATTTCGGAAACGATTAGCGGCGCATCGGAGGAGGCCATTCATTCGATGGCCAAGAACATTGGTCGCGGAATCCACATGGCTACGGCGGTTTTCGATGGCGCCAGCGAAGAGCAGGTCAAGCACGAGCTGGCGCGTGCAGAGCTGCCGACCTCGGGGCAGATCATTCTCTTCGACGGTCGCACCGGTGAACCCTTCGATCGTGATGTCACGATCGGGACGATCTACATGCTCAAGCTGCACCACCTTGCGGATGACAAGATGCATGCGCGTTCCATCGGGCCGTACAGCCTGGTGACCCAGCAACCGCTGGGCGGCAAGGCGCAATTCGGTGGGCAGCGCCTGGGCGAGATGGAGGTTTGGGCGCTCGAAGCGTATGGAGCGGCCTACGCGCTCCAGGAATTCCTGACGGTCAAGTCCGACGATGTACAAGGCCGAACGAGAATCTACGAGTCGATCGTGAAGGGTGAGAACGTTCTCGAGCCGGGATTGCCGGAGAGTTTCAACGTTCTCGTGAAAGAACTGCATGCGCTCGGTCTCGATATCGAGATGCGTGAAGACTCGTAGCCTTTGAACCTTGCAGGGTCGCCCATGAACGGGCGGCCCTGCATAGCAACACTCGCCAGAGGGGGAACGCCACCTTGCGTGATCTATACAATCTCTTTGAGAAGCCGAAGGATCCATTGGCTTTCAATTCGCTGCGAATTTCGCTGGCCTCGCCGGAGAAAATTCGCGAGTGGTCCTTTGGTGAGGTCAAGAAGCCAGAGACGATCAACTACCGGACGTTCAAGCCCGAGCGCGACGGACTCTTCTGCGCCAAGATTTTCGGCCCGGTCAAGGACTACGAATGCAATTGCGGCAAATACAAGCGCATGAAGCATCGCGGTGTCGTCTGCGAGAAGTGCGGCGTCGAAGTCATCCAGTCCAAAGTGCGCCGGGAGCGCATGGGCCACATTACTCTGGCGTCTCCAGTCGCTCACATCTGGTTCTTGAAGTCGCTTCCGTCGCGAATCGGAAATATCCTCGAGATCACGCTGCGCGATCTCGAGAAGATTCTCTACTTCGAAGCGCACGTCGTACTCGATCCGAAGGACACGGAACTCGAGAAGGGCGAACTCGTCACGGACGAACGCCTGATCGAGCTGAAGGAACAATACGGTCGTGATGCATTCCGGGTTGGAATCGGCGCCGAATCGGTTCGTCAGCTCTTGGCGGAGCTCGATATTCCGGGCGAGTGTCTTCGTCTTCGCGAGGAGATGCGCGAAGCGACGAGCGAGGCCAAGCGAAAGAAGATCGCCAAGCGGCTCAAGGTTCTAGACGCATTCAACGATTCTGAAGTGAATGCAGCTGAGTACATGGTGCTCGAAGTCGTGCCCGTGATTCCGCCCGATCTTCGACCGCTCGTTCCCCTCGATGGCGGGCGATTCGCGACCAGCGACCTCAACGATCTCTACCGACGAGTAATCAATCGCAATAATCGGTTGAAGCGCCTTCAGGAGTTGAACGCGCCCGAGGTCATCATTCGCAACGAAAAGCGGATGCTCCAAGAGGCCGTCGACGCACTGTTCGACAATGGTCGGCGTGGGCGGGTGATCACCGGTCCCAGCAAGCGACCCCTGAAGAGTCTCTCCGACATGCTGAAGGGTAAGGGCGGTCGGTTCCGACAGAATCTACTTGGCAAGCGCGTCGACTATTCGGGTCGCTCGGTCATCGTCGTCGGGCCTGAGCTCCGGCTGCACCAATGCGGCATTCCAAACCGCATGGCGCTCGAACTCTTCAAGCCTTTCATTTATTCGAAGCTCGAGCAACAGGGATTCGTGACGACGATCAAGGCAGCGCGCAAGATGGTCGAGCACGAGCGTCCTGAGGTCTGGGATATCCTGGCGGAGGTGATCAAGGAGCATCCGATCCTCTTGAACCGGGCTCCTACCCTTCATCGACTTGGCATGCAGGCTTTCGAGCCCATGCTGATCGAAGGCAAGGCGATTCAGCTCCATCCGCTGGTCTGTGCGGCCTTCAACGCGGACTTCGATGGCGATCAGATGGCGGTTCATGTCCCACTCTCGGTCGAAGCGCAGATCGAAGCTCGCGTCTTGATGATGTCGACGAACAACATCCTGAGTCCGGCAACGGGTCGTCCGGTCATCGGACCGACGCAGGATATCGTCCTCGGCGCCTACTACATGACGCGCGAGCGAGCCGGTGCTGTCGGTGAAGGTATGAAATTCGCTACGGAAGAGGAAGTCATCGTCGCGTATGGCGCTGGTGTGCTGGATATCCACGCTTCGATTGGCGTGCTCATCAATGATGAGATGCAGACGACCACGACGGGACGAGTGCTTCTCCATGAAGTCGTTCCGGATGAGATTCCATTTGAGTTCGTGAACCAGGTGATGGACAAGAAGGCGCTCGGTGAGCTGATCGATCAGTGCTATCGCCGGATGGGGACCAAGGCCACGGTTCTGCTCGCGGATCATATTCGGACGATCGGCTACCAGAACGCGACCCGTGCAGGGATTTCGATTTGTATCGACGACATGCGAATCCCGCCGGACAAGGAACGCTTCCTCGCAGACGCCACGAACGAAGTTGCCCAGATCCAGGAGCAATACCAGGAAGGTCTGATTACAGACGGTGAGCGTTATAACAAGGTGATTGATATCTGGGCGCAGGCGACCGAGCAGATCACCCAGCAAATGTTGGACGGGATCGCGACGGATACGGTGATCGACGACGAGGGCAACGAAACTCAGGTTCCGAGTTTCAACAACGTCTACATGATGGCGGATTCAGGGGCGCGCGGATCGGCTCAGCAGATGCGTCAGCTGGCCGGGATGCGAGGCCTGATGGCCAAGCCCTCCGGTGCCATCATCGAGACGCCGATCACGTCGAATTTCCGGGAGGGTCTTTCGGTCCTCCAATACTTCACCTCGACCCACGGTGCACGCAAGGGTCTTGCTGATACAGCGCTCAAGACGGCCAACTCTGGCTACCTGACTCGGCGTCTCGTGGATGTTTCGCAGGACGTCATCATTCGAGAACAGGATTGCGGGACGGACGATGCGCTCGAGACGTCGGCGCTCATCGAGGCTGGTGAGATCGTTGAGCCCCTGGGCGAGCGAATTCTTGGTCGCGTTGCTCTCGAAGACGTACTCGACCCGGTCGGCGGCGAGGTGCTCGCTGGGGCTGGCGAGGAGATTGACGAGGATCGTGTTCGCTCCATCGAGGATGCGGGCGTCGAGAGCGTCAAGATTCGCTCGGTGCTGACCTGTGCGAGTCGCTATGGCGTCTGTGTCAATTGTTATGGCCGCGATCTTTCGCGAGGCACCATGGTGAACCTCGGCGAAGCCGTCGGCGTCATCGCGGCGCAATCGATCGGCGAGCCCGGCACACAGCTCACGATGCGGACTTTCCATATCGGTGGCGCGGCGACGCGTCGTGCCGAGCAATCTCATGCTGAGGCCGCGAGCGAAGGAACGGTACGACTCCACAACATTCGATCCCTGACGTCCGCCGAAGGGGCCGAGACCGTTATGAGCCGGAACGGTGAGGTTGGCATCGTGGATGCGAGTGGGCGTGAAAAGGAACGCCATCCCGTCGTCTACGGCGCGACGCTTCGAGTCAGCGACGGTCAGACGGTTCGAGTCGGCGAAATCCTGCTCGACTGGGATCCCTTTGCGAGTCCGATTCTTTCGGAGCAGAGCGGGGCCGTCGTCTTCAAGGACATCATTGAGGGAGCGACCATGCAGGAGCAGGTCGATGACTTCACCGGGGTCTCCTCCAAGGTCATCATCGAGTCGAAGGATCCCGATCTTCGCCCAACGGTCTCGATTGCTGCGACCGACGGCGACGGCGAGACGAAGGCTCTGCTCCCCGTTGGTGCATATCTGTCGGTCACCGAAGGAGATGAGGTCACCGCAGGGCAAGTGGTTGCGAAGATTCCGCGGGAAGCGTCGAAGACGAAGGACATTACAGGTGGCTTGCCGCGTGTAGCCGAACTCTTCGAAGCTCGGAAACCGAAGGAATGTGCCGTCGTTTCCGAGATCGATGGCGTCGTTTCCTTCGGGCCGGACTCCCGCGGCAAGCGCCGAGTGATCGTCACGCCGGAGGATGGCGAGCCCGAGGAATTCCTGATTCCGAAGGGTAAGCACGTCAGCGTGCACGAAGGCGATCATGTGCGCGCAGGTGAGGCTCTCATGGATGGTTCTTCGAACCCCCACGACATTTTGAAGATCAAGGGTGAGAAGGAGCTTGCGAAATACCTGGTGGATGAGGTCCAGGAGGTCTACCGCCTCCAAGGAGTGAAGATCAACGACAAGCACATCGAGACGATCGTCCGCCAGATGGTCCGCAAGGTTCGCATCGTCGATCCAGGGGATTCGGATTGGCTGATCGGCGAGCAGGTCGAAAAGATGGCTTACCGCGAGCTCGTGGCCCGATTCGACGAAGAGGGCAAGATTCCACCGACCGCCGAAACCCAGCTCCTGGGAATTACGAAGGCCTCTCTATCGACGGAGTCCTTCATGTCGGCCGCATCCTTCCAGGAGACGACGAAGGTCCTCACGGAGGCGGCGATCTGGGGTAAGAAGGACTTCCTGCGTGGTCTCAAGGAGAACGTGATCATGGGCCGTCTGATCCCGGCCGGAACTGGAATGCCGCAATATCGCGACATCGGCATCGAAGTCGAAGTTCCGGAGGGGTTTGAGTTGGAGACAGCGACCAGTGGCAAGGTCAGCGAGGGAGAAGCATCCGAAGCCGCCTTCGGAAGCGACGTCTCCTCGGAGCCAGCACCACCCGTCGCCGGCCTCTTCGCCAGCGCGGCGGCTCCCGGGCCCGATCGGGGGTCCATGGGTAGCTGATTCCCTAGGGGAATCTGAATTTTCGCCCCCGTCGACGCGCGAGTCGGCGGGGGCATTTTCGTTTTGTGATTCCGGCTCGGCGGGCACGAGCGACGGGCGTTGACACCGCCCCGCAGGCCGCTAAATTGCGCGCGTTTCCGGAACCAGGGATTTCTTCAACCCCGCGGTTCGTTTCCAGAAAATGGAGAGGCAGCCCGAGCTTAGCTCCGGTCTCTTCATCCCTGCGAAACGGGACTTCGGGGTCGTGCTGTCTCTGGATTCCAAGTCAGAGAAATCGTCACTCAAAGAGATTCTAGAGAAGTACTAGAGAAGTAGGAGTCCCGTCGAGCCTTATGCCGACCATCCAACAGCTCATCCGAAAGGGCCGCAAGCCAAAGGCTTCGCGCTCGAAATCTCCCGACCTGACAAGCTGCCCGCAGCGACGGGGTGTTTGTCTTCGTGTATTTACGGCGACGCCCAAGAAGCCCAATTCGGCTCTTCGCAAGGTGGCACGTGTGCGCTTGACCAACGGCAACGAAGTCAATGCCTATATAGGTGGTGAAGGCCATACGTTGCAGGAGCATTCTGTTGTGCTCGTTCGGGGCGGTCGTGTGAAGGATCTTCCCGGCGTTCGGTATCACATCGTGCGCGGATCTCTGGACGCCACGGGTGTCGACGGACGAAACAAGAGTCGTTCGAAGTACGGTTCGAAGCGGCCCAAATAATTTCACGCGGAAAGAACCGATGATGCGAGTGCACATCGGTTCTTGCACGTTCGAGGCATTGCCTCGGAACACGACCAAACAATGATACGAAGCGCCGGCGTCGGCTGAAGCCAACCCGGTCTTGAAAGAAAAAGGACGCGTTCATGCCTAGACGGCGCGAGGTACAAAAGCGACAGACCGTCCCGGACTCCAAACACGGAGACCAGATGCTCGGTCGCTTCATCAACGTCATCATGCGCGACGGCAAGAAGAGCACCGCGGAGAACATCGTCTACGGAGCCTTCGCCGAGATCGAGAACAAGATGCGCAGCGATCCGTTGGCGATGTTTCGTCGCGCGCTCGACAACATCCGGCCCCGCGTCGAGGTCAAGAGTCGGAGGGTCGGTGGTGCGACGTATCAGGTGCCGATCGAGGTCTCACCCAACCGATCGACTTCACTGGCGATGCGCTGGCTCGCCGGATACTCGAAGACCCGGCCTGGGAAGAGCATGAAAGAGCGCCTGGCGAACGAGATTATTGATGCCGCGAATGAGCGCGGCGAAAGTGTAAAGAAGCGCGAAGACACGCATCGAATGGCTGAGGCAAACAAGGCGTTCGCGCATTATCGATGGTAGGCGGCTTTCATGCCTCGAACCGCGGAACTCGAAGACACACGCAATATCGGCATCATGGCTCATATCGATGCCGGCAAGACAACGACGACTGAGCGGATTCTTTTCTACACGGGCGTCAACTACAAAATTGGGGAGGTTCACGACGGGGCAGCAACGATGGACTGGATGCAGCAGGAGCAGGAGCGGGGTATCACGATTACCGCTGCGGCGACGACCTGCTGGTGGAAGGAACATCGCATCAACATCATCGACACGCCGGGGCATGTCGACTTCACAGTAGAAGTCGAACGATCGCTTCGCGTGTTGGACGGCGCGGTTGCCGTCTTCTGCGGTGTGGGTGGAGTCGAGCCTCAATCGGAAACGGTCTGGCGACAAGCGAACAAATACAATGTTCCGCGTGTTGCCTTTGTGAACAAAATGGATCGAATGGGTGCAAATTTCGCAAATGTGGTCTCGATGATCGAAGACCGTCTTGGAGCCCGGCCGCTGCCCATGCAGCTGCCGATCGGGTCGGAAGACGCATTCTCGGGTGTCGTCGACCTCGTCGAACGGAAGGCGCTCTACTGGGACGACGCTTCGTTGGGTGCGGAATACCGGACAGCAGAGATTCCCGGCGAGTTGGCCGAGGACGCCGAGCGCGCTCGTGAGCAACTCCTCGAACGCCTCGCCGACTTCGATGATGAAGTCATGGCGCGCTACCTCGATGGCGAAGACGCGTCCGTTGCCGACATTCACGCAGCGATTCGTCGCAGCACGCTGTCCCTTGATCTAGTGCCGGTTCTTTGCGGGAGTGCCTTCAAGAACAAGGGCGTTCAGCCGCTACTCGACGCCGTGCTCGAGTACCTCCCGTCGCCACTCGATGTCCCGCCCGTTCGAGGATCAAAACCGACCGTCGTCTCGGGTAAGCCGACCCGGGCAACCAAGGCTTCGAAGGCTTCGAAGGCGAGTCAGTCTGCGCAGGCCGACGACGGAGAGACTCTGCTCTTGCGAAAGTCCGACGACGCAGAGCCCTTTTCGGCATTGGTCTTCAAGATCCAGTCCGATAAACATGCCGGCAGCCTCGCCTACCTTCGAGTCTATTCGGGTACAGCGAAGGCCGGGGAGAGTCTGCTGAACGCATCCACGGGAAAGAAGGAACGCATCGGGCGCTTCCTGCAGATGCACGCGAACAAGCGGCAGGAACTCGACCAGATCTACGCTGGAGATATCGTCGCCGCGATCGGGCTGAAGAGCGTCGTCACTGGACAGACTCTTTGTTCGGCCAAGGCTCCGATCGTGTTCGAGTCGTTGGAATTTCCCGAGCCCGTCATATCGATTGCAATCGAGCCGAAGACGACTGCCGACATGGAAAAGCTCGGTGGATCTCTCGACCGGCTGGCCATCGAAGATCCGACCTTCAAGGTCTCGACGGATGTCGACACGGGTCAGTTGATCATCTCGGGCATGGGTGAGCTGCATCTCGAGATCATCGTCGACCGTCTTCTGCGCGAATTCGGGGTCGATGCGAACGTGGGTCGGCCGCAGGTCGCCTACAAAGAGACGATTTCTGCCGAAGCCACCGGTAGCGGCGAGTACATCAAGCAGACCGGGGGGACCGGCGAGTACGCGGTCGTCAAACTCGAAGTCGCGCCCGGCGAAACGGGTTCCGGGTTCGCTTTCGAAGATGCGATCCGCGAAGGTGCAATTCCCAGCGAGTTCATCGCGGCGGTCGAAGCCGGTTGCCGGGATGCGGTCGAGAGTGGACATCTAGGGGGCTACCCGGTCGTCGATGTGATCGTTCGACTCGTCGACGGTGCCGCGCACGACGTCGATTCTTCCGAGCGCGCCTTTCAGATAGCCGGTGCGATGGCCGCCAATGAAGGTCTCCGCAAGGCGACGCCCATCTTGCTCGAGCCGATCATGGATGTCGAGGTGGTGACGCCCGAAGAATTCCGTGGAGCCATCCAGGGAGATCTGAATGGCCGACGCGGACAGATCAAGGGAATCGAGATGAGAGGCACTTCTCAGGTCGTCCAGGCCGAGGTGCCGCTCTCGGAAATGTTTGGATACGTCAGTAGCGTGCGTTCGATGACTCAGGGGCGCGCGAGTTACACGATGCAATTTGCACATTACGCACACGTACCGGAAACGGTGGCAAAGGGAATTGTCGCTTCGTATTAGATCGAAGCGAGTTGATCCCGAAGCGATAAGAGAGGAATCGGTCCGATGGCCAAGGAAAAGTTCGAGCGAAACAAGCCTCATGTGAACGTAGGAACGATCGGTCACGTTGATCACGGTAAGACGACGTTGACGGCGTCGATCACGGCGCGTCAGGCCTCGAAGGGTCTCGCG
>Ga0310122_10001316_pt1 | contig 15902 bp, 13 predicted proteins | sample CB6_Bottom_1051__FD_203503 | JGI IMG/M metagenome (GOLD analysis project Ga0310122, IMG submission 203503) | Marine microbial communities from Western Arctic Ocean, Canada - CB6_Bottom_1051 | ecosystem: Environmental > Aquatic > Marine > Oceanic | place: Canada: Western Arctic Ocean | collected...
AGCTTTTACGGTTTCATTCGAGACAAGCAGTTCTGGAGAAATCGGAATCTGTATCCGGCCGATTTTGCCCTTGGGAAGTCACCCGTTGCAGTCGACCCGTCCGGGAGTCCCAAGTGGCCCTTTCGGCAACTGGGACCGGAAAACTAGGTTTTGTCGGAAAAGGGGTCTGACCGTTTCCAACCAAGCCGCTTTGCAAGCGATATTCGCATTCACAAGAGGGTCAAGACCCCTTTTCCGACAAAGCCAGCCTGTCAAACGGCATGTGCCGGCTGAATGCACTGGGATGAATTACCGGGCCAGCGGGAACCGTCAGGTTGCTGGCCATTGCGGACTGCGTCGAGCCCCAACGAATTAAGGAGCTGACGAATTGTGATCACTGACTCATTCGTTGATTCCTAAATTCGTTGGGCAAGAAATGGCGCAACTTACTCTCATTTTGACATCGTAGTCATTGTCTTTCGTGACTAATCCGCTCAGCGTTAAATGACTGAAACGCAACCTCGAAAATACTAATAGCCGCGGGATTCGCGATTGATGCCGTCAACATATCTCGACAACGCCGCCACCAGTTTTCCAAAACCCGACGCGGTCTACGACGCGATCGATCAGTACAACCGCGAAGTGGGTGCTCCGGTTGGCCGCGGATCGCATCAACGTGCTGTCGAGGTTCAGAGTGTTGTCAAACGCTGCCGATCGCGCGTGGCTGAACTCTTCGGAGCGGAAAGTCCCGATCGGATTATCTTCACATTCAACGGAACCGACAGCCTGAACCTGGCGATTCACGGACTCGTGGAACCGGGCGACCATGTCATTACTTCGGTCGTCGAGCATAATTCCGTCTTGCGGCCGCTTCGCGATTTGCAAGATCGATGCAACGTCGCTGTTACTTACGTCGATTGTGACGAGACCGGACGAATCGAACCGAATGACATCAAGAAGGCCCTGCGGCCCGATACCAAGTTGATCGCGTTGGTTCACGCGTCAAATGTCACCGGTACGATTCAGCCGATTGCCGATGTGGGCGAGATTGCTCGTGACTCGAACGCAGCTTTTTTGGTCGACGCCGCGCAAACAGCCGGACATGTCCCGATTGACTTGCAGCGTCTTCCCATTGATTTGTTGGCGTTACCCGGTCACAAGGGCCTGCTGGGGCCGTTAGGGACGGGAGTTCTGTCTGTTCGCCCGGGTTTTGAAGATTCGCTGATCAGTGTCCGCCAGGGCGGAACCGGCTCACAAAGCGAAGACGACCGGCAACCCTGTGTGATGCCCGACAAATATGAATCGGGCAACCACAATGCTCCCGGCCTGTTCGGCCTCGATGCCGGTTTGGGTTATCTGTTGGATCGCGGCATCGAAAGCATTCAGAAACACGAACTCGAACTGACAGGGCAGTTGTTGGACGGGCTGAGTTCGGTCGACGGTGTTCGCATCGTGGGACCAACCACCTGCGACGAACGTGCCGGAGTTGTCAGCATCGCCTGCGATCTATTCGAACCCCAGATTCTTGCCACAATCCTCGACGAAAATTTCGGAATTCAAACGCGCGCCGGGCTACACTGTGCCCCGCTGATTCACAAACGAATGGGCACTTTCGAAGCCGGAGGGACCGTCCGGTTCAGCATCGGGCCGTTCAACAACGCGGACAATATCGCTGCGGCACTCGACGCAGTGCGAGAGATTGTTTCTTCCTGACACGGAAAAATCGAAGCTACGGCTCCGTCACCTCAGCGGCCTGAATTTCCAATTCGACCATCGGGGCCCGCTCTTCCTGCAACTGCAAGGCGGCGTCTGAATCAACAAAGTCGCTATGGCAACTTGCCTTGTCGCTGTCATTGCTCATGACGGATTTTGTTTTTGAGGCGAGTTTGTGGATTTCTTCCGGACTGAGCACTCCGCGTTGGCGCAGGATTTCCTGTTGTTCTTCGGACAACGCGTCTGAGACTTTGGCGCGGTCCCATGCGTAGTCGTCTTCTTTGCCGGACATGAATTCGACGATTTCTTTCGAGATCCTGACGCTGCACCAGTCGTGACCACACATCGCACAAAAGTCGGTATCGACGTCCAGGTCTTCATCGTGCAATGCGCGTGCGGTGTCGGGATCGAAACTCAATTCGAAGTGGCGTTCCCAGTTCAGGGCGGCGCGGGCCTTGGTCAGTTCGTCGTCACGGTCTCGCGTGCCGGGAATTCCCAGAGCGATATCGGCGGCGTGAGCGGCGATCTTGTAGGCGATGCAGCCTTGCTTGACGTCGTCGCGTTTCGGCAGTCCGAGATGTTCCTTGGGAGTCACGTAACACAACATGCTGGCTCCGTGAAATCCCGCCGCGGTTGCTCCGATGCAACTTGTGATGTGGTCGTAGCCGGGGAAAATGTCGGTAACCAGCGGACCCAAAACATAAAATGGAGCCCCATGGCAATATTGCCGTTCCAACTTCATGTTGAATTCGATCTGATCGAAGGGAACATGGCCCGGCCCTTCACACATGACCTGCACACCCTTCCGCCAGGCTCGTTCGGTCAATTCGCCTTGTGTGTAAAGCTCGCGCAGTTGAACTTGATCGGTGGCATCGGCCAGTCCGCCGGGACGCATGCCGTCGCCGATCGAGAAGCTGACATCGTACTCGCGCATGATGTCGCACATGGCTTCCCACAATTCATACATGGGATTCTGCCGGCCGTGATGGATCATCCATTTGGCCAACAGCGACCCGCCGCGGCTGACGATGCCGATCAGCCGGTCCTTGACGAATTTCAGATGCTCTTGAAGCACACCCGCGTGAACCGTGAAATAATCAACACCCTGTTGCGCTTGGAATTCGATGGTTTTCAGAATCGTGTCTTCGTCAAGGTCTTCGATCTTCCGGCCAATGATCATCGAATAAATCGGAACCGTGCCGATCGGGACCGTGCTGTTCCGCAAGATTGCGTCGCGGCATTCGTCCAGATCGCCGCCGGTCGAGAGATCCATCACCGTGTCGGCGCCCCATCGTTCGGCCCACTGCAATTTTTCAACCTCTTCGTCCGTACCGGATGAGACGGGAGAGGCCCCCATGTTGGCATTGATTTTTGTCTTACCAGCGCGGCCAATACACATGGGATCGAGCTGATAGCCTAGATGGACTTTGTTGGCCGGGATGATCATTCGGCCGGCAGCGACTTCGTCGCGAACTTGCTCGGCGGTTAAGTGTTCTTCCCGTTCGGCAACGCGCTGTATCTCGGAGGTGATGATTCCAAGCCGTGCGGATTCGAGCTGAGTGACCGGTTCGAAGCTGGCTGGTGAAATCCACGCTTCGGCGGTTTCGTAGTTTTCCTCGAAGCCGTCCTTCAAGGTCCAGTCAAACGGCATGAAGTCCCAAGCAGTCTTGCTCGAAGGAACCGGCATCCCGGGCGTGTCGGGTGACGAGAACGTATAAGCGCCCAAGACTCCCGGGGCGATCCGCGGAGGCGGGCTGAAACTGCCGGGTGTCGTGCCACTGGAATCCGACGATGGGTCACTGCCGATCGGCGGCAAAATATATTCAAACTGCGGGCGTTCGGTTGGCTTGTTGATCATGGTTGTATCCTTACGAGATGATCGTTGCGTGCGTGACGTGACGATGCCACGTCCGGTTGTATCGTAGCCGTCACCAGGGAAATTGCAATGAGCCTTATGGCCGAGGTTAGAACGCGTTTTGAAATTGGTTTTGAATCCACGGTCGACCTGTACGATGGGCCTCCGAGCCTGTGGAATGCCGGCTGGCAGCAGGACGATGGCTTCGGAGAGCCATCGTACAAATCTCACAAACGCGCGTTTATTCTTAGACCGCCAGCGGCCGATAGTAGACCAAACACCGCAAATCTGATAGATATCCGCAATCTTGGTCGTTGACGAAACTCATGGAATCCGCGGTCAACTTGCATTGAAAGGCACTTGGATGGAATACGATGTTTATGGGGTTGGAAACGCGCTCGTCGACATTCAAACGCAAATCAGTGACGACGTACTCGACCGTCTGGGATTCTCAAAAGGTCTTATGACACTGGTTGAAGAATCCGTGCAACAGCAAGTGTTGAGCGAACTGGATGGCCGGCCTTTGAGCCAGTGTGCCGGAGGTTCCGCGGCAAATACGATCATTGGCGTGGCGGGGTTTGGAGGCAAAGCAGCCTATGCGGGGAAAGTTGCCGACGACGTGTTGGGCCAGTTCTGTTTAGAGGACATGCGTCGGACGGGCGTCACGATCGAGGTCGCGCCTGCGTTGGGCCACACGGGAACTTGCGTCGTTCTGATCACCGAAGACGCGCAGCGCACAATGCTGACTCACTTGGGTGTTTCATCCACCCTTGGCCCGGATGACATTGACGAAACCGAGATCAAGAAGGCCAAGTTCGTCTACATCGAAGGCTATCTTTTTTCGGTCGAAGGACCCAAAGCGGCCGCGATGCGGGCCATTGAACTGGCGAAGGCCAATGACGTCAAAGTGGCGTTCACGGTATCTGATCCATTCTTGATCGATCTGTACCGCGACGAATTCTGGAAGCTGATCGAAGGTCCGGTCGATCTGCTTTTCTGTAACGAAGTCGAGGCCCGCAGTTTAACCGGGAAGGACGATCCGATCGATTGTGCTCATGAGATTCATCATCACGCGCGGAACGTCGCCTTGACGTTGGGGCCAAACGGTTCAATTCTCATGCACGAAGGCGAAGCGATTGCGATCGAAGGAGTCGACGTTGACGCGGTCGATACAACGGGAGCCGGTGACATGTACGCGGCGGGCCTGTTGTATGGAATCACCAACGGACTCGGCTGGAAGAAATCCGGGCATCTTGCATCGCACGCGGCAGCCCGGATTGTCTCGCAGCTCGGCGCGAGATTGCAGCAACCGTTCACAGAGCAACAGATTCACGAGCTTGTCGGCTGACGGCCTCAGTCCGGCACGATTCGCAGAGGCATCAGCGGCAATTTCACGAGATCGACGCCGGCGTCGCCGCCGTCAATCGCTCCGGCAATCGCCGCGTTTAATGTCAGATCTGACACCAGCGAAAAGACGCTCGTTCGGACGCGTGCCATTTCATTCGCGTCCGGGCGTGGCTCGACCCAGACAATGGGCTCATTGGTGGCAGCGACTTCGCTCGACTGGCTCCAGGCTGACTTCCAAGCGCCAAGATCCAGATCATCGTCGGCGGTCGGAAAGGCCCAAAACTTTTCGAAGCCGTCGTAGTAGTTCTTTTCCCCATTCCAGTCGAGCAAGCGTTGGAATTCTTCCGTCTCTAAAGTCCCCTCCATCGAAACGAGCGGTGTTCCCGAAACACTCGAGAAAATGTTGTCCCAAGCGACCACTTTGGTTGGCGGCAATTTGCCGGGAAACACGTCGCTATTAACCGAGATCAGGTTGCGGCCGAAGAGACAGGACGAGTGTTCGAGTTTCAATTCGAAACGCGCATTCTCGGGCGGACTTTCCGAATTGCCTTCGACACGCAGGATCGATCCTTTGATCGCGATGGCCGATTCTTCGACAGCGATCCGGACACTTTCCACTTGGCGAATCGAGATCAGGTTGCCCGCTCCGCGAACGAAGCTCTCGCGAATTTTGATGTCGATCCCGGCGAAGTCGGAACCGTTTTTCATCATCATGTCCGTCAGCATGGAACTCGGCGGCGATTCGAGTCGAACAACCGAGAGGCTGCAATTGCTGTTGTTCTCGATCGTGATCGTCAGACCTCTGAGATGGACGGCTTGTGGACGGTCGATTGCGATCAGAGCCAAATCCATCGACGATTCGACTTGCTCGGGAATGATGAATCGGATGCCTAGGTTATGCAGGTTGACTGGCCCGTTGGTTACCGTAATCATCCGTTCGCGAAATCCCTCGCCGGGTGTTTCCCGCGGTACGAATTCCAGCACCGGATTGAAGCCCTGGCCCGCCCGCAACGTAATATTTTTCTTCGTGATGCGGAACGGGTTTTCCCGCCGCGGTCCGTTGAAATTCAGAAAAATCTTACCACCGTCCGCGATTTCCGAGCAGGCCGCTTCCAGACTGCGGTATTTCTTCGTCGGCTTGCCGTCCGCGTCATACGCGGCAATCGGCAACAAATCCACGACCGGCTGAATCAAGGCAGGATTGTCTTCGTCAGTGCGGTCTTCCGAGCGGGTGACGTTTTCTTGGTCGTCCGTCTTTGTTCCGGTGGCATTTGTTAAAGATTTCGTCGTGTCTTTCGAATTGGTGTTTGGATTCGTCTCGGTTGTGGTTGTCGATTTCGCGGACGGTTCAATGTCGTCCGTCTTTCCCAAGATGAGTGGCTTGACGTCGGGATCGATCAGAATGTTGTTCGTCGGCGCGGACAAAACGTTTTCCCCAATACCGGTCTTCGAGATTGAATTGTCAACGTCATTCGGCCGATCGTGATTGGGCCGCAGCGCGGCGGGCGCTGCCTTCGCCTGCTCGCCGGCGGCGGACGATTGCGTTTTTGCTCCGTTCAATTCGTCAGCGCTTGCTTCAACAGCAGTATGTTGCAGATCGTTTGAGCTGGTTTGAACGCCCGCTACCGAAGCGAGAGGTTCGTTGGCGTAATCTGAACCGGCAGACGACTGGTTGATATCGTCTGTCCCATGCTCATTGAATTCAGACAGGTCGCGTCCAATGTTGGGAAATGTCTGCAATACGGTAACAATAACCAACATTGCCGCGATGGTGACCATCCAGCCCAGGTGTTTTTCCCAGAAGCGGTTGCTATTGGCGTTGCCGGAAGTCCAGACGAGACCATCTGGGTGCATTCCACGAAGGTCCAACGCACCCGCCATCAACATCAGGTCGTGAATCAGCAGATCGGCGGTTGCATATCGTCTTCGTGGATCACTCGCCATCATTTTCTTGATGACCATCGATAATTCGTCCGAGACATTCCGATTGAACTTGGCCGGGTCTGGTGCTTCCTTGCCTTGGTGGTCGAGCAACTTCTGAAGCACGGTGCCTTCCGGATACGGCGGCTGTCCCGTGAGCATGTGATAGAGTGTGCAACCCAGCGAATAGATGTCGCTACGGACGTCGACGTTGCGGGGGTCCTTGGCCTGTTCGGGAGAAATATAGTCAAACGTTCCGAGTGTTGTGCCGGCCATCGTCAGATCGGCGGCGGATTCGGAATTTTCCTTGCGGGCCAATCCCAGATCGACCAGCTTTGCCCGGCCAGACGGGGTGATGATGATGTTCGACGGTTTGATGTCACGATGCACCACGCCCTGTGCCGACGTGTGTTTCACGGCCGACGCGATTTGAAGTGCATAGTTGACGGCTTCGGTCGGATGCATGCGGCCGTTCTTGCGGATCATTTCCAACACGTTAATGCCGGTGATGAATTCAAACGCAATGAAATGCAGTCCTTTGTCTTCGCCGATGTAAAAGACGCGCGCGATATTGTCATGATCCAATCGAGCCGCGGAACAGCCTTCGTTCTTGAATCGTTGAACGGCGGATGCATCAAGTGATTGCTCGGGCGACAGCACCTTCAATGCGACAACGCGTTGCAGCCGCTGGTCGGTTGCCCGAAAGACGGCACCCATGCCGCCCATCCCAATCCGCTCTTCGATGACGAAGTGTCCCAACTGAACTCCGTCGGGACCCTCGATGATGCCGCCGGATTGCGATTCCGCGTCGGATGGAAACAACTGGTTCCACACGTCCGATACCGGCAGATTCGCTTCGCCATCTGAACCAGTGCCGCGAGCTTCAAGCGCGTGGTTGCGGCGTTCAGGATTGATGACGGTTCGAGGACCATTACTCGGCAACGGTCGCGAAGCCGTCGTGCTGTCGGACGGCGACTGAGGAGCAACAAGCTGGCCGGAATCAGTACTTTCTGGCATGTTTACGAACCGAAATTCAGGCGATGTATCCGAGTTATATTTCACGCCGTTGAAAATGTCACATTCTGTTGTTTAACGGCAAGCCGCAGGCGACGGTGTTTCCCGGCGAAACCGTCGCCTGCGGCTTGCCGTTAAACGAATCATTCCTGCCCGCGAGCGGTGTACTCGTTCGATTGTCCAGTTTAACTCTATCAACCACGCGACGTCGGGCAGTCAAACGAGATTCGATGCTCAACAATTATACCGCAACAGCCAAATGTGGCAAAAAATGATTACCGCCGTTTCATTGAATCGGCTATTCGTGGTGAAATGGATGAGGATTTTCGTGGCCGGCGATTGCCGATTGACGTCAGTCGACGAACTTGGACACCGCGCGGTCGATCGCAATCAAATAGCGTTCTGTTTCTTGATAGAATTGAGCCGTGAATTGTTCGCTTTCAAGCACTTGCGACGCGTGATTTCGAATGGTGATGTCTTCGATTTCCGGCAATTCGTAATTGCCCGCATCTTCTTGACATAACCGATTTAGGTTCTTGATTTTCGGGAGAAAACCCAAATCGATGTGATCAATCAATTCGCGTGTCAGACGTTCCGCTTCCGTGAATAGTTCCCGCAGCGGTATTTCATCCAGAGTTACTTTTGCCATGGATACCTGTAACTCCGAAACGAGAACATGCTTTCTTAGCATCGGCCGATAAATAACTGTCGCATTCATCAGCCATTGGACGCTAGCCCACGGTTGACAGGAGAACCGGACGCTAGCGCGTTCCGGCTGATTGACGACAGCAATTGATCGGTCAGTACTTAACGTATTAGAACGGCACAACTTGGGAAGCGTCAAGAAGTACTTTGGAATTCTCATGTGGCGACAGGTCGCGCGACGTGTCAGAATATCCAAATACCCGATCTTGCAACTCCTGTTGATCTTGATGCTGCAATGCGAATTTTAGTCGTTGCCGACATTCACGCGAATTGGACCGCATTGTCGGCGATTGACGAGAAGTTCGACGCCTGCCTGTTTCTAGGCGATTTAGTGGATTACTGCACGGAACCGATTCCGTGTATTGATTGGGTTCGTCAGAATGCCTCAGCATCGGTGCGTGGGAACCACGATCACGCGGTCGCTCAGCGAATTCCCGGACGCCGTGCCAACGGACTCGGCGGATTGGCGACCGTCACCCGCCAGGTCCAATGGGACATGCTCAAACCGGCTCACACGAAGTTTCTTGCCCGGCTGCCGGTCACGCGGCGAATCACGTTGGACGGCACGGTTTTCTTCCTGGTGCATGCCACTCCGCGTGATCCGTTGGACGAATACTTGCGTGACGATCCCAAGGCGTGGAGCGAACGTCTGGGTTTGATTGGCGCGGATTTCGTGTGTGTTGGCCATACGCACATCCCATACTGCATGGAAGTCGATGGCGTTACCGTGCTCAACCCCGGCAGTGTCGGGCAGCCGCGTGACGGCGATCCGCGTTGTTCGTACGCGATTATCGAAAACGGCCGCGTCGAAATCCGTCGTGTCGAATACGATATCGACCAAACCGTTCGACAAATGCACGATTGCGGCGTCGACGACGAGATGCTCGGCTTGGCGGCCAGATTTCTGCGAGCTGGCGGTCAAATTGACGACAGCGAAATGCCTGAGGCAGCTAACGGATGGGATTCCGTGCCCGCAGACTGATCGGCCGGCGCGAGATTTCACGCCAATGGCGGATGTCAATCTCGTACGGCCCGTGGGGGTGGTCGAAACTGTCGAAGTCTTCCAGGTATCTCTTCAATCGCCCGATTTTCTGATCGGCCGAGAGTTCACCCGGATAATCGCTATCGGGGATGCGTCCCCAAACAATTTTCGATCCGCCGATCGTCTTTAGTTCGTAGAGGAAATCGTCGGCCTGAGCATCCGCGGACTTCTGCCGCGGAACCACAATCGCCGCGAGACCAAACTCTTTCCAATGCGCAAACAACACGTTTGCCAATCGCGCGGCGTCGACTTGACGTTCTGAATGACTGGAAACTTTTTGGTGTCGGCGACCGAAAAATCCGTCGGTGGCAATAAGGTGCCGTGGGCATCGACGGCGTACATTCCGTTGGCAACCTGGACCATGGCGACCGGCTTGCGAAATTCCAGCTCGACATCAATCCGCGCCGGGTGAGTCTTACGCACGCTGACGACTTCTTCGACCCACGGATGCAACGCGAATGCGGCGGCGACGTCATGTGTCAGGTTCGCGTCGAGCATTGAGACCTCTTGCGGTAGCCCACCCGTTTCGATCACTTGATCGAGCAAGTCATGCGGAACCCAATGCGGGATCCGCCGAATGTTGATTTCAGAAGTTGGTAACCGATACTCGGCCTGTTCCCGCAAATCTGGAAGATGGGGGATTGCCAACGGCACCAGAAACGTTGCCGATACGGCCAACGCGAGCGCTGCAAGCATACGCGGGCGGAAAAGAACGCGCGTCAGCATGCCGCTTCTCGGCGGTTGCGGATTGGATTGCGATTCCACGTGTTTCGACTTTGAGGAGTTCTTCTTGCTAGGCATCGGTGGGTTTCCTGTGTCGGTGGGGGTGTGCGAACTCACACGGCAGCCGTCCATTGGTGCTCATCGTCAATTTCACGAGCTGTGATCGCCCAGCTTCAATCCTTGAGTCAAAACTCGGGGCAACCGACGTCAAATTGCGGAATTCTACTGAGTTTGCGGCTGCGCGACCGTTGCAGACAGGACACTGTGTACCGCCATTTCGCAAAGTTCACCGAAGGAAATTCCCAGCCGCGCGGCCGCTTTGGGAATCAGGCTGTGGTCGGTGAAACCCGGAATTGTGTTGGCTTCCAGAACCCATGGACTTCCCTCGTGATCGAGCCGCAGGTCGACTCGCACGATGCCTCGCGTTCCCAGCGCCACGCACGTTGCGCGCGAGATCGATTCGATGGAATCAACGATGTCACGCCCAACGTCGAATTCGAACAAGTACCGTGTCGTCTCGCTCTGATATTTCGCGTTGAAGTCGAAGTAGTCCCGATCGGTTTCAATTTGAATTGCTGGTAACAGTTCTTCATCGATCAGGCCGACAGTCCACTCGGTGCCGTCAATCGCTGATTCAATCAGTCCATGATCGTCGAATTGAAAACATAGCTCGATTGCCGCATTAAGCTGTCCTCTCGATGGGACAAGACTGACACCAAGACTCGATCCCTGGCTATCGGGCTTCACAACAATCGGGAAACCAATCGTTTCGGCCTGCTCGCGAATTCGAGCGGCGGAATCGGAACGATGGATCAAAACGTAGCTCGGTGTCGGAATCCCGTTTGCGAGAAAGCATTCTTTTGACGCGGACTTGGAGAATGCCAACCGAGACGCCGCCGCGTCACTGCCCGTGTACGGGACACCGATGCGATCCAAGATTGCCTGAACCTGACCGTCTTCACCAAACGGCCCATGCAGCGCGAGGAACGCAACGTCGGCTCGGTCCCAGCAATATTCTGTCAGCAAAGTCGTTGCCGGATCAACGGATGTGACAGCGTGCCCGCGTTGTGCAAGTGCATTCACAACCGCGCGTCCACTGTCAAGGCTGACCTCCCGTTCGGCCGAATCTCCGCCCGCGAGCACGACGATGTTCAGAGGCGATTCACCAACCATCGCTCAAGCCTCCATGCTTGTTGCCAGGTTGCCGCAAAACGGAATTGTTACCAGATCTGAATTTCCAACTCCAGATCAACACCGAATTGATCGGCGACATTCGTCCGCGCCGTCTCGATCAATTCCATGACATCGGACGACGTGGCACCGTCGTCGGTCACAATGAAATTGGCGTGCTTGTCACTGATCTCGGCTCCGCCGACGCGAGCCCCCTTCAAACCGGCTTGTTCGATCAACGCTCCAGCGCTGAGGCCGCGCGGATTCTTGAAGATGCAACCGGCCGACTGAAACGTCAGCGGTTGTGTCGCTTTCTTCATGATCCACAATTTACGCAATCGCCGAGTGATCTCGTCGGGATCATCGGCCGTCAATTGAAACGTACCCTCGAGCACGACCAGTTCGTTGATGCTGCTGTGACGATATCCAAACGACAATTCGTCTTCCGTGCGTGTGAATTCTTCACCTTTGACGGTGACGACCTTGACGCTCCGCACGAACTGGCCGATGTCGCCGGCACGTCCGCCAGCATTGCCGCGCAACGCGCCGCCGACACTGCCGGGAATTCCCGCCAGCGTTTCCAAACCCGCCAGCCCGGCCTTGACGCTTTCCGAGATCAGATTTGACAACAACGCCCCGCCGCCGGCACGAACCGTGGTTCCATCGACTTCGATTTTTGAGAAGGCCTTGCCGGCAATTTGGATGACGGTTCCCTTAACGCCCTCGTCACGGACCAGCAAGTTCGAACCGCCGCCGAGCACATGCACGGGAAGATCGTTGTCATGGCAACAGCGGACGACTTGAACCAATTCGCCGGCGTTTCGCGGGCGAACGAAGTATTCCGCAGCGCCGCCGGCCTTGAGCCACGTCAATTCCGCGAGCGATTTGTCACGCTGAAGGATTTCGTTGAAGTCTTCGATTGAACTCATGCTGGACTCGATTGATATCTCCTGCCCCCATTGTGATGACCACGTCTCCAGGACGAGCATCATCCTCTAAAGTTGCAATCACTCGGTCAAGGGACGGCAGATACCGCACTTTTTGTCCGTTCTCGGTAATTCGAGCGACAAGTTCCCGAGACATTTCAACGGCGGAAATCGCTCCCGCTTCTCGAGCGGTATAGACGGGAACAACCAGCGTCTCGTCAGCAAGTTCAAAACTCTTCGCGAATTCATCGATCAGAGCGCGAGTCCTTGATACTTGATGCGGTTGGAAAGCACACCAGATGCGACGGCTCTGAAATCTCTGACGGGCTGCCGTCAAAGTGGCCCGCACCGCCGTCGGGTGATGGGCATAGTCGTCGATCAGAGTTACACCGCGCCACGATCCCACCGATTCAAATCGACGCCGGATTCCCTGGAATTGTTCCAAACTGTCTTTGATCTCGCGTGGGCCAACACCCAAATGATGAGACATCGCGGCCGCGGCCAATGCGTTTGCGACGTTATGTGTTCCCGGCAACGGCAGCAATAGCTCGGTAAAGAAGTCGCCGTGGTAAAAAATGCGGAATCGCGTTCCCGCATCCGATGTGCGGATGTCGCTGGCCCACCAGTCAACGTGCTGTTCCAAGCCAAACGATACAACTTCGGCGGTTGTCGCCCGCGCTGCGGCCAACGCCGTCGCGCAATTCCCGTTCACTAGCAACGTTCCTTCAGCATCAACCGACTCAGCAAATTCAGAAAACACGGATTCCAACGCCGTCAAATCGGCGTAGCAATCGACGTGGTCGAGTTCGATCCCCAGAATCGCCGCGTAACTCGGAGACAGATCTAGGAAACTGCGTTGGTACTCACAGCTTTCGACAACAAAGTGCTTCCCGTTTCCAGCCCAACCGCTGACTCCACGGCCACACAATTCCGCTCCGACAACCGCCGATGGCGACATTCCCGCGTCGTCCAGAATCGTGGACGTCATCGCTGTCGTCGTGCTTTTTCCGTGTGTGCCGGAAATTGCGACTCCCGTCCGCGACTGCATCAGTTTGCCCAACATTTGGCTGTACGAAAACTGCGGGATACTCAATCGCGTTGCCAACAGCCGCTCGGGATTGGTCTCACGCACGGCCGGGCTGTAGACCAGCAAGTCGATGTCGTTGGGAACAAAACTGTCGTCATGTCCCTGATGCACGCGCAGCCCGCGTTTTCGCATCGTCTCGATCACGAGAGAATCCGGTTGCAAGTCGGATCCCGTCACACGCAGCCCCATTCCATCCAACAATTCGGCCAATGCCTTCATGCCCGATCCACAGATCCCGACCAAGTGCACCGCTTGAGTCGCGGTTCGAACACCGCGTCTTACAGGGCTGTGTCCTGTTATCGGTCGATGACTCGACTCAGTGGAAATCATGGGTGCGGTTCTGAAAGAGGAACCACGCGATGCCAACGGATGCCTATACCGATTTGTCGGCTCGGCCCCAAATAAGTATCCGTCTGTCAACGAGCGGCCAAAAATTCGCGCACGACCGGAAGCATAACGGCAGACCGGGTCCGCGATTGCTGTTATCGGACGCAAGTCTATACCGCCTTCACGGGTTGTGATGTCCAAAGGGCTTGGGAGACTTTTCACTGCGGACCAGAACGGCTCGTATGAGTTGAGGAACTTGGTGGCCTTTGGAGAACTAGGGAAGCTAACGCCAGTTTGCCACGACCTTCAAGTAAATCCAAACGGCACGGAATTATTACCGCATCGTCAGATTAGCTGAAGGCCAGAAAGGATTCTCGATCGCCTGTTGGCACGAAAACGGACAGAAACTCGTTGCCAAGTTCACAAGGCACTGTAATAGACGTATCGATGTTCGTCATCGTGTCCGCGAAGCAACCGCTCGGTCACGCAAGTCGTAGCAGACAATTCCCTTTTTCAACCGAACGAATAGTTTGCCGTCGGCGATTGCCGGAGTTGCACAGGGCAGTGGGCCATGACGGCCGATTTTTTGTTCGAATAGCTTCTCGGCCTTGGCCAGTCCGCCCGGTTCGGATTCCAGTTTGTTCAGACCGAGCTTGACTCGAAAGAAATCCTCGCTGCCCAACAGGCCTGTTTCGTCCATTTTGGCTTCAATCAGCGGTTCAAAGGATTCGGAAGTTGCCTTGAAACACAGCATGCCTTCCAGCGCGTAGATGACTTTGCCGTCGGCCGCGATCAACGACGTGTATTGCGGACGTCGGAAATCGAGTGTCGTGGACCATGCCGCTTTTCCCGTTTCAATGTCGACACACGCCAATCGCTTGTCGCCTTGGACGTAGGCGAATCCATCAACAACGACGGGGCTGCTGCCCTTATCGGCAGCTCCGTTGAAAGTCCAAACGTGCTCGGCGCCCGCGCGCGAAATCTTAAAACAACGCATGCCTTTCTTCCGGCTGTTGCCGTAGGTGATCAGGCGATTGCCGACAACTATCGGCGTTGAAAGGTTTGCTTCAGACGTGATTCGCCACAGTTCCTTGCCCGTGCCTGGCTCGACGCAAATTGTTTGGTTTCCAGCCACGTTGACAATCACGAATTGTTGGCCGCCATCACTCCAGACGACGGGACTGGCATGCGTCCCGCGAGTTTTCCTCGGATCGCCTTCCCACAGAGTTTTTCCATTTTCTGTATCCAAGCCGATCAAGTGACCGGCCAAGAAGATGGCTGCTCCTTCGACGACAACAAATGACGATTGCCAAAACTCGTCGCGGAAGTTGCCCGGCAACCGGACATTCCAGATTTTCTTGCCCGTGCCGGCATTCAAGCACCGGACATGCCGCCCGGCGCCGAGAAAGTAAATTCGGCCGTCGACGACTGTTGGGGAACCGGATTGGGGAAACCGCGTATACAACGAGCTTTGTTCGTTCTTCCAAACAGTCTTTCCATTCGCGGCGTCGAGGCAATAGACGGTTTCAAGAAACTTGAAGGCCTTGCCCCGCGCTTCGTCCTCGTTGCGTCGTTTGACTTCGTATTCGGCGTATTCCTTATCCGTCATGCCGACTCGTTTTCCGGGCGGTAGCCAGGGAAACTTTCGAGGCTCGAGATCACGCAATTTCAGACGTTGATGCGCGAACAGGTAAACGCGTTGTTGAATCGAGCCATCGGCAGCGGTCGATTCGCTCACAACGGGTGATCCCCAACCGCCATCATTGCCAGCCGGGATTTCTTCGCTGGTCCAAATTGGCTTGAGTCCCATTCTTGGGAGTGCCGTGATCAACGGCGGCGACGACGGAGCAACTCCGTCTCGGTTCGGGCCCCGCCATTGGTTCCAATCAGCGGCATTGGATGTTGCCGAGAATAGGACAGCCGCGACGGCGAAACTATACGTTAATGAGTGCTTCACGTTCTATTCCTCTTCTTCGAATCTGGTTGATATGGTTCTGTCTGTTTCAGTCTAAACCACGTCACGGACGGCGTTCCAGTCACCCAAGGTTGTTTTCAATTGCTTGGCCGGCTGCTAGATTAAATCGACGCATGGAA
>Ga0310122_10001319_pt1 | contig 15890 bp, 12 predicted proteins | sample CB6_Bottom_1051__FD_203503 | JGI IMG/M metagenome (GOLD analysis project Ga0310122, IMG submission 203503) | Marine microbial communities from Western Arctic Ocean, Canada - CB6_Bottom_1051 | ecosystem: Environmental > Aquatic > Marine > Oceanic | place: Canada: Western Arctic Ocean | collected...
CTGGTCAACTAGCTTAACCATAGGACGCAACTCTTTACCTGCCTGACTACGCTGTTTGGGATCAATAATAACTCGCGAGGTTAATCCGGTCACCTCATCAGATTGCTCTTGTACCGTAACGCCATCGATGAAGTCAATCAACTCTACAACACCCTCAACTTCTGTGACCACCGGATGCGTATGAGGATCCCAGGTAACAATGATATCACCGGTATTAACACTACTGCCTTCCGCGATGGTCAACTCAGAACCATAGGGTATTTTATAACGCTCACGCTCTCTTCCATAAGCATCCATTACACCCACTTCCCCTGAACGCGATACGGCTACAAGGTTTCCTTCCTTGTTAGTCACTGTTTTCAGATTGCTGAGCTTAATCGTGCCGGAGGATTTCACCTGAACATTACTAATCGCAGCAGATCTAGACGCTGCACCCCCAATATGAAAAGTACGCATGGTCAGCTGTGTACCTGGCTCGCCAATAGACTGCGCCGCGATAACACCTACTGCTTCGCCTTGATTCACCAAATGTCCACGACCCAAATCGCGACCATAACATTTCGCACAAATCCCATGCCTTGCTTCACAAGTGATAATGGAACGCACCAATAATCTATCGATACTATTCTCTTCAAGCAAATCCACCATGGTTTCATCAATCAAGGTGCCAGCAGGAATAATGACTTGCTCCTGCGACTGGTCCATGACATCACCTATCACCACACGACCTAACACTCTTTCAGAGAGTGGCTCAACAACATCCCCCCCTTCAATAATAGGGGTCATGGTCAAACCAGCGGTGGTACCACAATCTTTATGTAACACCACCAGATCCTGAGCCACATCGACCAGTCTGCGTGTTAAATATCCTGAGTTTGCAGTTTTCAACGCGGTATCAGCCAGTCCTTTACGCGCACCATGCGTGGAAATAAAGTACTGCAAGACATCCAGACCTTCACGGAAATTAGCCGTAATCGGTGTCTCAATAATGGATCCATCCGGCTTAGCCATCAGGCCCCGCATTCCGGCTAATTGGCGAATCTGCGCAGCAGAACCCCTGGCGCCTGATTCGGCCATCATAAAGACGGAATTGAATGATTTCTGCTTGACTGACTCTCCAGCAGCATTGAGCGTGTCTTCTTCACCCAGCCCCTCCATCATCACTCTAGCAACTTGCTCATTAGCATGGGACCAGATATCAACAACTTTATTGTATCTTTCCCCATCAGTCACCAGTCCCGATGCATATTGCCCTTGAATTTCTTTGACTTCTGCTTCAGCAGCAGCAAGTATGCCAGCCTTCTTGGCCGGAATGACCATATCTTCAATACCAAAAGACACACCGGACCGAGTAGCATACTTGAAACCCAAATACATAATGTTATCCGCCAATATCACGGTGACTTTATTGCCTAAATGGCGATAGCTATAGTTAATTAACTTAGATATGTTCTTTTTAGTCATATCCACATTAACCACAGAAAAAGGCATGCCTTCAGGCATTTTATCCCAGATCACCGCACGACCCACTGTGGTCTCATAGCGCTGGGTCCTTGAGGTTACCTCACCCGCTTCATTTTCAATTTTTTCCGTTACACGCAGCTGTATTTTGCTTTGTATCTCTACCGCTTTGCAATCCAGAGCTTTCATGACTTCATCAATGCCGACAAATATACTACCTTCGCCTTTTCCATTCACTTTTTCACGACTCATATAATACATACCCAGTACTATATCCTGTGAAGGGTTAATCACCGGTTCGCCATTGGCGGGTGATAAAATATTATTAGTCGCCATCATCAGCACTCTAGCTTCCAGCTGTGCTTCAATTGATAATGGAATATGAACTGCCATCTGATCGCCGTCAAAATCCGCATTGAATGCACTACAGACCAATGGATGCAGTTGAATTGCCTTACCTTCAATCAGGGTGGGCTCAAAAGACTGGATACCGAGTCTATGCAGTGTGGGCGCTCTATTTAACAAAATAGGATGCTCACGAATTACTTCTTCTAGAATACCCCAAACTTCTGAACCCTCACGCTCAACCATTTTCTTTGCTGCTTTAATGGTTGTAGCGAGTCCACGAAATTGTAATTTACTAAAAATAAAAGGTTTGAACAGCTCCAGTGCCATTTTTTTAGGTAAACCACATTGATGTAACTTCAGTGTCGGTCCGACCACAATCACTGATCGTCCGGAGTAATCAACTCGCTTACCTAACAGGTTTTGTCTGAAACGCCCCTGCTTACCTTTAATCATGTCCGCCAATGATTTTAGCGGTCTTCTGTTAGTTCCCGTAATCGCTCTGCCACGACGACCATTATCCAGCAACGCATCAACAGATTCCTGCAGCATACGCTTTTCATTACGAACAATAATATCGGGCGCATTCAGATCCAGTAATCGTCTTAAACGATTATTTCTGTTAATCACCCGACGATACAAATCATTTAAATCTGAAGTTGCGAATCGACCACCATCCAAAGGAACTAAAGGACGTAGATCCGGTGGCAGTACTGGCAAAACAGTCATAATCATCCATTCAGGACGATTATTTGAAGCAACTAATGAATCAATAACCTTTAGTCGCTTAGAAAATTTCTTGATTTTGGTTTCAGAATTTGTGGCATTGATTTCTTCCTTAAGAGTAATGACTTCTTGTTTTAAATCAATGCTTTTTAGTAGATTTTCAATAGCCTCTGCGCCCATTTTGGCAACAAATTCATCGCCATGCTCTTCTGTCGCATCTAAAAACTCATCGTCTGTTAATAACTGCCCACGCTCTAATGTGGTCATGCCTGGGTCTAATACCACAAACGATTCAAAATACAAAACACGTTCTATACCGCGCAAAGTCATATCCAGTAACAAGGCAATTCTGGAGGGTAATGACTTCAAGAACCAGATGTGAGCCACAGGGCTGGCTAGATCAATATGCCCCATCCGCTCACGTCTTACTTTAGAAATCGTAACTTCTACGCCACATTTTTCACAAATAACACCGCGATGTTTGAGTCTTTTGTATTTTCCACACAAACATTCATAATCACTGACCGGACCAAAAATCTTTGCACAAAACAAACCATCACGTTCTGGTTTAAAAGTACGGTAATTAATAGTTTCTGGTTTTTTGACTTCTCCATACGACCAAGAACGAATCATATTAGGCGATGACAAACCAATACGAATCCCATCAAAATCATCGCTATGACCTTGACGCTTAAGAAAATTCATTAAATCTTTCAAGAGCTTATCCTCTTTTGTTTTTCTGGCTAACAGAATATGGCTACAAGGGGGAAACCGTGTAACTAACCGGCTATCCCCCACTTAAATAGATGGCTTACTTAAACTTCTACTCCATTTCTATATTTACCGCCAACGATCGTATTTCTTTTATCAGTACATTAAATGACTCTGGCATACCCGGATCCATGGTATGGTTGCCATCCACAATATTTTTATACATTTTGGTTCTCCCCGCTACGTCATCTGACTTAACTGTCAGCATTTCCTGTAAGGTATAAGCCGCTCCATATGCTTCCAGAGCCCATACTTCCATTTCTCCAAAACGCTGCCCACCAAATTGCGCTTTACCGCCCAAAGGTTGCTGTGTAACCAAACTATAAGGTCCCGTAGAACGGGCATGCATCTTATCATCAACCAAATGGTTCAGTTTCAGCATATACATATAACCCACGGTAACTTCCCGCTCAAATGGTTCGCCCGTTAATCCATCATAAAGCGTAATTTGCCCATGTTCAGGTAAATCCGCCAATTTTAACATGGTGCGAATTTCTTCTTCACTGGCACCATCAAACACTGGCGTTGCCATTGGGACACCTGCCACCAAATTAGCAGCCATTTCTAACAAGTCTTTATCCGAGAAAGAGTCAAGGTCTTCTTTTCTACCACTACTGTTGTAGATTTTATCCAGAAACTCACGTATTTCTACGATCTTAGATTGCGCCTCCAGCATTTTACCGATTTTGATGCCCAAACCTTTTGCCGCCCAACCCAGATGAGTTTCAAGTACCTGCCCCACATTCATACGTGAAGGCACCCCCAATGGATTCAATAAAATATCCACCGGATTTCCATCTTCTGTATAAGGCATATCTTCAATCGGAACAATTTGGGAAATAACCCCTTTGTTTCCATGCCTTCCTGCCATTTTATCGCCAGGTTGAATGCGTTTTTTAACAGCCAGATAAACTTTAACCATTTTCAAAACACCGGGCGCTAAATCATCACCCATAGTGATTTTTTTACTCTTTATTTCAAATCTCTGTTCAAATTCTTTACGCTGTTTTTCAATGTTGACAGCGATTGTTTCCAATTGAACATTCGTGGCTTCATCTTTAACTTTTATTTTCAGCCATTCAGAATGACGCAAATCATCCAGCTGCTGCTGAGTTATCTCAGCCCCTTTAGCAAGCCCACCGATGGCAACATCGACTACTTTGCCTATGAGTAAATTCGCCACACGACTAAAAATGTCATTCTCAACAATCTTTAACTGATCATCCAGATCTTTTTTATAGCGCTTGACCGCGGCTTCTTCAATTTCCAGCGCTCTTTTATCTTTCTCAACGCCATCACGAGTAAACACCTGGACATCAATCACGGTTGCACGAATATTACCTGGCACTCTTAACGAAGTATCCTTAACATCCGCTGCTTTTTCACCAAAAATGGCACGCAGCAGTTTTTCTTCAGGCGTTAACTGTGTTTCACCCTTCGGTGTCACTTTACCTACCAGAATGTCACCGCCTTTGACTTCTGCACCCACATAAACGATGCCCGATTCATCCAGTTTGGACAGCGCTTCTTCACTTACATTAGGAATATCTGCGGTAATTTCTTCTGGGCGATGCTTAGTCTCTCTGGCGACACACGTTTTTTCTTCAATATGAATCGTAGTAAAACGGTCTTCCTTCACCACGCGCTCAGACACCAGAATTGAATCTTCAAAGTTGTATCCATTCCATGGCATAAACGCAATCAGCATATTTTGCCCCAACGCCAGCTCGCCAATATCCGTCGACGGACCATCTGCCAGAAGATCTCCAGCCACTACTATTTCACCTGGGCGCACTAATGGCTTTTGGTTAATACAGGTATTTTGATTTGAACGCGTGTATTTTGTGAGCGTATAAATGTCAACATCAGGCACGCCTTCTATAGTTTCGCTATCATTCACTTTAACTACAATTCTGGCAGCATCGACAGTTTCAATCATACCACCGCGCTTCGATACCACGGCCACGCCTGAGTCCTTGGCGACCACGCGTTCCATGCCAGTACCTACCAAAGGCTTTTCTGCTCTTAAGGTAGGCACAGCCTGACGCTGCATGTTCGAACCCATCAGGGCTCTGTTTGCATCATCATGCTCTAAAAATGGAATAATCGATGCCGCAACCGAGACAATCTGCTTGGAGGACACATCCATATATTGCACATTTTCCACAGATGCCAGGGTAAATTCATCTTTGTATCGTGCTGACACCATCCCATCGGTCATTTTGCCATTTTCGTCAACAGCAACACTGGCCTGGGCAATCACAAAATCACCCTCTTCAATCGCCGACAAATAATCTACCTTATCGGTGACAACGCAATTTTTAACCTGTCTATAAGGTGTTTCTAAAAACCCATAAGAATTTGTTCGCGCATACACAGACAGCGAATTAATCAATCCGATATTCGGACCCTCAGGTGTTTCAATCGGGCAAACACGACCATAATGCGTAGTGTGTACATCTCGCACTTCAAAACCAGCTCTTTCCCTTGCCAGTCCACCAGGACCTAATGCGGATACCCGTCTTTTATGGGTCACTTGTGATAATGGATTGTTTTGATCCATAAATTGCGACAATTGACTGGAACCAAAAAATTCTTTGATGGCAGCAGAAACAGGTTTTGCATTGATAATTTCCTGCGGCATATAGCCTTCAGAATCAGCCAACGTCAAACGCTCCCTAACGGCTCTTTCTACCCGAACCAAACCAATACGGAATTGGTTTTCAATCATTTCACCGACAGATCTAACCCGTCTATTCCCCAGGTGATCAATATCATCGACGATGCCATCCCCGTTTCGAATAGCAATTAATTCTTTTAAGACATCAACAATATCTTCTTTGCTTAATGTGCCTTCGCCTTCTGTTTCTTCTCGACGTAAACGGCGATTGAACTTCATTCGTCCTACCGCAGACAAGTCATAACGATCGCTGGTAAAGAACAGATTAGAAAAAAGGTTCTCAGCAGAGTCTTTGGTAGGTGGCTCTCCAGGACGCATCATGCGATAGATTTCGACCAAACCCTCTAATCGATTAGTGGTGGAATCCAATCTCATGGCATTGGATATGTAAGCCCCTTTGCCTATCTCATTGACGTACAAAACATTGAAGTCTTTCACACCCGCATCTATCAGCACCTGAATTAACTCTTCAGTGAGTTCATCATTGACATTGGCAATGAGTTCACCGGTCGCTTCATCCACTATATTATGAGCTAAAATCTTTCCATGTAAATATGCTTTCGGCACTTCAATCTGCGTGATGCCAGCCTTATCCATTTTTCGTGTATGTTTGGCTGTAATCCTGCGTCCGTCTTCGATATAAACTTCACCCTCATGTTTAAAATCAAAGGACGCTATTTCTCCACGCAAACGCTCGGGAATAAGATGGTAAATAACGCTGTCTGCATTAAAGCTGAATTTATTGGTTTCGAAGAATATGTCTACCATTTCTTCGTTATTATACCCCAGAGCCCTTAACAGGATGGTTGCAGGTATTTTGCGTCGTCTATCTATTCTTACGAAAACAGAGTCTTTATGGTCAAATTCAAAATCTAGCCATGATCCACGATACGGGATAACTCTGGCGTTATAGAGCAATTTGCCTGAAGAGTGTGTTTTGCCTTTATCATGATCAAAGAAAACACCTGGCGAACGATGCAGTTGTGACACAATAACCCGCTCAGTGCCATTGATTACAAAAGTTCCATTCTCTGTCATCAAAGGCAACTCACCCATGTAGACTTCTTGTTCACGAATATCTTTTACTACTTTTGCTGAAACAGGCGCTTCTTTGTCATAGATAACCAAACGCACCTTAACGCGTAATGGCGCTGCATACGTCGCTCCACGCTGCTGACATTCTTTTACATCAAAGGCTGGCTCACCTAATCTGTATTCCACATATTCAACCACTGCATAGCCAGAATGGCTTACAATAGGAAACACACTGCTAAATGCACCGTGCAAACCACTCTGCTTTCTTTTTTTAGGCTTTATGCCAGATTGCAGAAAACCAGCATATGAATCAATCTGCGTTGCCAATAGATAAGGCACATCAAGTACTGTTGTACCTTTCTCAAAATTATTTCGAATACGCTTTTTTTCGGTAAAAGAATAGGTCATATTGCTTCCATACCTTCAATCATGGATTTTTAACACTTTCTCAAACTAAGGAGAATCCTTAATTCAAACAAGACTTACTACAAACACTAAAAGGCCGGCGGCAAAATGCCACCAGCCCATTATCAAGACTTAGAGAACTTCAAAAAAGAATCAAATTATTTTCAATACCTCTCCAAATCTTCATAGCTCTCGCTATTTTATTTCTGCGGATGCACCGGCAGCTTCAAGAGTTGCCACTGTTTCTTCTGCATCAGCTTTACTTACACCTTCTTTAACAGCTGTAGGTGCACTTTCAACGGCTGCTTTAGCATCTTTCAGACCCAGGCCTGTAATAGCTCTCACCGCTTTAATCACGGAAACTTTAGTTGCGCCAAATGAAGTTAACATAACGTCAAATTCAGTTTGCTCTTCAGCAGAAGCACCACCACCTTCAGCCGGTGCTGCCGCAGCAACTGCTGCTGTAACACCAAACTTTTCTTCCATCGCTGAAATTAAATCAACGATTTCCATCACAGTCATGTTTGAAACTGTTTCTAAGATATCTTCTTGTGAAATTGCCATTTCTAATATTCCTCTAAAATAGGTTGTAACAGGTATTTAAGCTTCAACTGGTTCAGCTGGTTCAGCTGCTTGCATTTGATCTCTAAGTGCTGCCAATGTGCGCGCCAGTTTTCCAACAGGTGCTTTCATTACAGCCATAATCAAACTAATACCTTCATCGCGCGTAGGCATACTAGCCAAACGTGCCAACTCAGATACATCGAGTGATTGACCATCAAACGCAATAACCTTAGCAATTAGCTTATCATTGGTTTTTGCAAAATCATTAACTAATCGTGCCGCTGCACCAGGTGCTTCCATTGAAAATGCTAAAATTAATGGACCTTTCAACCCATCCTGCATACATTCAAATTCAGTCCCTGCAATTGCGCGCTTTGCCAAAGTGTTTTTAACCACTCGCAAATAAACATTCATTTCTTTTGCTTTAACGCGTAATGCAGTTAACTCAGTTACAGTCAAACCACGATATTCAGCTGCCACAGCGGATAATGCTTTAGCAGCATACTGAGCAACTTCATCAACAACTACCTTTTTGCTATCTTGGTTTAATGCCACAGATTACCTCCGGTAATTTTTCAGACTTTCGTCCGAATTTAATAAAACACATCTTTTACAATGCACCTTACGGTTCCCTCACCCATATTCCGGTAGAGCTCTTCCGCCTGCGCTGGCTTATCACTATGGATAAATTACGCTTGTCTGCACCAACGGTCTTTGACGGTTGCCATATACCGGCAACCCAAAGTTTTGAACACTTCGCGGATTTATAAAAAATCCAGTCGAAGCTTACTACTTAGTTTTTCAAATTGAAAAACTCAACTATTATTTACCTACGTCTATGCTTGATTGCTCAATCCATAAACCCGGACCCATTGTTGAAGAAATACCAATCTTCTTCAAATAAATCCCTTTTGCTGATGCAGGCTTACCCTTCTTCAAATCGGCGATCAAGAATTCCAAGTTCTCCTTGAGTGCAGTCTCATCAAATGAAACCTTACCAATTGAACAATGAATAATTCCGCCTTTGTCCGTACGATATCTTACCTGACCCGACTTCGCATTTTTCACAGCAGTGGCAACATCAGGTGTTACGGTACCGACCTTAGGGTTAGGCATCAGACCTCTTGGTCCAAGAATTTGTCCTAACTGACCGACCACTCGCATGGCATCAGGTGATGCAATCACCACATCAAAATCCATTTCCCCTTTTTTTACCTGTGCAGCCAAATCATCCATACCGACAATGTCAGCACCGGCTTCTTTCGCAGCATCAGCATTAGGGCCTTGAGTAAATACCGCAACCCGCACAGTTTTTCCCGTACCATGTGGCAAAACAGATGCACCACGTACATTCTGGTCTGATTTTCTTGCGTCAACGCCTAAAACCACACTGACGTCCACACCCTCATTAAATTTTTCGTTAGCAAATTCTTTTAATATAGCAACACTCTCTGTGATTGAATATTGCTTACTTTTATCAACTTTTGCCGCAATTAATTTTGCTTTCTTAGATAACTTAGTCACTTACAAACCCTCCACATCCAGACCCATGCTCCGTGCACTGCCTGCGATAATTTTTACTGCAGCGTCCATATCTGTTGCATTAAGATCTTGCATTTTCAGAGTTGCAATTTCTTCTAGCTGGGCACGTGTTACTGTCCCTACTTTTACAGTGTTAGGTGTGCCACTGCCTTTTTGAATGCCAACAGCCTTTCTTAACAGGACTGCAGCAGGCGGTGTTTTAGTAATAAAAGTAAAACTTTTATCACTGTAAACTGAAATAACCACCGGAATAGGCAGCCCTTTTTCCATATCACCGGTTTTGGCATTAAATGCTTTACAAAACTCCATGATATTAAGACCATGCTGTCCTAACGCAGGACCCACGGGTGGGCTCGGGTTCGCTTCCCCGGCTTTAACTTGCAATTTAATATATGCGTCTATTTTTTTTGCCATCTTTCACTCCAAATGGGTGCAAACGCTTTCCAGCTCCCCAAGAAACAAAAATCCCTATCCTCGCTAAAGAACAGAGATTCTACTTAAATAATAATACTGCCTATTGCTTTTCAACTTGGCCAAATTCTAATTCTACAGGGGTTGAGCGTCCAAAAATCAAAACAGATACTTTTAACCTGCTCTTTTCGTAATTCACTTCTTCTATATTGCCATTAAAGTCCTTAAACGGCCCGTCAATCACTCTGATAAACTCCCCAACCTCATACATTATCTTAGGTCTTGGTTTGTTTACCCCGTCCTCCACTCTATGCAGAATTGCATTCGCTTCTTTTTCTGAAATAGGTGCAGGTCTATCAGACGTCCCGCCAATAAAACCCAGAACTCTAGGGATATTACGCACCAAATGCCAGGTCTCATCAGTCAACTCCATCTGCACTAACACATAACCGGGGAAAAACTTCCTATCACTTTTCCGCTGCTGACCCATCCGCATTTCAACAACTTCTTCTGTAGGTACCAGTATTTTACCAAAACTAGACTGCAACCCTTCCAGCTCAATCTTCTCTTGTAACGCTAGCTGAACTTTATTTTCATAATTTGAATATGCATGCACCACATACCAGCGAAATGACATTTTCTAACCCCCCTGACCGGTCAAGATTTTAATCCCCCAGAACAGAAACATATCTAAAAACCATAAAATCAAACCCACCAGAAATACCATACCAAAAACCAGCAGAGTTGTTTTTACGGTTTCTTCGCGACTAGGCCAGACGACTTTCCTAACCTCTTGCTTTGCCTCTAAAGCAAAGAGCCAAACATTTCTACCTGCATCCGTGGTTAACATAATGCCTAAAGCCAGGATGACCACGGCCACTAATACCAACACTCTATACAAAAGTATAAACCCAGGTACATCAGCAAAATAATAAAACGCTGTCACACCCGCCACCACAAATACAAGAGATAAAGCTTGTTTTACCACATCAAGGATTTTTGACGTATCTTCTGCCTGTGCATTCATTTATTAATCTTTGGAGTTAATCATTGAGTTATCTTCTGAACTGGCAGGCCAGGAGGGACTCGAACCCACAACCTGCGGTTTTGGAGACCGCTGCTCTACCAATTGAGCCACTGACCTAATTCAGAAAACCATAAAGAACTGACTATTATATTCAATTTATTTCTATATGACAACAAAAATAAACATATCAATTTCAGTACTCGCCCCCAGAGAGGGCTTGTTATTTGCGCTGCTAATCTGGCGCATAGGATTACAGAAGGTTTACCGCTTCCGATCACTCAAACAAGACGGCAAAAATGCCTGGAAGGGGTTAGCACTCCTCACTGGCGAAAATAAAACTGGAGCTCATAACCGGATTTGAACCGGTGACCTCTTCCTTACCAAGGAAGTGCTCTACCGACTGAGCTATATGAGCACTTGAAAATCCTCGATGGAGCGGGTGATGGGAATCGAACCCACGTAATCAGCTTGGAAGGCTGGAGTTCTACCATTGAACTACACCCGCAGATTTACTTTTTTAAATAGATGGTGGAGGGGGGAGGATTCGAACCTCCGAAGGTAGAACCGTCAGATTTACAGTCTGATCCCTTTGGCCACTCGGGAACCCCTCCTAATCCAGAACCGACTATTATGAAGCTGTTTAAAGCAATAGTCAATGTTTTTTTAAAAAACCTATGTTTAGCCACTCGTTTCATGACCAGCCATTTCTAGCTTAATTGATTTGGCTCATTGCAGCCGACACATCACCCAAAACAATGCTATCCATTTGCGTGCGCAGCGCATCAAAAGCATATAACAGCTTTTCACGGTCCGGCTTTGAATAATTAGACAGCACATAATCAGCAACCGGCCTACCTGAAGCAGGACGAGCAATACCTAGTCGCGCCCGATAAAAATCCTTAGCACCCAGATTCGCTATAATATCTCGCAAACCATTATGGCCCGCATGCCCGCCGCCCATTTTCAGCTTTATCACACCGACATCAAAATCCAGCTCATCATGAACCACAAGAATCTCATGGCTTGCAATCTTATAAAACCTGGCAACACTGGCTACCGAAACACCGCTGCGATTCATAAAAGTCTGCGGCTTGAGCAGCAACACCTTACTCCCACCGACAAAGATATTGGCTACTAGCCCCTGAAACTTAGATTCTTTCGACCATGCCGCCGAGAACCCTTCAAGCAAGTAATCTAAAAACAAAAACCCGGCATTATGCCGGGTTTTTTCGTACTGCTGCCCAGGATTACCCAGGCCGACAATCAATTTAATCAATTTCTACAATATATCCGAATAAATTATGCTTCTTCGGCTGCATCACCCTCAGCACCAGCCGCATCAGCAGCATCAGCATCATCATCATCTTCACTAAATGCTCTAATCTTAAGCACCTGAGCAACAGTATGATCATGGTCTCCCTTTTGTGCCAATGCCACAATATCAACGCCTTCCGGCATAACAATATCGGTCAAATGGACTGAAAACCCCATCTCTAGAGCCTCTAAATCCACTTCAATATATTCCGGTAATACCGCAGGCAAACAGGAAACTTCAACATCAACCATGGCATGGGTAATAACACCGCCCATTTTTACGCCCACACAAACATCTTCATTGATAAAATGCAAAGGCACTTTTGCTTTCAAAGCATGCGCTTCATCGATTCGCAAAAAATCCAGATGCAATATCTGTGGTCTTGAAGGATGTCTTTGAACGCCTTTTAATATGGTCTTCTCTGTCTTGCCATCGATGGTTAAATCCAGCACATGGGAATAAACTGCCTCATTCTCAAGATGCTTGAGAACATCATTGTGACCTAAAATAATCGACTGAGGAGTCGCTTCGCCACCATAGACTATAGCGGGTATATTACCCCCGCGACGCACTGCTCTTGCTGCAGATTTACCGGAAAGATCGCGATTTTCAGCTACGAACTCAAACACATTAGACATTTAATTCTCCAAAACATGCCCTCATCAGACACGCACTTTTCTTTAACTATTAAAATAATATTAATCAACATAGAGCGAACTTACCGACTCACTCTCCGCAATTCGTCTGATTGTTTCAGCCAGCATCCCAGCAACACTTAACTGTCGAATTTTTTCCACCGCCAACAATTCTTCATTTAAGGGTATGGTATCTGTCACCACCAACTCATCCAGCACAGATTCCCTGATGTTTTTAGCTGCCGGCCCTGATAGTACCGGATGCGTACAATAAGCAACCACTTTCACAGCCCCTTTTGCCTTAAGTGCTTTAGCCGCACTACACAAGGTGCCCGCGGTATCGACCAGATCGTCAACCATGATACAGGTTCGCCCCTCAACATCACCGATAATATGCATGACCTCAGATACATTCGCCTTTGGCCGGCGCTTGTCTATAATGGCCAGATCCGCATCCAATCGCTTAGCTAGCGCTCTCGCCCTGACTACGCCACCTACATCAGGCGACACCACAATTAAATTATCGCGTTTCTGGCGCCAGATGTCACCCAGCAATAACGGTGAAGCATATACATTATCCACCGGAATATCAAAAAAACCCTGAATCTGGTCGGCATGTAAATCTATCGTTAATATCCGGTCTGCCCCTGCAGTATCCAGCATATTCGCCACTAACTTAGCGGTAATAGGCACCCTTGCAGATCTTGTGCGCCTATCTTGTCGGGCATAACCATAGTAAGGAATGACCGCTGTTACACGCTGAGCCGAGGCTCTTTTTAAAGCATCAATCATGACCAACAACTCCATCAGATGCTCGTTGGCCGGAGAACAGGTCGGCTGAATGATAAAGACATCCCTACCTCGCACAGTCTCCTCAATCTCAACTCCTATCTCGCCATCTCTAAAGCGACTCACTGTCGCCATACCCAATCGTACATTTAACTTCTTCGCTATACCTTCAGATAAGGCTCTATTAGCATTACCGGAAAATATCATCATTGAAGAGTCAGGCATTTAAGCACTCCGTTGGCTATTACAAATGGAGATTGTGTGAATACCTACAGGCAAGACCCAAGGTCTTTGCCTGCATGTACTCGGTAAATGGCTGGGCTACCAGGATTCGAACCTGGGTATGCGGAGATCAAAACCCCGTGCCTTACCGCTTGGCGATAGCCCAAAAAAAACGATTTATATCATTGTAACATATGCATTAATGGTGAGCGATTCAAGCCCTTGGTCAAATAGACCTGCCACCGACCTTGCAGGGAATCAAACGCCTGCTGAGCCAATGCCTGTGAATCAAACTGCGCAAATACGCACGCTCCTGTACCTGTTAATCTGGCCTCTGAGAAAACAGCCAAATCAACCAATGCTTCTTCTACCGGCTGATATAACTTCCTGACAACACCCAAACAATCGTTCCGGTATTGACCTGAAATAAAGCCAGCCATTGTGATCGATTTGCTATCCCTTGTCAACTCTTTAACCGAAAATATTTCTTTTGTATCCACATGACATTCGGGCTTGATAATCACCAACCACTTTTCCTCAAGCACCATCTTCTGCAATTTCTCACCCACGCCCTCGGCCCAGGCCGCATGACCGAAAACAAAAACAGGGACATCAGCACCCAGCTGCAAGCCCAGCCGCATCAAGCGCTCCACAGACAAACCCAGCGACCATAGTTGATTCAGCACCAGTAATGTTGTCGCCGCATCTGAACTACCTCCGCCCAAGCCACCCCCCATAGGCAGGTTTTTTTCGAGCGCTATCATCACACCCTGCTGGCAACCAGTTTCTTGCTGCAGTAATTTTGCCGCTCGCACCGTAAGGTCCGAGGCTTCCGGAACACCAGGAGTGGGTGATAGTAATCCAACCCGCGAGTCATTCACCTGATGAAAAGTCAACCAATCGCACCAATCCAGCAACTGAAATACAGTTTGCAATAAATGGTAACCATCCTCCCGTTGCCCAGTAATCCTTAACATTAAATTAATTTTTGCAGGTGCCGGCCACTTATTACCCCACGCTGTCATTGCTTGTTCCATATTATTCCGTTACGCCACTATTCAAAAATGATGCTTTTGCTACTGCCACTGATTAATCACCAGCTTCAACCGGGCTTTCCCCTTGTCAATTTTTATTTTTCGCGGCAATTCATCCCGCCCAATAAACTGCATCTGAAGATATTTTACCTGCCATTGCGACTGCAGAAAACCCTTGTCAATCAAAACATACCCTTGCTCCGGAAGCACCAGCCCCCGCACCCAGTATTTTAGGGCTGAAACGGGCACTGCAAGACCCAGCAGACTGGAAACCAGCACATCTTCCTGGCCAGAATACTGCACCCTCCGGTCACCATTATCAACAATCATTTTACCTTCTGTCAGTTCAATCAGCGTACGCCCCTGACCAAAAGCACCTGAAAGCTCTATAGCATCTCTGTGCGGATCATGCCCCCAAACAATCGCTGCCGATAACGATTGCTCACCATCAGAAATTGCTAATCGCCCCGAAAATGTCCATTTTCTTTTTTGATATAAATAATCCCGCCCCTCCAACCTAAAGAGTGTACTTTCTTTCACTATCCGGTCAGCACATGCAAACAATTGCGTCGACAACAGCACCAGTAGCAGGGCACGAAAATTCATCGCCCTATCAATTGTGGAATGCGCTCTAATAATTTTAAAAGATACTCATCTTCCGGCGATTCTTTTAATACCTCGGAAAAAACCTTTTTTGCCTCCTCCACCTTCCCCATATGCCATAAAATCTCGGTCAGGTGAACTGCAATCTCACTTTCCGGTAATCTGGCAAAAGCCTTGCGCAATAACTCCAAAGCCTCGGGCAAATTTCCTTTTTTAAATTGCAACCAGCCCACACTATCTATAATGACTGTTTCATCAGGCTTCAGCGCAATAGCTTTCTGCAAATAAGTTTCTGCCTCGTCATAGCGCTGCGTTCTGTCTGCCA
>Ga0310122_10001320_pt1 | contig 15886 bp, 14 predicted proteins | sample CB6_Bottom_1051__FD_203503 | JGI IMG/M metagenome (GOLD analysis project Ga0310122, IMG submission 203503) | Marine microbial communities from Western Arctic Ocean, Canada - CB6_Bottom_1051 | ecosystem: Environmental > Aquatic > Marine > Oceanic | place: Canada: Western Arctic Ocean | collected...
ATAATTTCCCCAATTTCAGCAAAGGAAGTGTTCTTGTTGCACATCGCTTCTTGAAATTGGTAGTAGACTCTGGGGATGGAGACAATAGAAAGGTCATTATCGAGTAAATCTTGGATATCCAAAAAACACCTCCAAGAGTTCTTGGAATAACCAGGTCTCCCCGAGCCTGAATATTGTTGGTTGACACTTCAAGTTTTATTGGTTTAGTAATATTACCATATGGATATTAGTAAGTAGATAAAAATTTACTATACCATATTTTTTTTGACCTAAATGTATGTTTATTTATGCATAAAGGCCACAGGGTTTAGAACATTTTACATAATAATTCCGGGAAATACATTTGGCACGCAGTTTGCTCATATAGAGAAACTAGGTGATAACGTCAAATATTCGTCTTGAGGTTCCAGTGCTGAACACGAGTCTTTATCTACAAAGTTTGAATAAATTGGATTCCGTTAGTCGTCTTCTCGATACTGGGAAGAATGCGAATTCGGGGTATTCCGATCCTTTTTATTCTGTTTTGATCAAACATCAACTAAATATGATTCGGGCTTGGAGTCCAGTTGGGGAAAAACTGGAGACGGGTATCGATCCACTTTCCCTTTCTAAAGTGCTACTCAAATTAAAAGGGTTTACAAGTTCGGCTAATACCAGGGAGACATTCAGTTCCTCCATCAATTCTAGACGGGTCATGCAGTCTTATGAGACCGCAAAAAAAGTGGAGGACGAGGGAAATTGGGACAAGCAATCTCTTAAGGCATTGACTGTTCGTATTGCTGTTAAAAATGGCATTCCTGAAGGGCTATTTCAAAAATTGATTCAAACGGAATCCGCTTTCGATCCACACGCAAAAAGTCCGCGTGGTGCAATGGGGTTGGGCCAGATTATGCCGGCAACGGCAAAAGAACTAGGACTGGATATTGGAGATGAAAAAACTCCGGGTTCTGTCTGGCATCCCGAATCGAACTTAGACGCATCGGCGCGTTATTTGAAAAAGCTTTATGATAAATACCAAAAAGAAGGAATCACCGGGGAAGAGGCTTGGAATTTTGCGGCGGGCGCTTACAATGCGGGGATGGGTAATATTGCCCGGGCCATCAAGAAGATTTCCCATGAGCCTGTCAAAACCTGGGATCAAGTAGCCCAAGTGCTTTCACAAGTTACCGGGAAATATTCTCAGGAAACCATCCGCTATGTGAATCGCTTGCGGGCTTAATGTGCTTTAGGTGACTTCTTAATCACTTCTTCTGCTTTTTCTATTATCTTTTCTTTCCAGTTAAAAATAAAACGATTCCTGTCTTCTAATGTTGAGTTGCGGCAATTTTCCAATTTCTCGCTGGAGCGGAGAACCTCATTGATCAAGGCGGTCAGGGTTTCTGGTTGGTCTACAGGGAAACGTTGTTCCTGACGGGAAATGATTTCCCTATTTTCTGAGATATCACTGACGAGGCAGGGAAGGCCACATGCCATTGCTTCCAGAATGGAATTGGAAAGTCCTTCAAGATAAGAAGGGAATACAAACAGGTCGCAACCGGGTAGAAAATCCAGAACATCCTCCCGCCAGCCAGTAAATATTATTTTTTCCTTCAACTCAAGTTGTTTTGCCAAGGTTTGTAACGAATGGAGCAAGGGACCTTCCCCAATTACAATTAATACTACTTTTTTTAATTCTATTTTTGCAAAAGCCTTGAGCAAACAATGCAGGTTTTTCCTGGGAATCAGCAAACCGGTTGTGACCACTAGGAAATAATCTTCTTGAAGCTCGAATTCTTTTAATATCCGTTTTCTTTGTTCTGGTTTGTCAGTATGTAGCTCGTTGATATTGTTGTAAAGGATTTGGATATCCTTTTTCGTGTTGCCGAGTTTAGCCAGTTCAACTCTAATAGATTCAGAGTTTGCCACCAGCGAATCAGATATTGCGATACCTGCTTTTTCAAAAAGACGTTCTATCATGAAAATAATTTGTGAACGGCCAAATGTATATTCTTTTTTCTCCTTCAGTGTGCGAATAAATGTAAGAAGAGGAGCGCCAGTTATCAATTTTGCCGGTGCGCACAAACATGCGTAAGTCAAGGAGAAGATCGATATCAGTTGTATTTTTTCCTTGCACGCTATCCAGGCAGTAAACCAGGGAGCTACAGCAAAGAAATAGATCCAAAAAAATAAAGTATCGTGATTTTTAAATGGGGTGGTGAGAATATGGGGAGTTAAGTTCTTATGTTTGTAAGGAAACGGTTCCAGGGCCGTTTGATTGATGGAGAATGGGCCATGAAACACCTTGATATTAGTGTGAAATTATATCTCTATTATCCATATGTCTATTTATTTATCAATAGGTTATATGGGATCATTGAGTATAAAGGAATGAGGTATTCTTCAGCGAAGTTTCCTTAAGCCCAGGGTTTCTCTAAACAGATGAGTGATTACAAAAAGCAGGTTTTCCTTTTTTTCGACCAGTCGGCGGAGGGTATAAGGCAACCAGGCATTTCCATAGGGGACATAGATTCTTACCCGATATCCTTTTTCTTTAAGTATTTTCTGCAGGTCCCGTCGGACTCCGTACAACATTTCGAAATAAAAGGATTCTGGCTCAATCTTTTCTTGGTCTATGAAATGCAGAAGTTTCACTAGCAGGTTTTCATCATGGGTTGCGATTGCGGGCTGATGACCTTCTTTTAGTAATTGGCAAGCGAGTTTTAAAAAGTTTGCTCTTATATCATCCATGGATTGCAACGCAAAATGGGTGGGCTCCTTATAAGCTCCTTTGCATAGTCTCAAGGAGATTCCGTTTTCAATGCAACGGCGAACATCATTTTTTGAGCGGAATAGGTAAGCCTGAATGGCTTGGCCAATATGGGGATGGGTGCGGTGTACTTCTTCACAAATTTCGAGAGTGTTCTGAGTATGGGCGGAACCTTCCATGTCCAAACGGATTGTGTGATTTCCCATTGACTGTGCTAATTGTTTTAGATTATCTATGCAGAATTTTCTATCAATATCCAAGCCCAACTGTGAGAGCTTGATAGAAAAATCGAAGGAATGGTTAATACTATCGAGCGACTCACATAACTTTAGATATTCAATTTTTGCGTCTTCCGCCTGCTGGCGAGTGGAAACGCTTTCTCCTAGAATATCTATGCTGGTAAAATAACCAGACTCCTGAATTTTGCGGATAGCGGGTATAGCTGTTTTGAGGTCAGGACCTGCAATAAAACGTTTGGCAAATGGGTAGAGGAACTTCATAAGGGGCTCTCTACTTATTTGGTAATTTTCTCTAAGGCAACTCGCAGGCCCTTATTTTATAAGGGCCGCTCATGGCCAAAAGTAATTTTTAGAGATGCCCAAAAATCACTGGACGAAAAGCATTTGCTTAATAGCAATATAGGTTTTCCAAACCTGGTTGTCCAGTCTTCTAAGACGTAATAAGATAGGAATGACGAAACTTTGCTTTTTGGGCATGGATATTTATAAAATACGTGGCATCATTAGCAAGTTTTAAAAGAGGAGAACAAAATGAGTTTAAGTTGTATTGTAACCGTTGGTCTTGCAGGTGTTATTGCCGTTACATTTATATATTACTTTTTTACCGAGTGGAACGCAGATTAATTTTTAATATGGGAAAATAAAGTGTTTTTGTTTAATTAGAAAAATATTGTTGAAAAATGATAATTTTTCTTGTTTCGTATTCAGGATAAGCTAGCCTGTCGAATAATCCCGAAACCGTATTTGGGTGAGGTAGATGTACCAGAAAAAATATTATCTATCCATTGTATCTGGCTGTCTTTGTGTTTTATTGGGAGTCGTCGTTCTGTATGGATGGTACACTCAAGCCCTTCCCTTAATTCAAATTCTTTGGGCCTGATGGGAATTCGTGAACGTGCTCTTATTTGGAAGGGTCATGTTGAAATAAAGGGAGTTGTGGGAGAAGGCACCCTGTTGAAAGTCAAAATTCCCAAATTAAACAATGATAAGTAGCCCCGGAAAAACTATTAAAATCATAATTGCCGATGACCACGCTATGGTTCGCAAGGGGTTGATTCAAATTATTGATGAAACCCTGGATTTGCAATTGATCGACCAGGCCGGTGATGGCATTGAGCTTTTGGAAAAACTTCCCGGTCAGGATGTTGATGTTTTGTTGTTGGATATCAATATGCCAGGTCAAGCCGGATGGGAGGTTATACATAAAGTTCATCATGACTATCCTAGTATTAAAGTTGTGATCCTCAGCATTTCCTCAGAAGAAAATTATGCCAAGCAGTTTTATAAGGCCGGTGCCGTAGGTTATTTGACTAAGGACAGTGCTCCGGAACAGCTCGTTGAGGCTATTCGAAAAGTGGCGGACGGAGGAATATATGTCAGCCAGAAGTTCGCTGAAAAATTGGTCAGTGGCCTTAAAAATGATTTGGACAAGGCTCCGCACGAAGACTTGTCTCCCAGGGAATTGCAAATCTTTTGCATGATTGGATCGGGAAAGACCCTGACCGAAATTGCCAATGAACTGAATTTGGGAATTGGAACGGTGGGAACTTATCGGAGCCGGATTCTCGCAAAAACCACCTTGAAAAATAATGCGCAAATCACCAACTACGCTTTCAAAAACAAACTTATCCAGTAAGTATTTTTCGCACAGTACAATTTTTTAATTTTTCTTTGGTGGGTTTCAGATTTTCAAGATTCAACCAGCCTCTATTTTTTGTCAGGTTTTCTTTTTGCCACTTGGGTAGTTTTTTGAGTGCGGACTCTGCTTTTAACGCGGAAGATTTGCTTCCAATTTCCTGCTGGAACACCAGCTTTAGCGGACCTTTTCCACGAAGAAACTTTGCCGATTTTTTCCCTTCTTCCTGATGTTCCGAAAAACGCCGGGAAACATCCTGGCTGATTCCGGTGTAAAGGTGACCATGGTTAGTCCTTACCATGTACAGGTGCCAGGGCAGAATTTTTGAATCAGAAATCTGGACGGTCATTTAAAGGCCATCACCCTGGCTAAACAAAGTTCTGAAATCTTCATAACCTTCTTTTGTCAAATTCTCCACGGCAATAAACCTTAAAGACGCTGAGTTGATACAATATCTTAATCCTGTCGGCTTGGGGCCGTCATGGAATAGATGCCCCAAATGCGAGTTGGCAGATTTTGACCGCAACTCAATTCTAACCATGCCTAGGGTGGTATCTCTTTCGCGGACTATGTTTTCCTGCACTAGCGGCCGGGTGAAAGAAGGCCAACCTGTACCTGATTTAAATTTGTCTTTAGAGCTGAACAGAGGTTCTCCAGAAACGATATCTACATAGATTCCAGGTCGCTTATTGTCCCAATACTCATTTCTGTATGGGGGTTCGGTACCATTTTTCTGGGTGACGTGATATTGCAATTTAGTCAGGTGATCCTTGGGCCCTGTTTTGTTACCGATCAAGGTGTATTGGGGAACAGTTTTCCCATTAAACCCCGTTCTGGAAATTTTGTATTCCTGGTCTTTCCCCCAAATCCGGGCAATGAACTCATCTCTTCCTGATCCCACGCGATATATTTTGTAGCGGATATAATTTTTCTTGAAAAAATCCTGATGATATTCTTCTGCGCGATAAAACGGTCCTGCCTGAATTATTTTGGTGACAATCTTTTTGCTGAATCTTTTGCTGTTTTTAATTCTTTTTTTCGATTCTTGCGCCGTTTGTTTTTGTTGCTTGTTCTTGTAAAAGATTCCTGTTGTATATTGTTTTCCCCGGTCCACAAATTGTCCGCCCGCATCAGTCGGGTCAATATTTCTCCAGAAAATTTCGAGGATGTCATTATAGGAAATTATTGCCGGGTTGAAATGAATCTCTACGGCTTCAACATGCATGGTGGAACCTGATGCAACTTCTTGGTAAGTAGGATTTTTCTTTTTCCCTCCTGTATATCCGGAAATGACTTTTGATACTCCCGGCAGGTCTTCATAAGGATGCTCCATACACCAGAAACAACCGCCCGCAAGGATAGCCGATTCGGTGTTCTCAGTCATTTCGGATATCTTATTGACCGTTTGTTTCGAAGCGCTGTCCACATTTTTTGGTGAAAAAGTTACGAAAAGAAAATAACTTAAAAATATTAAAAAAGCCGCATAGAGTTTATTCATGATAAGTATCCTTATAATGTCCACTCATTCAGTGTTGATTTAATATGATAACAAATTCATTCCAGATAAATAACTGTAAATGAGTCGCAGGGTTTTCAAAAAGCTTACAGAAGGCTGTTTGCGGGGGGTGTTTAGTTTGGAAAAAGGTTGATAAACACCAGGTTCTAGCGCAATGAGTTTTGAGATTTATTTCGCGCCAAATCAGGATGGATGTTCATCGCGGTTTGCAGGGGTTGAATGGCTTTATTATAGTACCCCAGTTTCATGTAGATCTGCCCTAGAGTGTAATGCGCCTCGGCATTGTTGGGATTGAGCCGGATGGATTCATGAATCGCTGAAATGGCTTCTTGGTAGCGGTTAGATAGAATGCAGGACAACGCCAGGAAATAATGCGTATCATTATTATCTGGTTTAAGCTTAATGGCTTTGCGGTAATATTCGCTGGCTTCCTGGTGCCTGTTTAAAGCCGCGTGTGCCAGTCCAATTTTGAAATTGGCTTCGGCATAATCCGGATTGATACGAAGGGTTCCCTGTAGTTCTTTCAGTTTCTCGGTGTGACGGCCCACTGCACCATAGGCTAGTGCCAGATAAAAATGTGATTGGAAATTATTTTTCTGAAATACTAATGATTTCTCCAGAGGAGGAATGGCCTTTTGAAACTGTTGGTTTTTGAGATAGGCAAGGCCCAATTCTGAAAGGAAGGCAGGATTTTCCGGCTCTTTTTTCAAAGCGGCTTTCATCGACATCACCGTTGCGATTTCCTCCTGCGACAAAGCCGAAGAGCTAGCAATAAAAAATGCCATGCCCAACAGGATAGCTAATGTCTTTTTCATGGAATTTACCTTCACCGTTTAGAAAAAAAACCGGCTCCCCGAGTGGAAGAAAACTATAACCTGGTCCAGGTGACCTGTAAAGTTGGAACTTATAAGCCTATATAATTCAAATTGCTTATTGAGGCTTTTTTTTAAGGATAAAAATTAGAAATGGTATCCGGTTTAGACGGTCCTTTTTTTCAATGAATTGTAGGAATTATTCTGGCGAGGTATCATGCTCGGCCTGTTGTGAAAGGCTGGCAGTCGTGGCAGGAAACGAAAGAATTGCTATCCCCCATTTTTTCAGGATATTGGCTGACGCACTTTTTTGCCAACGCTGAGCCCTGCTCCTCATTCAGGTAAATGGGGCAACGAGGATGAAAATGGCAACCAGTTGGCGGATTGAGAGGGGAGGGCACATCTCCTAACAGGGGCTTAAATGGTTTGCGGATTTCCAACGTGGGAACCGACTCGAGAAGCGATTTTGTATAAGGGTGACGAGGGTTCTTGAAGAGTTCATCGACCGGAGCCTGTTCTACAATTTTTCCCAGATACATAATGGCTACCGTGTCCGCCATATAACGTACCACGCTAAGATTATGACTGATGAAAAGATAGGTCAGTTGGTGTCGCGCTTGCAATTCTTTTAGCAGGTTGAGAACCTGGGCCTGCACCGATACATCCAAAGCGCTTGTGGGTTCATCCAGGACCAAAAATTCCGGTTCCAGTATCAAGGCGCGGGCAATGGCGATGCGTTGCCGCTGACCACCAGAAAATTCATGCGGATAACGTTCCATTATGGATTCTCTCAGTCCCACTTCCTCCAAAACTTGGGCGATTTTTTTTGTCCTTTCATCAGGTGAAAGCATAGGCTGGTGTACCTCCAATCCTTCTCCTACAATCCTCTCGATGGTCATCCGAGGTTGCAGAGAACCGAAAGGGTCCTGGAATACAATTTGCATATGCTTGCGAAACCGTTTCAAAGTTTCGCCTTTCAGATTCATGATATTTTGATCGTTAAAAAATACTTCTCCTCGTGCATCAGGAACCAATTGCAGGATGGATTCGCCCAAAGTGGTTTTTCCGCAACCGGATTCCCCCACCAGAGCCAGGGTTGCCCCTTTGGGAATATCCAGATTGATATGGTCCACCGCACGGATATGGTTTGCCACACGAAGAAACACACCCTTGCGGATAGGATAAAAGGTTTTCAAATTTCGTATCCTGACAAGAGGCTTGTTATCAAACTTGCGGGCGGGCAGGGGGATGGTTTTGCCTTTTTGTTTGGGCATAGTTCTCTTTTCCATTAAGTGGCAAACAGTCTGATGGTTTGTGCTGATGTGGTGGACTTTGCTCTCTTGTTTATGGCAAATGTCCATGACTTCGGAACAGCGGTCGGCAAACCTACACCCTTCTCCATACTCGGTAGCGGAAGGGACCAAGCCTGGAATGGTGTCCAACAATGTATCGGTTTTCTCAAGTTTGGGAATGGCACTAAAAAGCCTTTGCGTGTAGGGGTGGGTCCTATTGTTAAAAATTTGCTCCCGGCTTCCGTACTCTGCCACTCGGCCTCCATACATGATGCACAAATCATCGGCTATCTGGTTGACGATTCCCATGTCGTGGGTGATCAACAGGATGGCCATGCCGGTTTGTTTCTGCAGATCACTCATCAGACTCAAGACCTGAGCCTGAATGGTGACATCCAGAGCCGTGGTGGGTTCATCGGCGATGAGCAATTTGGGCTCACAGGCCAGGGCCATAGCGATCATGACCCTTTGTTTCATACCCCCTGAAAGTTGGTGAGGGAAATCATCGATGCGTTTATGGGGATCGGGAATTCCCACCCGTTCGAGGAGTTCTATAGCCCGTCTCCTGGATTCCCCTTTTGCAATTTTTAAATGTTGCCTCAAAGGTTCTTCAAGCTGATTGCCGATGCGAAACAATGGATTCAGGGATGTCATCGGCTCTTGAAAAATCATGGCGATCTCGTTTCCTCTTAAATTTCGCATTTCCTCAGGATTTAATTGGAACAGGTCCTGCCCCTGAAACCAGATTTCTCCCGTTGGATGGTAACCGTTCTCGGCGATCAGCCTGATGATTGAAAATGCGGTCTGGGTTTTTCCGCAACCGGATTCCCCAACAAGAGCCAGGGTTTTACCTTGATCCAGTTCAAAAGAGATGCCATCCACCGCCCGGGCAATTTTTCCTGGGCCGGCATGAAAATGAGTGGCAAGATTTTTAACTGATAACAGCATTTTATTAAAGGGTTTTCCTCGGATCAAAGGCGTTGCGAATACCTTCTCCAACAAATGTTAATAGAGTGATCATGGAAGTAAGAGCTGTAAAGGTCGGCAACAATATCCACAATGCCTGTAGATTATTTTTCCCCTGTGCCAGCAGTTCCCCAATGCTGGGTGCGGGACTAGGCACCCCAAGGTTCAGAAAGTCGAGACTCACCAACGCAAAAATTCCAGCTGTGACTTCAAATGGAAAAAATGTGACCACCGGAGTTAATGCATTAGGTAGGATATGCCGGCGCATGATGGTGAAATTGGAAACTCCCAATCCCTTGGCCGCTTTAATAAATTCAAAGTTGCGAATTTTTAAAAATTCCGCGCGGATATAGGCGGCGATCCCCATCCAGGCGGTGAGATTCAAAATTAAAAATAAAATTAGCACCGAGGGAACCAAAAAAGAACTTAAAATTATTAAAATATATAAGCGCGGAATCGATCCCCATATTTCTGTCATCCGCTGACCTGCAAGGTCCACCCAACCGCCAAAAAATCCTTGAGCCCCACCTATCAGACACCCGATCAAGGTGCCGGTGATGGCCAATGAAGCTCCAAAGATCAAAGAAATACGGAAGCCATAAATCAAACGTGCCAATACGTCACGACCCCGATCATCTGTTCCGAGATAATGTCCATCTTGCCAGGATGACTCGATGAATCCGTCACCGTTGCGTGCGGGGGTGCGATAGGGCGCGGCCAACACAACATGGCCGGTTAATGATTCTGTGGGAATATATTTGTAGTCGTAGCGGATTGGAGGCCAAAGCACCCAGGCATCTCTCGGGGCTAAAGGTTTTACGGATGTTGTTTCTGTGGGAGGAACAATAGGGCTATTTTCAAAATCACCCAGTTCTATACTAAAACCCAGTTCCTCGTCTTCATCCTCGAAATCATCCAACTGCAAACCAAATGAATTCTTATCATCTACCAGCGAAACGGTGGATGAAGGTTCCGGCAGTCCTTTTAAAAGTCTCAGAAACCGGGCAGATTTGTAATCGGGTTCACTGGGCAGGGAACCGCCAAAGTCTTTCTCGTTGTAGTTGATGAGAATAGGGAAAAACGGTTTTCCCTCTACAATAATAACAATGGGTCTTACATTACAGATCAACTCAGCGGGTAGGGTCGCGATAAAAAGAAAAGCCAGGACCAAAAAACTGAAATAAGCCCGTTTGTCTTTTTGGAATATATCCAACTTGACTTGGAGTTCTTTATTCAGTTTCATCTGTATTAGCCTTGGGACTCATCAAAAGAAATTCTTCTATCGATCAAAACGTATGACAGGTCGGTCAATAATTGGCCGACCAGTGCCATGAGCGAGAATATAAACAATGTACCCAGGACAATAGGATAATCTCGCTGTATCACCGCCTGGAAAGAGAGAAGTCCTAGTCCGTCCAGAGTGAAAATTTGTTCAATTAATAATGCGCCGGAGAAAAACATGGCAAGAAAGGCGATGGGAAATCCGGTCACCAGAGGAATGAGGGAATTTTTGAGCACATGTTTAAAGAGGACGCGTTTTTCCGGCAGTCCTTTGGCTCTTGCGGTCAGCACATATTGTTTGCGCATTTCTTCCAGGAAAGCGTTTTTTGTCAGCAGGGTCAGCGTGGCGAAACCCCCCAGCACGTAGCACAATAAGGGCGCTGCCAGATGGTGAAGATAATCGGTCAACTTTTCCCAGAAGGTCCATGATTCGTAACCGAGGGCTCCTGCGGATGTCAGGCCTGAGATCGGTATAAGATGAACGATGGCTCCATCTCCCGGACCGAACAGGACAATGATAAAAATTGCCAGTACAAAACCCGGAACGCTGTAACCGATGAGAATGATCAGGCTGCTAGCGGTATCAAAACGGGTTCCATGTTTTACAGCTTTGGCGATGCCCAGAATAATGCAGATGGTGTAGGTCAAAAAAAAGCTGGTGATACCCAGTGATGCGGAAACCGGTAATTTTTCCTTGATGAGTTCAAGAACGGATTTATTACGGTAAAAAGAGTCGCCAAATTTGAATACCAGAAAACCCTCCCAATTATCATGGTTGAAAATACTTTCGGTGAAGGGCGTGCCTTTATTCTTGGGTGAGTACCACAGAAAAGTGCGCAGATACCTTTCCCATAGCGGCCGGTCGAGATGGTAGATTTTTTTTAATTGTTCCATGTGTTTGGGGTCCATCTCTCCTGATTTTCCCCCGGGACCGGTCAAAGCTCCGCCGCCTGCCTCGGTCAAGGTGCTACCGTGGCCCCTTAAAAGGGATTTCAGCTGGTCTATCGGACCTCCGGGAACAAATTGTGTAGCGATGAAGGTGATGGTGACGATCCCAATCAAGGTGGGAAACATCAATAAAAGCCGGCGTATGATGTAAGCGGTCATGGAACTATTCAGACGTGTTGGGGAAATGCATGTTTTTTATTGGAGAGACTTTCCTTGTGCCCTCGCGTTTTTCAGTTTTTGAGCTTTTTGTTCATCCCACCACCACCATTCAAGGATGTTATTGGCAATGGAGCTTTGCGAGGGATTGATTTTAGGACGGCTGAATTTATTCCAAAATACCGCCCTATCATAGGCAATATACCAATGTGAAACCATATAAAACTGATGCGTGAGAATCCGATCAAGGGTCTGAATATTGATGACCAGTTCTTTACGGGTTTTTGCTTTAATGATCCTGTCGATCAATTCATCCAGAGCGGGATTTTTAATGCCCATATAGTTTCTCGTGCCCGGCGTGTCGGCGGCTTCACTGCCCCACATATAGCGTTGCTCGTTACCGGGCGAGCGGCTTTGCGGATAGCCTGCCACGATCATGCCGAATTTGAAATTCCTCAGGCGTTCTTCATATTCCGCAATTTGCACGACCTTGATATCCAGGTGGACCCCGATCTTTTTTAAATTATTCTTATAGGGTTCGGCGATGCGCTGAAATCCGGGTCCGGCCAAAAGAAGTTCAAACTGGAGTTGGTTTTTGCCCTTTCTGCGAATGCCATCGGAACCTATTTTCCATCCGGCGGAATCCAGCAAAGTGTTGGCCACCTGAATATTTTTGGTGGCCGATTGGCCTTGTCCCGGTGCGCCTACCGGTTTAGTGAGTGCCGTTTTGGGAACATAATTTTTATATTTTTCTCGCAATTTAAGAAGAAGGGTTTTGACCTCACCTTGTGGCAGGCCTCTGGCTTTCATTTCAGGGTTGTTGTCGAAATAGCATTCGTTTCGAGTGTATTGTCCATAAAATAGATTTTTATTGCTCCATTCAAAGTCGAATGCCATGGCGATGGCGGCCCGGACCCTGCGGGATTGGAAGATTTTGTTCCTCATATTCATAGCGAATCCCTGCATGCCCGCTACCCGGGTGTGTGGAAATTCTTCACGCAGGTAATAACCCTTTTTAACAAAATCGCCTTTATAATCCAGTGCCCAGTCACGGGAACTATTTATCAACTGCATGTCAAACTCCCCGCCCTTGAACGCTTCACGCTGGGCAACTGGGTCGAGGTAGATTCTGAAAGTGACCCGATCAAAATTGTATCGTCCCCGGTTGATGGCGATATCCTTGCCCCACCAATCGGGATTGCGCTTGAAAGTAATGTATTTTCCGTATTCGTATTTTTCTACTGTGTAGGGCCCACTGGCTATGGCGAGATCATCGAAGTCAGAACCGAAGGATTTTCCCTTGGTGCCATAAACATGTTTTGGAAAAATCAGCATCTGCCCTGTTATCAAGGGTAGTTCCTGGTTGTAAAGTGCGAAGTGGTAGCGGACTGTATGCGCATCGATTTTTTCAATAGATTTGATATCCTTGAAATACTCTTTATATATGGGATGGTATTCGGGGTCGCGGATAAGGTTGAATGAAAAGATAAAATCATCGGCAGTCAGGGGATGTCCATCCGAAAACCGTGCCTGTTTATAGATGTAATAGGTCATGGAAAGCCGATCTTTGGCAAGCTCGACTTTCTCTACCAGATTGCCGTATTGCGAAAAGGGTTCGTCATCATCCGCGGAACTATCCATGGCAGTTTGAAACACCAATTGCTGGATACCGGGGGCAGTCACGCCTTTGAGCGAGGCCGGATTCAATTTGGTGAACGCGCCAAAATCGGATAGCACCAGGTTTCCGCCTTTGGGGGCGTTGGGATTAGCGTATTTATAGTTCTGCCCAGGTTTGTATTTCAGGTCCTGAGCGTCATATAATGAGAGCCCATGCTGGGGAGTTCCCCATGCTTGTTGGGCAAGGAGCATTACGATGATGAAGGATGAAAGAAAATTCGTCATGATACATAGAGGTAGTGTTATTTCAAATTTCCACTATATTAACATTCCTATGCATTGGACGGGCAACTGCTTTATTGGTAAATCCTTAAACTGAATCTTGAAAATAAGAATAAATTAAATTGTCCGCACGTTATCTTGAAATAAGCCGGTCTGAATTGGAATCTCGAGCCCGGCAAGCCTATGAAATTTACCGGGAATGCCGGGTGTGTCCGCACGCTTGTGGGGTAGATCGCACCCAGGGGCAAACCGGCTATTGCGGTCAAACCGATCTTCTAAGTGTTTCATCCAGTGTCCGGCATTTTGGCGAGGAACCCCCATTGGTGGGGACGGGAGGAGTAGGTAATTTGTTTGTCACCGCATGCAATATGCGTTGTGATTATTGCCAGAACTTCCAGATTTCCCAGCTATGGAAAAAACAGGCTCTGCCGACTGCCGTTGAACTGGAACGAACCTATCAATCTACCGCCGAACAGATGGTGCGTTTGCAGAAGGAGGGAGTGCATTTTATTGGTTGGGTTTCCCCCTCCCATGTTGTGCCGGGACTTTTAAAAAGTCTGGTGTTGGCACGGGATATGGGTTTGAGAATCCCTATTATTTATAACACCAATGGTTATGATGCCCTGCCTACCTTAAAACTTCTGGACGGGGTGGTGGACATTTACCTGCCGGATTTAAAATATGCGCATTCCGCCACTGCGAAAAAGATTTCACACATTCAGGAATATGCGGAATTTTCCCGTGAGGCCGTTCTGGAAATGTATCGGCAGGTAGGCCCTTTGGTTCTGGGAGAAGATGGGCTAGCCTTGCACGGTTTATTGGTCCGGCATCTGTTACTTCCCGAGGGTCTTGCCGGAACCTGGGAAACCTTATGTTTCATAGCCCTCGAAATGTCGCCGAGCGTTTCCTTGAGTCTGATGAGCCAGTACCGGCCGGTTCATAAAGCCCGGTTTCCTTTAAACAGAGAAATTACTATTGAGGAATATGAAAGTGCCATTGCCATGACCCGGGAACTGGGTATTGAAAATTTGTACCTTCAATCAATGGCAACGGAGGTGCATAACTTGCCGGATTTTGACAATATGGAAAACCCTTTCCCCCTGGATTGCCCACAAAACCAGGAAAATGCGGGCCAGGCGGTCTGGCAATTATAAGGATAACAGCGCCTTGTTCTGCAACCCTTTATTTGTTAGTCTTTACCTTTGACCCTTTCAGGCTCGGCAGCTAGGAAAGGGGAGTATCCCTACAGGAATGCAAAAATATGAAACCCAGAAAAACACGGAAAATACATATAGGAAAAGTTGAAATTGGTGGTGATGCTCCCATTGCCGTGCAAAGCATGGCGGCGACCCAAACTCAAGACTTGAAAGCCACGGCCAGGCAGATAGAGATCCTGGAAGCGGCTCAGGCAGACGTCATTCGCATTGCCGTGGACAGTGAACAGGATGTAGAGGCCCTGCGAACCCTGCGTCAACAATTTCCCGATAGTGTGTGGTCGGTGGACCTTCAGGAAAATTACAAGCTGGCGCCACTGGTTGCCCCCTTGGTAAACAAGATCCGTTATAACCCCGGACACCTGTTCCATTTGGAAAAAGAAAAGACCATTCGTGAGAAAGTGGAATTTATTGTCAACGCGGCGAAGGCAAATGATTGCGCGATTCGCATTGGGGTCAACTGTGGTTCGGTAGATCCGGACTACAAGGAACGCTATAAAGACGATTCGGTAGAGGCTATGGTCCGTTCCGCAGTCGATCATTGCCAAATGCTGGATGAGATGGGCTTTGAGAATTATTGCGTTTCCCTTAAGGACTCTGATTCTCAGAAAGTGATTGAGGCCAATCGGCGATTCTCCAAAGAACGCCCGGATATCCCTTTGCATCTGGGGGTGACCGAAGCCGGGCTCCCTCCTGAAGGCATCATTAAAACCCGCATTGCTTTTGAACAATTGATCTCAGCGGGAATTGGCGATACGATTCGCGTTTCCCTGACTGTGCCAAATGATGATAAGGGGCAGGAAATTCAGGTAGGAAGGGAAATTCTTAAAGACATTGAGGAGGGTCGGTTCCGCTCTGTTCCCGAGAATTTTCTCGATGGGTTGAATATCATTGCTTGCCCCAGTTGTTCCCGAGTAGAGAATGAAAAGTTTGTCGATCTGGCACAGGATGTACGAAAGATGACAGAATATGCTGAAAAATATAAGCTGACTATTGCGGTGATGGGCTGTCGGGTTAACGGCCCGGGAGAAACCGATGATGCGGACCTGGGGCTTTGGTGCGGGCCTACCCGGGTGAACCTGAAAAAGGGAACGGAAACCCTGGGTTCATATTCCTATGAGGAAATACTGGGCCAGCTGAAAAAAGAAATCGACCAGATGATCCTGGACAAATTTCCACTA
>Ga0310122_10001321_pt1 | contig 15886 bp, 16 predicted proteins | sample CB6_Bottom_1051__FD_203503 | JGI IMG/M metagenome (GOLD analysis project Ga0310122, IMG submission 203503) | Marine microbial communities from Western Arctic Ocean, Canada - CB6_Bottom_1051 | ecosystem: Environmental > Aquatic > Marine > Oceanic | place: Canada: Western Arctic Ocean | collected...
CCCGAACGCCAGGCGGTGCTCGACGTGTTGCACAGCGAGCGGTTCATCGACCAATCGCCCGCCGAAGTCCATGCCACGTTGCTCGAGGAGCAGCGGTGCCGAGGCGTCACACTGGATGGGCGCGAGCTGGGGCAGGTAAGGCACCATCGTCTATGCCCGACGCGTTGGTGCAGGCGAAGAACCCCCACTCGTGTGACCAGTGTGGAGATTGGCGTCAGGACAACGGACCACCGGGGTGGTGAAGGCGAAAGTCGGTAGGTCTACGTATACAGAGATAGGGGTGCTACGTTCACGTGTCTGTCACGTGGTGGAAATGCCGTAAAAAGGCGTCTTTTGGGGTCGTTAAACGTCGCACCACGCTCTGGCGAAGTGGTCGCAAATCGTGGTAGTTACTTAATTTATCCCTGTTTCGTTGGGGTTTCAAGGAGGGGCATGTGACGCAGACGTGGTGGGAAACGGTTGAAGAGAAAAGCGGCGTGGTTGCCGACCAGCTCAAGAACCTGTTGGCCGAGGGCAACATCCGGCGCGTGCGTGTTCGCCAGAAGGGCACCGTCGTGGCTGAGTTTCCGTTGACCGTCGGCGTCGTGGGTGCGGTGTTTGCTCCGATGCTGGCGGCGGTCGGCGCCATCGCAGCGTTGCTCACCGACTGTACGATCGAAGTCGAACGGGAAAGGCCCGCCGAGACGCCCTCCGAGCCGTCCGTCGGCGCGGAGCCACAGCGACCCGGGCCGTCAGACGCAGAGCCAGGCTAAAGACGCCACGGGCTGCGAGATCCAGACGACCCTGCCTCCCCGCCGTCGCGCCTGCGAAGGCGGGGAGCGACCTAGTGGCCGCGCTCCGTAATCCGCGCCCTGATCACCTTTGCGGTGCGCGCGGCGCGGGCGTCCGACACCTGCCTCGCCCGCTCGAGCGCCGTCCCGAGGTCGGCAATCGAGACGCCGTTGATCACGGCTTGTCTCGTCGCCACTCGCTCCGCCCACCGCACAGATCGGGGGTCGTCCAGCATCATGTTGAGCGTGATCGCCGCACCGTCGTGCAGGCCGTCGTCGGGCATGCCCTCCCGCGTCACCCCGAGATCGCGTAGCACGTTGGGGGTGCCGGGCGGGGCCCGGTAGTACTCGGGAATATGGATCGCCGCCGCCTCGCCGTTCCACTTGGTCGACAGCGCCGTGGCCACGTTCTCCATCCCGGCGCGATTCCCACCGCTGTCGCCGATGAAGATGATGTTGGTGAACCCATGCACCTTCAGGCTGTGGGCGACGTCGGTTAGCACCGCCTCGAAGGTCTCCTGCCGTAGACTCAGGGTGCCGGGGCTGCGCATGTGACCGCTCTGGGGCTCGATCTGTCCTTCAGGGACCAGTTCCATGACCGGGGCGCAGACCGCGTTGCCCAGGTCGCGCGCGATCGCATCGCAATTGGCGCGCAGCACGTAGTTGTGTTTACCGGTCACCAGCCAGGGCCCGTTCGGCTCGATGCCGCCCGTCGGGATGATGGCGGTGGTCGTGCCCGCCGCCAGGGCGTCGCGGACGTCCATCCAGGTCATCTCTTCGAGCCAGACGGTGTGCGCCTCCGGCAGCGGGTTCGGCGTGTCGGAGCAGTTGTATGCATTGGCGCGACAGTCGCCACCACCCATCGTCCGTGGGTCGGGCGCCGGCCGCTGCCGTCTCTGGCCACCGCCGCCGATCCGCTCCGGTCGCTCGGGCGCCGGCAGTGTCCCCCGATGGGCGATCGCCCTGGTGATGGCGTCGACGGTCTGGCTTGCCCGGAACTCGACGATCTCGCGCGCCCACCCGAGCGCCTCGACCCGATCGGCGAGCGACACGCCGTTGATGCTCGCCAGCCCGGCCGCCACACGCTCGTTGTAGCGCACCGAGCTCGGGTCGTCGACGAACATATTCAAGGCGATGATCGGGTCGTCGTGGAGGCCGTCGCCTTCGCCATCCTCGAGCCCCCGATAGGCCATGTATCGCGCCGCACCCGCATAGTCGTAGTACTCCTGCACATGCGCGACCACCGGGCCGGCGTCCCACTCGGTGTTCAGCGTCTCGGCCACCGCCCGCTGGCCGGCCTGATTTCCGCCGCTATCGCCGATGAAGATGATGTTCCGGAATCCGTGCATCTTCAGGCTGTGCGCGACGTCGGTCAGCATCGCTCGGAAGGTCCCTTCCCGGACACTGATCGTGCCGGGGCTGCGCATGTGGCCGCTCGGCGGCTCGATAGCACCCTCCGGCACCAGCTTGATGATCGGCGTGCAGATGGCGTTGCCCAGCTTGCGGGCGATTGCGTCACAGTTGGCGTGGAGCACGTAGTTGTGTTTCCCGGTAACGAGCCAGGGCCCGTTCGGCTCCATACCGCCAGTGGGGACAATCGCCGTCGTTTTGCCTGCGTGTAGGGCGTCGCGAACATCCATCCACGTCATCTCCTCGAGCCAGACCGTGGTGGCCGGTGGCAACGGATTCGGCGTGTCCGCGCAGTTGTAGACGTTGTCGCGGCAGTCGCCACCGCCCATCGAGCGGGGGTCGGGCGCGCGTCGCTGCTGCGCCGACAGCGGCAGGGCCACGAGAAGCAGGAGACCGAGGGTCGGCAGCGTCTTCATGGTGTCCTCCGGAAGCTGAGTCGTGTCTGTGGTGGGATTGTATCTGGATCGGGCGCGTCGCGCAGAGATTCTGGAGACCGTCTCGGGTCTCAGAGAGCACATATGATAGGTTGGCTGGCAGTCCGAGCGGACAGCTGCAGGAGGCGACCCGTCTGCCGGTGATGGTGGTCATGGGGGATGCCGATCAGGCAGTTGATGTGCAGGTCACCAGGCAGTGGGTGACCAAGATGCAAGAGCTGGGTATGAGCGACGACTCCATCGAGGTGCCGGGCGGGAGCCTCAGCGTGCCGAACGCGAAAACATCGAGAAAGTGTTTTCGTTCCTGGACGCACACCACAAGCAGCGGGCCCGCCACCGTCTGATGAGCGACGTGAGCGTCCCCCTCGGGTTAGGCACCGCGACGAGCCGTGCACGGATCTACGCGCTGACGTTCGGGGGCCTGCTCGCGGTCTTCCTGCTACTGCGCCGGATCGACTGGGCGGGCAGCCGGGAGCTGTACACGCTCATGGAGGTCATGGCGACCTTGCTGGCCCTGATGGTTGGCGTCCTCGGGTTGGTCCGCTACCACACAAAACCACATAACACGATCCTGCTGATCGGGGCGGGGGTTTTCGGTACGGCCATGCTGGACGGCTACCATACCGTCGTCACCAGCCAGTGGTTCGATCAGACGTGGCCTTCCGCCCCGTCGTAACTCATTCCGTGGAGCTGGAACGCCTCACGGATGTTTCTCTCCGCGCTGATGCTGCTGAGTTGGGTGGCCTGGCGTCGCGAACAGCGGCTCGGGGTCAAAGGGGTGATCTCGAATCGGTCGGTCTATCTGCTCGTCGGCGTCTTCACGCTCGCGTCGTTCATCTTCTTCGCCTTTACACCGCTGCCGCCGGCCTACTATCCCGATCTGTCGTTTGGTCGTCCCGAAGAATTCGTTTCCGCCCTGCTCTTCCTGGTGGCGCTGGGGGGCTACCTGCAGAAGGGCGCCTGGAGAACCGAGGCGTTCGAGCACTGGGTGGTCCTGTCGCTCCTGGTCGGTGTCGTCTGTCAGATGGTGGTCATGCCGAGCGCGGTCCAGAATTTTGACCGCATGTTCGACATGGCCCACCTGCTGAAGATGGTGAGCTACGTCGGTGTGCTGATCGGGCTCTTTGTCAGCCTGACCCACGTGCTCGTCCAGGCCGAGCGGGACAAGGCGGCGTTGGCTATACGAAAGCTCCAGCTCGAACGATCGCTCGAGGAGCTGAACCTGCGCAACACCGAGCTCGACGAGTTCACCCATGTGGCCAGCCACGATCTACAGGAGCCGTTGCGCAAGCTCGTGTCCTTCTGCACCTTGCTGAAGAGTGACATCGGTGACACGCTCCCGGACCGGGCGCAGAAGGACATGGACATTCATCTCCGACGCAGCCAAGCGGATGCAGCAGCTGGTGCAGGACCTGCTCGCGTTCTCGCGCGCCGGACGTTCGGCGATGACGCGTGACCGGATCTTGCTCGGTGACTGTGCCGACCGAGCGCTCACGGCATTGGCCGGACGGATCGAGGACACCGACGCTCGGATCACACGTGATCAGCTGCCTGAGGTGTGGGCCGATCGGACGATGATCACGCAGCTGTATCAGAACCTGATCGGGAACGCGGTCAAGTTCATGCCGGACGACTGGCGCCCGGAAGTCCACTTGACGGTGGCGGATGTGGATGGCCGAACCGTGTTCGGTGTGAGGGGCAACGGCATCGGGGTCAAGGCGGAGTATCTCGAGCAGGTGTTCATGCCGTTCAAGCGCCTGCACGGACGTGCGACCTACGAGGGGACGGGCATCGGTCTGTCGATCTGTCGGAAGACGGTCGAGCGCCACGACGGCCGCCTCTGGGCCGAGTCGCAACCGGGCACTGGCTCGCATTTCAAGATCTGCGCCGTCTGGCCGTCGTCATGTTGACCACCTCGGCGCAGGACGAGGACATCCTGCGCAGCTACGATCTGGGTGTCAACTCCTACATCACGAAACCGATTGATGTCGATCAGTTCTATCGAGTCATCCAGGCCATCGAAGAATACTGGTTCCAGATTGTCGTGTTGCCACCGAATGGGGACTGAGCCGTTGCGGGAGTATCGACGCAGGTATCTCGTCATCGACGACGACCCTGGGGATCTCGAGATTCTCCGGCGCCTGCTCGACGAGATCTTGGCCGGGAAGGCGGAGGTGGCGACGTTCACCGATGTCGACGCGGCATTGTCCGGGCTGGACTCGACCGTTGATCTTATATTCGTCGACTATCTTCTTGGCGAGAAGACGGGGCTGGAGGTCTTTGCGGGGATACGGGACCGGGGGTGTGAGTGCCCGGTCGTGCTTCTGACCGGGCAGGGCAGCGAGCAGCTGGCGGTCGAGGCGATGAAGGCCGGGGCCGCCGACTATGTGGTGAAGGAGAGCCTGTCCGCCGCCACGATTGACCGGGTGGTGGTCAGCGCGTTGGCCAAGTTTGCACTCGAACAGCAGGTCAAGCTGCACCAGCAGCACTTGGCCGACAAGGTGCGAGAGCTACAGCACGCCCTGGACCACGTCAAGACCCTCGAGGGCCCGCTCCCCATCTGCATGCACTGCAAGAAGATCAGAGACGACCACGGCCGCTGGGATCAGATAGAACAGTATATCGTCCAGCGCTCAGACGTGGATTTCAGCCATGGCGTGTGTCCAGAGTGCCTCGAAGAACACTACCCAGCGTACTCTTCGCGGAAGGCAAGCACGGTTGCAGAGAAGTAGCAGACCGCAAATAGACCTGCGGTCGGTTCACGGTTCGCGTGGGTTGTGCAGGCGCGTGTCACCCGGTCTGTGCCGTGAGGAGCTCCGAGACCTCGGGAAATAGGATCTGCAGCAGCGATAGACGAGACCGATTCAGATCCGCGAAGCCGGTGGCGCGCTCGTATCGCCGGACGATCTCGAGCGCGCCCGGAAGCGAGGGTTTCCGAGTGGCTTCGAACTCGACGCAACGGACCGACCGCGCGTGGGTCGACGCGTGGTAGTGCACGATCTCGATGTCAGGGAACTGCCACACGTCCAGCTTCTTGTGGAGCGTGCCGCTCCACTCGATCCCCAGATGGTCGAGAAATGCCTCCACCGCGTCGTGCTGGTCCCCGGCGTGGTGTCCGAGATCGAGGTTGATCTCGGCTCGGACCTCCGTGTCGGCTTCGAACGCCTTGAGCGTCAAGTGATGTAGCTCCGCATCGTATCGATGTCGGATGAGGTAGCCCTTCTTCCGGCCGCCGTCGGTCAGGTAGTACTGGTCCTGCACGTGGACCGAGCTCGTTCGTGTCGGCTGCAGGCGACTCAGCGTGTCGCGAAAACCCGGTAGGTCGAACTGCTCGTCGACGATGAACTTGTGCTCGATCTCGGTGAACCGCAAGTCGTTCGCTGTCACTACATCCACCGCTTGAATCGACCGACCAGCGCGCGGCGTAGCTTCAACCCTCTCGGCAGGCTGGAGAGGGACCGGTCGTGAACCAGGACGTTGTCCGGATCCCGGTCCAGTTCCTCGAAGATGGCCGCCGTGTGGGACATGACGCGGTCGTCGCGGGTAGCCAGCATCGCCTCGGCCAGTCGATCGTGGGCTGCGTCCTCGAAATTGTAGCTGCCGAACGCGACCCAGGCGCCGTCGACCAGGACGATCTTCGAGTGCTCACCGTGGAGGTTCTCGTATACCCGGATGCCTGCCTCCAGCAACTGCTCGTAGCCGACGGTCGCGGCTATCCACGCCAGGTCGGTGGCCGGGAGCGCGTGTCGATGTGAATGGTACACCTCGACACGTACACCACGGCGGGCTGCCGTGATCAGCGCCGTCATCAGCGGCGCGCCAGGCTTGAAATAGAAGCTGGTGAGCTGGACCGTCTCCCGGGCGGCGTCGAGCATGTCGATGATCCGGTCGGTCACCGTGTTGCGACCCCGCCACCCGAGCGGACCCGCTCGGCCCTGATGGGTGTTCGGGTTGCAGAACCAGTACTCCAGCGCTATGTCGTCGGGAGCGTCCGCACTCACGCCGTCCAGTCCCCGCAGGTGGTCGTCATTGACCGAGCCGCCGATGGCGCCATAGCTCTCGAGCAGTGTCCGCACGACCGGTCCGCGGAGCAAGACCGAGTATTCGTTCCACCCCTCGAAAGAGGTCTTGGTGATGTTGCTGCTGCCGAAGATCGCCTCGCCCGCCTCCGAGACCTGGATCTTGACGTGCTGGCCGCCACCCAGCCGTCGTTGCAGGTAGTGTCTCGGACGATAGAACGTCACGACGGCCCCCGCGTTGCGCAGTTCGTCCAGCCGGGCACGAAGCGCCGCCCGGAGGTCGCGTGTCATCAGCACCCCACCCAGTTGCTGACCAAAGCTGTCCACCAGCAGGTTGACCGTGACGCCCCGCCGCTGCGCCGCGAGCAACGCCGCGAGGAGCTCGACGCCATATTGGTCGTACTCGATGTAATAGGTCGAGAGATAGAGAAAACGTCTCGCGTCACGGATCATGGCGAGCCGGCAGGCCCACTCAGCCGATCGATCCCAGAGCGGACGCAGCAATGAGGCGGTGGGCATCGGGGGACGGCGCCGGGAGCATGGCGCCGTGTCAGAAGTCAGGAGTCAGGGCAGGAGGCAGAAGTCAGAAGGGCACAAGAGGGCTTCGCCAGCTTCTCGTGTAGGCACGATCTGCGAGACACCCGCATTCCATGGGCTGTCCAGTTACAGCCGGTAGCCGCCGGAGACGTCAATGTTGATGCCGGTGACGTAGGTGGCGTCGAGCAAGTACTCGACCGCCTGTGCGACGTCGTGCAGGCTGCCGGCTCGACCAAGTGGGACCCAGGTGCCGATTTTGTCCGGGGGTGGGAGGTCGATGGAGTTCTCGAGCTGGCCGGGTGAGACCATATTGACACGGATCTGCCGCTCGGCATGCGCCGCGGCAAGGGCGCGTGTCAGCACGAGGAGCCCGGTCTTGCTCACGTAGTAGTCGGTCCCGTGGACGTTGGCGCGGATGCCCTCCAGCCCGGCCATCCCGATGTTGATGATGTTCCCCCCCTCGGTCATGAGCGGGAGCGCGTGGTAGCAGCAATAGAAGGCGCCCGAGAGGTTCGCGGCGAGGGTGGCGTCCCACATGGCGGGGTCGAGCCGGGTGACGTGCTGGGGGTTGTAGTTTCCGACATTGTTGACCAGCAGGTCGACACGACCCTCTACGCCCGCGATGTCCTTGAAGACGCCCGCCACCTGGCTCTCGACGCCCACGTCCGCCGCCAGTGCTCGGCCCCGTCGCCCGTCCGTGCGGAGCTCCTGCTCGAGCGACCGCGCCTCGGCCTCCGAGTCGCGATACAGAATCACCAGGTCGTACCCACGAGCGGCCAGTGTCATACACAGCTCCCGACCCACCCGCCGGGCCCCGCCGGTCACCACCGCCACCGGGCTGCGGCTCGGTGTGTTCATCGCCGCGTGCGCTCCACCCGCACGAACGCGCATGCGGCCGCCGGCACCGCCTGTGGCTTTCGGATCTCCACGCGAACCGTTCGCACCTGCGCGATCTTCTCGAGCAGCAGGGCCGCCGTTTCTTCCGCCATCGTCTCAATGAGCGTGAACGCTCGCCGTTGAACCAGCCCGGTCACCTCGGTGGCGACGCGGTCGTAGTCGACGGCATCGGCGACCGCATCGGAGGTGCTCGCCGCCGCAAAGTCGTAGTCAAGCTCGATGTCGATGACCACCGGCTGGGGCTGAGCGCGCTCTCGTTGGTAGACGCCGACGATGCAGGCCACCTGCAGGCTCTTGAGTCCCGTCGTGCCGATCATCGTGTTTACCCCGGCTTGCGTGCAATCCACACCTGCTCGTGTGCGGTCGTCTCAGTGAACGGCGTGTGCTCGAAGTCTCCGAAGCAGGCGTCGATCGCGAAGCCGGTCTCTTCGAGCAGCTGTCGAGTCTGGGTCGGTTCCAGCCAGCTCAGACTCAACCGGCGATAGCGGCGCCGGTCCAGCATCCCGTCCGCGTCGAGCTCGTCCTCCCAGGTCACGACTGTGATGAGTTGGGCTGGTTCGTCGACCAGTGACGTCACCCACAGCAGCACATCGGTGTCCGCCGGTGACCGGTAGGCTGCGCGAAGCTGGACCTGCCGCATGTGTGCCGTGACGGCCGGTGTCATCAGGAAGTCATCGAAGATGAACTGTCCGCCCGGCCGCACCTGGGCGAAGACGTGCGCCATCGCCTGACGCTTGTCGTCGAGCGTCAGCAGGTGCCCGATGCTGTGATAGGGGAGGGCGATGAGGCCGGCTGGTGCCTCGAGCTCGAACTCGCGGAAGTCCGCTTCGAGCAAGGTGACTCGATCGGCGACGCCTACCCGCTGGGCTCGCTGCCGACACAGCGTGAGCATGGCCGATGACACATCCACACCGATGACCTCGCACCCGCGTGCCGCCGCGGCGACGGCGATACGACCGTCCCCGACCCCGAGCTCGACGACAGGGCCTTCGGCCGCCGCATACGCGCCGACGTAGAACGCCAGGTTGGCGCGGGTGGACGCCGCGGTGTCGGTCCAGATGGCGTAGATGTCGGCGAAGCGGTCGTACTCGGGCAGCATTACTTGGACGGGGCTACGGCCCGAACCCCACGCGGCCGCTCGCGGGGGACCTCGTTGCCCCGCTCCGCCACCGCGGGGGCGCGCACGTGCGCGCCCTGGTTGTATCTCTGCAATCTGCTGCTGCTCCCTCTTTCGGCCCGGCCTGGCGCGGTGCGCCGGCCTCCTGCGGCGAGCCCGTTAGTTCTGTGTCTTGTGCCGGCTGCCTCGTGCGAGCTCGATGATGTCGTCGGCGTCGCCTCTGAGCAGCAGCCGATCCTCGACGAGCGTGGCCGCAGCGTCGGAGACCGCGCGGACGTAGGCCTGATGATTGGGATACCGTTCTTCCACCGACCGGCGTGGGTCGCCCGTCGACTGACGCTCGGTGTAGCCGGCAGCGAACGGGATGAACGACCCTGCCCCGGCGCACTGCTCACCCTCGGCGAATCCCTGGCGTCTCAGATTCCAGCCCGTGTGCGTCCCAATCGGCGCGGCCAGGTTCGGGTGCCGGACACCGTCGACCATGTTGCCGTCGGTGTCGGTGCGTGCGACGAGCACCGTGTAGGCGGCTCCCTGCGCCGGGGGGAGCGAGTGATGGTCATACAGGTGGAGCGGATTATACGACCCTGAGTACGTCACGCCCGGTATCTCGGGAAACCCGACGGCGGTGGCGCTGACCAGCCCGCCATTGGCGATCGTGGGGAACCGGCTCGGCGGTGGCTCGGTATCGTTCACGACCCATTCATACAGCGCGACGCTCAACGCCAGGCGAGTGGGTCCGAGCGCCAACGGATTGTTCAGGTTTTGACAGAGACCCCGGGTCGGGGTCGTCGCATGGACCCCCCTCCCGCCGCCGTGCTGCGTGCCGGCAATCAGGTAGACCCGCACATTGCCCGGTAGCTCGATGTGGGCTCCGCGTGTGTCGGTGACCACGAGCGATGACCGAGCCTGCCACAACTCGGCCTCCCCATCGCTGTGCACGATCTTGGGGCAGGTGTTCGAGACCCCGCACTTCTGTTGGAGTCCATCGGTGCGGCCGCTGATCGGGTCGTTGAGAGTGGTGTAGGTGAAGGGGAACTGGTCGCCCGGGTACACGTGGTCCTCGTGCTGCTTCTGCCACCGGCCCGGTTGCGCGAACTGATAGTTGGTGAAGCTCTTCCGGGACCCGGCGATGTTCGGGTGCATGCCATCGAACACAATCCGGCCGGAGAGGTCCTCGTTGAACCCCTGGTAGAGAAAGTCACGCAGGACCCGGCCGCTCTGTGAGATACCGAGTGAGATGGCTGTTCGGGGCAGGCCCTCGAAGGCCAGTGGGTTGGCGGTGCCGGTACGGTCCACGTCTTGATAGCGGAGGAACGAGATGGCATCACGCATCGCGGCAAAGCCGAGCCCCATCACGATCGGGTCTTTCGCCCGATACACGAACTCATAGATGGCGCCGCGGTCGAATCCGGCCGGGCGCGAAATCTCGATGTCCGATGGACTCACGAAGCTCCAGTCCAGGTCGGCCGGGACCTGGCGAGGCGCATTCTGGCTCGTCCTGACCGTAAGTGTTGCCTCGGCTCGGTCGAGCGATGCGGTCGGATAGGTCAGTGACCGGCGGGAACTCGTCGCGGCGTCGTTGAAGATGAACTCCTCCAGCGCCGGACCCACGATGGACGAACCATCAGGGTGCGTCGCGACCGGCAAGAAGGCCACGATGTTCTGGTCAGTCGGCGTCAGGTCCCCCTGCCAGCCGACGCGCACGAACGCGAACCCCCGTTCGAGGAGGGCGGACTCGGCTGCCCCGGCACCGCCTCGGTTCGAGACGGCATGGAAAATGGCCCGGTTCCAGCGGGTCATATCCGTCGGCCGGTAGATCTCCACCGTCGCGCGGTATTCGACCTTGCCAGACGCGTTCCGTGGGGCGCGATCGAGATTCACGATGTCCTGATGACGCGGATCGTCCGGGTCTACCTCGCCGTGGACGACGCCACGCAGACGCTCATACTGTCCGACTGGTCCGAAACGCTGACCGTCGAGGGTGGGCGACTCGACGACCTGCATGTCGATCTGGGTGATCTGCGCCCGCGCGACCCCGGGGAGCAGAAACGCTAGTGTCGCTGCGGCAGCCGCGAAGACGGCTGGACTGAATCTGATCATGATGCCCTCCCATCATATCCTGCCGGTCCTGTTGGCGCGCTGCGTCGGCGGCGACGGACCGGCAAACAACGCGGTATCCTTGCAGCTTGAGGCGAAAGGTCAACATCGACGACGCGGCGAACTTCGCCTGCGTCAACCTGGACTGAACGGAAAGCGTTGACCCCTATGATCTCTCGGACGCCGTTGCTCGTGCTCGGACTCGCGGCTACGGTCACGCTTGGCGCGCAGGCGCCGGACGGCGCGGCGCTCTTCGAGGAACGGTGCGCAATGTGTCATACGCCGCCCGGCGTCGATCGGGCCCCAACATTGGAGGCGTTGCGCGGCCGGGCGACAGAGGCGATCGTCAATGCTCTCACCAGTGGTCTCATGCAGGTGGAGGGCGCGGACCTGACGGTGGCGGAGCGGCGCGCGGTCGCTATCTTTGTGGCCGGTCCTGCAGAGAACGCCGACGCCGCTGCGGGCGACAGAGTGGACGCCACGCGTGGCGCCTGCGAGCGCGCATCGGTACTCGGCGACCCGCTCGCCGCGCCCTACTGGACGGGCTGGGGCGCCGGACCCCAGAACCTGCGATTTCAGCCGGCCGAGCATGCTCGGCTCGCCGCCGACCAGGTGCCCGATCTGACGCTGCGCTGGGCGGTCGGGTTCGCCGACACCACCAGCATGTGGGCGCAGCCCACCGTCGCGGGTGGTCATCTCTTCATTGGCAGCCAGGACGGCACCGTCTCAGCGTTCGACGCGGCGACCGGGTGCCGCCACTGGACCTACGACGTGAGCGCCGGGGTGCGGACCGCCATTTCGCTCGGCGCGCGGCCCGACGACGGCGGCCACACGCTCTTCTTCGGTGACGTCGATGCGAACGTCTATGCGATCGACGTCACGACCGGCGCCGAGCGGTGGACGCGCGAGGTCGAGACCCACCCCGGGGCGCGTATCACGGGCGCGCCGCTGTTGCACGAGGGTCGTCTGTATGTGACGGTGTCGTCGATCGAGGAAGTGCTCGCCGCCAACCCCGACTACGCGTGCTGTACGTTCCGAGGGAGTGTGGTCGCGCTGGACGCGGCCACGGGTGATGAGGTCTGGAAGACGTATGTCATCCCGGAGACACCGAGCTCTGGTGGTACCAGCGCCGCCGGTGACCAGCGGTTCGGACCCGCCGGCGCCGCGATCTGGTCGGCACCGACGGTGGACGCGGGTCGCGGGCTGTTGTATGTCGCGAGCGGCAATGCCTACACGCAGCCGGCGGCCGAGACGAGTGATGCCATCATGGCGCTCGACCTCGCGAGCGGCGTGATTCGCTGGTGGAACCAGTTGACCCCGGGCGATGCGTTCATCATTTGTCGGGGCAGCAACCCGAACTGTCCAGAAGATGCGGGACCGGACCACGACTTTGGCGCGTCGCCCGTACTGGTGACGATGTCGAATGACCGTGACCTGCTGGTCATCGGCCAGAAGTCCGGGATGACCTACGGTCTGAACCCCGATGCCGAGGGCGGGGTCGTGTGGCAATATCGCGCCGGTCCGGGGAGTGCGCTGGGTGGCATCGAGTGGGGTTTCGCCGTCGACGGCGACAAGGCCTACTTCGCCAATTCCGGTCTCATCACGGCCGAGCCGGGCGGACTGTCGGCCGTGCGTCTCAGGACGGGCGAGATCGTCTGGTATGCCGAGCCCCCGCCGGCGCTCTGCGCGGAGGAAGGGCGTCGGGGTGGTTGCATGACGGGGTGCAACGCGGCGTTGGCGGCCGCGATCACCGCGATTCCTGGAGTCATCTTCTCCGGCTCGAACGACGGCGGGTTGCGTGCGCATTCGGCCGACACTGGTGAGGTACTGTGGACGTTCGATACCAACCGCGAGTTTGAGACGGTGAACGGCGTCCCGGCGAGCGGTGGCTCGATGAATGCGTCAGGACCGGTGGTGGTTGATGGGATGGTGTATGTCAGCGTCGGCTACCAGTTCATCGGCAGCCGACCGGGCAACGTGCTGCTCGCCTTCGGGGTGAATTGATGCGCACGCAGAGGCCATCGTCTTCCGCGCGTCGTCGCTGGCGCACCGGCGCGCTGGCTGTCCTTGGTGTCGTCATCTGCGCCGCGCCCTGGAGCGCGGCGCAAGGAGAGCGGGCGCAGAACCAGACCCGCGCTCAGGTGATGTTCGTCGCGGTCGCCGACGCGGAGGGTGCGCCGGTGACGGACCTGCGTCCCCAGGAGTTGGTCGTGCAGTGGGACGGTCTCGACTGCGATACGTTCGACCTCACACCCTTCGACTTGCCGGTGCGGGTCACCGTGTTTGTCGACAACGCGGAAGGCGGTCGGCAAGCGCTTCACCACATGCGCGAGGGGCTGAAGGACTTCGTCGACGCTATCCCGGCAGAGGTCGAGGTGGGACTGGTGACCCTGGCGCGGCAGCCGCGGTGGGTGGCACGGCACACCGCCGACAGAAACGCCCTCGCGCAGGGCATCGACCTGATCGTGCCGGACGCTGGTACGCGGGCGCGGTTCAGAGATGCGCTTGTCGAGGAGGCCATCAGACTGGACGACGATCCGGAGCGCCAGTATCTCCCCGTGATTGTGATGGTGGCCACCGATGGTCCCGAGGGGAGCACGACGCAGCAGGTGGCCTACGAAGAGATGGTACGGCGCCTGGTCCAGAGCTCGGCGACGGTGCATACGCTGATGTTCTCGAGCCCAACATCCGCTGCGCGGGCTGGCTTGATTGGCGGGCAGCAGGTGCAGGTGGCCCTGCATCTGAGAGACATGACGAACGGGACCTTCGAGGCACTGGCTATCGCCTCGGGGTTCAGACGGATGCTGCCGGAGTTGGGCAGGGACATCGCCCGCAAGCACCGCCTGACGAGCAACCAGTATCGTGTGACCTATCTCCCGCCGGCCGGCACCTTCGACCGGCCGATCGTCTCGGTTGCCACGAGTCGTCCGCGTCTCAACCTGTTCCCGACGATCGACGGGAACGTGCCCTAGCAGTGACGCTCCGCCTCAAACCGACCACGGTCGGCTCCGCGTCACTGCTCAGGCATTACTCAGAGCCCCGCTACGCGGGGGCTAGACATCCGGCATGCGACGAAACTTGATCCAAACGCGACGATGTTGGTCTTGGGAGATGTCTAGCGAGGCGTCGTCTGGCGAAGACGGCGCCAACGCGTGCAGCGCGCTCTAGCGAGGAGCCCCTGATGATCGTGACACGGCGTCTGTTCTTGCTCGCGGTGGCGGTGGCGCTCGTGTCTGTGGTTCAGGCCGCCCCGCCGGGATTCGTCATGTGGAGTGCGTCCGAGCTGGCCCAGCGGGATGCGGCCCTCTCCACCCGTGTGGGGCCCGACCACTCGGCCCGCGAGACCCTTGCCGACTACGGCAACCCCAGCCGCGCGCATCGCTTCCGATTCATTCATCGGGATGCGGACGGAACGCCCGAGCAGCATGAGCACATCGAGGACGTCGTGTTCATCCAGAGTGGTGCCGCGACGTTGCTGGTCGGCGGCGACATGGTCGACCGCACCGGCGGCAACGGCGAGTACCGGGGCACCGGCATCGCCGGTGGGGTGCGCTATCCTGTGGGCGCGGGCGACATCCTTCATATTCCGGCGAACACGCCCCACCGCTACCTGGTGCCGGCAGGCGGACACGTGACCTATGTGCTCGTCAGGATGCCGGCGTTCACCGGCGAGCCCGTCGTGCGAGCCGACGCACCGGTGCTCGAGTTCGAGCCACCGGGGTTCGCCATGTGGAGCGCGGCAGAGATCGAACAGCGCGATACGGCCCTCTCCACCAGGGTGGGTTCAGACCACTCGTCCCGGGAGACCCTCGCCGACTACGGTCATCCCAGCGGCTCCCATCGCTTCCGGTTCATTCATCGGGACGCGGACGGCGTCCCGGAGATCCACGACGACATCATCGACGTGGTGTTCGTGAGGAGTGGCGAGGGCGCCGTGCTGGTGGGCGGCGACATGGTCAACCGCACGGGTAGCCGGGGCACGGCCATCGCTGGTGGAACACCGTACCCCGTGGGCGCCGGCGATATGCTGCACATTCCGGCCGGGACTCCGCACGGCTACCTGGTGCCGGATGGAGGGCACATTACCTACGTGCTTGTACGGGTCCCGGCGTTTGTGGAGGAGTCACCACAATAGGGAAGCGCTTCATGCCGAAGGAGGCACTGCACTAGAGTGTCCCCTTCTCGAGCTTGGATGCGAGAATGCGCTCGAGTGCTTCGGGATTCTCCTCCCTGGTGTCGCTACTCGTCGTAGATCGAGTTGAGCAGACCCGCCAGCCGGATGCCGCCGCGGAGCAATTGTGCCTCGACGCGGGGGAAGTTGCGGTAGGCGTACTCGAAGCCGAGGTCCTGGTCGTCCTCGTCTTCGAAATCGCCAGACTCCGTGTAGATGATCTCCCGCAAGGTGCGCGCCTCCTCGGCCCAGTCGACGGAGCTGGTGTCTTGCCACTCCCGGATCTCGGGTAGCGTCGGACGGTCGAGAAACCGGGCGAGCTCGGAAAAGCTGAGCCCCTGCTGGTCGATCATCCGCGAGTCCCTGACCGAGTGGAGGTTGGTGGTCTGGCGGAACCAGCGCACCCCGACCCGGTTGCCGCCCAGGTCGTCGCG
>Ga0310122_10001322_pt1 | contig 15878 bp, 21 predicted proteins | sample CB6_Bottom_1051__FD_203503 | JGI IMG/M metagenome (GOLD analysis project Ga0310122, IMG submission 203503) | Marine microbial communities from Western Arctic Ocean, Canada - CB6_Bottom_1051 | ecosystem: Environmental > Aquatic > Marine > Oceanic | place: Canada: Western Arctic Ocean | collected...
GCAGGGATGAATATCAGCAATAACTGAGGGTCCGCTTCCGCCCCCATAGCGGTCATTAGGGATTAGCCTGAAAACCCTCACATCCACCCCCCCCAAAGCAGACAGCAACATTGATGCAGTAGCTCCCTACTTCCTTATCCGATACCAGTTCCTCATTGATGTATTTTTTTGCAAAAAAATTTTTACCCCTCGAAACCAGTTCCCAATAGGCGCGCTGCGCAATCCAAATTTTACCAAATCGTTCGTCCAGATTAGTATGTATAGAGGTACCTGCTGTTATCTGAGAAAACGGGGGGTGCCCCCGGGGGTGGGGGCTGGCGAATGGGGTTTTCTAACGCTGTGAGTTTAATTTGTTGCATGGGCCCCGAGCCAGGGGCCACTGCTTTAGTTTCTCTCACTGCTGGGCGTAAAACTAGGGCATAGCTTAGATTCAACTAAATTTTATGGGTAGGTAGTTGGGTATGTACGAATATAAATTAGGCTGATATGCCCGTTTTATAAGGAGAAGTGGCGGAGGAGCAGGAAACCCGACTGAAGGCGTCGGCCCTGCTGGCTGCCGTCAGAGATGACATCGGTTCCAACAATAAGGCCACAGGCAGTCAATCCTGTTCGATCGGCACCGGCGTCAAGGTGTTGATGGTGGATCATCAGGACTCCTTCGTGCATAACCTGGCCAGTTATTTTCGCCGTTGTGGCGTCGATTTGATTACGTTGCGACCGGAGATGGCGAGGGACTACTTGCAACGGCAGCAGGTAGACCTGCTAGTGCTGTCACCGGGGCCGGCGACACCAGCGCAGTTCGACATGTCCAGAACTATTGAACTTGCCTTGCAGAGGGACCTGTCGATCTTCGGCGTCTGCCTCGGCCTGCAGGGGATCGTGGAATACTTCGGTGGAGAACTGGTCGAGTTTAGGCTATCCCATGCATGGCAAGCCGTCCAGAATCCGTCATCAGGACAGCGACATGTTCGCCGGCATCGAGTGTGAATTCAGCGCCGGCAGATATCATTCTCTGATCGCGAATTCGGTACCGGATTGTTTGCGGGTCACGGCAAAAACCGTTGAGAATAACTCCGGGAAACTTTCAAGCCAGCCCCCGGTGGTAATGGCGGTCGAACACGAGAGCCTGCCGATACGGGCAGTGCAGTTCCACCCGGAATCGATCATGAGTCTGGAGAATAACTGCGGATATCGACTGATAAAAAACGTCGTTGCAGAAGTAGTAGCAGGTATTGCCAACAGTAATTGACCACTAGATGATCAGGGCAGCTACTCCAACGCATTTTCGAACCAGATGGCCAGGCGTAGGCCGGCCAGACCGATGCGTTGCCGGGCGATCTCTTCCATGCGTGATACATAGTCGGCACTGAGGGTGAAGGGTCTCAGGCTGCGCCTGGTCCGGTCCGCAGCGGCTATCTCCTGTTTCATGACGTCGCTGTACACATCTAACAGGAGTATGCGCCGGCTCTCAGACAGCCACAGTGACCAATCAGATTCCACGCCTTGTATTTGGGGTCGGGCGGGCGCCGAGAGTTGTTGCAGTATGACGGGCAGAGTTTCCACCAGGCCCGCAGCGCCGAGCGCCCGGTCCCAGCGTGCGTGAAGATTGCCCGCGTCGGTGCGCACGCCGTTGCCGCCGCGATCACCGTGCTTAAAAACCTCCGCAGAAAACAGCGACCCTGCATGCAGGGGCTGATGGATATCCGCCATCAGGTGCAACACCCAGCACAGGGCAACGGCGCGTTCCGGCATGGGTCTGCCGGCATCGGCCAGCACCTGCGTGTTGTAATCCAGGGCGGTGACAATATTGTGGACTTGCCCCTCACTGTGAATCGCTGCCCCGTCTTCGCCGCCGATGTCATCGAATCTCGCTATGCCAATGTAGCTGTTGCCTTGCATAGTGGCGGCGTCCCGAACCCATGCCCCGTCAATATAGTGCCAGGTCGGGCGATTGTATATTTCCGCCTCGGCTGCGGGCAGACCCCTCACGATATCCGGCCAGTAAGCGGCTTGACCCAGTAGCCACACGGCCATTTCTTGCTCATCGCCGGTGTCGATAAATCCCGGTACCTGGGTCAAAAAATCCTCATCGAAGCGCGGATGTTGTCTCAGTATGCGCAGGAGCAGGGCTCGCTTGTCCGCGCTTAGAAAATCCAGGGCGACGGCGGCGCCGAGCCGATGACTGACACTATCCCAGGCCGTGGCTGGCGGGAAGGGCAGAATGAAATTTACCAACAGTAGAAGTTTGAGTAGCGCTTTCATGTCGGGCTCGCTATTTGGCCGGCGGCGGGTATCACACCTCCAGCCACTCCGCCCGCACCTCGTCGGCGTGCATCAGGGAATCCGGCGTGCCTTCATACACGACCCGGCCATGACCCATGACATACAGGCGATGCGATATTTTGAGGGCGATGGACAATTTCTGTTCAACCAATAAGATCGCCACACCACGATTGGCAATTTCCTGCAGCAGCTCGGCCACTTGAGTCACCAACTGCGGCGCCAGCCCCTCCGTGGGCTCGTCAATCATGATCAATTCCGGGTCGCCCATCAAGGTCCGGCACATGCATAACATTTGCTGCTCACCGCCGCTGAGCACGCCGCCGTGAACATCGGCTCGTTCGCCCAGGGCAGGGAACATCCTGAACATTTCTTCCATGTTCCAGCGCGGGCTGGGCCTGGTGGATTTCATGCCGAGAACGAGATTTTGTCGGACTGTAAGCGATGGAAATATATCTCGATTCTCCGGTACATAGCCCACACCCAGTTGCGCAATCTCGAAGCTGTCCTTGCCCGCTATCTCCTCGCCCTTGAATTTTATGGAGCCTTGAGGCTCCACTTCTCCCATAATGGCTTTGACCGTGGTTGAGCGGCCCACGCCGTTGCGGCCTAACAGGCTGACAATTTCACCTTCCCCGAGCTCGAAATTAACCCCTTGCAGGATATGGCTCTTGCCGTAGAACGCATGCAGATTCGAGACTTCAAGCATTTGACCTTACCTCGCCAAGATAGGCTTCCTGTACCCGGGAATTGGCACGAATGTTTTCCGGCTTATCGCTGGCGATGATCTCGCCATATACCAGCACAGAGATTCTGTCCGCCAGATCGAACACAATATTCATATCATGCTCCACCATGATCAGGGTCTTGCCGGCGGTAACGCGGCGGATCAGATCCACCGCATTACTCGCTTCACTATGGCTCATGCCGGCCACCGGTTCATCCAGCATGATCAGTTCGGCGCCACCGGCAATCGCTATTCCAAGTTCGAGGGCCCGCTGCTGTGCGTAGGCTAATTCTCCGGCGGGGAACAAGGACTTGGCCTTCAAGCCAATCTGATCCAGCACCTCCATGGCTCTGTCATTGATCTCGCCCTGACTGCCTAACAGATGCCAGAATGAGTAACGGTAGCCGCTGCTCCATAGCAGCGCGCATCTCACGTTTTCGAAGACATTCATGCGCGCGAATATATTCGTTACCTGAAAACTTCGTGCCAGGCCGAGACGGCTCACCTCATAGGGTGTCTTATTCTGAATCTCATCCTGTTTAAAGGTGATGGTGCCAGTAGTCACACGATGCAAGCCGCTGATGAGGTGAAACAGGGTAGACTTTCCGGCGCCGTTCGGTCCGATGATCGCATGTTTCTCGCCCTGCTCTATATCCAGGCTGACGCCGCGAATAATTTCGGTTTCACAAAAATTTTTATGTACTGCAGTTAGCGTAAGAATGCCCATACTCAGGATTCCTCGTCACCGGGAAGCGTATTGGCGTCTTCCCAGGCATCCTTCAATTGCTGCAGTGATTTTCTGGTGGCGAGAAATGCGGCGATGGCGATGCCGCCGACCAGTATCCAGTCCATGCTGCTGCCGCGCTCGAGTGATACTCCGAGATAGTGAAATACTTCCCCGTCTGTATGGCTCAACTCAATCATGGCGACACTGGCGAGAATAAAGATGAACGCGGGAATGCCGGTGATGAGATAGGGTAGTGCCAGTCTCCGCAGCGTGCCTCTCAGCCACGCCACTTGGTGCATCATGATCAAACCGGCAAAGCCCTTGGGCAGGAACATGACCGTCAGTAAAAACAAGACACCTAAATAGAGCAACCATAAATCCGAGTAATTGCTAAGCAGTGAGTTCATCAGCGTAAGCAGCACGGCGCCAATTATGGGACCGATGAAATACCCCAGGCCGCCGATGTAGGCCATCAGCAGGACGCGACCAGAGGTTGCTGCATTGAGGTTTTCTTCGGTGATGAATTCATAGTTGAGCGCAAACAGACCACCGGCAATGCCGGCAAACAGGCCCGATGCACAGAATGAGATAAACCGCACGCGTCTGGCACTATAGCCTATGAATTCAGCACGTTCCGGATTGTCCCTCACGGCATTTGCCATGCGCCCCGCGGGTGTCTGGGTGAACAGGTACATAAACACGGTGGCAATAAAAACCCAGATCGCAGCCAGGTAATATATCTGTAAATCCTGGGCGAAATCGACGCCAAAGAAAAGCGGACCGAAGGTTCGGTCACCACTGACACCGGCTTCACCGCCGAAGAAACTCACGAAGATCAGGGACGAAGCGGCGATGAGTTCACCGATGCCCAGGGAGATCATGGCGAACACGGTACCGGCTTTGCGTGTCGAAAAGCTGCCGATGAAGATGGCGGCGAGTAAACCGAATATTCCACCAACCAGCGGTATGAAGACAATAGAAAAATACAAGGTTTCGAACTCGATCAGAATCAGGGTATGTACCGCCAGAAATCCTCCCAGGCCGAAATATACCGCGTGGCCGAAGGACAGCATGCCGCCCTGTCCCAACAGCATGTTATAGCTGAGTGCGAAGACGATGGCGATGGCCATCTGATTGAAGATCGAAATTGAGAGAATGGAATCAAAAAATTGCGGCAGTACCAACAGCACCAGCAAATACCCACCCCAGAGCGAAAGTTTCCTGATACTGGCCATTATTCTTCCCTCTTACCCAGCAGCCCGGTGGGTCGAAATATCAATACCAGAACCAACAGCAGAAATGGAAGAATGGGCGCGATCTGTGGCAGGGTTACGGTCCACAAGTCGTTCAGTGGGTGATCACGGGCGAAGGAGACACCCAGTAAATTTAACAAATCGGGCATACCCACATTGGAGGCGATGGCATAGGACTGCAGCAGGCCGATGAGCAAAGATGCGATGAAAGCGCCTGCCAGTGAACCCAGGCCGCCGATGACGACGATCACGAACACAATGCTACCCAACACCACCGCCATGCCTGGGAAAGTCGTCAGTACCGGGCCGGCAATCACCCCGGCCAGGCCTGCCAGCGCCGTCCCTACCCCGAATACACCCATGAAAATCAATGGCACGTTGTGTCCGAGATTGGAAACCGTATGGGGATGAGTGATGGCGGCCTGAATAATAATGCCGATCCGAGAGCGAGTTAACACGCGAAACAGAACGATGAAGATCGACATGGAGATGAGGATCATGAAACCCCGGTATGCCGAAAATTCCTGACCGAATAAGATAAACAGTGGAAAATCCAGGATATCCGGCGACTGGTAGTTCTTGGTGTCGGGACCCCAGAAGAACTGTATAGATTCTTCGATGAGAAAGGCCGCACCGAAGGTGAATACCAGTTCGGCGACGTGCCCCGATTTGTGAACCCGGCGCAGGCCATAGCGCTCAACCATGGCGCCGATCACGCCTACTATGAGGGGCGCGAAGATCAATCCTAGCCAGAAGCCCATAGTCAGACTGATGGAATAGGCAAAGTAGGCACCCAGCATGTAGAAACTCGCGTGCGCGAAATTCAGCACACCCATCATGCTGAATATGAGCGTAAGGCCGCTGGCGAGCATAAACAACAGCAGGCCCGTGACCACACCATTCAGGGTGGCGAATATGAAGACTTCTAGCATGCTTGCCTCAGCGCCTCTGTTTCCTTGACTTCGTTAGCTCGATATACGACGGCGGACTAACGACGGGGGCGCCGCATCTGGCAACTGGTTTCGACGATGGTTTCTTCTGCAGGGACGTGATAGATACTGCGCAGCCCGAAACCCGAATTATCGGCGTCGAATTCGACTCCTTCATCGGTGTGCACGGAGATATGCAGGGATTGGAATATCTGGTGGTCCTCGCCTCGCATCCAGATTTCTTCACCGCCGAGCGTGGTGAACCTCATATCTTCCAGCGCCAGTGCTATGTCGTAGGGGTCGGTACTCTGGGTTTTTTCCATCGCCGCCACCACCATGGACAGGGCATTGGTCAGACGTGGTTGGGTCACATCGTTGTTGGGGTTTTTAGCTTTGAAGGCGCGAATAAATTCCTTTCGCTCCTGGGTAGGGATTGGATTGGATGTCTCGTTATGAATGAGGTGAATCCTACCCTTGCCGTCTTCACCCAGGGTAGCGGTGATGCCGTCGTAAGCCGCATAGAAAGTGTAAATCGGGATATCCAGACCGGAATCGATAATCGAACGCGCCAGAGAGACCATGTCGGCACCGAAATTCCCAGTGATTACAGCATCGGCACCGGAGGATACAATTTTCGTCACATAGGGAGTGAAATCCTTAACCTGGCCGATGGGGTGAAATTCACTGCCGACAATTTCAATATCCGGTCGCTTCTCATTTAAGAATCTGATCGCGGTGTCGGCCACAACATGACCGAATGAATAGTCCTGGCCGATGATATACATGCTCTTGATATCTTCGTTCATGGCGATGAAGTCGGTCAGCACATCCAACTTCATCACCGCATGGGCGTCGAACCGGAAATGCCAGAAGCTGCAATTATCTTCGGTGAGAATAGGATCGACGGCGGAGTAATTTATCTGCAAAACTTCCTTGCCGGGATTACGCCTATTGAATCGGGAGATAGTCGTGCTGAGGGTGTTGGCTACGGCCGAGCTATTGCCCTGGAAAATGATTTGCAGGCCGTCACTCACCGCACGTCTGAACTGTAACTGGGTCTCGGTAGGACTCTGCTTGTTATCCAGCGCGACGATTTCAATCATGCGCCCGCCGAGGATGCCGCCCCTGGAATTGAACAGGTAGTCGGCTGCAAATTGGATCTGTTTCAGGCCGCTGGTACCGATCGAGGCGAAGGTACCCGAGAGGGGATCCATGAAGGCGATACGCACCGGTTCCTGAGCCTGGCTGATGCCGCCCAGGCTGAGCAGCGCACAGATGAGCAAACCATTGAATTTATTAGTAATATATTTGTTTTTCATGGGCAATATCGCACTGGTTCGAGAGAAAAAAACGGCGACCGTCGAGGTCGCCGAACCAGCCCGACATTAACCTAGACTGTGCTCTTAATCAAGAATTCCCAACGTTCATGCGCCGGCTAACGCCCTCGAACCTTTGAACCGATCTACCATGCTAAGCATCGGCTGTTTCCTGTAGCAGCTTTTGTTCTACCAGGGCCAGGGTATTGTCCGCGGGGTCCTTAAAAAACGCCATACATTCAGTGTTACCTGCCTTTCCGAACAGGCCGTCGTCGTCCTTGAAAGCAGCCTGGACTTCAGTTTCGAATTCGACACCCTTCTCCTGTAGTGAGTTCACCATCTGATCTATCCTAGCCACGCGAATGTAAAGCAGTCCGGGTTTGCCATTTTTATCCATCAGCAATCGCGTGCTGCCGAAGCGGAAAAATAGCAAGCCGGGCGGGTCGAATTCGGCAATAAATTGGGCACCTAACACTTCTGCATAAAATTTCCGACTCTGGGCAATATCCTTGCAAATCAAAGATACCTGGTGAATAGTCGCATCCTGCAATAACAGGGAAGTGGCTGTAGACATAATCTGGTTTCCTGTAGGATGGTCGGTATCGATAGATGCTACGCACAATGATTAATATCAAGATACCAGATTCCGAAATTGAATTCATAGCCATCCGAGCCGGTGGCCCTGGCGGGCAGAATGTGAATAAGGTGTCCACTGCAGTACACCTGAGATTCGATATCAATCGTTCAAGTTTGCCTAGTGAAATCAAGGAAAAATTGGCCAGGCATAGTGATCGTCGTATCAACAAGGACGGGTCAATAGTCATCAAGGCGCAGCGTTTTCGTAGCCAGGAAAAGAACAAAAAGGATGCAATCGAACGCCTGAAGAGCCTGATAGTGCATGCCGCAACCGAACGTGCCAGGCGAATTGCCACCAAACCGGGCAGGGCGGCGAAGGAACGACGGCTGCGAGACAAGAAAATTATTGGCAGCAGGAAGTCTGGTAGGGGCGCAATAAAATCCTTCGATGACTGATTTGCAAATCATCGGGTAGACATAGATAACTGACCAAAGAACAGGGCGAGTTACTTTATGACGATAACACGAATTTCCCATCTAACAGTTTACGTCGATGACCAGGATGAGGCATTGCGCTGGTACCAGGATAATTTGGGATTTGAAGGTTGCATGGACAACAGTGAGGTGGTACCAGAGTTGCGTTGGTTAACGGTCAGTCCAGCGGGTAACAGGGATACTCAGATCGTATTGATGCCGGCCCGCAATGATGATGAAAAATCCAGAGTTGGCAGCAATTTGATAACCGTGCTCAATACCGATGATTGCCGGGGAGACATGGCTAGACTGGCGGCAAATGGCGTCGAGATTGTAGAAGCGCCTGCCGAAGTTCCCTGGGGAGTGTCGGGCGTGATTCGGGATCTCTATGGGAATCCGTACAACCTGGTCGGGCCCGAGTAGGCGAGGGCTGAAGCGGGAAAAGCGATGATATATCTGGCGACTCGGCAGCGGAGATGGCTCCTCAATACGCGGTTTGGCGCTGCGGTCACGACCACGATGCTAGTGTTTTGCCTTACTTTACAGCCCGCCGCTGCCGCCGATTCAGGCGTATCGATACGCAGTGCGGAAGCCAGTTTCAGGTACATTGCCAGCACCCTGCGCAGGTTTCGTGACAGCGGCAGGCTGGTGAACAACCCCGGTATCGATGGGGCGGATCTCGAAGAATTTTTCAGCTTGCTGCGTGATTTCTATACCCGGTTCAGCAGGGATTTCGGAGCGGACAGCGCCATGTGTCAGTTTTATACCGACCCTGAAAACAGCAGGATGACGATCGAGGACAGGGCCGAGTTAGGCTTCAGTTTTTTGCTGGAACTCGATGATCGGCTAGCACGTTATTTACAGGTAGAACGTGATTTTCAGGAAGCTGTGGAGAGGGAATTTGGCAGCATCCTGTTAAGCAATATTAATAATGCGAAGGGCGACACTGCCAGTAATCAGAGGCTGCCAACATCGGAGTTCGATGAGGCAGCAAGGATCAATTTTGCCGATACCGCCTGTTTCTAATACACCTCGAACAAGCCGGCAGCGCCCATGCCGCCGCCCACACACATGGTACAGACCACGTATTTTGCGCCGCGACGCTTGCCTTCGATGAGTGCGTGTCCCACCATGCGAGCGCCACTCATGCCGTAGGGGTGTCCGATAGAGATCGCGCCGCCGTTGACATTCAATAGCTCATCGGGGAGGCCAAGTTTGTCACGACAGTACACGACCTGCACCGCGAAGGCTTCGTTGAGTTCCCAAAGTCCAATATCGTCCATGGAAAGATTGTTTCGCTCCAGCAGTTTCGGAATGGCGAATATCGGACCGATGCCCATCTCATCTGGCTCCAGTCCGGCGACGGCGATGCCGCGATACGCACCAAGGGGCTCAAGCCCTTTCTTCTCGGCCAGTTTACTGTCCATAATCACGGCGGCAGAAGCCCCATCGGAGAGTTGACTCGCATTACCGGCGGTGATTACCCCGCCTTCTATCACTGCTTTTAATCCTTGAAGACCTTCCAGCGTGGTTGTCGGCCGGTTGCCCTCATCTTTTTCCAAGGTTACGTCGTGCACACTCTGCGCTTTGGTCTCTTTGTCCACGAACAGCATCTGTGTCGGCAAGGGCACAATTTCGTCATCAAACTTGCCGGCTTCCTGTGCGGCATGGGTCCTCTGCTGACTCTGCAGAGCATAGGCATCTTGCTGCTCGCGAGAAATGTTATAGCGTTTGGCTACGTTCTCGGCCGTTTCCAGCATGGAGATATAGGCATGCTGAGATTTGGCGATGACGTTTGGATCCTGTGCGCGGTAGCCGTTGCGATGTTCGTTCTGCACCAGGGAGATGGATTCCAGACCGCCTCCGACGACGATAGGCATGCCATCACTGATTACCTGTTTGGCGGCGGTGGCGATAGCCATCATGCCGGAGGAACACTGTCGGTCTATGCTCATGCCAGAGACAGAACTGGGTAAGCCTGCTGCCACGCCTGCGGTGCGGCCGATGTTAGCACCGGATGTGCCTTGCTGCATGGCGCAGCCCATGATCACATCGTCGATTTCGTCAGGCTCGATTCCGGCCCGCTGCACTGCCGCGGCGATGACGTGGCCGCCGAGAGTCGGCGCGGCGGTGTCGTTGAAGGCACCTCGATAGGCCTTGCCGATTGGGGTTCTGGCTGTGGATACGATTACTGCCTCTCTGGTCATGGTGATCTCCTGATTTACTGCATCAACCGGGGCAGCAAAATGAAGTGCCGCTGCGGCGCGCTGAAATTACTTTAACGATCTGTTAAGACTCTTTCTGTTGCTTGCACACGAGCTCAGTGACTGCGTCGACTGCGTCCTGAGCCAGTTGCACCATCTCGGCGTCGGTCCGATCCTGTATCGGATGGGGCACAAACACACTGGCGGGCTTTATGCCCAGTGATTTTCCTTGCGCGGCGGCGGCCTCTACAAATTCGCGGGACGCGATAAATCCTGCGGGTATGCCTCTGCTTTCCAGGTTCATGATGTCATGCAAACTGCACGAGGTACATGAGCCTCAGTCGGCCAGGCCTTCGATGACGGCGTCACATTCTACGCTAATCTGTTGACTGAGTTCGGTGGGAGCGACTCTGGCAAAAGTGGGTTTGGTGTACCGCTTTACTCGGGCTCCCAGCTTGAGCAGATGTTTCTCAATTTCGTCGAGGAACTCCTTTCCCCGGGGCTTGGAGATATCGAGCAGGCCGATGGTGGCACCGGCGAGCTCGGACAATCGCGGCAATAACTGCCGTTCGACCGGCATCAACTCCGCCGTTGGGTCTAGTAATGTCGTTTGACTGGTCATAAGTTTATCTCTCTTTATGTAAGCCGGTTCCTTTATATTCGGCGTATTGCAATTATTGCTTATAAAATCTTCTGCGAGACGATTTGACTGCCCAGGCTCCCAGATGCAGCCCAGCCATCGATGATGGCCGAGAACATGCCGGCTGTGCCACCGGCTGAAACAATGTGTAAGCCATCTTCTTGAAACTTATTAAGTACAATGTCTCTGAATTTTTCCGGCATACCTTCGGCAATATCATTTGCACCTCGCACAAGTTCCGTGCCAGGCGTCATTAGTTCTTCATACAATGCCTGCTTCACATCCGCTTTACTCCATCCTCCCTCACGATATATACGTCGATGCTCTGGGGAGATGACGAGAATGGCATCGACCATCCCGAATAGCTTTGTGTGTGCTACGCCACGTAGGCTCGCAGCCATGCTTTTTGCCAGAGACTCGGGTTCACGCGATTGTTGATCGATGATGGCTTGGAGGCCGCCACCGGCAAACAGGCTAATTACAGAATCACCGCGCTCGTATCCCCGGTCCATGGCCAGGGAGTTCCAGTTGCTGTCAGATTCGTCTTCGGCGAAACAATAGCTGTATTTGCCTGGATTTCCCATGGTTGCACGATCGATTCCCCCAGGTATGCCGCCACCCACATTGCGGACCACCAGTTGCAAGGCGCGTCCAATAGTGGCGTTGGCGCGGTTGCCCTGACCCAGAGCATTAACACCCGAATTCATTCCAATCTGTTTGCTGACAGGCCCGTTAATAACCATTACTGGTGCTGAGAAATAGGTAGTACAGAGCAGGCCATGCATGCAGAATCGGTCCTGTAACGCGGCTTCTACTGAGGCAATGACGACTGGGAAATATTCCGGTTTACATCCAGCCATAACTGCGTTGATGGCAAGCTTTTCGATAGTGCAGGGGATATTGTCCGGAGGAATATTACCTAACATTTCATCGGCGTTACGATCAGTTCCACTTAACATTCGCATCACCCGCACAGTTGTGGGGGGAACTACCGGCAAGCCATCACTCCAGCCTCGCTCGAAACAAGCCTCCATAATGTCTTCTGATTCTGCGAGATCTACTCTTCTAGCACTAAATTGTTGATTGCCATATTTCAGCGCCAATAACTCATCCATACCGGGATCTTGCGTCTTCGAACCACAACCTGGCTTAAAATCGATTAGCTCGGCACCTAGATTTTCGATGCCTGTGAATTCTTGCCATTGCTGCTTGTCCCATCCGAATATTCTGGATTCATTTTCCGAGTCATTTTTTAAACGTATTAGGGTTGGCACGATTTCGATAGCATTCCTATAAGAAAATTCCAGAGAAGTGTCATCGATACGATGGGAGATGCTGGCTGGAAACGTGGGGTCATCTTGCACATAGACGGTAAGATTGTTGTCCAATTGGCTTGCCAGCATTTTTATTACGGGCTCGATTAGAGCACAAGTAGGACAATCTCTTTTGACTATCAGTGCATAGCTGCTTCTATTTTCTTGATTCAAATCAAGCTCCCCCATCGAGCCAATAATAGCTGAGTGCCTTGAGTGTAACGCATCGGCGAGAATATCGGCCACGCGGTAGTGATTTTTAGTAAACGAAGCCCAGTGTGCTGATGCCTACCAGAATATTAATTATCATGAAAACCGATGAAGTGCGAGACATGACTTTCCACAACTGTGGTCCCTTGTACGCGAGTCGAACACCAATGATGAGTAGGAATGTGTACACCAGCATGACGGCGACGAGGACCAGATAGCCAAACCACTGTTCATTACCCACGGCCGCACTTCCTAGCACGAAATAGGTTCCAACCCCGATAAAGTAGAGGGCCCAATAGGTTGTGGCGAGCCCGTATTCGCCAGCCAGTAGCCTGGCCAGGAATGAAAGCTCGTCCTGTTGCCGTCTATCTGGGAGTTGTTCTAAATCAGTCATAATTTCAGGTTTCCGCCTCGATCCTAGTGTAACCCAGGCTGAAATGATAAAAAAACCTATTGTCGCATCGAGATCAATGGTTGCTAGTGCGGTTCGATTCAAACAGCGTACGGTAAAATATTGCGGTAGTTAGAAAGGCAGTTTGGGAATTCTCAACTTCGCTAATGATTCAGCATCAAGCCTGGCTTCCTTGAATATTGCCTGATACCTCGGATTTTGAACTAGCTCAGTATCTAGCAAATTGAGTCCCCCGGCAGATTTAAGATTACGAATCGCCTCAAATTCTGTTGCTCTAACCGCTTCAGCATATTCATCAATGAACCGTGATTTGTCTTTTTGCATAAACGCATGAACCGATTTTTCCAGATGGCTCACGTACACGTTTTTGTCTATGAGGGCCAATGATTCTTCAACAAGGTTCGTGTCCCCTTGCAAATAAGCACTTCTGGCCTTATAAGCCAAGTAGGCAGACTCGCCGAATTGCTCCCTGATAACATCAAGCTGCGCATTCACTCCGGCATAATCCCCCTGAATGAAGGCTAGACCGGCAATACGTTGGGGTATGTGGGCACCCAATTCTTCTACTTTTTCATGATCCTGTTTCGCGCTTTCGTATTGTTCAATGGCGATATACATACTCGCCCTGTAATTTAGCGCCTGTGGGGATAGAGGATCCAGGTCAACCATCTGGTTTGCTAACTTTATGGCCTTATCGGGTTGATTGATGGCCACCATCACGTTGCGATACAGAGAAACTGCTGTGGTATCGCTGGGATAAAGCCGAATCAGGCGGTCAAATTCATCGATGGACTTTTGATATTCTCGCTGCACAAAAAATAAGTTTGAAGCACGAACAGCGAGCGCCTCCCGTTGGCTAGGAGAATTCTCTAGTGCCAGTTTCAGGCTATTTTCCACCAATTCACATTTTTCCAACCAGGAAGCTTTTCCGGCAAAGATTTGAAGATTGTGCGCTCGCGCTAAGGCTCCATATGGATCAGCAAATCCTTTATCCAATTCTATAGCTTTGTCAAAGTACTCAATTGCGGTATCCAATTGAAGCAAATTGAGTTGGTGGCGTCCTTGTAAGTAGCTCTTGAATGCTAAGGGGTTTACCTTTTGGTGTAGTTGTGCTTTTTGTTGTGCCGGTAATAAGTACAAGTTTAAAGAGCTCAAAATAGATGCCGCTATCTTATCCTGAACTGCAAATACATCCGTGAGCTCATCATCATATTGGCCTGACCATATTTGCGATTCATCGCTAGTGCTAGCCAATTGAGTGGAAACTCGAATTCGCGTCCCAGCGCTCCTGATACTTCCCTCCAACACATGTGTCGCACTATGCACCTCTCCTATTTCAGAAAGACCAACATCCTTATTTTTGAATGCGAATGAGGATGTGCGAGCGATAACTTTTAATTGGGGGATTTTTGCTAAACCATTGAGAATCTCTTCCGTGATTCCCTCGCTAAACCACTCTTGATTGTGTTCTTGACTCATATCTGTAAAAGGCAATACAGCGATACAGGGTTTAGTAAGGGTTGAAGGAGTATCAGAAGATGAGGATGGCTTGTGTGAGGTCAATGACGTGGTCCAGCTTTTCTTTACAACCCAGTTAAGCAACTTTCTTTAATCCAGCCATCTCCGATTCATATTGATTTGGGCACACATAGCCCAGGTATGAATGCAGACGATAGCTGTTGTAAAACATGGATATGTACTGCAACACATCCTGTTGCGCTTCGAAGCGTGTCTGGTAGTAGCGCCATTGAACTCGTTCTTGTTTCAGGCTCCCGAAAAACTCTCCGCAACCGCGTTATCCCAACAGTCTCCTTTGCGGCTCATGCCACCTATAAACCCATGGGCTTTCAGTAATCGCCTGTATGCCTTACTGGCATATTGTGTGCCCCGATCAGAATGAACAACCAAGCCAGCTGCAGGCCTCCGCAGCCAAATACCCATCATCAACGCATCACATACCAGCTGAGCCTTCATACGTGACCCCATGCTCCAGCCTACAACCTTTCTCGAATACAGATCGATAACCACTGCCAGATACAACCAGCCCTCCCCAGTCCAAAGGTAGGTAATATCTCCTACATAAGCCTGGTCAGGTTGCGCAACATCAAATTGCCGGTTCAGTACATTGTCAAACACAGGTTGCTTGTGATTGCTGTTGGTCGTGACCTTGTATTTCTTTCGGTGCTTAACCTGCACACCTGTTTCTTTCATCAGCTTCCTGGCCTTATTGCGGCTGGCCGAATAACTCAGTATGTTCAGAGCCTTCTTCATCCGCCGGCTACCGTAGCTGTAATCACTCGCCTTGGCTATATCTCGCACCGCTCCAGTAGTTCTTGATGATAACGATCGTCCTCCTCATCACCATGCCGCTGCTGGTAGCCATAATAGCCACTGCGAGTAACGCCCAATAGTCGACACATCAGGTCAACAGGCCAGGTCTTCTTGTGTCGGGCAATAAACAAGTATTTCATCTCGTTTCTTTGGCAAAGAAGACCGTCGCTTTTTTTAAGATGTCTTTCTCCATCTTCAGCCGACGGTTTTCTTCCTTCAGCTGGCGAATTTCAGCCTGCTCTGGCGTAAGCTTGCCGTTGCCTCGAAAGGCCTGGCCATCGCCTATCTGCTGTTCTTTAACCCAGCGACCTAGCATATTAGCTTGTATGCCCAGGCTTCTTGCCGCCTCTACCCTTGATCAGTCACCAAGCTAATCGCGTCAAGTTTAAACTCCTTCGAGTATTTCTTTCTTGCTGCCATTTCTTCTATCTCCAGTTATGAGTATTATCTCTTAACTGGGTTGTACAGATCTATTGGACCATCTCA
>Ga0310122_10001324_pt1 | contig 15862 bp, 19 predicted proteins | sample CB6_Bottom_1051__FD_203503 | JGI IMG/M metagenome (GOLD analysis project Ga0310122, IMG submission 203503) | Marine microbial communities from Western Arctic Ocean, Canada - CB6_Bottom_1051 | ecosystem: Environmental > Aquatic > Marine > Oceanic | place: Canada: Western Arctic Ocean | collected...
GTGCGAGCGATGCGGCCTCGTGGGTGCCCAGGGCCTCCGCGTCCCAGACCGCCTCGAACCGCTGGACCAGGTCGCCGGACGAGCGCACCTCGACACCGTGGGCGCGGATTGCATCGACGGTGCCGGCGTCGACCCGCGACACATAGGGGATGGCGCACCCCGGCGAGAACTCCATGGCCAGCGTCGCACAGCCCCTCAGCAGGGCACCCAGCCCGGCGTTGAGCTCGCCGTGCCGCGCGTATCGCGTCTTGTTGCCGGGGAGATGGTCGAGGCGGTCCTGCTCGATCGCGTGCACGAGCGCGCGTGGCGGACCGTTCACCGGAATCAGGTAGTACCAGCGCCGTGTTGTCAGCTTGGCCGCGGCGTCCAGTCCGGCCACCCGTCGGGCTATCGGGTTCGAACCGTGAAAGTCATACAACAGCCACCCGTCGAGTCCGTCATCGCGCAAGGCGCGCTGGACGGCGGTGATGTCCAGACTCATCACGTGGAGTATAGCAGTGGCTGCGTCGTCGGCCCGGAACCCCTGCGTCGTCATCTATTGGTTTGGACGCCGGACGTGCTGTGACGGTTGGGACCCGGGCAGGGCCGCCTGTGCCCCCACAAGAAAGGCGCCACGCGAACACCAGGGTTCGCGGGCGCCTGTGAGAGACGGCTGGACTCGGCCCAGCCCGCTAGCGGGCCGGTGTCTCCGCGTCGGCGGACTCGTCTGTCTCCTCCGTGTCCTCCTCGAGCGGTGTTGGTTCTTCCATCTCCTCGAACAGGTTGGCCTCGACCACGCCGTTCTGATGGCTGAACTCGTAGTTGCTGACATCCATCCGCGTGTTGCGTGGTACGCGCAGTACTATCTCGATGACCTCGTCAACCAGGAACGGACGCCGCAGTCGTTCGGAGTCGCCGGTCACGGTCTCGCCGTCGCGGTCATACCAGAACTCGTCCACCTTGAACCCAGCGAGCGCACCGGTCGAGATGTTCTTGATCCGAAACGTGGTGACGATCTCGTTGCCCTCACGCGTGGTCACTGGCGCCAGATAGCCGATTTCGCCGGGTCCCCGCATCGTGGCGACCAACCGCGTGTCAGGGGCGCTGTCGAGCAAGGAGCGGATCTGAACCCTCCCGGCGACCGCCGCCGTCGTCGTCTCGTCCTCCGCAGCCCCGCCCCCACAGCCGACGGCGGTGAGACCGACCACCACGCCAAGCAGCCCCACTAGATTCAGGCGTTTCATTGACTAACCTCCCGGATTGACACAGATAACGTTCGGCGCAGTATATGGCGCGTCGGTGAAAAATTCAACAGGCCGTCCCGTCACATTTCGCCGTTCCAGTCCTCAGGCTCAGCGTCTCTCGAGTGAAAAATCTCCAGGTGCCACTTGCCGCCGCCCCACGGCTCGATGACCTCGGCCGCCACGACGTCGACCAGAAGCTCCGCAAACGACCGGCCGTCGGGGTCGCCTTCCAGATGATACGCCTCGTCGTCCCAGCCAAAGCTGGGGTAGAGCACGAGTGTCAAGAAGAGGTCGTACCCGTCGTCGACGACGACCAACTGGCCACACGGCCGCTTCAGCGTCGAATGATACACGAGGTATTTCTCGGCGCTGTGGGCGCGGATATACCGTTTGAGCGCGAACTCCCGCGCGACGATGTCCTCGACGGCGATCTTCTTGTCCCAACAGTCGCGGCAATACTTCGCCTCGCCGCGCGGCTCGGAGACATCCTTCGTGCCACACAACGCACACCGCGACTGAGCCGCCGACCGGGTAGCCATCATGGAATTTTAGTGCAGAATCCTGCCTGGGCGCGACTCGCGGGTCTAACCCCGCGAACCAACCCCGGGGCTGCGTCACCTGCCACGGGCTGCGAGCCCCGCGTAGCGGGCTCTGACACAAGCTCGGCTCGCGCCAGCGAGGCGGCGCCTCGTTGGCGCTAGACTGACGGGATGACGGAACGACCAGCGCACCTCGGGCTGCGGCACCTGGCGCTCTTCGCGACGGCCTTCGACGAGATGAGACGATTCTACGTCGACCGGCTGGGCTTTGCGGTCGAGTGGGCGCCAGACCCCGACAACGTGTATCTCTCCTCGGGCACCGACAACCTGGCGCTGCACCGGGTTGGTGCAGATCGGACGGTCACCGAGGGCCGGCTTGACCATATCGGTCTGCTCGTCCGACAGGCCGAGGACGTCGACCGCTGGGCGGTCTATCTCGACGCGCACGGTGTTCCCCTCAAGACGCGACCACGTACCCACCGAGACGGAGCTCGATCCCTCTACCTGTGCGACCCGGACGGAAACACTATCCAAATCATCTATCACCCGCCGATCAGCGGGCGCTAATCCGCCTTCGCCAAGGCTACGGCGAGACCTCCCCCGTGTACTCATATCCGCTTCCCCGGATGGCCGGTGCGTACATCAGCTCCACGTACTCCTTCACCATCCGCCGGGTCGTAAAACGCGGCACCACTGTGTAAATCGCCTGCCGCACGATCGGGAGCCACCGGTAGGGTAGGTCTTCGCGGTCGCGGTCGTAGAAGGCCGGGACGACGTCTCGTTCGAGAAGAGTGTAGAGCGCGTCGGCATCAGCGACATCGGTTGTGCCGTGGTCCGGATGCTCGCCGCCGTCGATCAACCACCCGTTGTCGCCTGAGTAGCCTTCCGCCCACCAACCGTCACCGATGCTCAGATGCGGCACGCCGTTGAGGGCCGCCTTCATGCCGCTGGTCCCGCTGGCCTCGAGCGGTTTGCGCGGGTTGTTCAGCCAGACGTCGCAGCCTTGAACCAGAAAGTGTGCGACGTGCAGGTCGTAGTCATCGATGAAGGCTACTCGTCCGGCGAAGGTGGCGTCTAGCGCTCGCTGATAGACATGTTGCAGGTGGTGTTTCCCCCTGTCGTCGGCCGGGTGCGCCTTGCCCGCGAAGACCAGCTGGACCGGTCGCTTAGGTGCGTTCAGAATGCGACCCAGTCGCTCGGGGTCGGTGAAGATGAGTTCGGGGCGCTTGTAGTCGGTGAACCGCCGCGCGAACCCGATGGTCAGCGCATTGGGGTCGAGCAAGGTCCCCGCGGCCAAGACCCGCCCGGCCCCGACTCGCTCGTCGGTCCACCGTTGCCGTGCGCGCTCGCGAATGAAGTCGAACAAATATCGTCGGAGCTCTTGCCGAACTCGCCAGAGCTCCGCGTCCGGAATCTCGAGCACCCGGTCCCAGTTGGCGTCGTCCTGCGGGTCTCGCCAGTTGGGGCCCAGATACTCGTCGAAGAGCAGCCCCAGCCGGTGCGCCACCCATGTGCCAACATGGATGCCGTTGGTCAGTGCCCGCACCGGGCGCCGATCCGGTGCCGCGTCGGGCCAGATCGGGGCCCACATGTCACGTGTCACCGTGGCGTGGAGCTGGCTGACGGCGTTGACCTGCCCGGCCGTGCGGAGCGCTAGCGCCGTCATGTTGAAACGGGGGCCGCTGCCATCGTCGTAGTGTCCCAGCGCCAGGAACGCGTCCCGGTGCGAGCCGAGCGTGCCCCAGCACCCGGCCAGATGGGTTTCCACGAGCTGAAAGGGAAAGGTGTCGTGCCCGGCTGGCACCGGCGTGTGGGTGGTGAACACCGTCGTTCGTCGTACCTCGGCGAGCGTCTTCTCGAAACTCTGTCCCTGTTCGATCATCTCGCGCATCCGCTGGAGCGCCACCAACGCCGCGTGGCCCTCGTTGAGATGCCAGACGACCGGGTCGGCGCCCATCGCTCGGAGCGCCCGAACCCCGCCGACCCCGAGAATGATCTCCTGTTGGACGCGGGTCTCGGTGTCGCCCCCGTAGAGCCGGGCGGACAGCTCCCGGTCCCAGGGTGCGTTCTCCTCGAGACCGGTGTCGAGCAGGTAGAGCTTTGTGCGCCCGAGGCGCACCCGCCAGACTGCCACCTTCACGGTGCGGCTGCCGAGGGGAACCGTCACGACACACGGTCGCCCGCCCGGTGTCATCGCACGGGTGACCGGCGCATCGGCCCAGTTCAGCCGCTCGTAGCTTTCCTCCTGCCGGCCGTCCGCCGAGACGTGCTGGTGGAAGTAGCCCTGCGGATACATGAACCCGATAGCGACGAGCGGCAGCCCGAGGTCGCTGCTCTCCTTGCAGATGTCGCCCGCTAGCACCCCCAGCCCGCCCGCGTAGATCGGCAGCGACTGGTGGATCGCGAACTCGGCCGAAAAGTAGGCGATCGACCGCCCGGGCATCGCCGGCACCCGCTCGCTCCACCAGCTCGTGGTGGCGGTGCGAGTCGGGTCCAAGTCTCGCAGCGCCCTGTCGTAGAGATCCAGGAAGGCTGTATCGCGGGCGGCCTCCTCGAGTGTCGCCGATGGCAGCAGTCGGAGCATCCGTACCGGGTTGTGGGCCGTGGCCCGCCAGACCGTGTAGTCCAGGTGACGGAAGACCTCTCGGGCGTGCGGGTTCCAGCTCCACCAGAGATCGAGGGCAAGTTCGCTGAGTCGATCGATACGTTGCGGAAGCGGGCCGTGCTCGGGCAGGCCGATGGTCGTCATCAGTTCACCGTTCATCGCTCAGCCCACCTCAGCTTCTCGCGCAGCACCGCGAAGTAAGTTCGCGAGGCGGCGCGAATCATACGGAGCGGTCGCCTGGCGACATCCACGACCACCGTGCTGCCACGCTCGAGCTTGACCCCGGTCTGGCCGTCGAAGCTGGCGAACGCTTCGGCGTGGCGTTCGCCGAGCTCCGGCTCTATCCGAATCGTCGAGGTCTCGGGTAGCACGACCGGCCGGTTCGTCAGCGTGTGCGGTGCGATCGGCGTCAGCACGACCGCGTTGACGAGCGGGTGCACAATGGGTCCCCCAGCGGACAGATTGTAGGCGGTTGATCCGGTTGGTGTGGCAATGATCAGCCCGTCGGCTCGGAACCTGGCGACGAACTGATCTCCGACCGATACGGACAAGTCGAGGATGCCCGACAACGCGCTCTTCGTGATGACGACATCGTTGAGCACGACGTGTTCGGCCAGCAGCGTGTTGCCTCGGCTGGTTCGTGCGCGCAACATCTTTCGTTCGTCGATTCCCGCGCTGCCGTTCACGACTGACGCCAGCGCATCGAACAGCTCGGGGAGGGTGATCTCGGTGAGGAACCCGAGACTGCCGAAGTTGACAGCGAGGATCGGAGGGTCGGTCCGGGCTGCTGCAATCTGCCGGGCCATCCCCAGCAGGGTCCCGTCTCCGCCGAGAACAAGGATCAGGTCCGAGGCATCGGGAAGAGCGGCAGCGGAGGTCGTCCGGACCGAGGTCAGCCCGGCCAGCGCTGCGGTTTCCTCCGCGACGACCGGGTGCAGGTTCCGTTCATTCAACCAGGCCACGACGTCGCGGACGACCGGCGCCGCTTCCTGGAGATGGGTCTTCGCCACGATACCGACCGTGGCGACCGAGCTGAGCGTGGGCATGGGCGGGTCGGCACACATCGGGTTCTGTTCAATGGCTAGCCGATATGCCGCAGATGAAGGAAGAACTCCCTGTTTCCTTCGACGCCGGTGATCGGCGAGGGCGTCATGGCGATGCGTGCCAATCCTACCTCAGCGGCCGCGGTTGCTACATCTGCGACAACGCGGGTGTGGACCTCGGGGTCCGTGACCAACCCGCCGCGTCTGACCTCCGCTCGTCCAGCCTCGAACTGCGGCTTCACGAGGGCCACCAGATTCCCGTCGGGGCGCAGCAGTACCGGAAGCCGGGCGATGAAGTATCGGATCGAGATGAACGACACGTCCACCGTGATGATGTCGAAGCGGTGCAGACCCGGCGGCAACGTGTCGGGGGTCACCGTGGCGATGTGCACGCGCTCGAGCACGACCACCCGTGAGTTCCGGCGTAGGCTCCAGTCGAGCTGGCCGTGTCCGACATCGAGGGCAACGACCCGTTGCGCGCCACGTCGCAGCAGGACGTCGGTGAACCCACCGGTTGACGCCCCAACGTCGAGCGCGACCGCGCCGTTCGGGTCAACGCCAAGCTCGTCGAGGGCGTGGGCCAGCTTGACCCCGCCACGGCCCACGTAGGGGTGGTCCGGCCGGTCCAACGTGACGTCGGCGTCGGCAGGAACAAGCGTTCCGGCCTTTGTGGCGGTCTGGCCACTCACCCGCACATGTCCAGCCAGGATCAACGCTTGGCCGCGTGAGCGCGAGCTGACCAGGCCACGGTCGTGGAGCAGCGCGTCGAGTCGCACCCGGGGCATGTGCTGTGGCTCTCAAGGAGTCAGGAGGCAGGAGGCAGGAGACAGGAGGTAGGGGAAATCGGTACCCATTCGAGCGGTTGTCCTTTCGATGGGACCGTCACCTCAGTGGCTTCGGGAGACGACCCAGTCGGCGATTTCGGTCAGCCGACCGGCCAGACCAGCCGTCGCCAGGGTTTCCCGGGCCGCCGCGGCTGCGTCGGCGGCCAGCACCCGTGACCTCTCGAGGCCGTGGACGGCAGGATAGGTCAGCTTGCGGGCGTCGGCGTCCTTGCCCGCATTCTTACCCAGATTCGCGGTGGTTCCTTCGATGTCGAGGATATCGTCGACGATCTGGAACGCGAGACCGAGGGATGTCGCATACCGGTCGACGGCGGCGACGGCGGTGTCGTCGCCGCCCGCCAGGATCGCTCCAGTGACCGCCGCCGCGCTGATCAGGGCGCCGGTCTTGCGCTCGTGCATCTCACGAAGCGCGGCGTCACCGGACGCGTTCTGGTGCGGGTCCACGCCCACGGTGCCGGTGCCGGTGCCGGTCGCTGTCAGATCAAGTACCTGTCCCCCGACCATACCGGCGGCGCCGGCCGCTTGAGCGAGACACGCGATGGCGCGCAGACGTCGCGGGTCGCACCCGGGTGCCTCGTTCGACCGCCGCCGGGTCAGGACGACGAACGCGTGGGTCAGCATCGCATCCCCAGCCAGGATCGCCACGCCGTCGCCATAGACAACATGCGCAGTGGGTTGCCCGCGCCGCAGGTCGTCATCGTCCATGGCCGGCAGGTCGTCGTGCACGAGAGAATAGGTGTGGATCAGCTCCACGGCACAGGCGGCGGGTAGGGCCTGCGCTCTGCCCGTGTCGCGGGAGCGGGTGTCGGTGTGTCCGCTGTCCACCACCGCTTCAGCTACAGCCAGGGTCAGAATCGGGCGCAGACGCTTGCCGCCCGCGAATAGGCTGTATCGCATCGCCTCGACAATGAGCCGCGGGCAGCCCGGCGGACTGGGAAGCTCCGCCTCCAGCGCGACGTCGATCTCGGTGCGTCGGGCTTCGAGATAGCGGTCGAAGTCTGGGACGGTGGTCACACCTCGCGGCCATCCTCCGGCGACGGTGTCAGCGTGTCGGGTGCTGGTTCGCGTTCGCCGCTCTGGCTGAGGATCTCGATCCGACGTTCCGCGTCTTCGAGTCGGGTGTGGCAGAACCGAGACAGCTGGACACCGCGCTCAAACAACTGGAGCGACTGTTCCAGCGAGAGGTCGCCCGCTTCGAGCGTCTTCACGATGGTCTCCAGCTCACCGATGGCCGACTCGAAGTCCGTGATCTGGTTCTCCATACCTCAGTACCTAGACGGGGCTGGTCATATCTAGACGGGGCTACGCCCCGAACCCCACGCGGCCGCTCGCGGGGGGGCCCCATCGCCCCACTCCGCGGCCGCGGGGCGCGCATGTGCGCGCCCTGGACCATACCTAGACGGGGCTGGCTGCGCCGACGTAATCCACCCGCACGTTCCGCTGACACCGGGCACTACTCCTTGGCGGTCACTGTGCACGTAAGCTGTCCCTGCCGTAGGGTGATCGCCACTTCATCTCCTACGGACACCGCGGACTCGTCTCGAATGATTGCAGTGCGGTTCGCGTTCCAGCAGACCGCGTAACCGCGGGCGAGGACCCCGAGCGGACTCAGCGCCGCGAGACGGCCGCTCAGGTCGCCCAGACGGCCTTCGGATCGATGCCGCCGATGCACGATCGCGGCGGTCAGGCGTTCGCCGGCGCCCACCAGCCGGGTCCGGCTTGCCTCGAGTCGGCGTCCCGGCTCGCGGGCCTCCAGTGTGAGCTGCGCAGCGCTCACCCGACGCGCGCGAGTGGCGACTGTCGACCTGGTTGCGGTGATCAGGGCGTGTGTCAACTCCGCCGCGTATCGGCCGCGGGTGGCGAGCCGGGCGGGCCAGCCGGCCAGTCCGGGGCGGCGGTCGAGCTCCAGGACGCTGGTGCGGAGACGCCCTACCGTGTCCCGGAGGGCGACGCGCAGGCGGTCACTGAGTTGGTCCACCCGACCGAGGAGCTCCCCGTGACCCGCGACGACGATCTCGGCCGCGGCCGATGGGGTCGCGGCGCGGACGTCGGCCACCATATCGCTGATCGTCATGTCGGTCTCGTGGCCGACAGCCGAAATCACCGGGACCGCCGAGGCCGCGATTGCCCGGGCGACCGGTTCCTCGTTGAACGCCCACAGGTCCTCGAGCGACCCGCCGCCCCGCCCCACGATGATGACATCAACACCTGCCTGCCGCGTGAGTCGGTCGATGCCCTGCGCAATTTGGGCGGCGGCGCCCTCTCCTTGCACGCGCACCGGACAGATGACGACATGGGCCGTGGGATGCCGCCGGGCCAGCACCCTGAGAATGTCTTGGAGCGCTGCGCCGTTCAGCGAGGTGACCACCCCGATCTGGCGTGGGAGCATCGGGAGCGGGCGTTTCCGGCCGGCCTCGAACAATCCGTCGGCGTCGAGCGAGCGTTTCAACTGGTCGAAGGCCACCTGCAGCGCGCCGATTCCCTGTGGCTGCAGATGCTCGCACACGATCTGATACTCGCCTTTCGGCTCGTAGACGGTCACCCGGCCCCGCGCGACGACCCGCAGCCCATCTTCCGGTGTGAATCGTAGATACCGGACCGCCGAGCGAAACATCACCGCCTTGAGCTGGGCGCGGTCGTCTCGCAGCGTGAAGTACAGGTGGCCGGTCTTCCAGAGCCGGCTGTTCGCGATCTCGCCTTCGACCCAGACCTCTCCCTGGGTCGATTCCAGGACTGTGCGGATACGGTTGGTCAACTGGCTGACGGTGACGATCGCCCGGTCAGACGCGGGGGTGCGCGTGGGCTCACCGAATGGCAGCGAGGGGGGTTCGCTCACGGCGTCGTCACCGTCGGGGTCATGGGCGGCTCGAGATCTGCCGGGGTCACGTTGAGACGCTCGATCGCCGTTGCCCGGCCGGTCGCGGTGTCGGCCGTTACGATGACGCCGTGCAGGCGCGGGTCGCCGCGGGCGGTGTGGAACCGACCTGGCATCGACGTGAGGAATCGGTTCAGCACCACCCGTTTGTCGACACCGATGACCGAATCGTGGGGTCCGGTCATGCCGACATCGGTGATGTACGCAGTACCACCCGGGAGGACACGTTCATCCGCCGACTGCACGTGCGTGTGGGTGCCGACCACCGCCGTCACCTGGCCGTCGAGGTGCCAGCCCATCGCGATTTTCTCCGACGTCGCCTCGGCATGGAAGTCGACAAGAATGATGCGGGCCTGGTCACGCACGGCCGCGATCTCCTCCCGGACCACTGTGAACGGGTTGTCGAGCGGCGCCATGAACACCCGTCCCATCACGTTGATGACGGCGACCGGGTCGCCCGACGGCGTGTTGACGACCACGTGGCCCGCGCCGGGGACGCCGGCTGGGAAGTTCGCCGGTCGGATGAGGCGCGGTTCGAGCTGGATGTAGTCGACCGCCTCCCGCTTGGCCCAGATGTGGTTGCCTGACGTCATCACATCGACACCGTGGTCGCGAATGCTGTCACCGATCTCCCTGGTGATACCGCTGCCACCCGCGGCGTTCTCCACGTTGGCCACCACAAGGTTGAGCCCGTGACGGTCGACCAAAGTCGCGACCCCCGTGCGCGTTAGCGCGCGGCCCGGTTTGCCCACGATATCGCCGATAAACAAAATTCTCATGTGCGGGATCGGTCACTTTGGCGAGCGTCCAGACTCGGCGTCACGTCCTCTTCATGATCGCACAGAGTAAGTCATAGACAACAGCCTTGTTCCGGCCCTCGCGATTAAAGTGGAGCTACTGGCTCGCTCCATGTCTAAATATGAGTGTGTTTATATAATATATAATGATTGATAATAACTCATATATCGAATATCGTAGTGTCGTGTTCGGAAACTAGAAGGTTAGACAAGCTGTTTCACAACTCAGGAGGTCACACATGGCACTTGTGCATTGGAATCCGTTTCGTGAGCTGTCCGCGTTTGACACCCCGTTCAACCGGGTGGTCGGTCACGTGAGTCCGGCGACCGGCGAAGGTCCCCGCGACTGGAGCTGGATGCCGGCGGTCGATGTCTACGAGACCGACGACCACGCGCTGGTGATCAGCGCCGAGCTACCCGGCATGGACAGCAAGGACGTGAGCGTCGCGCTCGAGAACGGCGTCCTGACCATCGCCGGCGAGCGCAAGATGGACACCTCGGTCAACCGGGAGCGCTGGTATCGGTCCGAGCGCGCCTACGGTACGTTCCGCCGGTCGTTCACGCTGCCTCGCACCGTGGATGCCGCGGCGGTCACTGCGGACCACAAGGATGGGACGCTGCGGGTGAGGTTGCCGTTGAAGGAGGAGGCCAAGCCGCACCGCATCACTGTCAATGCGGCCTAACAGTCCGAGGGAAAGGACCGCGTTGTATCGAAGGTGGCAATGAGCCAACGGCGCGCGAGAGGGCATCGTGCCTTCTCGCGCGCCCCCGGCATCGGCGTTGCCCGACACGCGACAATGCCGGCGAGAGAGAAGAAACGAGGCGGTATGGAGTCATCCCCGGGCCCGAACCTGACGGGAATGGGCGCCGTCGACGCACGGGCCATCGTGCCGGTGGAGGACGCACATGGTGGCGTGACGATCTACTACCAGGGTCGTCCGACCCACTACCTGCTGGCCGGCGAGTGGTATCAGGCCGTTCCGGCGCAGCGCGGCCCGATACAGCTGCGTACCCATAGATCACCCGAGTCCGATTAGTGATTCTGGTCGTTGCGCCGGGTCGGTCGACTGCGGCCCGTTTTTCGACTACGATTAGAGATTATGAACGACAACACCGATTCCGTCCAGGACGGCGACACCGAACCGGCACCTGTCACGCAGCCGGTCGCGATGCCGCGGATTCCCGAGGAGCCCGTGGCACCTATCACCAGCCGCTTTCTCTTTGTCGACGTCGCGTCCCGTCGCGCCAAGCAGCTGCGCAGGGGCGCGTTGCCGCGGCTGGAAGCGCTGCGCCCGGACCCTGAGACCGGCCACCGACCGGAGACGACGTCCAAGCTGGAGCGTATCGCGATGGAAGAGGTCGAACAGGGGCTCGTCGTCTACGAGCTGATTGAGGAATCGAGCTCGGAGGAGACGAAGTAGTGACTCCAGCCGAGATCCAGGCGATGGTACTCGGGGTGCTCACGGGTCTCGGGACGTCCACCGTTTTCCTGATTGTCATCTTCCTGGGGTTCTGCGTGCTGGTCGGTTTTACCAAGCACCGGAAGATCGTCAAGACCAGCCTCGTCGTGCGCAGCCTCGACGACCGCGTCGGGTCCGGCGCCAACTTCCTGCCGGCAGATGCGCCCCGCGGTGCCGTCGACCAGCTCAAGACCCCAGAACTCCTGGAACAGTCCAGCCGCCACTAGCAGTCCGTGGTGAAAGTCTGGCGTCGCACCGAGACCCGCCGTGACCAAGGCAGCGCCCGGCCGGCGCAAGGCGCGACGAGGGAGAAGACCGGCAGTATTCGACCGAGAAGCAACGCAGCCAGGCGGGATGCAGCGCCGGTCGAATGCCGGTGGACTTTTGCCACGGGCTGCTAGGTGCCGGTCGCTGCCGGTGGTGTGTCCCGCCACCAGGGGACGTCCCGCTCGTAGGCCGCACCGAGTCGCAACAGCGTCTCTTCGTCGAACGCCCGCCCTGTAAGCTGGAGTCCAACGGGCAACCCGGACTTGTCACGTCCGCACGGCAGACTGATCGCGGGCAGCCCGGTCAAATTGGCGCTCGCCGTGAACACATCCCCCAGATACAGTCGTAGCGGGTCGTCGGACCGTTCGCCGAGTCCGAACGCGGGTGTGGGCGTGGTGGGCATCGCCACCGCATCGACCCGCTCGAACGCGGTGTCGTAGTCGCGTCGGATGAGCGTGCGGACCTGCTGCGCCTTGAGATAGTAGGCGTCGTAGTAGCCGGCGCTCAGGGCGTAGGTGCCGAGCATGATGCGACGTTTGACTTCGGTACCAAACCCGGCGTTCCGTGTGCGGTTATACATGGTGGTCAGGTCGGCATCGGCGGCGTCCAGCGGCGCCCGATACGCGTAGCGCACCCCATCGTAGCGCGCGAGGTTGGAGCTGGCCTCGGCCGGTGCCACGACGTAGTAGGTTGGGACCGCGTAGGTGGCGTGCGGCAGCGGCACGTCGACGATGTTCGCGCCTTGCCCGCGTAGCACGTCGATCGCCGCCGAGAACACGGCGCGGACGTCCGGGTCCACACCGTGGTCCAAGATGTGCCACGGGACTCCGATGGTCGGGTGCGGCAGCTGTTCGGTGAGCATCGTGTCGAACGCCGGCACCGTCTCGGTGGACGACGTGGCGTCGCAGGGGTCCTGACCGGCGATCACCTGGAGCAGTGTGGCTGCGTCGGACACCGTGAGCGCGAACGGGCCGATCTGGTCGAGCGATGACGCGAACGCTAGGAGCCCGTAGCGCGAGACCCGTCCATAGGTCGGTTTCAGACCGACGATCCCGCAGAAGGCCGCCGGCTGCCGGACCGATCCACCTGTGTCCGAGCCCACCGCGATTGGCGAGAGCCGCGTGGCGACCGCGGCGGCCGACCCGCCGCTCGAGCCACCCGACACGCGGTCGAGATTCCACGGGTTCCGCGTGGGGCCCGAGACGGAGTGCTCCGTCGTCGAGCCCATCGCGAACTCATCGCAGTTCGTCTTGCCGATGACGATCGCGCCAGCTGCGGTCAACCGGTCGATCACCGTCGCGTTGTAGGGCGCCACGAACCCTTCAAGGATGCGCGACGACGCGGTGGTCGGTAGCCCCCGTGTACAGATGTTGTCTTTGATTGCCACCGGCACACCGGCGAGCGGCAGGTCAGCGTCGTGCGGGCCCCGTCGGTCAATCAGCTCAGCGTGTTCGAGCGCCTGTTCGGTGGCGACGTGAGTGAACGCGTGGATCGGACCGTCCAAGGCGGCGATTCGGTCCAGATACTGCCCGCAGATCTCGACCGCCGTCAGGCCCTCGTTCATCGCTGCGCGGATGTCGGCGATGGTCTGGAGGGAAGAGGTCGCCATCACCCGATGACCTTCGGCACTCTAAACAGCCCGTTCTCACTCGGGTCTGGGGCGTTGGCCAGCGCTTCGTCCCGCGACATCGAGGGGCGTGGATCGTCGGCGCGCATGACCGGAGCAGACGTCACGGGGTGGGTCGTGGCCGGCACGCCGGTGGTATCGATCTGCTGGAGCTGGTCGAAATAGGACAGGATGTCAGCAAGCTGCCGGGTGAAGAGCGTGGTCTCGGATTCGGTCAGTTCCAGGTGCGCCAGCTCCGCGATCCGCTCGACGTCAGCGCGTTTCAGGGTTGTCACGCCTGATGCTAGCACGGCGGTTCTGTCTCGGGTTCGGCGCTCAAGCTGGATCAGACCGGCCGGGTCCGGCATGATAAGCGACATGGGCTGCGCGGTGACGGTGTCGTGAGCGGCGGACCGGAACCGACCGTGTCAACGTCTTCCGGGTCGTTGTTCGGACGCCCGCGAGAGGAGGTCTCCGCGGCGCTGCCGGACCGTGAACCGGTGTCGTGCCCGTTGTGCCGCCGACCCCCGTTACGGTTCGCCACCGACTTTCAGGGGTTGCATCTCGCCCGGTGCCCGTCCTGCGGGATACAGTTCCACAGTCCGCGACCGGTGCTCGAGCAGATGGCCACCGCCGTTTACGGCGCCAACTACCATCGACCAGAAGAGGCGACCGCCGACACTCGCCACCAGCGGCACTACGCCCGCCAGGTCGCCTGTCTCGAGCGCCTGCTCGTGGTCGGACGGCGTCGTCTCCTCGATGTCGGCTGTGGGGCCGGCGCGTTCCTACGGTTCGGGCGCGAACATGGGTGGGAGGTCGAGGGCACCGACATGGTGGTTACCGACTGGGCTCGGGCGAGCGGCGCCAGGTTGTGGCAAGGCGAGCTGCCGATGATCGAGTTCGGCGACACCCGCTACGATGTCATCCGGTTCAATCATGTGCTCGAGCACACTCGTGACCCGCTACTGGAACTGCGTCGGGCTCGTGACCTCGTCGCTCCGGGCGGGATCCTCATGGTGGGCGTGCCGAACGTGGCCGGCCTCAACCCGCGGCTCAAGAGCTGGCAGAGCCGACTCGGTCTGAAGCGCAAGCGCTGGCGACACTACGCGGCGCTCCACCACCTCTGGTTCTTCACACCGGCCACCCTTCGGCGGCTGGTCGAGACGGCCGCGTTCGAGGTTGTCCGGTGGGAGACACCCGTGATGGATCGTCGGGGCCGGCCGGCCGCCGTGACACGTGTCTTTCGGGCCTTCCTCGAGCGCTGTCATGCAGGCAGCTTGTTGGACCTGTACGCTCGCGCTCGCTGACACACCGACGATGACATAGCGACCGCCGAGGCATCCCGCCAGGGACGGTGCCGCGCTACTGTTCGGGCCGGGTCACGTGCTCCTGGCGTTCTGGCCACGGGCGGGGGGCACCGCCACCGTGTGAAGTTCGACACGGTTTCTACCGACACTCTGATCGTTCTAGGCCTCGGAGTCGGTACGGGGCTCGATGAGCAGCACCGCAACGGTGGCGTGGTGGGTGCAGGGCCCCGATCCGGTATCCGGTTGAACGGCACGTGGTGCCGAGGAGCAGCACTGTGGAGACTCACCAGGGCGAGCGAGACCGGACGATCCGCGAGGCGGAGTACACGCTCGAATACGCAGCGCGGTGTCCGCATTGCCGTGAGGAAATCGAGCTGCTGCACGTGGCACGGTTGCTTCGGACACGGGTCAACTTCACGTCGACCCTGCCACGCAGAGGTCACGTCATCTCGTGCCCCCAGTGCCACACGATTATTTCCGCCGACCTCCTCGGTTTCGCGTAGGGCCCGTCAGGAGAGAGCAGTGTCATTCTGGCTGCCGCATCTCGCCTGACTGTGCCAGCCGCCGGCCGTGCATGTCCGGGCCGTGGTCAGGTCTCGCCGAAGCCTGGTGAAGGCGGAGTGCGCGTCGCACACATGCTCCCGGTATGCGCGCTCCTCGCGCCTGACTCCTGAGCCAATGTTCGCATCGCGCCGCGGGTCTTCAGACCGCGACGGGTCGGTCTAGGTCCGACCGTCACACCCGTCCGGTGTGCAACAATCGACGCACGATGTCAGACGAGCGCCCGATGTTCCTGCACCCGCCGTGGATGGTCGGGATCATGCTGATCCTTGGCGTGCTCTCGCTCGTGGTCGGGCTGACGATCGACCCGTTCTGGTTGGTCATGGGGAGTCCGGCCATCCTGACACTGGTCGTCTATCTCGGAGTACGCGTTGCGCTGTGGTGGCGCACCGTCGGGCGACCGACCGTGGGTCGGTCCCCGACACCGGTGTTCGAACGCCCTCCCGAGCTCGAACACGCCGCAGATGACGACTCGGTTCGACATGACGATCCGTGAGCCACGCGAGCCGGTCAGGCCACCGGCTGTGGCCGGCAGCTGGTATCCCGACGCCGCGGTACAACTGCGGGCCGCGGTGACCTCCCACCTGGCGGCCGTGAGCGACACCGACACCCCGTCAGGTCACATCGTGGCGCTGGTCGTGCCGCATGCCGGGCTCGTCTACTCGGGCCCGGTTGCGGCCCACGCCTATCGGGCCGTGGCGGGCCGCGTCTACGACGTCGTGGTGTTGGTCGGG
>Ga0310122_10001325_pt1 | contig 15856 bp, 14 predicted proteins | sample CB6_Bottom_1051__FD_203503 | JGI IMG/M metagenome (GOLD analysis project Ga0310122, IMG submission 203503) | Marine microbial communities from Western Arctic Ocean, Canada - CB6_Bottom_1051 | ecosystem: Environmental > Aquatic > Marine > Oceanic | place: Canada: Western Arctic Ocean | collected...
TACTTCGACCTCGCGGCCGACCCGAATGAGTTCTACAATCGCATCGCAGATCCGGCTGTAGCTGACCGCGTGGCCGCCCTCCGGGAGCGGCTGGACCGCTGGCAAGTCGACCATGCCGCCCAAGACGCGAACAGGGGTGAGGGGGGCCCGCCCTCAACTTAACATCCGTTGACTCAATCAGGAGACCAGGATCAGGCCCTGGACGAATTGAAAATGTCGGTTCTTTGAATACAGCCTGAGTCCGTGCTCGAAAGCCACGGCTGCGATCCAGATGTCATTGGTCGGGATGGGATTTCCCGCTTCCTTCAGGCGGTTGAGAATATCGGCATAAAACTCCGCCGTATCCTCCGTGATTCCGTACAGGCTCACCCTCGGAGCATCCAGAAATTCTGCCAGCTCTCCCCTGTTTGCGCGCTCCTTGCTTCCTCCCTTGAATCCGGAGAGCAACTCCCCCAGACTGATGGAAGTAATGGCGATACTGGTCGTTCTCTGAAGTTCGGAAACTACCTGCGGATCCCCTTTGAGGGCATGGGTGTAGATGTTGGTGTCAATCAGTAACCCTCCCGTCATCGCCAGAGCTCTTCATCGATCTTTCTCTCTGTGTTGATTTTGCTCTGAATTTCCTCGAATTCCTGTTCGGACCATTTACCAAACAGATGGTCCATTTCGTGGTGGAGCGCCGTAAAGCGTTTCTCCTTTTCGAGACCCAAACGCTTTCTCAAAGTCTCCAGAACGAACTGATTGACGCTTTTGTCCTCCTGTTTGGCAGCCTGCTGCAACCTGTCAGCCAGCTCCGGATCCAACCCTCGCAGAGCCATGTTCTTCAACATCCTATCCCTCCTGATACTGATATCGACACATGGTATCTCTATGGTACTAGCAAGCGATACCATCGTCAAGGTCTAACCCATTGGAAAGGCAGTACATGGAAAACCCCAATGGAGGCGACAGGACTGCCGCGACGGCGTTGCAGGCTGGTGGCCCGGACTGTCTGAACACGCCGCCACTCTCTTGTGATGGCCAAATAGCCTATGTTTCTTCACGCATTGCTCGAAGCTGAGGGATGTTTTGGGGCAAGCGATTGTGTGCGTATTTCGTATCTCACCGTCCAGGAATTCGAATACCCATGAACGAAACAGAGAAATACCTCTTTGACCTCAATGGCTACATCGTCGTCGAAGGAGTCCTGTCGACCGACGAAGTGGCCCGCTGCAACGAGGCCGTCGATCGTCACGCCGAGGGCATCCGCGAGCGTACCGGAGACCTGTCGCTGTCGAGCGACTCGACCACTCTCAAGGGTACCACCGGGCGCGGCGATATGGGCGGACTGCTGGCCTGGGACAAACCGTGGTGCGAGCCCTTCCGCGAGATGCTCGCCCATCCGGGAGTGGTGCCCTACCTGCACGCCATCCTCGGACCCGGTTACCGGCTCGACCACAACGCCGGGCTGATCAGCATGCGCAAGGGCGCCGAGGGGCATCTGCTGCACGGTTCGTCGGGACCCGGCTTCGACCCGCACCAGTACTACATCTTCAAGGACGGCCGCATGCACAACGGCCTGACCGTTGTCGCATGGCAACTGGCGGACGTGAACCCGGGAGATGGCGGCCTGTGCCTGATCCCGGGAAGCCACAAGGGCAACTACGCCTGCCCGCAGGAAATCCGAAAGTGGGAGGCCCACCAGGATATCGTCCGGCCGGTACTCTGCAAAGCCGGAGACGTGGTGATCTTCACCGAAGCGGTCACGCACGGAACACTGCCGTGGGCCGCCGAGCACCAGCGGCGCTCGGTGCTGTTCAGGATGTCACCGGGCAATCTCGCTTACGCCACCGGTTACAATCCGTGGCCTGAGGCGGTGCTGGTCGATATGACACCCGAGCAACGGGCCGTGCTGGAACCGCCCTACCACACGCGTCTGAACCGTCCATTGCTGAACGAAGAGGGACGACTGAAAGAGAGGTGATGGGTGGCGTCAGGCAGCGCGTCAGGATCGGTGACCAGGATGCCCTCGGCCACGCTGTCCTCGAGGTGCGCCTTCTGGGTGGTAGCCTGGTGAACACGCTCCTGAATCTGCGCGGACATCACTGCAGGGCGCGGGCAAGCTCGCTCAACTTCGGTGGTGGCGCCGGCGGGAACGTGCACGCGTCCGGACAGCGCCCCGGAGGCGATATCTCGGGCCGCCTGCATTACCTGCGCATAGCGGCTGACGGGGTGAAGATCGGCTACTTTACCCAGCGTCCAATTGAGCTTGATGTGAATCGAAATACACATTCGCGTGAAGTAGACGATCCGCGCAGCGGCGCCCGAGCCCGCATGCTGCGGAGAGAATGCTTGTGGTATGCAATTTGCAGACCGGGATTCCAACTGGCGAAGCCCTTTCCTCATTCCCAGATTCGCGTATTGCGAATTCACCTACCTATCCCTGCGGCCCGATCGAAACCGGCCGCCCTTTTGAGAAAGGATCACCATGCCCAAAGCCTCCGCGCGCCACATCCTGGTCTCCACCGAAAAAGAGTGCCAGGCCCTCAAGGATCAGATCGAAGCCGGCGCGGATTTCGCCGACCTGGCGAAAGAGCACTCGAGCTGCCCGTCGGGCAAAGAGGGGGGTGCCCTGGGCGAGTTCGGTCCCGGGCAGATGGTCCCCGAGTTCGACGGCGTCGTCTTCAGCGCCGAAATCGGCACGGTGCAGGGCCCGGTAAAGACGCAGTTCGGCTATCACCTTCTCGAGGTTACTTCGCGCACGGAGTAGGGACACCCGCGGCAGAAGTGGCTGTTACCCGACCCCGGTGCCCGCCAGGCGCCGGGGTTGTTCAGCTCTATGACTGACATAAATCTCGACAGTGGGCTCAATCAACTCGGCTTCGCTGAGTTCCGACCTGGGCAGCGGGAATCGATTGAGACCCTTCTGCGCGTCGGGAAACTGCTGCTGGTCGCGCCCACCGGCGGCGGCAAGAGCCTGATCTACCAGTTGCCCGGCGCCCTGTTGCCCGGGACTACACTGGTGGTATCGCCGCTGATCGCGCTCATGCACGACCAGGTCTCCGCCCTTGAGGAGCGCGGGGTCCGCGCCACCTATCTGGCGGGAACGCTGGATCCCGGGGAGCTGCGGCGCCGCATGTCGTCAGTGGCACAGGGGGAGTACAAGCTCGTCTACGTCGCCCCCGAACGTCTGGCGCACAGCGCCCTGCGGTCGATGCTGGCGCGCTTGAACTGCCCGCTCGTCGCCATTGATGAGGCCCACTGCATCAGCGAGTGGGGTCACGATTTTCGCCCCGATTACATGCAGATCGGCCCCGTGCTGGAGCAGCTGCCAAAAGCGCGCGTGCTGGCCTGTACCGCTACGGCCACGCCCATCGTGCGCGACGAAATCCTGGCGCGCCTGGGATTGCCGCCCGATACACCACAGCTCATCCACGGTTTCGCTCGACCCAACCTGGCGCTGAGAGTCATCGAGATTCAGACCAAACGCGAGCGCCGCCGCCACGTCGACGATCTGCTGGGCGAGAACCTGGGAGTGGCCGGCCACGCGGGCGGCACGGCAATCATCTACGCCCCGACCCGCAAGACCACCGAAGAGGAGGCTCAGCGCCTGGCCGTAGACGGCTGGGTCTCGCGCGCCTACCACGCCGGCATGGAGGGGCAGGATCGCGATCGCGCGCAGAACGCCTTTGCCGCCGGCGAAGTGGAGGTAATCGTCGCCACCAACGCCTTCGGCATGGGGATTGACCGGGCCGACGTCCGTTGCATCGCTCATCTGGCACCGCCCAGCTCGGTCGAAGCCTATTACCAGGAGGCCGGTCGCGCTGGCCGCGACGGCGAGGATGCTGTCTGTCTGTTGCTGATTTCTCCGGGAGACATGGCACTGCGACGCTACCTGATCGAGAGCGACAGCGACGGGCGAGCACCCGATCCGGAGGTCGTCAGGCACAAGTGGAATCTCTTTCTCGAGCTGATGCGATGGGCTGAGGGTGGCGGCTGCCGCCACGACGCCATCCTGCGCTACTTCGGGGATGAAGAGGAGACCCTCGCCGGTTGTGGCCGCTGCGATGTCTGCCTGATGCTGGCCGAAGAGGAGGGGGACCCGGAAGAAGTCAGCACCGTCGTGCGCAAGGCGCTGTGCGGCGTGGCCCGGGTACACGGCCGCTTCGGCATCCAGGTGGCCGCCAAGCTGCTCCAGGGCGGAGCCGACGAACGCCTGCAGTGGTCGGGCCTCTCCCAGACTCCCACCTTCGGCACCCTGGGAGAATACTCGGAGGACTGGCTGCTGAAGCTGTTGCGCCGCTGCATCACCGCCGGCTGGGTCGATTTTCAGGGCGGAGATCGACCCGTGGTGGTGGTGACCGAGGAAGGGCGCTCGGTCATTCACGCCCGGCGCCCGGCGCGCATGCTGCTGCCTTCGACGCGAAAGGTTGCGGCGGCCCCGACGGGCGGGCGGGGACGCAGCTCGCGCCGCGCCGCCGCTTCTGGCCAGGAAGACCTCGACGAGCGGGCGCGCGACCTGTTCGAAGCCCTGCGCGCCTACCGCCTCGAGACCGCGCGCCAGCAGAAGGTCCCTCCCTACGTCGTGGCCAGCGACCGCAGCCTGCGCGACATCGCCCTGCTGCGCCCGGGCACCCTCAACGAGCTCGAGCTCGCCCACGGCATCGGCCCGGCGAAAGTGGACAAATACGGGGAGGCGCTGCTGTCTGTAGTGCGGCGAACCGCGAGTGACGCATGAATAGCTACAGCGCGCAGCTTTGGGTGCGCACGACCTGTCGCAGCAACGACTTTCCCGCGATCTCGGCGAACAAAGCGTGGGACGGCGGCGACATCGTCGATTTCACCTCCCACCACAACTTCGGCCAGTCCAGAAATACCGGCTCCTTGCGCGGATGGTGTATCGCGCTCCAGCCTTCGGGAGCGTGGACGTGGAATGTCGGCGACGGCGAGCATCGCCTCGACTACCTGCCTACTGTCCAGCGCCAGCCGATCAATGACGGTGAATGGCACCACCTGGCCTTCTCCATCGACCCCGTGGGCCGGGTGGCCTGGCTCTACTACGACGGTTGCAACGTCGCGGTGTACAGTCTGGCGGAGCTCGGCGATCTGCTGAGTGGCGCGCCGGCTCGGTCCGGCGCGGAGGCGGGCGATGCCAGCACGTCCTTCGCCGGCGAGATCGACGACCTGAAAGTGGAAAAGCGCCTGTTGACGCCATCCGAGGTCGAGAGCGCCTTTCGGCTTCGCCGCGGCGGGACGATGGCGCATACCGCCCAAGAGGACGCGGTGTCGGAACTCCGAGTGTTGTCGTGGAATATCTGGCACGGCGGCCGACGCGACGACGAGGGGTTGGCGCGCACCATCGAGATTATCCGTCGCTCGAAAGCCGACGTGATCTGCATGCAGGAGACCTACGGCTCGGGGGCTCACATCGCCGACGCCCTCGGGTACTACTTCTACCTGCGCAGCTCCAACCTGTCGGTCATGAGCCGCTTCCCTATACGGCAGACACACGACCTCTTCGAGCCTTTCCGTTTTGGCGGCGTGACGTTGGCACTGTCACCTGCACAGGAGATGCTCTTCTTCAGCTTGTGGATCCACTATTTGCCCGACTTCTGTAACGACGTGCTGGTGGAGGGGATGACGGCGGAGAAGCTAATAGCCGCTGAAGGTGAGACCAGGGGGCGGGAGATCGACCAGATACTCGAAGTCTTGAAGCCGACCCTGAGTGCAATGAATCTCCCGGTGGTCGTCGCCGGCGACTTCAACAGTCCCTCTCATCTGGACTGGACCGAGGCGATGCGGCACCGCAACCGCGGTCTGACGGTCCTCTGGCCGGTCAGCGAGGCGATGGCGAAAGCCGGCTTCACCGATTCCTACCGCGCGGTCCATCGCGATCCGAGCCAGCACTACGGCCGCACCTGGTCGCCGCGCTCCGGCGCGGACTCGTGGCAGGATCGCATCGACTATGTCTACTACCGGGGCGATGGTCTGTCCTGCTTGTCGGCCGCAGTGCTCGAGCATTTCGAGCCCCGGTGGCCCAGCGACCACGCCGCCGTCCTGGTAACGCTGAGATTGAGCAGCTGACCAGTGACGGCGCCGCTGGGCGATAGAAGGCAACTGAGCTGGCAACGGCTGAGACTGAGCAGCTGATGGAGTGACACCGCCTGGAGCGCGATGCGGGTGACATGCCAGGGGCCGGGCGACTTCCAGGACCGGGTCGTGGTGCTTCACACATAAAGGACCTCCTGCGATTATGAAAATCCTCGTTATTGGCGGCACCCGATATATGGGCCGAATCGCCGTGCAGCGTCTGCTCGACCAGGGCGACGAGGTCGCAGTCTTGTCGCGCGGCAATATTCAGCCCGAGTGGTGGGATCGAATCGAGCATATCGCCGGAGATCGGACCGACAGCGCCGATTTCAACGCCAAGCTCAGGGGTCGGGAATTCGACGGTGTCCTCGACATGAGAGCCTTCCGAAAAGAACACGTCGAGTCGGCCTGTGATCTCTTCCGAGATCGGGTGGACCGCTACCTTATGGTCAGCACCGGCTCGGTCTACTTCGACGGCAAACTCGATTTCGCCAGTGTCTGTCCCTACCGCGAAACAGATGTGTCGTGGTCGGACATCGACTACTCCTACCCGGAAGGGGAGGACCCGTATGGCGTCGGCAAGCGGCACTGCGAGAAGTGGCTGCAGGAGAACAGCCCGGTGCCCTACACCATCGTCCGCATCCCGGCTGTGATGGGCTGGGACGACCCGACTGGGCGCATGTGGTGGTGGGTGCAGCGGGCCCTCGATGGCGGCGGCATCGTCATTCCAGAACAACACCGCGCCGTCTTCCGGACCCTGTACTCGGAGGATGCCGCCGAGAACTTCGTGCGCGCGCTGAAAGCGCCCGAAGCGGCTGGCCAGACTTACCACATCGCCATGCGGGAGATCATGACCATGGAGCGCTGGACGCAGCTGATCTGGGATGCGACCGGGAGCCAGTGCGAGATCACCTACGTCCCCCAGGAGGTCATACAGCGGCAGCTGTCGGATTACGAGCCGCACCTGAGCCGCGCGCTCCCCTACATCCAGGACACTTCAAAGGCGGAGCGTGAATTCGGTTTCGCGACCACCCCCGTGGCGGAATGGGTACAGACCACCGTGGATTGGTACCGCCGGGAATACCGCGGCGAGGATTCTCAAACCTACGGCTACCGCTCCGCGGAACTGGATCTGGCGGCGGCGTGGCGGCGCGCTTTTGGCGATCTGATTTCCAGCTTCGACTGACCGCCCAGAGGAGCCCACCTCAAAGACAGGTGTGCAATGCGCCGGAGTACGTGTGCGGTGCCCTCCGCGATGCCTGCGGGGGCTCGGCAACAGCTGGTATGCGGATCAAGCTGCGGCCGAGGGGATTGCACACTGTCCTGCTTGCAATGACCTGAGCAGACTCATCCATGTCACACATCCTCGCCCTGGATCAGGGCACCAGCAGCTCGCGGGGGATAATATTCGACGCCGATGGCGGCATCGTCGCTGCGGCACAGCGCCCCTTCGAGCAGATTTTCCCGCGGCCCGGATGGGTGGAGCATGACCCCCGGCAGATCTGGGAAACACAGCTTGGCACGGCGCGCGAGGCGTTGGCACAGGCCGGTCTCGGCGCCGGTGACATCGCCGCCATCGGCATCGCCAATCAGCGCGAGACCGTCGTGATCTGGGATCGGCAAACAGGAGAGCCGATCCACAACGCCATCGTCTGGCAGGACCGGCGAACCGCCGACATCATCGCGCGCCTCAGATCCGACGGACACGAGGCAACCGTGCGGGAAAAGACGGGGCTTATCCTCGATCCCTACTTCAGCGGGGCCAAGATCAGCTGGCTGCTCGACCACGTACCCGAGGCGAGATCGCGGGCAGAACGCGGGCAGCTGGCCGCGGGCACGATCGACTCCTGGCTCCTGTATCGCTTGACGAATGGCACGGTCCATTTGACCGACTTGACCAACGCCAGCCGCACCCAGCTGATGGACATCCATACCGGGCGGTGGGACGAGACGCTGCTCGAGCTCTTCGGCGTCCCCCGATCGCTGCTGGCCGGGATCCGTCCGAGCAGCGCCGTACTGGCACAGACCGACAGCACCTGCTTCGGCCGGCCGATTCCAGTCGCCGGTGTGGCGGGAGATCAGCAGGCGGCGCTTTTCGGGCAGATGTGCACGAGACCGGGTATGGCCAAGAACACCTATGGCACCGGGTGTTTCCTGCTCCTGCACACCGGGCAACAACCGGTCTCCAGCACTTGCGGCCTGCTGACGACGACCGCCTGCCAGGTCGAATCCGAGTCGAAGCAGTACGCCCTCGAGGGCAGCATCTTCACTACCGGCGCGGCGATCCAATGGCTGCGCGACGGCCTCGGCATCATCGCCACGGCGCCCGAGGTGAATGAGTTGGCCGCATCGGTGCCCGACAACGGCGGCGTCAGTGTTGTGCCGGCCTTCGCCGGACTTGGGGCGCCTCACTGGGACCCGGCCGCGCGTGGCGCCATACTGGGGCTGACCGGGGGCTCATCGGCGGCGCACATCGCCCGTGCCACCCTCGAGGGCATTGCCTGTCAGGTCGTCGACGTGCTCGAGGCGATGCAGAAGGACGCAGGTCAGCCGATAAAGGAGTTGCGCGTCGATGGCGGCGCTGCGGCCAGCGATCTGTTAATGCAGCTGCAGGCCGACCTGATGGGAACACCCGTCCTGCGACCGACGGTCACAGAAACGACGGCGGCCGGAGCCGCTTATCTGGCCGGACTGGCAGTGGGCATGTGGAAGGACGTGGAGGAAATTCACGGGCAGTGGCAGCTGGAGAAGAGATTCGAGCCGGCTATGCCCCAGCAGCAGAGATCTGATCTACTGGGCCAGTGGAGGCGGGCGCTTGAGCGCTCGCGCGGCTGGGCCGGGGACGCCGCGCCGCCTACTTGACCAACCACCTGACGCCAGCAGCTCACTTACTTCTTGCAACATTGACCCTCTCCTTCTCAGGAGGGTAGGTGCGACAGATCATCAAGATCCTTATGCCTACCACTCGCCTTCTTATTAATCCTTAGGTCATCAAGAGAAATGACATTTATAGGCACACTGTCTATTTCGATCGATTCTCGGCGCGAGTAGCAATCTCGAAATTCCACGCCAGAAATTCCTGTTATTATTTCTATACGGACTGGAGGTACACCCATCCGAACGACTCTGTTACTTTCGAGGAATAGTTCCTTGGTTAGTTCTGTTCTTGACATCCCAAATTCATGGAGAGCCATAACGACCTTATTTGCATTCTTCTGATCTACTGCAATCCAAACGTCCATGTCACCAGTTGCACGAGGATAGCCATGGTAGCCGACAGCATAACCACCGATTAGCATGTATTCAACTTCCTGTGAGTTCAGATACTTCAAGAATTCTCTGAAGTCTGGATGAAGTTCTATCCCTGCCATAGACCATCCTTCTATTGATTTCAATTGCTTCCATTCGTTCAGCCGGACTCTTCTCGAACCAGTAGTTCATCTCTTCGGTTTCATCATGTATTGATGAAACAGTCAGTGCAGTTTTATCCAACTTCGGCAACTCAGTCTCCATACCAGGATTCTCCCTAATTCGACCGTGATTACGAGGCTATGAGCAAGCGCTCATGAAGTCGCGATAAAGGGACTCGCTAATAGCTGGAGAGGTGCTCCCAATCCCTATCACCGTCTTCTTGCCGACCAGCTGGTTGAGTAGAAGGTAGGTCTTTGCTGCTTATGGGACCATCCTGTCCGTTCAATCTGTGGTCATAGTGAATTCAATGGCGATCGAGACCCGCAGTCCGGGGCGGAAGGTATCCGCATATGCAGTGAGTATGGATCGAGTTAGTTAAGTTAGGTGCGGTTGGCGTCGCGACGCGTCCCTGCACGGCCGCTGTTCTGCCTAGACGCGCCACACCTCAGAGCCACTCACGAGATAGCTCCCCGCATCGTCAGCCGCCGCCAAGGAACACCGAGCTGGTAAAGGTGCCAGCTCCTCCACCTCTCCCGCTACACCCACCGTTCGCAATCCGCCTGAATAGTCAACCACAAGCACCCTCGCTCCCATCGGCACCAAATGCTGAATGCCCAGATCAGACATCTGGTGCCAGACTGCTTCGCCTGCCAGATCATAGCAGAGCAAGAACCCCTGGCTCGTCCCAGCCAGGACGCGGCCTTCCGCCTCGAGGATGCAAATGCCTGTCACCTGTCCTCCAGGCCGTTTCAGCCAGCGACGAACCCACCTGTCGTCCTCGAGCTCGAATAGATGCAGATTCGCCCCTCGGCTCGCGCCGCACGCGACGAAGCGACGTCCGCCGCAAGCCCCAAACGCCAGCGCCGTCAGCATGCTGGTCCAGCCCTCGACGCGAAGGTCGGCCATCAGATGCCCATTCGGTTCCAGAATGCGGCAGGTAGACTGATCGCTAAGGATATCCCCGCCCACCACGATCCGGGGCTTTCCAGTACCATCGACATCGGTAACCCTCACCCGCCCGGGCACGCCCTCATTGTAACGCCAACGCCAGCTCTCCTTCCCTTTGGCGTCAAAGCACCGCAGCTGGATATCACCACAGCCCACCGCGAAGAATGGCTCTCCGTCCGAAACACCTCCGGCAACCTGCACCGCCGCGGGTGTGGGTAATTCCCACCATGGCCACGGACACGGCTCGTGTTCGATTTTCGCCGTCCACAACTTTTCGCCCGATCGATCGAAACCGGTCAGACTCGCCGGACCGTGTCCGGCCGCCAGCATGTTGGATGTCCCCCCAGCCTCGCCGATGTCACGCACCGGACCCTCGAGCTCTGCTGACCACATGCTGCGGCCGTCCACGCTCACAAGGCTCAGTGTCCCTGCATCCGTACCCACGGCGACCGACCCGTCATCGAGCCGGCACAATGCACTGATTCGCCCCCCAACGTCGATGAGGCGACGCACGGATCTCCCTTTTTGACCGTCGCCCACGGGTTCCGGCGGCCGCGGTCGTCTGATGGCAAATGACCTCAGACGCTCCCGAATTTCACCATCCGCTAGTAAGACATCCACCCCCGTTTGAGCAAGATGCACCGCCCGCTCTCCCAGCGCGCGTCCCTGAACGAGGTGAACCAGGCGCACCGACTCGCCCCTCTCCAGGTGAGCGGCCTCACGGGCGACGAACGATGTGAGCACCATTTCGTCGGTGTCATACCGTTCCCGCCATCGCGCCTGATCTTTCTCCTTCTTATAGCGGAGATGCATCGGCTCTTCCGCCGTGCTCAGATGCGCTCTGTCGCTCAGACTCTCCAACCGGACCTCGACTCCATCGACCTCGTCGACGCACGGACTCTTTCGCCGGCCTCGCGCCTCTCGGCCTTTCAGGATCAGCCGGGTCGGGGTGCGGAAATGTGCCTCCACCGCGAAGTCTCCGGCCGTATTCGCCGTCACCGTATCCACAAAGACCGCACATCTTCCGGGAAACAGATGGATCTCCCTCACCCAGTCAGCACCGGCGTAATCCTTTAATCGGATACGGAGATATATCACACCGGTCGCGTCCGTCTTGTTCGCCTCCAGACTCGCGAAGCCTGGAATAACTCCCGCTTCCCCGTCGCGCACGATGGTCACGACTGAGTGATGTTCGGGCGCCGAATGGACAAAACTGTCTTCCTGCACAATCAGCGACACTCCCAGGCGCGCGTATTCCAGCACACCCCCGGCGTCGTCATAGGAATGACTGCCGCCGCCAAGGCCATCCATCAACAGGTAGTCATCGGTCAGCGTCCAGCCCGTACGCACCGCCAGTTTGTCGAAACAGCTCTCTATCGGCGCAGAAGGAGGCGACGTCACCACCACGGGCGCCATCTCCGGATCGCGCTCCCATACGTCATACACCAGCGGATCGACAGGCACCACCGTCACCCCGGTCTGGGCTTCCGGCACGCGTGGTCCCACCCCGGCGTCGAAAGCCCGGGGCGGCGTGGTCAGCCATGCCAGACGCCGATCCGGTGAGGCGAGATCGTGGGCGAAGCGAAACCGTCCGTCACTGTAGTAGGCGGCCGCTACGCGCAAGCTCGGTCCCGGAAATTGTCGCCTCAGATCACCGTCGCCGGCCGTTGGCAGCCAGCCGCTGTTGTCGATCACCACCATCGCACACTCCGCGGCTTTCAGAGCGCCGCCCTCCTCGAAATACCGGTGCGCCGGGTCGTGCAGCGCGTACTCGAGCATCACCGGCTGAGACATCCACCAGCCGTGGCACAACCCGTCGCACAGCGGCTTCCAGGACGAACCGTACGGCTCGTACACCCGACGCGCCTGCTCCCGCCATCTCTCTGGACCGGCAATATCCGGAAAATGCGTTTCGAAGTAGTCCGCTGCATACATCAGCGCCAGGGCCGGAATCATCTCGTGATTCTGTCTCGGGTTGAACGGTCGCTGGACCCGCGAGCAGTCCGCGACGTGACGCCAGCCCTCCTCACTTTCTGCCCAGCCGTATAGAAACCGCGTAATCGCCAGTCGCTCTTCGGCATTGAACAGATCCATATCCTCCACAAGGCGCCACGGTAGATAGCGCGTCAGACTGTAGAGGTGGGTCTGTACGATCTTCTCATTCTTCTCGAAACCGCATTCTATCACCGCCTGCCACGCCTTGCGGTACTCCTCACCCAGACGGGGCTCGCCGGTGAGGTAATACAAATACCCCTTGCCATCTCCCAGCATCGTATTTGCCACTTGCCAGGATTCATCCGGCAGGGGTTCTGTGCGGAACTCGTCCGCCTCATCGGCAGCCAACGGCAACCGCGTGATCTTCAGATCTTTCAGATGAGAGATCGAGTCGCCCAGCCTCGAGACCAATAGATCGCTGCCGGCCCGCGCGCCTTCCGCATCACTGTAGCCCACCAGAATCACATTGTGTCCCGATCCGAACGGGTCGCACAACGTCCGCAGCTCATACCCCCCGGGACCCGGATACCACAGATCCGTGGCGCAGAGAAACTGGAAATACAGCATGCGCACACAGCTGCTGTCAGCCAGGTTGCCGACCACGATCATTGGTCCATCGGCCACCCTCAGAAGCTCGCCCTCCGGATCATTGGACAGCTCTCCGACGACGCCCAGATCCAGCAGCGCAGCTTGAATCCGCTTCGCGGCCTGTCGCCCGTGAGCCGAGCGCGGCGCGGCGACGACCACCCGGGTACCGTCATCAATTGGGGTTTCGGTATTGAGAACACGAGGATGTTCGATAGTCATATCTGCTCGCCGTGTGTACCTTGTGTTGTCCGTGGAATCCACTGTGCCGGGCCCTTGGTTTGCAGCACCGTGCGGCACCCATACAGTTCGGGCGGCCGGTCAGCGCTCGCCGATTGACATCCGGCAACAGCCAAGCTACGCCCCGCGGGCCTTCACTTCAATCCCGGAAAAGGCCTTCACTTCACTCCCGGAAAAGGAGCGCCTCTTATGATCGTCGATTCCGTTAGACGGGAAACCCTCATTCGCTCGCCGGGCCCGGGTGCGGGCGTGGGTGGTGGCCTGTATTACTCGCGCACCTCGGGAACTGACATGTTTTGCATGTACGGCATCGAGACGCGGAGCGACCTGTGCGACGGCGCCTACACCATGCTCTCGACCGACAACGGCCGCACCTGGTCTGAACCGGAGTTCCACGAAGCAGAGATCTCCGGCCCCGATGGGATCCTCCGCCGCAGCCCCGCAGTCGCGGTGTTGGACCCGCACACAGACCGCTTCGTCTGGTTCCTCACCGAGGGACTTTTCGACGGCGATGACCCTCTGCAGGGCATGCTGCGCTACCAGCTTCGTTACCGGGTCTCCAGCGACGGGGGACACACCTGGGAGACAGACAAGCTGATGGTCCAGGAGGGGGAGGAGTTTGACGAAAACCACCCCTTCCCCGACGTGTGGATCGGCCGCAACAGCATGATGTTCGGAGATCAGACCTGCGTACCCATCGTGCTCCCCGACGGAGCTCTGCTGGTCCCAACCCAGATGACCCCCCTGGGCCCGGACGGCACCTATCACAACCCCGGCGGCGGCTACACCTATCACGACACGGCCGTCATCTCGGGCACCTGGCGCGACGACGCCGTCATCGCGTGGAAGGTCGCAGGGGTGGTGCAGGGAGATCCGGAACGCACGACTCGCGGGCTCATCGAGCCCACCATCGGCGAGCTTGATGGAGGCCGTGTCCTCGTGGTGATGCGCGGCTCCAACGACGCAAGCCACCATCTACCCGGGTATCGGTGGTACTCGATCTGGGATCCACAGCGGGACACCTGGTCACCGCCGCAGCCCTGGACTTACACCGACGGCGGGCCCTTCCACTCGCCCAGCTCCTGCTCGCAGCTGCTGACCCACTCGAGCGGGCGCCTGCTGTGGATCGGCAACATCTCCGGCGAGAATCCCCGCGGCAACGGGCCCCGCTACCCCCTGGTGGTAGCGGAGGTGGACACCGGGACCGGGCTCGTGATTCGCGACTCGGTGACGACGGTAGACGACCGCGGCTCGGGGGAGAGCGAGCGACTGACCCTGAGCAACTTCCACGCTCTGGAGGACCGCGAGACCGGGGAGGTCATGGTGACTCTGCCCCGCTACTTCGCTGATGTGCCCGTAGGTGTTCCCTCGGACTTCACGGCGGATCTGACGCTGATCCGCTGCGGACTTGCAGCCCCTTGATAACGTCCCGGTCGTTGGTCACTCTGGGCCGAGTAGAAATGCCTCTTCAGACACGTACTTCTTGCACTCGGGAATCAGACGCGGGGGAAGCCCTCCCCCATATGCACATCTCCGTGTCCGAGCCGCGATAAGCGCTCCCTCAACAAGCCGATGAAAAGCAGGCTGTTGCGGTGCCACGCTGAGATAGCCGTCCAAGAATGCTCTTCTCATCGAATCGTCTGAGACGTCTACGAGGAACCAACCGATGTCGTCGAATTGATAAGTCAGCGTCGGACTGAATTCAACAGGGTGGAAGTGGCCTTCATGCTCTACACAAGTGGTGAGTCTGAAGCCGCCGCAGGTCAGCCCCCACGGTTCGCCTCGTCCTTTACAGTAACGAGTGATTGCATCAATGGTCTGCTCAAGTAGTGCCTGATCCTCCCTGCTGAGGCGATCCTCACGGCTATTCCAGTAGTCGCGGTTGACTTCATTGGCATTTTCCATCCAGTCAATTCGAAAGCGATTAAACCCATCGGGGCGCGCCCAGGTCCGCCCGTGATTGTGAATGTGCCCTAGGACCACGCCGAGCTCGTACATTGTCGCTTTTGGCAGGATGATGGGCTCCGACTCGTTGGCAAGGTCCCAGCCCTCGTACACCGCCAAAGGTGCAATCACCTTGCCCCTTACACATCGCTGGACGGTACACACCGCCGCAGGTCCGTCGGGACGGTGGTCGATAAGCTGGCAGAGGGCTCCCGTCTCATCGGCAACAGGCACGGGCACCACAAGCTCCGTTTCCTGATCAAGTGCGAATAACCAAGCGCACATAGAGGCAACCTGCCGATGCACCTCATCCAGAGCGAAGTGGTCATAGGGATAGTGCACCGTTACGAAGTGCGACGGCTCCTTGCCGTTTGTTACGACGGAAAGCCCGAATTTTGAGAAGCCGAAGTCGCCATGGCTGTTTCCCTGATTGATCTGCTTTGCGCCTATGTGGGCACTTTGCTAGCGCCTCATCGGCGACTCTGCGCAGTCGAGCTTCCTGATCCTCCCAGTGCCGCCCACTGAGGAAGCGATTCTCTCCATCTGTGATTGGCTCTGACTGATACAGGGCTTTTGGCCTGGCATACTCCTTGAGTTTTGCCCAGGATTCGAAGCCGTGCTCCCTGGCTACAGTGAGTTGGGCGTCCGCTAGTCGTGCCTGCGC
>Ga0310122_10001326_pt1 | contig 15849 bp, 13 predicted proteins | sample CB6_Bottom_1051__FD_203503 | JGI IMG/M metagenome (GOLD analysis project Ga0310122, IMG submission 203503) | Marine microbial communities from Western Arctic Ocean, Canada - CB6_Bottom_1051 | ecosystem: Environmental > Aquatic > Marine > Oceanic | place: Canada: Western Arctic Ocean | collected...
TTTACGGCTATTTATAGCGAAGCTTGGAACAAAAGTATGGGCTTCAGTGGCGAAGTCACCGCCAGTAAAATGATCGCCAACTCAATGATCATGGGGCTAGGTTTTGCGATCGGTAAGATCATCATTTCGATGATGGCCGCGTATGCTTTGGTCTACTTTCGACTGCCTTATGCTACAGCTTGGTTTTGGTTGATCTTCGTGACGCTGCTACTGCCATTAGAAGTTCGTATTATCCCTTCCTATGAAGTTGTCGCAGGGCTTGGGCTTCTTAATAGCTACACAGGATTGATTCTACCTTTGATCGCATCAGCCACCGCGACCTTCTTTTTTAGACAGTTCTTCAAAACCATCCCCGATGAATTGTTAGAAGCCGCACAGTTAGATAACGCAGGTCCATTTCGATTCTTTGTCGATATCTTGCTGCCTCTATCTAAAACCATGATCGCAGCGATTTTCATCATCATGTTTGTGGTGGGTTGGAACCAATACTTATGGCCGATCATGATGACTACCGATGAAGGCTACAACACCATCGTGATGGGCATAAAACAAGTACTCAACAATATCAATGAAACCAGTTTACCGCGCTATGACTATGCTTTCGCCATGGTGATTTTAGCCATGTTGCCACCCGTTTTAGTGGTGGTTGTATTTCAGCGTTGGTTTGTAAAAGGGCTAGTAGAAAGTGAAAAATAATAACGACACAACTCAAATGAACAATAACCGCATTCAATCTCTCAATGAGTACAAGACATCTCACCTGCCTTCTCACCAAGCTATCCACAAAAATACAGAGGACACCCCGATGCCAAACCTAAAGCAGACGCTAGCGCACAACCAAGCCACTCACAATCGTACGCGTAAAGCTCCCACCATGTTGGGTATCAAAAACTTGGTCAAGACGTATGAAAACGGCCATCAAGCCGTCAAAGGGGTCTCTCTTGATATCGATGAGGGGGAGTTCCTTGTTTTGGTGGGGCCTTCTGGTTGTGGCAAGTCTTCTATTTTGCGTTCCATTGCGGGTTTAGAAAGCATCTCTGGCGGTGAGATACACTTGGGTGGTCGTCGGGTTGATACAGAGAAACCTGCCCTGCGTGATATCGCGATGGTCTTCCAGAATTACGCGCTCTACCCTCACATGACGGTGTATAAGAACCTCGCTTATGGCTTAAAAAACCGAGGTGTCAGTCAGCACCTTATTGAAGATAAAATTGAGAAAGTCGCCAAAACGCTGAAGATCGAAGAATACCTAGACCGCAAGCCAGCCAAACTTTCTGGTGGTCAACGTCAACGTGTTGCTATGGGGCGAGCGATCGTTCGCGACCCACAGCTGTTCTTGTTTGACGAACCTTTGTCTAACTTAGACGCCTCATTGCGCGCTCACATGAGATTAGAAATCAAAAAGCTGCAACGCGATCTAGGCGTAACCAGTGTTTACGTGACCCACGACCAAGTCGAAGCCATGACACTGGCAGATAGAATAGTGGTTCTCAACAAAGGCCAAATAGAACAAGTCGGCACACCAAGAGAAGTCTACCACCAGCCTGCCAGCACCTTTGTGGCAAGCTTCATTGGCAGCCCAGCGATGAATTTCTTACCAGCAACACTCGACGACGGTTACCTTGAGATTGGCGACCAGCAAATGTATTTGCCCGAATACGCCCACGTAAAAAATACAGCCATCACACTTGGTATTCGCCCAGAACACTCTGAGGTTTGTGCCGATTTAGTCATGAACGCGCTGCCGCTTGAATTACGCATCAGCGTGGTTGAGCCTTTAGGGCCAAATCAATTGGTTCATGGCCTTGTGAACGAACAACCCTTTATTGCAGTGACACCCGAAACGACGCTGTGCCAAGCCGTCCCTCTCGGGCTAAGCATCGATAAATCCAACCTGCATATTTTTGACAATCTTGGCAAACGCATTCACCCAAATAACTTCACATCACAGGAGTCACACGAAGATGCGACAAGCTTAACGACGGCTCTAGCTTAATCGAGTACACTGATATTTAATGCGTTTTTACGGTGCGTCTTTAAGAAGGATTAATTATGTCGTCTATCATCGTAGGTCATCGGGGTGTAGCAGGTACTCACCCAGAAAATACCAAAGCAAGCATTGAACAAGCGGCTAAACTCGGCTTGAAATGGATTGAAGTTGATATTCAGCCCACTCAAGATGACCAACTGGTCGTTTGTCACGATCACACGCTTGAGCGCTGCAGCGATGGCAAGGGTCGAGTTGATGAACACACCCTTGCTGAGCTACGTCAGCTCGATTTTGGCCGTTGGAAATCTGAGCAGTTCGCTGGAGAAAAAATACTGACGTTGGAAGAGTTACTCACACTCGTTGAGCAGCATGATCTTAGCGTCAACCTCGAAATCAAAGTCGACAGCCGACATCAAGCCCCTTATGTCGTTGATTTGCTGCACGACGAGTTGATTCGCTCAAATCTAGACACTGATAAGGTCTTACTTTCGAGCTTCAGCCATAAGGTGGTTGCTGAAATGGCTCGTCATTTACCGAGATATCGAGTGGGAGTAATCACAGAGCAACTGACTCAAGATGATCTTATGCTCATCAATGAGGTCAAAGCGTTCAGCTGTCACATGAACTATGAACACGTTGATCAGAGCGATCTTGACACTCTCAACGAAGCGAACATTCAAGCATGGTGCTACACCGTCAATGATCCGTCTCGCTTCAAATTCCTCTCAAAAGTAGATGCTGTATTTACTGATTTTCCGAATCAATTCAACCCTATAAATTGACCTCGTAAATACCGAAAAAGCACCCCCCGAGAGACTTTAAAATTAACCCTGAAAAACCTGAAAATTAGGTAGCAAACACAAGTGAGTAGGAGTACATTCCGCTACTCACTTGGTTTCACTAGCTCGCCTTATTAGACAGCTTCATTGGTTACTTAATTTATGGATCTCATTTTTAGTCCAACCTTCCCAATTTTGGGTGCAATCTTCATTTTCGCCGCTATTGTTCGTGGCTTCTCAGGTTTTGGTTTCACCTTAGTGGCATTGCCATTGAGTGCGTTATTCGTGCCTGTAATCGAACTGGTTCCTGTTTTCATGCTGATCGACCTGTTAGGCAATATCCAATTGCTGCCGAAGGTTAAACATCACGTAAATTGGCGATGGGTTTCAAAGGTATTTATCCCTTGTTTGGCCTTCACTCCCGTCGGCTTGCTGTTGCTCAAATCCGTTAGCCAAGACACGATCATCTTGATCATCAGTGCCTTCATTCTTGCGTCAGCAATCATGATCTACAAAGGGTTCCAATACAAAAGCGAACCTAGATTTGCTCCCTATATTCTAGGCAGCCTTGCGGGGGTAATGAATGGCGCAGCTTCAATGTCAGGCCCTCCGGTTGGCACGCATGCATTGGCAAGTCCTGTCGCACCACACATTGCAAGAGCAGGCCTGATTGCGTTCTTTGTACTAGCTGATTCCAGCGCCTTTGTTACGGCCTCTATCGCAGGGTTAGTCGATCGTGATGTGGTTTGGCTTACTCTAGCACTCTTACCAAGCAGCATGTTTGGCGGCTATGTCGGTTCAAAATTGTTTGAGAGGTTTGGTGGGGCGAAGTTCAAGCCAGTCACGATTGCACTGCTGATCGCGATTGCTATCTTCAGTGCAGGTCGAGTCTTACTGTAACTGGCTCTAGCGCTGATTTCGGCAATTGTTTTTGAGAGTTGTTTTCGAGAATTGTTCAGGGAAATTGGGTACCGATAACTACCATTCAATATGGATAGGGGTACCCATTTTTACGAGTTGGATGAACTCATCCATATCTTGATTGGTTAATGCAATACAACCATCCGTCCAATCGAAGCTTTGTATAAAACTAGGTGAACGACGCTCACCATTCTTGATTCCGTGAATCTTGATATTCCCCCCAGGATCAACATCATTTTTTTGTGCCCACTGCATATCTGATGATCGCGGGTAGTTGATATGCACCGAGCGGTAGAAGTCTGACTCTTCCATAACATAGTCGAGCTGGTATTGCCCTTCTGGCGTTCGGTTGTCCCCTTCAAAACGCTTATGCCCTTTCGGTTGTTTACCTAGCGCAATACGAAATTCCTGAACCACTTCCTCCCCTTTGAGCAGATACATTCTACGTTTAGATTTGTCGACTTTGACTAAGGTGACCACTTGCAATAACGGGTCTAGGCCAGAAGACGCGTCAGGTAGAGTGTAAAACTCTTGAGAGGAACTTTGAGGAGGACCTAATGAAGAGCTTTGAGAGGGATCGAGTGAAGAGCGTTGAGAAAGCTGGGCGACCTTTTGTTGAGAGTCCCCTTCAAGAGCATCGTCCATAACAATGACATGCTTTGAATTCGCGGTGACCGATGACGTAGGTGTGCGATTAGAATGGGAAGGTGCTGACTCAAATACAATGGTTTCGATAGCGGTCGCATCAGACACAATTTTTTCGACGACGAGCTTCTCCGCATAAACGAGCGAAGTAAAAAAGAGTAAGCACAACGATAAAGGCCAAATCAAACGCACCCTTAAATCTCCTCAAAACGCATGGACATGGTTCGAGATTGAGTTTCCATCCCTAACGACTCATAAAAACCCTGAGCTTGTTGGTTGAACTCCATCACTTCTAACCTAAGCTCGATAGCACCGCTCGCTTGAGCCCACTGATTGAATGACTTCATTAAAGCTCGACCGACACCTTGGCTTTGAACTTGATCGTTAACCACAATCGTATTCACTCTTGCCACCTTATGCGGCTGAATAAAGCTCACCCCTTTGTTCTGTGTCACCTTCCCGGCTAAGAAGCCGACCACTTGTTGCTCATCAACGGCAACGAAGAAAGCCCCTACAGGATCGATCATCAACCCTAACCAATATTCTTCACTGTCAGTAAAACCCAACGAAGGTGGCGCAAATACCATTGGGGCACCAAGATGATGTTGACGATTTATCTGCTCTGAGAGCTCTAAGATCGAGCTTATATCAGTGACCTTGGCAGTCCGGATTTGCATATCATTACCTTATTTGAATTCACTAATACCTTAGCAAAAATGACTTGGTTGTGCACCGTTGTACTGGTCAACCCAGACGTTCTGTGAAGGCTGATTATTAATATTAGGCACTATGTTTAGGGAAATTGTTCCGTAAATCTCAGGCACATTGCCAGCCGTTGAGTGCTACTATCTCTGCAGAATCAATACACTAACTATTGGACACCTATATGATTAAGTTTGCTGTAATTGGAACGAATTGGATTACACAAAAGTTTGTTCAAGCTGCTCACGAATCTCAATCGATGCAACTTGCAGCGGTTTACTCTCGAAATCTAGACAGTGCGGCACAGTTCGCCCAAGAGTTTGACGTTGAAACGACGTATAACTCACTCGACGCATTGGCAAATGACAAAACGGTTGAAGCCGTATACATCGCTTCACCGAATTCACTCCATTGCGAACAGTCCATCTTCATGATGGAGCACGGCAAACATGTCATCTGTGAAAAGCCTGTCGCATCGAATATTGATGAAGCAACCCGAATGTTTGAGGTCGCTCAGAAGAACGGTGTGGTGATGTTTGAGGCGTACAAATCTCAGTTTCTGCCGAACTTTAAGCAAATTCAACTTGGTTTAGAAAAGATTGGCAAGGTACATAAGGCACACATCAACTACTGCCAGTATTCATCGCGCTACCAAAAATACCTAAACGGTGAGAACCCAAACACCTTCAACCCAGCTTTTTCTAACGGCTCATTGGTCGATATTGGCTTCTACTGTGTTGCCGCGACAGTCGCGTTATTTGGTAAACCTGAAAATGCACAGGCTTCCGCAAAGCTACTTGATTCAGGCGTGGACGCACATGGCTGTGCGATCTTCCAATACCCTGAGTTTGATGTGACCCTTGCGCACTCCAAAGTCAGTGATTCTTATACGCCAAGTGAGATCCAAGGTGAACTAGGAGCGATCATCATCGATCACATCGCTGAATGTACCGACGTTAAGATCCGCTACCGCGATGGCACGGTAGAAAACCTTACTCAAGCACAAAGCGAAAACTCTATGAGTTACGAAGCGCAGGCCTTTGCTAGCTGCATTGCTGGCGACAACGCAACACAAGCTCAAGCCCAAAAGCGCGCTTTAACGGTTGCTAAGTTAATTACAGAGATGCGCCAACAAGTTGGTGTCGTTTATCCGGCAGACAAATAACATCACTGAATGAGTTAACAAACTGATTTTTAAGAAATACTGTTTTATGCATAACTAAATTTAATCTTTACGATAAATAACCGGATTAGTTGATTGGGGTGCCATCTGTTTAAATCCGCGTTCGATATCTATCGTATTTATTTAATTTATTGAAGGTGTGTAAAGTGTTTTCAGTTGACGATCGCGTTGTAGCAACAAAAGGTGTTGAGCTTGGTGAAATGGTAGTGACTGGCCTAAGTGCTGGTGGTGGCTACGTTCACGTTACAACGGTAGAAGGCGCAATGACGCTTACTTACCCAGCACAAGACCTTAAAAAAGCATAGTTTAACCACTCTGCTCTTTTAGTAGTCACTCTGCTAAAGGTAACAACATTGAGGCTTTGGCTGACTTCACTCTTCTGCATTAGAGTGAGCCGCCAGAGCCTTTTTTGTGCCCGTTATTTCTCACTAGCCTTCCCATTAGTCTACGCATTGCAGTAAAGCCGAATCCAACAGACAATAGAATTAATGAAAGAGTATTTATACCAAGCACTTATTGTGTGTTGTTGATGCTTGCTGTTTATCAATACTTAGCGTTGATTAGTACTTAGCGTTTATTGACGCTTAATGTTCGTAATACTTTCTGATATATTAGCATTAACTTATATTTATAATATCCTGAACTAAGGGAAGCTATGAAGCTTTACATTTACGACCACTGCCCTTTCTGTGCAAGAGTTGCCTACATTGCTCAATCTTTAGGCTTGAACATCGAACTTGTTTCTGTGGATTATGATGATGCTCAAACCCTTATCGATCTGATCGGTAAGAAGATGGTGCCAGTCCTACAAAAAAACGACGGTTCGATTATGGCTGAAAGCCTAGACATCATTGTTTACTTCATGGATTTGAAATCAAGTGGCGAGCAACGTGAGCCATCTGAGCAGGCTGCTCTTTTTCAAAGCCGCGCTTTCCCTCTTACTCAACAGATCGGACGCCCACGTTGGTGGAACCTCGACTTGGCTGAATATCGCTCTGCTGGAGCCAAAGAGGCTTGGCGTGCAAGTAAAGAGACCGAAGGTTTTAACTTTGAAGAGCTCTTAGAAAAGACCCCACAATACGTTCAACTGATTAACCCATTACTGAAAGATGCAGAGCTTCTATTGGATCTAGAGAATGGTGAATCATCGCTACCTTTAGTTGATCAAGCACTCTATTTCTCAATGCTTCGTGGCTTCTGTGTTGAACCAAGCATCACATGGCCACCAGCACTTGAGCGTTGGTTAGAAAAACAGAGTAAAACGTTAGGCATCAAGCTTCTTCGCTAATTTCCTAATTTCCTAATTTCCTAATTTGCTAAGTCGTTAGCCGTTAGCCGTTAGCCGTTAGCAACCAGCCTAAAAGAAAAATCGAAGCTCCCCGAACCATTGTTCGTACGAGCTTCGATTTTTATGACTCAATTGTCTTTTCTACAACAAGCGCCTTCTCAACCCTGTTCGCTCCAAAATTCGCGTTGAAATTTCTTCAACCGATAACGAAGACGTGTTGATGTATGGAATTGCTTCACGTCTGAACAAACCTTCTACCGTTTGCAACTCATACAAGCATTGCGAATCACTCGCGTATTCACTGCCGGCTAAACGGTTCTCTCGGATTTCAGTCAACCTTTCCGCATCAATGGTTAAACCAAACAGCTTGTGTCGGTAGATCTCAAATTCGGGTAACAGCTTCAAGCGCGCCAAGTCATCATGAATGAACGGATAGTTCGCTACGCGCAAGCCAAACTGCATCGCCATATACAAACTTGTCGGTGTCTTACCGCTTCGAGACACACCCAATAGGATGATATCTGCCTCTTCAAGCCCTTTCAGCGTGATGCCATCATCATGAGCCAGCGTGTATTCAATCGCAGCAATACGGTCGAAGTACTTCACTGAATCTTTATTAACACTACGTGAGCGCTGCAGCTTAGGCACCGGAGCCATTTGGGTATCGTCTTGCACTTTCTGCACAATACTCTCTAGCACGTCATAACAATGCGCTGGTGCCTCCAAGAGCTTCTGCTTGATGTCTGGAATCACAATCGAAAAAAAGACTAACGGGTGGTTGCCCGTATCACGATACGAAATTTCGATCTCTTTTAATAAATCAGAAAGTTTGTCCTCACTTTCGACAAACGGGAAGGTTTTTTCATTGGCTTCGAATGGGAATTGACCTAGAACAACATGCCCTAAAGTCTCACATGTTATGGCCGTTCCATCAGAAACATAGAATACATCACGACTTTGGATATCAATTTGCATTTTTTATTTAATGTTTAAAATTATTTTGAGTAGGATGGGAACCATAATATATATAACGAAACCCTGCTGACTATTACGTCCCCCACAGCTTTAGAAAATAATTTACATTTTTTTAAACTGATACGTAATCGTTTGCCTTTAAATCCCTACAATGCTTGCTATGTTTCTGGAGAAATAAATGCAAAATAACACCCTATGGTTCAATGGCCTTTCCATGGAAGATGTCGACAAAGTCGGCGGTAAGAATGCTTCACTTGGCGAGATGGTTTCTAACCTAGCCAACGCTGGCGTATCAGTACCTAATGGTTTTGCTACCACATCTTATGCGTTTAATAACTTTCTTGACTACAAAGGTCTTGATGAGCGCATTCACCAACTCCTTGATGAACTTGATGTTGAAGACGTTGACGCACTGCGTAAGACAGGTGCAACGATTCGACAATGGGTTCTAGACGCACCCTTCCCAGAATCACTAGAGCAAGATATCCGTGATAACTACCGCGAACTGATTGAAGGCAACGAAGAATTGTCTGTTGCGGTTCGCTCATCGGCAACAGCTGAAGACCTTCCAGATGCTTCTTTTGCAGGCCAACAAGAAACCTTCCTTAACGTGAAAGGTATCGATGCGGTTATCGAAGCAACGAAACACGTGTTCGCTTCTCTGTTCAACGACCGTGCTATCTCTTACCGAGTACACCAAGGCTTTGATCACCGTGGCATTTCATTGTCTGCGGGCATCCAGCGTATGGTTCGCTCAGACAAAGCTTCTTCAGGTGTGATGTTCACGCTTGATACTGAGTCAGGCTTCGACCAAGTGGTATTCATCACCTCTTCTTGGGGTCTAGGTGAAATGGTTGTACAAGGCGCTGTAAACCCAGACGAGTTCTACGTTCACAAGCCAATGCTAGAAGCGGGTCACTACCCAGTTGTTAAAAAGACGTTTGGTTCTAAGTTGATCAAGATGATCTACTCAACCAACCAAGAGATCGGCAAGCAAGTTGATATCATCGACACCGATACTCAAGAGCGTAACGAGTTCTCATTGAACGATGAAGAGATCAAAGAACTAGCGAAACAAGCGATGATCATCGAGAAGCACTACCAACGTCCGATGGACATTGAGTGGGCGAAAGATGGCATCGACGGCAAGCTTTACATCGTTCAGGCTCGCCCAGAAACCGTATGTTCTCAAAGCGACCAAAACGTTATCGAGCGTTACGAGCTAAACAACAAGGCGGATGTATTGGTTGAAGGCCGCGCTATCGGCCAACGCATCGGCTCAGGCCCAGTTCGCTTGGTTGATTCACTAGACCAAATGTCGCTGGTTCAAGAAGGCGATGTACTGGTAACAGACATGACAGACCCAGACTGGGAACCTGTGATGAAGAAAGCGTCCGCGATTGTGACTAATCGTGGCGGCCGTACCTGTCACGCGGCGATCATTGCTCGTGAGCTAGGCATTCCTGCCATTGTTGGTTGTGGTACTGCGACAAGCAGCCTAAATGATGGCGACATCGTGACAGTGTCATGTTCAGAAGGTGAAACGGGCTACGTTTACAACGGCGAACTCGACTTTGAAATCAAACGTTCTGAGGTTGATGAGCTACCAATGCTGCCAACCAAAGTAATGATGAACGTGGGTAACCCAGATCGTGCCTTCGACTTCGCTCAAATCCCGAACGAAGGGGTTGGCCTTGCTCGCCTTGAATTCATCATCAACAAGATGATTGGTATTCACCCTAAAGCTCTGCTGAACTTCGATGAGCAAACGGATGAGATCAAAGCAGAAATCAACCAGCGCATCCGTGGCTACAAAGATCCTATCGATTTCTACGTAAGCAAACTAACGGAAGGCATCGCAACTATCGCTTCTGCATTCTGGCCTAAGCGTGTGATCGTGCGTATGTCTGACTTTAAGTCGAACGAGTACAGCAACCTTGTTGGCGGTAAAACATTTGAACCACATGAAGAGAACCCAATGCTGGGCTTCCGTGGTGCATCTCGTTACATCTCTCCAGTATTTGAAGACTGTTTCGAACTAGAAACTCAAGCGCTAAAACGCGTTCGTAACGAGATGGGACTGAAGAACGTTGAAATCATGATTCCATTCGTTCGTACTCCAAGCGAAGCGGCATCGGTTATCGACATTCTGGCGAAGTTTAACCTGCGTCGTGGCGACCAAGGCCTGAAAGTCATCATGATGTGTGAGCTACCATCGAATGCGATATTGGCTGATGAGTTCTTGAAGTACTTCGATGGTTTCTCTATCGGTTCAAACGACATGACACAGCTGACACTTGGCCTAGACCGAGATTCAGGCGATGTTGCGCACTTATTTGACGAGCGTAATCCTGCAGTTAAAGCGATGCTGAAAATGGCTATCGATGCAGCGGCGAAAGCGGGTAAGTACGTAGGTATTTGTGGCCAAGGCCCATCTGACCATGACGACCTAGCCGAGTGGTTAATGGAACAAGGCATCAGCTCTGTTTCACTAAACCCAGATACGGTTATCGACACGTGGTTGAAGCTAGGTAACGTTGCGAATAAGTAACGCTTAGCCACTCAAATAGAAACACCGAAAAGTAGAGTCAACAAAGCCAGTCATTGCGACTGGCTTTTTTGTTCACCGAAAGCCAACAAAGATAACCTGCCTATCATAACAAACATTGGTATCGCGCTGACCTTACGTTATCCTTTACACAATTCTTCATTGAGAGGTTTGTCATTACAACAAGCCTAACTTCAAGACCGATAAGAGTGTTATGAATTCTACTACCGCAACTCCCTCGCCTTCTCTTGGCCGACAACTCTATACAATGACATGGCCAATGCTATTTGGGGTACTTTCCCTAATGAGCTTCCAGCTTGTAGACAGTGCTTTTATTGGCCAACTGGGCGTGCTACCGCTCGCTGTTCAGGGTTTCACACTTCCTATTCAGATGATCATCATTGGTATTCAAGTCGGGCTAGGTATCGCGACGACCGCCGTAATCGCTAGAGCCATTGGCGCTAATGAAACGCGCTACGCTAAGCAGCTTGGTGGATTAGTGATTGCGATGGGCAGTGTGAGTGTCGCGCTTTTCTCCGTCATCATCTATCTGCTGCGTGGGCCAATTTTACAATTATTGGATGCGCCACCGACGGTATTGCCAATCATTGATTCTTACTGGATCTATTGGCTAGTCAGCTCTTGGACAGGGGCACTTCTCTACTTCTTCTACAGTGTATGTCGTGCCAACGGTAATACTATGCTACCCGGTTCAATGATGATCGCGACCAGTATCATCAACTTGATATTGGACCCGATTTTCATCTTTACTCTCGACATGGGCATCAATGGAGCCGCCATTGCGACCATCTTGGCGTTCGCTACGGGTATCTTTATCGTTGCTCCTAAGGTGACTAAGAAGCATTGGATGACATTCGACTGGCACGATCTCGACATAGGCAAGAGTGTTCGATCCATTGGTAACATCATGGGGCCTGCGATGATCAGTCAGCTACTGCCACCTGTTTCATCCATGTTTGCGACTAAACTGCTTGCTGGCTATGGTACCGCTGCCGTTGCGGCTTGGGCGCTGGGTTCACGTTTTGAATTCTTCTCGATTGTCGCTGTGCTAGCACTAACGATGTCGATGCCTCCAATGATTGGCCGCATGTTAGGAGAGAACAACCTCGAAAACATACGTAAGCTCGTTAAGATTGCAGTGACGTTCGTATTGGGTTTCCAGTTGGTGATAGCACTGGTGACTTGGCTATTCTCTGGCGGACTTGCAAACCTTATGACCAGCGAAGACGAAGTATCGGCCATCTTGAACTACCACTTGCTTATCGTTCCTATTAGCTTAGGGCCTTTGGGGATCTGTATGCTGATGGTTTCTGTCTCTAACGCATTAGGCAAGTCTTATACTGCCTTGACGATATCAGCACTGCGTCTGTTTGCTTTCTTCTTACCTTGCTTATGGGTTGGTTCGCAGCTTGCTGGAATTGAAGGCCTATTCTGGGGAGCCATGGTAGGTAATGTACTTGCCGGCACTTGCGCATGGTTTATGTACCAACGCGCACTTGGGCAAGTGGAAGCTAAGCTAGCCAAATAGGCAATTCGAGAGCTCATCAACCAAGCAATCAATCTCCAAAGAACATTTAATGCGACATCAAAGCAGGGCGATTACGCTCTGCTTTTTAGATAACCTGCAATCTTAGAGTTCATCTAATGGAAGAACAAAGTCGACATATAACGCAAAGTTTCCGATTCCAGAAGCTTTAATACCATCCAAGTCTAAATCATTTGTCGAATAAATCATGGCAGAAACCCCCATGTTGCTTAGTTCTATCGCCTTCTGATACTCGCTCCCAAGCGAGCCAAGATTATCACCCCGATACGTCACAGCCTTAATTTGATTTAAATCAATCCACTCAAGAATAAATGGTGTATTTAGATCTATATTTAATGCGACATTATTAAAACCTAACTCTATTGCTTCATTATATTTATCTGTGTTGAATACTTCGATAATAGATTTATCTTTATCTATTATATATTTTGAAAGCAAGGCAATATTTTTTATTTTATCCGTAACTAACACCACATCATTTTTATCTAGAATATCAATAGCTGTAGATATATTTAGTGTTTTATATTTATCATAAATTATCTTTGATTCAAATTCTTTAGAACTAATAGACCCAGTATTATTAGAATTTGTCATTTCGTGAAAAGTCTTCCAATCATGAACAGCAACAATCCTTCCATCCGATGAGATAAGTAGATCTAGCTCTACCATCTTGAATCCATGTTCAATTGATTGCTCCATCGCTTCTAAGGAGTTTGTATATTTTAATCCGTTGATTCCCCCACCGGCATGTGCGATCAAACCACCAGAATTACCGATAATATTAGGGATGTTATTATGTTCATTTGGGTATGCCTTTACATTGCCTCTCCATACATCAATGACTACACTCATCGAAGGGCCGATAACAAAAGCTACCCAAAAACATATGAGAACTAGACAAAATATTGATATTAAGACTCTGATTCCTTTAAGTATCATGACATTTTACCTGTTGAGAACTGGGGCTGATGATAATGTGTGGTTTACCCTGTCAATATTGAGTTTAAACATGTTATGTATAGCAACTATAATAGCATTTGTCGGTAATAGGTTTGTATTTCTTCTTTTCACGGTAATAATGACTTTTGATTTCTATTTAAGATTAAACTCTCTAAGCTTAGACTTAGGTGTCTTAGGGTCGGTTTTAGAGTCTAATCGAGGTGAAGCTCTTGAACATATAAAAAGCATTAGCATCATAACATATGTAAAGATTATTATATTTTCCATTCTACTTTTTTTATCATTTCACATTACCTTAGGAAAGGTTGGTAAGCCATTTTCATTAATTATGTTGATATTATTTTCCAGCATATTAATCACCAAATTTTATAGCTTACATGATAATAAAAAGACGACATACCTCAATGAAGAATACTCAAAAACAATCCATCATGAAGTGTGGTTTAGTTTTTTAGGTTTAATTACAGTTATTAAACCTATTTCTTTATATTATGAACTGTCTCTTCTCGAAGGGGGAAAATCAGTAATCTCTTCAAAATGGGAGAATGTTCATACAAATAATGTATTAAAGGATATTTACATCGTAAATATTGGTGAATCTGTTATTAAAAATTACTTCCCATCGTATAACGAAGAGAATGGAAAGATAAAAGGAGCAGCCATATTTAATGGTGTTATTTCCCCATCCGTTGTTACATATTTCTCAGTCCCTCGAATATTATCAAAGAGCCTAGATGTAAACAGGCATGATAAAAACTTAAATGTGATAGATCTTGCTAATGATGCTGGAATGAAAACTTATTGGATATCAAATCAAGCTAAGATCGGGCAATACGAGACACAGGTATCCGCAATCGCGAGTAGGGCACATTACCAATATTATAAGAATACGTCTTATGATAAAGCTGAACCCGATAACATTCTCCTACCAGAAGTGATCAAGGCGATTCGTGAAGAAACTAAAAAGCCGAAAGTCATTTTCATTCATACTATGGGGTCGCACTATGACTTTTGTAAGAGATTTGATGAGGAGATTTCACTAAAAACCTCAGATAACAAATACCTAGAATGCTATTCAAAATCAGTAGCTTATGGCGTTGCTTTTATAGAAAAGCTTAGAGATCTACTCGCGATGCATGATAAAACATATAAAATCATTTATTTTTCTGACCATGGCCTAACGTCTGTAAACGTTCCACCGTATCTAATTCACGGTACTGGCTCACATTTTTCAAGGCAGGCAGTAGAAGTACCTTTCATCGCAATGAGTAATGATCCACAAGAAACGAAAATACATTCGGTCAAATACAATCTGAGAGACTTTTCAGACACATTTGCGCAATGGGTAGGAATATATTCAGAACAGACAGAGCATCACAAAAGTATCTTCAATACCAAGTACATAGGAAAGGAGTATGACTCAGTGTTAACGAGTGAGTTTAAGGTAAGAAAAATCGACTAAGCGAACAACTGGTACAGAAGGTTCTGAACACCATAAAGTTACTTAGTAAGTAACCTTCTCCGCACATCAAATTACCTCTTATTTAGCACTATGTAAGCTGATGTAAGCTCTATTTTGCTTATCCAAGAGCTTCTATTAACCTTGTTAGCAAAAAGCCTAATGAGATGATTTAGGAAACTCTGACAGTATCCGCAAGTGAATTAAGTGCGTGTGTAAATATTTGGATGATACATAATGATTTGAAACAGACAAGAAAAAAGCCCGCTGATTTCTCAGCGGGCTTTTCAATAGTGGTGGAGGGATAGGGATTTGAACCCTAGAACCGCTATTAACGGTTGCCGGTTTTCAAGACCGGTGCTTTCGACCACTCAGCCATCCCTCCAACAAATTGTCATCAATAGATTAGTACACTAATGATGTTGTTATTTGCTACGCAAATAACGAAATTAAAGCCTGGCGATGTCCTACTCTCACATGGGGAAGCCCCACACTACCATCGGCGCTATTGTGTTTCACTTCTGAGTTCGGCATGGAATCAGGTGGGTCCACAATGCTATGGTCGCCAAGCAAATTTTGCTTTTACTTTCAGTTTTTTAAAAACTGAAGGCAAAATAATCTGGAAAACTGATTTAAAAGTCTCTTTCAAACTCATTCAAGCGTTTGTACTTTGTTTCTGCTTTTAAAAAGCGGAGACAAATAGTTTTGAGTCCACAAAACCCCTTGGGTGTTGTATGGTTAAGCCTCACGGGCAATTAGTACAGGTTAGCTCAATGCCTCGCAGCACTTACACACCCTGCCTATCAACGTCGTAGTCTACGACAACCCTTTA
>Ga0310122_10001328_pt1 | contig 15841 bp, 15 predicted proteins | sample CB6_Bottom_1051__FD_203503 | JGI IMG/M metagenome (GOLD analysis project Ga0310122, IMG submission 203503) | Marine microbial communities from Western Arctic Ocean, Canada - CB6_Bottom_1051 | ecosystem: Environmental > Aquatic > Marine > Oceanic | place: Canada: Western Arctic Ocean | collected...
CCACCCGTCGTCAACTGGCAGTTCACCACCAGCGATGCCCGCATCAAGCTTAGACGACTCTATCCGTCATTACAAACTGGATAATCCACTAGTAAACAGGCCCCGGTGAATCATGTCAATAAAATATGTGTTTCGCCGCTGTGCCCCCTTGGGCTGGAAGGGGATTTCGCGGTCGCAAAATCCGTATATTACCGGTGCCCCGGCCAAAGCCAGGGGAGATATATTCGAAAGTTGTGGATGGTCGATGGAGCGACAACACAAAAGAGAGAGGCAGAGGCATGAAGCTGGTAATGTTCTCGAAGATGCTGAAGGAGAAGAGCGTCGAGGAGTTAGTGGAGCTGGCGCAGAAGCTGGGTATCGATGGCTACGACCTGGCGGTGCGCACGGGATACCCGGTCAATCCCGACAACGCCGCCACGGCCTTACCCGAAGCCGCGCGCCGCTTCGCCTCGGCGGGATTGAGCATTCCGATGGTCACCGCCAACACCGATCTGCTGCTGCCCGACCACCCTACGGCGGAACCCCTTCTGGGGGCCATGGACGCGGCCGATGTGCGCCGGCTGAAGCTGGGCTACTTCAAGCTCGATCCGACGATCGACTACTGGGCGCAGGTAGACACCTGCCGTCAGGCCCTGGATGGGTGGGCGAAGCTAGCTCAAAAGCACGACGTCAAGGTCTGCTACCACACCCACTCCAACCGCTGCATGGGCCTCAATGCGGGCATGCTGGCGCACCTGTTGCGGGGCTTCGACCCGCTCCACATCGGCGCCTACCTGGATGCCGGTCACCTGGTAGCGGAGGGAGAGGAGTTCGCCGTCGCCGTCGCCATTGTCAGAGATCACCTGGCCATGGTGGCGGTGAAAGATTTTCTGCTGGAGCGCATCGAGAGGGAAGGTCACGGCTCGGTGTCGCGGGAGGTGGTGGAGGCGGGATCCGGTATGGTGGACTGGACCGCTGTTTTCGCCGAATTGGTGAAGGTCGGCTTTGACGGCCCGCTGTCCATTCACTGTGAATTCCACGTCGGCGAAGGTGATTTCATGGCCGCCGCGGCGCGGGAAGCAGCCTTCTTTCTGGGCATGCGCTCGCAGGTTGACGACATCTCATGATTCCACCCCTTCGCCGCCTGACTCTCCTCATCATTCCCGAGGACGGTGGCAGAACCTACGAATACAAGGTCCTACGGGTGGTGTTCTGGCTGGCGGGGTTGGCCGGAGTGTGTGTCGTGGTCATGCTGGGCCTGGGTTTCCAGGCTTATACAGACGCCCTCTATTTGCGCGATCGAGTCGAGCGTCTGGAGATAGACAACGCCGTATTGTCGGAAGAAATGGCGCTGGTGCGGGACCTGGAGCGCGCTCTCAGGCGCCTGGAAGCGAGAAACAGGCAGGTGACGGAAATCCTCAGCGGCTCGCACGCCATCCAGGAGGACGAACCTAGCGCTCCGAATTTCGAGCAGTACATCTCCGCGGTCAGCCGCCTGCGATGGGGCCGACTCTCCACTGTTCCTATCCTTTGGCCAGTAAGAGGTGAAGTGATGGCGGAACCGCCCGCCAATGAGCGTCCGGGCGTCCTTATCGCTGCGAGAATGGGAAGCCTGATCCGCGCCAGCGCCGGGGGGAAGGTAATCCGGGTGGGATTCGAAGAGGCGCTGGGATACGTCATCGTCATCGACCACGGAAATGGTCTGTCCAGCTCCTACGGACGCGCTGCTACGGTGCTGATCGAACAAGGTCGGTACGTCCACAAGGGACAACCCATTGGCCTGTGCGGGCGCTCGAGCACGGCTAGACGGGGAGTTCTGCGCTTCTCGGTACTGGAGAACGGCGAAAGCCGCGACCCGTTGTCGTACCGACTCTGGCTGTAAAGAAAAACGGCAGCGCAGAGGAAGCCGGCACGATCATTGGCCCGGCTCGATGTTTGAGGGCGACAGCGGAATTCAATCCCGCTATCGCCGACTAATCTCCATATCAGCCCTCAGGTGGAAATAAAAGAGGGTCAGCCGCTACAGCGACCGACCCCCCTCACCTCAGTAGGACAGCTTATTAGTACATGTCGCCGCCGGGAGGGCCGCCAGCCGGCATGGCCGGCTTCTCCTCGGGAATCTCGGCAATCAACGCCTCGGTGGTCAGCAACAGACTGGCGATGCTGGCGCCGTTCTCGAGGGCGGCTCGCGCCACCTTGGCCGGGTCGGTGAATCCGGCCTTGACCAGATCCTCGTATTTCTCCGCCAGCGCATTGAAGCCAAAGTTGCCCGACCTAGCGGCGACTTTCTGCACTACCACGGCACCTTCGTGACCGGCGTTGGCGGCGATCTGCCGCATCGGCTCTTCGAGAGCACGGCGGATGATGTCGATACCGGTGGCCTGGTCGCCTTCGAGCGACAGATCATCCAAGGCCTTGAGGGAGCGGATGAGAGCGACGCCGCCCCCACAGACCACGCCCTCTTCGACCGCCGCGCGCGCGGCGTGGAGAGCATCCTCGACCCGCGCTTTCTTCTCCTTCATCTCGGTCTCGGTGGCCGCGCCCACGTTGATGACAGCGACGCCACCAGCTAGCTTGGCGAGGCGTTCCTGGAGTTTCTCGCCGTCGTAGTCGGATGTGGTTTCATCGATCTGAGTGCGGATCTGACCGATGCGCCCCTTGATGTCGGCGACCTTGCCGGAACCCTCGATGATGGTGGTGTTGTCCTTGTCTATCATGATGCGCTTAGCCTGGCCGAGATCGTCGAGGGTGGTATTCTCGAGCTTGAGGCCGATATCCTCGGAGATCACTCGTCCTCCGGTAAGGACAGCTATGTCGTCGAGCATCGCCTTGCGACGATCGCCGAATCCCGGTGCTTTGACGGCGGCCACCTTGATGGTACCGCGGAGTTTGTTGACCACCAGGGTGGCCAGCGCCTCCCCCTCGACGTCCTCGGCGAGAATGAGGAGGGGCTTGCTCAGCTGCGCGATCTTCTCCAGCACGGGCACGAGCTCGCGCATGTTGGAAATCTTCTTCTCGAAGATGAGGATATAGGCATCTTCGAGGTCAGCTGACATGGTCGCCTGGTCGGTGACGAAGTAGGGAGAGAGGTAACCGCGGTCGAACTGCATGCCCTCGACGACCTCGAGGGAGGTGTCCATGCCCTTGGCCTCCTCCACCGTGATGACGCCGTCTTTACCGACCTTGTCCATGGCATCCGCGATGAGATCACCTATGGCGCTGTCGTTGTTGGCCGAAGTGCGGGCGACCTGGGCGATCTCCTCGTGGGTTCTGACGACCTTGGCCTGCTTCTTGATGGCGCCCACCACCGCCTCAACGGCCAGATCGATGCCGCGCTTGAGATCCATGGGATTGGCACCAGCGGTGACGTTCTTGAGTCCCTGGGTGAAGATGGACTGAGCCAGCACGGTGGCGGTTGTGGTGCCATCGCCGGCGACGTCGCTGGTCTTGGATGCCACCTCGCGCACCATCTGAGCACCCATATTCTCGAAGGGGTCGGTGAGTTCGATCTCTTTGGCGACGGTCACGCCGTCCTTGGTGATCGTCGGAGAGCCGAACTTCTTGTCGAGGACGACGTTGCGGCCCTGGGGGCCCAGCGTTACCTTGACGGCGTTGGAGAGCGTGTCCACTCCGGACTGGAGTGAAGCCCTTGCCGTCATGTCGAACTGGAGTTGCTTGGCTGCCATACTGGAAAGACCTCCTGAGTCCTTTTGAGTTTAGTGAAATTCACCAAGATCTGGTGGGGATGTACTTTGGTGGAAATCGGGCTGAACCTGGCGGCCGAAATTCGGCGGCATGTACCCGAAACCAGTAGCACCCGAAACAAGTAGCACTCGACACCGTAGAGTGCTAACTTTTCGTTTGGAAACATCTAATATAGCAACGGCAATGACTGCACGCAAGGAAATGCTCGTGTGCCGGGCGGGGCGGATGTCCTACGCTACGGCCTGGAGCTGGCAGCGGGGTCTGCGCCGCGATCGCCTGCAGGGCGAGGAAGCCGGAGCCGATTTGCTGCTGCTTGTGGAGCATCCGCCCACCTATACCCTTGGCAGGTCTACCCGTCCCGAGCATCTGCTGGCCGCCAGCGCCACTCTGGAGAGGGAGGGAATTGCCCTCTTCCACGTCGAGCGCGGCGGCAGCGCCACCTACCACGGTCCCGGGCAGCTGGTGGGATATCCTATCATAAACCTGAAAGACCGAAATCGAGACGTACACCTGTTCATCCGCAACCTGGAAAAAGTGCTGATCGGGGTGCTGGCCGCCTTCGGGGTGAGGGCGACCACGAGAGCGGGGCTCACCGGCGTATGGATTGAGAAGGAAGAGAAGAAAGTCGCCTCCATCGGCATCCACGTGCGCCAGTGGATCACCATGCACGGCTTCGCCCTCAACGTGGCCCCCGATCTGCGCCACTTCAGCTGGATTCAGCCCTGCGGCTTCGACAGCGAAGTGATGACGTCGATGGCGCAGTGGATGGCACAAGCGCCAGATCTGGAAACGGTGGCCATCGAGGTGACGCGGCAGTTCGAGGAGGTCTTCGAATGCACGACGCGAGAAGTCGGTGTGGACGAGTTGGAAGCGATGGCCACCGAGATTGCCGGGCCCAGTTGCGGCCGTTAGATTATGGTCTTCGAGAGGAGCCCTGTACGCAGGACGGAAGTACCTAAAAGATGATTGGGAGGACACATGTCAGGCTGGCAGTTAGCGGTACCAAGTGATGGGCAAAAGATAACTCAGGAAACTGGAAAGCTGGTCGTTCCCGACCACCCGATCATTCCCTTTATAGAGGGGGACGGCACCGGACCGGACATCTGGGCGTCGGCCTCGAGGGTGTTCGACGCGGCCGTCGAGAAGGCCTATGGCGGAGATCGACAGATCGCCTGGATGGAGGTCATAGCGGGCCAGAAGGCTAAAGACGCGACCGGCGACTGGCTTCCGGACGCGACCGTGGAAGCCTTCCGGGAATACCTGGTGGGCATCAAGGGCCCGCTGACAACTCCTGTGGGCGGCGGCATTCGCAGCCTCAACGTCGCGCTCCGCCAGATTCTCGATCTCTATGTCTGCCTGCGACCGGTACGCCATTTCGGTGGGGTGCCGTCACCGGTGAAACAGCCGGAATTGGTGGACATGGTGATCTTTCGCGAGAACACGGAGGACATCTACGCCGGCATCGAATTCGAGGCTGGAGACGCGGATACGGAAAAGTTCAAGAGCCTCCTCAAGGAGAACTTCGGCGAGCGCTACCAGAAGGTGCGCTTCCCCGACACTGCCGGGTTCGGCATCAAACCGGTGTCCAGGGAGGGAACCTCGAGGCTCGTGCGGGCCGCTATCGACTACGCCCTGGAAAACGGGCGCGAGAGCGTTACCCTGGTGCACAAAGGCAACATCATGAAGTTCACCGAAGGCGCCTTCCGCGACTGGGGATACGAAGTGGCCCACTCGGAGTACGGCGGCGCCGAGATCGATGGCGGGCCGTGGACCTCGATCCGGGCCGACGGCCGAGAGCTCCTGGTCAAAGATGTGATCGCCGACGCCTTCCTGCAGCAGATCCTGACGCGGCCGACCGAATACGACGTCATCGCCACCCTGAACTTGAACGGCGATTATGTCTCCGACGCCCTGGCCGCGTGCGTGGGCGGGATCGGCATCGCCCCGGGCGGAAACATCAATTACGCCACCGGTCACGCCATCTACGAAGCCACTCATGGCACCGCACCGAAATACGCGGGGCAGGACAAGGTGAACCCCGGCTCGATGATCCTGTCCGGCGAGATGATGCTGCGGCACCTGAAGTGGGACGAGGCGGCTGATCTGATCATCAAAGCGCTGGCGGCGACGATCGAGAGCAAGATTGTCACCTACGATTTCGCCCGGCTGATGGAGGGGGCGAAAGAGGTGAAGTGTTCCGAGTTCGGGACGGCTATCATCGAGAACATGTGATTTGGGAGAGTATGGGGGGTGTCGTCGGTGGGGCGATATCCTCTGCGCTCATTCAGCCAGGATGGCCGGCTTCCGAGGGCATCGCCCCGCCGACCGCAAACGCCGTTGTCTCTGAATACGGAGTTGGTTCTCGTGGGGACCGTTTAGGGCAAAATTATGGGTAAAAAGCTGTCGCATGTGGATGACGAGGGACGCATCCGTATGGTGGATGTGGGGGAGAAGGAGGAGACGGCGCGAGTTGCGCGGGTGCGGGGGGAGATTCTGATGCTTCCGGCGACGTTGCGGCTCGTGACGGGCAATCGCGTCGCCAAGGGGAATGTCCTGGAGGCGGCACGGCTGGCCGGTATTATGGCGGCGAAGCGGACCGCGGAGCTAATTCCGCTTTGCCATCCGCTGGGGCTGACGTCGGTCGACCTCGAATTCGAACTTGGCGAGGATCGCATCGAGGTCGAGGCGGTGGCGCGCATCACCGCGCGCACGGGGGTGGAGATGGAGGCTCTCACGGCGGCGTCGGTGGCGCTGTTGACGATCTACGACATGTGCAAAGCCGTCGATCGGGGTATGGTCATCTCCCAAATACGGTTGATGGAGAAGCGAGGAGGGCGCAGTGGCGTGTATGTACGGCCAGAAGAAGAGGGAGGGGAAGAAGGAGCGAGCGCAGGTCAGCCGGAAGTTAATGGATAATACCAAGCGATGGCGCCGACCCGAGAAGTCATAGCCGCCAACGAGGAGACGCTGACCAGGCAGTCGAGGAGCTTCGCCATTCCCATTCTGAGGCTCGACGACCGCTTCCGCCATGCCGTCATGGTGGAGTACAACCTCAACAAGACCGTTGACACCATCGAGGACTCCGAGGCGCTGGATCGCGACGAGAAGGTCGGATTTACCGAGGAGTTCTGCGACGCCCTGGAACGCGAAGTGGTGCCGGAGAAGGTGCGCCGGCGAATGCTTGAGGTGACCCCCCCAGCGGAGGCCTTCGTGTTCGAGAACTGGGACGCCACTATGGCGCTGTTCGGGTCGTTGGAGCCGGGCGAAAGAGAGCTGGCCAAGAAGTGGACGGCAAGGATGGCGCGGGGGATGAGCGGTTTCCAGGAGAAGCCGATCGAGACCGCTGCCGACCTGAACGACTACTGCTACTACGTTGCCGGTACCGTGGGGATGTATCTGACCGGCCTGCTGCGGCTGAAGGGCGCGGCAGTCTCACAGGCGCTATACGAGAGGTTGCGAGAGGATGCCGTGCACTTTGGCCTCTTCCTGCAGAAGCTGAACGTGATTCGCGACGTCGTGGAAGATACGCGCGTGAAGGGGAGGTCTTTCTGGCCGCGGGAATACTCGCGGCCAGAGCGCGACCGCGTCGACGTGTTGAACACCATGTGCTGCGAGGCTCTGAGGAATGACCTTCCCGGCGCTATCGCCTACACCACCGGAATTCCGCCAGGTAACGAATCGTACGAGTATTTTCTGCGCTTTATCCTGAGCTCGGGGATGGAATACCTGAAGGTCCTGAAGAACAACCCGTCGGTGTTTTCCCGCCTGAAGGTGAAATTGCCCGGCCTCTTCGTTCGCCAGCTGTACCGCCAGGTGTCTACCCTTGCCACGGCCGAGTTCGGCGACTACTGCAATCGCCTCTTCGATGAGGAGAGCGCTTATTACGACCGGCACTGACTCAAACGGTGAGTCATCTCAATGCTCGTTTGAGCGGCGATGTCATCTTTCGTGGCAATACGGCCTCGACTCGTATCTCGTCGCAGCCGTTGAAGCGGGCGAACTGCTTCAGCTTTGCGGCTAGGGCACGCAGCAATTCATCCCAGTCAGCTAATTCTGGCTCGAACACGAGCTTCTTCAGAGCGAGCACGCGCTCCTTGCGCTCGGCTTTGGCGTCGAGCCGACCGACGAAGCGCTGGCCCCATAAGAGGGGAAGACAGAAGTAGCCGTAGCGCCGTTTCGCCGCCGGCGTGTAGCACTCGATGGTGTATTCGAAGCCGAACAGACGCTCGAGCTGACCGCGCCTGATGACCAGATTGTCGAAGGGGGACAGAATGTGGAGGGCGGGCTTGCGCCGGGATCGACGGTGCGTGGCTTCGAGCGCTTGGGTCAGGGCGTAGCCTTCGCTCTCCCATCCCTGGACCGATACCGTCGTTACCTCGCCGGATCCGACCAGGTCGGCCGCCGCAGCCGTCAGCATCTGCCGATCTCCGTGCCACGATCGCATGTCCGCCACGGTGGCGACGCCGAGGTTGCGGAGTGCCCGACTCACGGCCCATCGCGCCTGCTCAGCTGGCCTGGGTGGCGCCGTGTCCACCCCGTCGGGCAGGACCCGTTCGGTCAAGTCGTAGACGCGTTGGAAGTTGTGGCGTTCACCGATCATCAACTCGCCGGTGTCGAAAAGACACTCCAGTGCTCTTTTGGCCGGCTTCCACCCCCACCACGAGCCCCGTCTGCTCGCTTTATCTTCGAAGTTCGACGCCATCAGAGGCCCTTCTTCGCGTATGCGCTTACGGACCTGGGCGACGGTGCGGCGGTTTTCCTTCATCCAGTCCCGGGTGCGGCCGCCACTGGCCAGGGCGCGCATGCGCCGCACATAGTAGCTGTAGTCGGTCATGGGGACATACGAAGCAGCGTGGGTCCAGTACTCAAAGACGCGTCTTTCCTCCGTCAGCAGCTGGTGCAGCATCCTCGGATCGTAGTCGGACTGACGGCTCCAGAGGGTGTGTTCGTGAGCCCGATGGACCACGGCGATGGTATCTATCTGGACGTATCCGAGACCTTCGATGGTCTCGACGGCACCCTCTCCCCCAGCGCTGGGTCGCGTGCTCCCGTCGAGTCGCTGGCAGTACAGAGCGATCCGCCGAGCGCGATCCGCCGTAATCCGCTCAGTGCGCCCCCTTCTCGCGCGGGGCAGAGGCTGAACGCCCGTCTGGGAATTCGCCTCTTTCGAGATCGTCATTCTTCGGGCTGGCGGTCTGGTTCTTCGGACGGGCGGTCCACTTCTTCGGGCAGGCGGTCCAGCATGACCATGTCCACCCGTCTGTTCCGCGCCCGCCCCGCCGCCGTAGAGTTGGTGGCGATAGGCCGGTCATCAGCGTATCCGACGGCGTGCATCTGCCAGTTTGGAACGAGATGTACCTCTCTGAGGTACGTGCGGATCTGCTCAGCGCGCTCCTTTCCCAATTGAAGGTTTTCGTCGTGTTTGCCAATATTGTCGGTATGGCCCTCCAGCATGACCGGGTAGTCCGGCAGAGAGAGAATGAAGCGAGCGACGTAGCGCAGGCGGTCGTGCATATCGTCGGTAAACACGGGTTTTCCCGCTTCGAAATTGACCGTCGAGAGGAAGACGTACTTGGGAAGAAGCTGGTACCTGTAGCCCATGGGGAGGGGACTGTCCAGATCGATCTTCTGATCCAGATTTATGACCTTCACCCAGGCGGTGTCCCGCCAGGTGCGCTCGACGCGCACCAGGCCAATGTATTCTTCTGCAGTCCGATAGACGCGAAAACTACTGCCGGGTTTGACGCCGTCGCGGCTACCGAAATTGACCGTGTAGTATCCCTGGCTGACGGCCAGCTGAGGCGCACTCGGGGAGTCTGGCAGGTGGGCGCGAATGATAAGGTAGGTGCGGGTCGACCCCTGTCCCACGGTAGTGGTGTCGGTCTGTGCTGACGCGTCAGCTGCCATGACGGCCATGCCCAGGACGAAGCAGAAGAGGACGAAGCGGCCCAGTGAGGAAATACTCCCTGAAGAGATGCCCGCGGCGGAGATGCCCTTGGCGGATGGGGAAAAAACGCGTGGTATCCGCGCTTTCAATAGAGCTGGCCAGCCAGTTTCAACAGAGCCGCCTTCTGACTGTGAAGCCGGTTCTCCGCCTGCTCAAAGATGATGGAACGAGGGTCGTCCAGAAGCTCACCGTCGATTTCGTATCCGCGGTGAGCGGGAAGACAGTGCATGATGAGGGTATCGACCCCCGCCAACGTGGCGACGCTAAGTCGATACGGAGCGAACTGTTCCACGCGGCGCTCCTTTTCGGCGGCGAATTCGGGATCGCCGAAATACTCCATGTCGATCCAGGTATCCGTGTAGACGACGTCGCTGTCCTTTGCCGCCGACCTCAGATTATCGGCGGTTCGATAGGCGCCAGCCGTCTCGGCCTCCCGCAGCAGATCGCGGTCCAGAGCCGCCGGGTTCATCTCCGGCGACACCACGGTGATCACCATCCCCACCTTCAGGGCGGCGGCGATGAGCGAATTAGTGACGTTGTTGTGCACCCCCGCATACACCAGCTTGACACCCTCGAGACGTCCGAGCTTCTCCTGGATGGTCTGCAGGTCCGCCAGGATCTGCAGCGGATGGTAGCGATCACAGCAGCCGTTCATCACCGGCACGCGCGAGCGCTGGGCAGCTAGAACGACATCGGCGTGGTGGAGAAAGCGAACTACCATGAAATCGACGTACGAGGACAGGACTCTGATCTCATCGCCCAGATCGGCGAGGCCGAAGTTGGTCGACCGCCAGTCGAGATAGAGAGCGCGACCCCCCAGCTGGCCAATCCCGATCTCCCCGGAGCAACGCGTTCTGGTCGATGTTTTCTGAAAAAGGAGAGCCAGGGAGCGCCCCGACAGGGTCTGGTTATGGCGGGAGGGGTCCAGACGCAAGGCCGCGGCCTCCGCCACCACCGAGAGAATCTCCTCCCTCGACCAGTCCTTCAGAGTTATGAGGTGGTTGGTGGACGCCCTGGAATCGGCAGTCATCGCTCTGTCTCCACCAGCTGCCTGACGACTTCAGCTAGCAAGACAGCTTTGGCGCTCTCGACCGTACCCTCGATGCTGCACCCAGCAGCCCTGGTGTGGCCGCCACCGCCAAACCGGGTGGCCACCGCCCTCACATCGATGCGCTCGCGGGAGCGGAGACTGACGCGGTAGCGCTGGGGGACCTCTTCTTTCAGGAGGAGACTCACCTCCACGCCCTTGATTCTGAGGCCGTAATTGACCGCGGCCTCTGGATCGCCGCGACGCATGTCATCCGCGCTCAGGTAAAGGAACGCCACCCGTCCCCCGGTCGAGAGCTCGAGGGAGTCGATGGCGCGGCCGATCAGTTTTATGGAAGCCAGGCTGTTGTTGTTGTAGATCCGATCCGCCACGAAGTCCAGTCGTGCACCGCAACGCACGAGATCGGCGGCGGCCTCCATCGACGTAGGCGTGGTCAGAGAGTAGCGGAAACCGCCGGTGTCGAACAGGATTCCGGTATAGAGCTGCTCGGCCAGGGCCGGGTCTATCGGCACGCCCATGGCTATGGCCAGGTGGTAGAGCAGCTCCGACGTCGAGCAAACGTCCTCGCTCACCAGGTTGACGGCGCCGAAATGCGCATTGCCTCCATGGTGATCGATGTTGAGAATCCTCGTCTGCCCATCAAGGCAATCCTGAACCCGTCCGATCCGGTCCAGACCCGGGCAATCCAGCACGACGGCGCAGGGAGCGACTGCAACCGGGATCGAGTCAACGGGGGTGATCGTGGAAAAGCCATCCAGGAATTCATAGGGTTCCTCGGGCACATCCTGGAGTACGACGGTAGCCTTCTTGTCCAGACCATCCAGCATGCGGGTCATGGCCAGGCAGGCACCGATGGCGTCCCCGTCGCTGTTGACGTGGGAGGTCAGAAGGAAATCGTCCTCCTCCTGAATAAAAGTGATGGCCTCGTCGAACTCAGGCAGTTGCATGGTCTCCGGTCTGGCTGGGGGAAGGTGGTGTCCTGGCGACAGGACACCAGTTCAGGCGGACGACCTCTCCGGACTGCGCAGCACGAAATGCACGCGGTCCGAATCGTCGGATCCCCTGTTGAAAGTGAATCCGTCGTAGGTTCCCAGCAACTCGAAAGGGCTGGCTTCGATGCAGGTGAGTAGATCGCTGTGAGGGTAAATTCGCTGAGAGTGGGTCTCTCTCACGTGCTCGCCCTCCTCGCCGAGGGAGATATCGAAGGAGTTGAACTGGAGCCGGCGCTTCTTATCGTAATAAGAGTGCCGCGTGTACACAAACCCGGGCCCCTCCTCGGCGTCGTGCAGATTGCTGAAGTGAACGAGGGAATTGCGCTCCGTGCAGACATCGAAGACAAACAGACTAGACGGATTCAGGATCCGACATACGGCCAGGAGAGCGGTCTCGACATCGGCGGCGGTCAGCAGGTAGTTGAAGCTGTCGTACAGACAGACAGCGGCATCGAAAGGTCCACCCACCCCTTCGAGAGAGCGCAGATCGCCGGTGCGAAAATCGATCTCTCCGGCCTTGCTCTTCGCTTTGCCACGGGCGACTTCCACCATGGCGGCGGAGCCGTCAACACCGGCCAGATGGTATCCCAGTGCGTTCAGCTCGATGGTGAGAGTTCCCGTCCCGCAGGCGAGGTCGACCATCCGCTCAGGCTCCTGGTCAAAACGCTGGAAAATCCGGCGCACATAGGCGGCCCAGCCCTCGTAATCCACGTGGCGCATGACGTAGTCGTAGATCGCGGCCAGTCCCTCGTAAGGCTCTCGCTCGACTGTTTCAGCGCCACTGGGTTTCATGTGGGGGGGTTAGATTTCATCGTCGAAACCGAAGGCATCCTCGACCTCGCGCTGCTTCCTGGCCAACAGACGGTAACACTCCTGACGCCGGCTCTTGGACAGGGGTCTCAAGGGTAGAATGAGGATCTCGGCTTCCAGGAAAAAGTCGGCCGCATCGATACAGAGCACATCGCCGATCGACAGCGAGTGGCTGGCCTTTGCGGTCTGTCCACCGACGCGGATTCTGCCTTCGTCGCATGCCCGCTTGGCGCCGCTGCGTTGCTTGAAGAGCCCCGAGTTCTTAAGAAACACGTCCAGCCGGGTCATGGGGCCACCTAACTGGGCGGGTCGCCTTCATCGTCGGTTTGAGCTCGGTCCGGTGCGTCCAGCGGGCTCCACAGATACTCCTCATCGAGGCGTTCCTCGACGTGGATTTCCTGTTTAAACTCGTCGATGACTTTGCGCATGACCTCCTGAAGCCGATCCTCGCGCACAAAGGATTCCAGCGTACTGGTGTCGTCGTTGATTTTGAGGATGTGCGCCCCGTCCTCGAGCAGAAAGGGTTGAGAGATTTCACCTATCCGCAAGTGCAGGATATGCGGCTGCAGAAAGGGCTCAATCGAACTCGTGTCGCGGATCTGCCAGAGGCCGCCCTTCTGCGCCGTCAACAGGTCCTGGGAGTACTGCCGGGCGAGCTGGCTGAATTCCTCGCCGGCGAGAGCGCGGTCACGCAGCTCGCGCAGCTTCTCCACCGCCCTCTCCTTGTCGTCCTGCGTCGTCCTGATGCGGACAAGGATGTGACTGGCACACAGTTCGGTCTCCCGCTTTTCGTGCAGCAAGATGAGGTGGTAGCCTTGCTCGGTCAGCGCGGGTTCGCTGATCTCACCCGGTTTCAGTTCGAAAGCCGCCTCTTCGAAACTGCGCATAAGCAAGCCGTGCTCGAAGCAGCCCAGATCGCCACCATCAGCGGCGGTACGCGGATCCTCGGAGAACCGCCGCGCCACATTGGCGAAATCCTCTCCCGCTTCCAGCATTCTCTGGATATTGCCGATTCTGTCCATCCCCGCCTCGAGCACCTCTTCCGGCGGCGTCACCTTGATGTTGATCTGGCTCAGAGAGATCCTCGCCGGCAGACTGTCGATGTAGGCCTCGCGGTAAGCATCGACGTCGCGACGCGAGATAAAACTGCGGTAGGCGAGCGTGGACAGATACCTGTCGTACAGCATCCGGTGACGGATCTGCTTGCGATAGCGGGATTTGAGCTGCCGCTGCGTGAGGCCTGTGCGCTCGAGCATATCCTCGAACTCGCCCGCGGTCATGGTGGACGTAATGCGATCCATTTCCGCTCTGAGAAAATCCTCTACCTCACCCACATCAATTACGACGCTGTCATGGCGGGCTTTGAGGACGATAACCTCCTCGTCCACCATGGCGCTGAGGGCGCGCTTGCGGTGCCCCGCTATCGCCTCGGGAGACATGAAGCGGGGGTCGCCCTCCTGCTGCAATTCCATGAGCAGGCGCAAGTTGAGCTCGGACCATAGAATAACCGACTCGTCCACCTGGGCGACGATGCGGTCGAGGAGCTCGGGCGCTGCGGCTGCCACCGCAATTCGGGAGGAGGCCAGCAGGGCCATGCACAAAATTATAGGTATCTGGGATAGTCTCATATGTCGTTAGGTCTGTGTCGGGCGGGGCTACTTTTCAGGAGCCTGCCGCCGCCAGTTGTCCCTCATCTAGGTGCCAGTTGTTCCGGCTCTTCAAACGGTCCGTCAGCTCCTCGAGGCGCTGACGGTAATTTTCAAGTACCAGAGCTTCCACGATCTGCGGACGCACGCTCTTCAGTTCCTTGACCGTGCCGGCCTCCTTCCGGGATAGCACCCTGATGATATGTTGGCCGCGCACCGTGGCCACGGGTTTGGAGATCGTCTCCAAAGTCAGATTCTGACAGGCCTCCCAGAGCACGGGATCGTCGTCAGCAGAGAAATAACCGAGGTCTCCCCCAGCTGCGCTGGAGCTCAAGTCCAGCGAGTGCTGAATGGCAGCGTCGGCAAAGGAATCGCCTTGGAGCAGACTCTGTCTCAAGGCGTTGGCATCCCGCGCATATTCCAGCAGAATGTGCTCGACGCGAATCTCCTCATCGACGCGTTCGTATCTATCCTGATGCCCGTAGTAATAGGTGCTGATGGCCTCGTCGGTCACCTCCACTTCGCGGTCCTGGAATTCCCGCTCCAGAAGAGCCGCTACCAGAAGGTCGCGACGGGCCTGGTCGATCAGTTCCTGCAATCGGGCATCGCCGTCCAGGCCCTGCTCTAGGGCTTCCTGGTAGAGCAGCTCCTGCTGAACCCAGTTTTCGACGAAGCGGCGCAGGCCCTCGCCCCCCTCCTGCAGGCTGGAATCGTAGGGAAACTGACTCCGCAGCTCCACCTCGGTCAGGATCTCGTCGCCGACGCGGGCGACGACCAGATCCCCCTCCTCAGAAGGGCCACACCCCACTACCAGCGCCAGACACAGGCCGACTTGCGGGTACTTCACAGAATCTCCTCGACGATGTTCCGCGCCTTCTCGAGACGCTCCTGCTCGTCGCTGGCCCGAATAAAGGTCTCGATGACGAGTCGATCGGTAATATTGAACTCCAACTCGGTGGAGCTCCTTTCCACCAGCCGTTGAATATCAGCCGGGGTGACCTGCAAGTCCTGGGGAAAGATCATGCGGAAACGCGACTTCTCCAGCTGCACGGCGCTCAGGCCGACCTGCCGCGCCATGATCTTTATTTCCATGATGTTGAACAGGGAGGTGAGCTGAAATGGGGGACGGCCAAACCGGTCCACCATCTCCTCCTTCACCGCCAGAAGATCGACGATACGGCGAGCGTCGGCGAGCCGCTGGTAGAACTCCATCTTCATATCGGTATCGGGGATGTAGTCGTCGGGTATGTAGGCGGTGACACCGATCTTGATATCCGGCTCCACCTCCGGCTCAACACTTTCCCCCTTGAGCTCGCGCACCGCTTCCTCCAGGAGCCGGCAGTAGAGATCGAAACCGACGGCGGTTATGAAACCGTGCTGCTGGGAGCCCAGAAGATTCCCGGCTCCGCGGATTTCCATGTCGCGCATGGCGATGTTGAAACCCGAACCGAGTTCGCCGAACTCCTCGATGGCGCGCAGGCGCATACGGCTCTTGCGGGTGAGACGCTTCCCTTTGGGCACAAGCAGGTAGGCGTAGGCGCGTTCCTTGGAGCGACCCACGCGCCCGCGTATCTGATAGAGCTGCGCCAGGCCCAACATATCGGCGCGATTGACGAGTATGGTATTCACCGTCGGAATGTCGATGCCGGACTCGATGATCATTGTACTGACCAGACAATCGTATTTCCGTTCCAGAAAATCGGACATGATGCGC
>Ga0310122_10001330_pt1 | contig 15832 bp, 10 predicted proteins | sample CB6_Bottom_1051__FD_203503 | JGI IMG/M metagenome (GOLD analysis project Ga0310122, IMG submission 203503) | Marine microbial communities from Western Arctic Ocean, Canada - CB6_Bottom_1051 | ecosystem: Environmental > Aquatic > Marine > Oceanic | place: Canada: Western Arctic Ocean | collected...
GCTTTTACTTTTGATGCCGTCTTGTGTCAATCCCGAGTGAATGACGTCGCCGGATCGCCGAAACGTCTTATCTGTCCTGATCGTCCCCGGTTGACTATGCTCTGGCTGTCGCACCAAAGTCTGAACTCACGTGTGATCGCCTAGAATTCGTGGAAGGTGTCAGTCAGTTCAATTGGCCAGGAGCTTCGATCCGTGGAATTGCCGCGAAATCCAACCAGACACGTCAAAATTGGGACGGTGGCCATCGGTGATGGGAATCCTATCGCCGTTCAAAGCATGACGGCAACTCGGACGCAAGACATTGATGCGACCGTTGGCCAAATCAACGCGGTTTCCGATGCCGGAGCCGATCTGTTACGAGTTGCCGTTGACAGCCGCAAGGATGCCGAAGCACTGGCGGAAATCCGTAATCAGACGACAGCTAACCTGTCGGTTGACTTGCAAGAAAATTACCGATTGGCCGAACAGGTGGCTCCCTACGTCGACAAGATTCGCTACAACCCCGGTCACCTCTATCACCACGAACGCGAAAAACCGTGGCAGGACAAAGTCGAATTCATCGCCCGTGTCGCTCAAGAGCATGATTGTGCGGTTCGAGTTGGCGTGAATTGCGGATCCGTCGATCCGGCGAAATCCGACAAATACGCCGACGACGATTCCATCTCGCCCATGTTGGAAAGCGCACTTGACCATTGTGCGTTCCTCGATTCATTGGGATTCACGCGCTATTGCGTTTCGTTGAAAGATTCGAATCCCCAAAAGGTGATCGATGTCAACAAACGCTTTGCCGAGAAACGTCCCGACGTACCGTTGCATTTGGGAGTCACCGAAGCCGGCATGCCGCCCGACGGAATTATCAAGACACGGATTGCTTTCGAGCAACTGATCAGCCAGGGAATCGGTGACACGATACGAGTGTCGTTGACCGTCCCTAACGACCGCAAGCACGAAGAAATCGAAGCCGGCCGTCAGATTCTGACCGACATCGCCGATGGCCGAGTCCGCTCGGTCGTCGATTTTGGTTTGAACACGCTGAACATCATTAGTTGCCCCAGTTGCTCGCGCGTCGAAAACGAAGCGTTCGTCGAATTGGCGGCCGACGTCAAAGCGATGACGGCATACGCCCAGGAACACGCCATCACGATCGCCGTCATGGGTTGCCGAGTGAACGGTCCTGGAGAAACCGACGACGCCGATCTCGGCCTGTGGTGTGCTCCGAACTTCGTCAATTTGAAACGCGGCGAAGAATCACTGGGAGCTTACCCGTACGACGAAATCCTACCGCGGCTAAAACAGGAACTCGACGCGTTGATCGGACAGCGTACCCGTGCGAATTGAGCGTGTTTCCTTCGCTAAGAAACTGAGGAAGAATTGATTCCCGAAAATCTATTCTGGTGGGTACCACGTCTTGCCGTTCAGGCAAGGCGTGTCGCGCAGCGACGGGAAACTGTTCTTTGGCTGGCTGAAAGCAAAGTTCGATACGAGTGCTTACCGGCACACTTTGCGAGGCTGTATTTTGGCTCTGATCGTGGTACAGCGATTTCCGTTTCGTTTAACGGCAAGCCGCAGGCGACTGCGTTTCGTTGCCGGTCTTCGTTCCGCGCAACGCGGTCGCCTGCGGCTTGCCGTTAAACAAAGGAACAACGGTTGCACAGTTTCTCGTTTTGCTACTCCGCGTCCTGTGTTGCGATTTCCGAGGCTGCCACGACGCGTGTTCCAATGCGTTCGCCGGCGATGACGCGTTCGATGTTACCGGATTTCTTGAAGTTGAAAACAACGATGCCGATACCGTGTTCCATGCAATGGTGTACGGCCTGAGCGTCCATGACCTGCAGGTTTTGTCGCAGGACATCGTTGAACGAGATCACCGAATACCGGACCGCGTGAGGATTTTTTTCGGGATCTTCCGCGTAAACTCCGTCGACTTTGGTGGCTTTCAGCACGACATCGGCTTCAATCTCACGAGCCCGCAGGGCCGCGGCGGTGTCGGTCGTGACGAACGGGCTGCCGGTTCCCGCGGCCAGAATCACAACCCGGCCTTTTTCCAGATGTCGCACGCACCGCCGGCGGATAAACGGTTCGGCAACGCCTTCCATGCGGATCGCACTTTGCAGCCGCGTTGGCACGCCGGCGTTTTCCAGCGCGTCTTGCAGAGCCAGTCCGTTGATGACGGTGGCCAGCATTCCCATGTAGTGGGCCGTCGACGGCGCGATCGCCGCGCTCACGGCCGCGAACTGTTTGCCGCGTAGAATGTTGCCGCCGCCGCAAACAATCGCCAATTGGACTCCCGTTTCGACAACGCGTTTGATCTGTTTCGAGAACTCGGCAACCTCCGTCATGCTGATGCCGGATTCCCCACTGCGGCAGAAACTCTCGCCACTGATTTTGAGAATCACACGTTTGTACACAGATCTCGGCGCGGTTGCTTCCGTCATGGTAAAGTTCCTTTCGACGGTAGGACGGGGACTCCTGCCCGTCAGATCAATGATGACGGGCAGGAGTTCCCATCCTACCAATGAAAAACCTCTACGTTCCGAGAACCCAACACGTGAATCCGGCCGCTTCCAATCCGTGCTCGGCCAATGCCTGGCTGACCGTCTTGGAATCGTCCTTGGCGAAGGCTTGTTGCACCAAGACGCCTTGTTCGACGTAGAAGTTCTTCATCCGGCCGTCGACGATCTTGTCGATGATGTTATCCGGTTTTCCGGTTGCCCGGGCTTCTTCCGACAGACGGTCGCGTTCGGTTTGGACGGCTGCCTGATCCAGTTCGTCCGTCGTCGTCACGCTGGGACGCAAGGCGGCGATGTGCATGGCGACGTCTCGTAGGACGGGCGATGTGGCATCCTCACCCTTCGCCTGAAACAACGTCCCCGTTTTGCCGTCATGATGGACGTAACCGGCGACGGGCCCGTCAACACGTGTGACCTTGACCACCACGATTTTCTCGCGGATTTTGTTGACCAGTCCCTCGTAAACTTCATTCAGCGTCTTGCCTTCGACATCGGGCGCCGGTTGAGAAAGCAGTTCTTCTGGGTTTGAGGCTCCCGTGCCATCGAGCATCTGACGAGCGCACTGATTGCCCAGCGACTGAAACTCGTCATTAGCCGCGACCGGCGCCGATTCGCACTGAATTTCAACCATTGCCGCGGCGCTGCCGTCGTCCTTCACGATGATTGTAATGCGGCCCTCGCCCGTGGCGTTGTCGGCACGCTTCAGTTGGATCTTCTTCGATCCGTCCTTCAAAATTTCGATCGCCTTTTCCTGGTCACCATCGGTTTGAACCAATGCTTTTTTGCAATCCATCATCGGAAGATCGGTCAGCTCGCGAAGAGCCTTGACGGCGGCAGCGGTGATTTCGGCCATGTTACTTTCTCCTTCTCTAGTGCGAATGCTGTGCGGAAATGCGATGGTTGCGATCCGGCGAATCGTATGCCGGTGCGTCAATTCCATTGACACGCCTGAACATGCGGCAGTTCGGCCGGCTTCCGCAAAGCGCGAACGTTGTTCGAGCAAGAAAACAATCCGTCGCCGCGGCCGATGCTGGCCAGCGGCAACGGAGTATGGCACAGCCATTTTGAAATGTCCGGTTCAAGTTGCCAATTCGTGTTCTTCTCACGGCCCGCACGGACAAGACAACATGGCCCCGCCATATATCGAAACGATTAAATACTCGGAACAGCCTTTGGTTCGTCGCCATCCTGATCGTCGACGACTTTTTTCGGCTCTGGCAGTTTAGCCTTCCCTTCCAGGATCGCTTCCGACAGATAGTTCAAGACCAGACGGATTGAACGGATACTGTCGTCGTTGCCAGGGATCGGCAGGTCGACGTCATCGGGATCGGAATCGGTGTCGATCAGTGCGACCGTTTTGATTCCCAACAGCCGGCATTCGTTGATGCAGTTTTTTTCCTTGTTCGGATCGATCACGATGACCGCTTCCGGCAGCCGGTTCATCTCGCGAATCCCTCCCAAGTTTCGGTTGATCTTTCGAAACTCACGAGTAACGCGGGCTTGCTGCTTTTTGGAATAAGTTGCCAGATCTCCGCTCTCGTTCAGCTCTTCCAATTCTTCCAACCGGCGCAATCGGCTGCGGACCGTGCGGAAGTTCGTGAGTGTCCCGCCCAGCCATCTCTCTGTACACCAGGGCATTTCCGTTGCCGCAGCCGCTTCGGTGATCGGTCCGGCCGCCTGTCGTTTCGTGCCGACAAACAGAATCAGGCTGCCTTGTCCCGACACGCGTTTCAGATACCGCTGAGCCCGCAGCAATCCGCGAACGGTTTCCTTGATATCAATGATGTGGATCAGATTGCGACGGCCATAAATGTAGGGCCGCATTTTGGGATTCCATTTACTGGTCCGATGACCGAAATGCACTCCCGACTCGAGGATTTCCTTGACGACAATTTCTGCCACGATTGTGATCTCCTGTTCCCGAACCATTCGGGAGGGTAATACTGGGCACACTTGCGACGCAGCAAGCGTTCTTGGCCGCACGTTTTCAAGAAGAATGAAACTGACACCCCGAAGAATCCACTAGCTCCGTGCGAAAGTGGGTGAAATTCCAAGAGGCATCCCGGCAGTGCCGGGCCGCAAATTCACTCACGATCCGCCGTGAGTGCCGAATTTGGAACCGCTTATCGTATTGATTCGCCAAACTTGCGTCAAACCACGCTCTTGCGGCCCAAGATTTCATGTGGGAACTAAAGAATCTCGACGGTTCCCGCGCTTCCATCAATTGTGATCGAGCTACCATCGACGATTCGCTGGCATGCCGACGGAACCCCAAGAACGGCTGGGACACCAAACTCACGGCAAATGACGGCTGTGTGAGAAAGAAGGCCGCCGGTTTCCGTGATGACTCCGGCAACGCGATTAAGGACCGGCGTCCAACCGGGATCGGTAAACGGACAGACAAGTATTGCGCCGGCGGGGATTTGCGTGGCGTCTTCCACGGTACCGGCGACGCGGGCAGTGCCGCGAATTGTTCCCGGACTGGCTCCGATTCCTTGCAGCGCGCCCGTACAAACGACTGGTTTGAATTGAAAGCGGCCGCCAATTTCGTTCGGAGCCTGGAAGTTGCGATAGCTTTCGTAGATTTCGCGATTGGGTTTCACCGCGGAGCGATCGTCTTCAAAAATCTCGCGGAACGTCATGAAGAAGATGTCGTCGCCAATGCCACGCCGCTCGGCGATTTCCAACACATGGCGGCGAATCAAGTAATACATCCGGCTCGACAGGTCACGTAATTCCTCACGGAGCCAAACGAAATGTCGCAAGCGATCGAGTTTGCGGTTAAATGAACGGCGTTTCCAAATCGGTACCCGTGCGACGGCCTCCGCTCGTGCTTGTTCGTATGCCGGTCGCGGATCGGCGGCTTCTTGGCCCGATAAATTGTTGAGCAGTTGTTCGACGAATTCCCGATCCTCGTCCCAGCGCGGCTGAATGATGTCGAGCCCCAAACGGTACTGGTGTCGGAATTCGCGGAGTAATTGTGTGACGTCAGAATCGCCGCGCTCGGCCATCTCTCGCATCTTTCGGACGGGTGCCGCGTGACGGAGTGGCGGTAGCGCGGCAACCAATGATGAGTAATCAGCCTGCGGGAAAGACATCTTGAAATCCATTTTCGCGAGCGAAAGTGCGAAGATCGTTCGAAAATACGTAGATTCCGTTGCGAAGAAATCGCGTTCGATCAGTCGGAGGAATGACGAATCAACATCGTCGTCGGCGGTCGGCTCGTACTGCCGCTCGATCTTGTCGAAATCACTTTCCAGCAGCGTCCGCGCGGACGCCGCTTGTTTCTTGAGGAATGAGCGCACTCCGAACGCGATTGGCAAAACTCGAAACAAGCTCCGCAATGTCAACGGTGTGCAGTTTCCGTCGCCTTCGTAATTGATCTGGACGCTCAAATCGTTATCGAATTCGCGTTCAACGAAACCTGGAATCTTGGCCACGCATTGTTTGACAGCTCCCAGATTCCAATACGGCCGGCCAAAAAACATCCGGGCAGCCTGAAAATCATCGGTTAACAATTTGACTTCGCGCAGGCAGCTCTTCAGAGTGGTTTCCCAAATGAAGTCATACAGCGACCACATCAGCGGCGAGCAAACAGTGCTCGACACGCCGCCATCGCGAAAGTCGGCGTTGGTCCATTCACCGACTTCGGCGAAAAATCCGATGCGAGTGATCGGCCGCGCTTGCAGGATGTAAAACACTTCGTCTTCGATCGCGAATTCGATGTCTTGAGGTGTTCCGAAGTGCCGATGGATTTCGCGCGCCGTCGCAGCAATCTCGGACGCGTATTTCCGCAATAGCGGATCGGTGTTTGGCAGAGCCGACTTGCGGCCGGCCAACAAGTCGTCAGCGAGTCCCTCGCAGGCTTCGATGACGACTTCTTCGGCACCGGTTGTCGGATTGACCGTGAACGCCACGCCTGCCAAGACGGGCTGCACCATGCGCTGCACGATGACTTGCATTCGTAGTGATTCCGCGGCAATCCCGTTGTGCCGGCAGTATTCGATGACCGTTGGTGTTCGCAGCGATTCGTGACATTTGCGAACAGCCGCTTCAACTTCATTTGCCGACGACAGATTCAGAAAGCTGCTGAACTGGCCGGCGAACGACGTGTCTCGCCCGTCTTCGGCCGACGCCGACGAGCGGACGGCCAATGGCGTGCCGAGACGGCTGACAACTTCATCGAAGTCAGTTGGCGACACAACGAATTCAGGAACACGAAACCCAGCCGACTGCAATTCGCGCAAGACGGCGGCTTTGCCTCCAAGCCTTTGCCGATTTTCACTAACGAGTGTTGACATGAGCCTCTCGTCGTTCGGCGCCCAGCATGCAAGTCTGACGATCGGCCAACTCGAACCCGTGCCGGATTGCGATGTTTGCGATACGAGAGATCTGATCGGCTGTCAGTGATCCGGCAAATGTCGCATCTCGAACTCCTTCGAATCCCAGCAGGATGCCTTCCGCCATGCAACCAAAAGTGTATCCGTTCGGGAGCGGAAACCCGTCAATCTCTAAATCCTCACCGAACGGAAGCCGCACGATACCACCCTTGAGAATTTCGATATCGGGGCGCAATTCCGGTGTTTTAGGATGAATGCTGCTGGGCACGGAAACGTCGCACACGATCGTGTTCTCGGCAAAGTGAGTTGGCTCCAACGGTGTTTCGACGGTACTCATCGCCGACAGCACCACATGCGCATGGCGGATGTCGGTGATTTCGGTCGAGATCTCGGAGTTTGGAATTCTCGACGACAGCTTGTTCAACCGCGCGGCAGAACTTCGCTTGTTACTACCGAGCAAGATCGTCCGGCGGAATTCTCGTCCGAGGAATTCGGCGCATGTGCTGCCAATGTTTCCCGCCGCACCGGCAATCGCGAGGACGGAATCTGACCGGTTGATCCCACGCTCACGCATTGCGCGATCGATGGCTTGAATCGCCAACGCGATTGCGAAACTGTTTCCGGTCGTCAGGCCCATGTCGGTTACATTCAGACCACGGCCGTTGCGAGTCGCGATGGACGTGTATTGGCCGAGCGAGACGACGTCACAACCCAAGTGCCGGGCAACCTCGACAGCTTGCTCGATCAGTTGCTGGCATTGTCCACGCCGTCGCGATTCAATCCTGCGTTTCATCCACGAAGACGTGACTGGCAACATGATGGGATATAAGCGAACGTTTTCGTCCGTGAGCGAGCGGACATCGACGCCACTCATCACCACGGGACTTGCAAACGTACTGAATCGTTCCAAATAGTCTTTCAGTGATTCGCTCGAAAGATTATCGAATGACGGTTCTTGGGCGACGAAGTCGTACACATCGATTCCGTGAAACAACCACGCCACGCGCTTTGGCGGAATGTCGCGTTGTTGCTCACGAAACCGGGATTCATTCTTGGCGAACAGTTTCCAATCGGTTTGCAGCCAAGTCGTTGTTGGCTGAGCGGCATCGGCGACTGGTTCCGCGAGGAACTCGGTCAAAGCCACGGCATCGCCGTCTCGCAGACGCGTGCAGATATCTTCGAGTGCACAAATCAGCCGATCCAAGTCAGCGTCACGGATCAGTACGGACGGCTGAATCCGCAGCGTAAACGGATCGCTGAGCGTTGCCGTTGCGCGAATCTGATGCCGATTCAACAAGTATCCCATCAACGCAAAGACAAGGTTGTCCTGAGACGACAGAAATCGCAGCACAAAGCTGGAGGAATCGGACAGACGGCGAAATTCAATGCCGATCATCAACCCGGCTCCGCGGACATCGGCGATGATGTCGGGGAATTCTTGTCCAATAGACCGCAGCCGGCCAAGTAGCCGATCACCTTTCGAGCGACAAGTGGCAAGAGTCGCCTCGTCGATCAATTCCAGAGTTTTCATCGCCAGGGCGCACGAAAACTCGTCTTCCGCAAACGTGCTGGTGTGCAGCAAATCAAACGATTCGTCATAGCGGTCACGACGGATTAACAGCGCCGAAATCTTCGCGACACCTCCGCCGAGCGATTTGGCCAACAGAATGTAGTCGGGATCGACGCCCAGGTTTTGACACGCCAGGAATCGGCCCGTGCGTCCCGTCCCCGTCTGACATTCGTCAGCGATCAACGGTACGTGGTGTTCCGCACACAACTCGGCCGCCCGCTGCAGGAAGGCAGGTTCCAGCAATCGAATGCCACCTTCTCCTTGAATGGGTTCGAAAATGAAGCCGGCGATTTCTGTCAGTCCGGCGAATGTCGCCTCCAAGTGCGCGATATCGTTGACTCGCACGCGCGCAACGTTCATTCCATTCAGCTTGAACGGTTTGCGGTAAGTTTCGTTTGCATCGAGCTGGACGGCTCCCAGCGTCTTTCCATGAAACGCGTTTTCGAGGCACACGAAGGTGTGGTTGCCGGTCTCCAGCATCGCGTGTTTCATCGCCGCTTCGACGGCTTCGGCACCCGAGTTACCGAAGACCGCACAGAAATCACCGTTGGCACGACGCGACAACTCGGTTGCCAGTTGACAGGCGCCTTCACGCATCGAACCCTGCACGTGAAGTGGCCGGCCGCTCGACAGAAATTGTTGTGCCTCGGCGACGAGTGCGGGATGCGAATGTCCTAGTAACAGCGAACCGTAACCGCAGACCAGATCAAGCACTTCGGTTTCGATGCCGTTCTCATCACGATAAAAGACGAAATCACCGGCCGCGCGATGATAGACAACGTCAAGCCGCAGTGCTTGGAGCAACTTGGATAATCGCGGGTGATGATTCAACTCGAAGTCCTTGGTCCGCTACGCAGGATCGCCGTGTTCGAGCCAGCAACGGCTGCACTTTTTTTGGCCAGCGATCGCACTGGCGGTTGCAAGATTTCCACAATAACTTCCCATCGGATTCGGTCGCACGAGTTGGCGGTGAAAAAGCGCGCTATCCAACGAAACAAGACCCGTGGCGGTTTTCGAGCGTTTTTACAACGCGGAAAGAACTTCAGAGATCGTCCGATCCAAGATCGAAACGATCTCGTCGGCCTGTTTCTCGGTCAAAACCAACGGCGGTCCTAGTGCCAGCCAGTTGGGATCGAATCGCGTCAGCAGTCCGTTTTCAAGAGCACGTTGACCGATCTGGGTGCCGATTGGAAAGTCAAATTGCTCCTTCGTGTCGGGATTGCGCACGAATTCCATCCCAAGAAAGAGCCCTTTGCCGCGGATGTCGCCGATGATGCCATGCTTGGAGCCAAGCTGCTCGATGCCTTTTCTCAGATGAGCCCCGACTTGACGCGCGTTCGCGCAAAGATCGCGTTCGACGATTTCAGCCAAGGTTGCCAAACCGGCCGCGCTGGAAATCGGATTGCCTTCAAACGTATGCCCCTCGACGAATCCCGGATTGCTGGCCGGATCGCCCCAGAACGCATCGGCAACGTGCTGACGGCAAACCAATGCTGACAACGGCGCGTATCCGCCACTGAGACCTTTTCCCAGACAGACCAGATCGGGGATGACGTCGAACGTCTGTGCCGCGAGAAAATTGCCCGTTCGCCCCGCCCCCGTGATGATCTCGTCAAATACCAACAGCACATCGTATTTGTCACAGATTTCGCGCAGCATCGGCAGATATTCTTCGGGAGGATCGATGATGCCGCCGGTGTGTCCGATCGGTTCGACCATCACGGCCGCCACGGTTTCAGGACCTTCCATTTCGATGACGTCACCGATCAAACTGGCACATGTCAATTCGCAAGATGGATATTCTTTGCCGAACGGACATCGGTAACACGTCGGCGGAAACACATGCACGAATCCGCCAGCCAGCGGTTCGTTGACGGCGCGGCGCGACGCCAGACCGCCGGCCGACAGCGAACCCATCGTGGAGCCATGCCAAGACTGATACCGCGAGACGATTTTGTATTTCGTCGCCTGACCCTGCAGCTTGAAGTACTGGCGAGCCATTTTGATCGCGGCCTCGGTGGCTTCCGAACCGCCGGACAAGAGTTTGACGGCGTTCAAATCTGCAGGAGCCAACTCGGCGATGCGGTTGGCCAGTTGCACGGCCAGCGGATTGGTTCCGTGCATTACTGGAGAAAAACTGAGCACGTCCATTTGTCGCTTGATCGACTCGATCACGCGGCGGTTGTTGTGTCCGACGCTGACCACATAGATGCCGGAAAGTGCATCAAGATACTGCTTTCCGTTGACGTCCCAATAATGGACGCCGTCGGCTCGCGACATGATCAGTGGATTTTTCACAAAGTCGGTCATCTGCGACCGGACGAATATCTTCCGCAGGAATTGCTCTTCCGTCGATTGTGCTTCCGAAATTGTCACGTTCGTGGTTTCTTCAATCGTGTGTTGATCCATGAGTTTTTTCCTGGGCGCCTTTCAATTTCATAGTGTCACGCCACGCCATTCTTCTTTGTATTCCGTAACATCAACGACGTTGCCATCGGGGTCCAACACTTTGAACGACCGGCGCGGCGTCCAATCGTCACCAATCTCGTTTCGCGACTTGACGTCGTCTTTCGAGAACTCAGCTCCCCAATCGGACAATCGCTGCCAACATTCTTTCAAGTCATCGACGATGACTCCAAAATGAATGTACTCGTTGCCTTCGTCGAGGACTGGCCGCGAGCAATCATCGGGCTGCTGCAGCAACGTAATGTTGTTCACACCGTCGCTCAGGTCGAGACCGAGTCCGCTCGGCCGGTAGCCGATGAACTTCCAATCGAAAGCGGTTTCGTAAAATGTGCGGGACTTTTCCATGTCCATGCACCGGATTGCCAGATGTCGTAGTGAAGCCATTGACTGCTCCGTTAAGAGGATCTCTTTCGGCCATTTCCATCAAAGAGGGCAAATGCACTTGTGATCTGTCAGCCGTCAACCGATGGGTGTCAAAAAGTCACAAGACTTCTGGTTCGAACTTAGCTGTGACAAAACACTCGTTTCCGGTTTCAACAATTCTGAACCAATCTCACGAAAATAGAAAGTTGTAGTAGCAGAATATGCCAAGACAGTTTACCATCGGTTCACTGCCGTTCTGATTTTTGGATATTTTTTTGACCAGCACTGCATCTGGCAATTCTCGGTCTTAGGCGAGATCAGGAAAGGGGCTCAAGATGGCAATCGACGTCACTTGCGACAGTTGTTTTTACGAGTTTAGTGTTCAAGACCAGCATGCTGGCAAACGTGGCCGATGTCCTGAATGCGGCGAGAGTGTCATGGTACCGGGTCGAGCTAGCCGCCCACAACGTCCCGCCCGAGGTGGCGCGTCGCCACCGTCCCGCCGGCCATCGTCGGGCGGCCGAACGAGAAGCGAATCGTCATCGGGATTGTCGGCTCCGGTCGGCGTGATCGTCGCTGGTTCCATCGCCGCGGTCGCCGTTATTGGATTTCTCGTGTATGCAATGGCTCGTGGCAGCGGCGAAAATAATTTGCCAGCCGGCGGCCAACAAATTGCCGCGAACGGTGAAAACGGCACTGCATCGAGCAACGATGACAAGTCGTCAGACGCCTCCAAGCGTTCGCAATCGCAGGGAAGCTCAAAGAGCGGCAATTCTCAGAATTCCAACGGCGCAAAATCGCAAGAAGTTACGTCAAACTCGACGGCGGGTTCATCGATTTCCACCGTTCCCAACAATCAGTCAGACAATAACAATCCGCAAACAAATGGCGGAGGCAACTCACCGGGCAACTCGGCAAGCAATTCTAGTACCAGTGCGGCTGCAAAAACGATGTCAACAAAGGAATTGGTGGCGCTCATAGAGCCATCCGTCGTTCGAGTTAACGCCGTGAACGAAGAGGGCAAGCTCGAATGGCATGGCAGCGGTTTCATCATCGAATCATCCGGCGTGATCGCGACGAATCACCATGTCGTTGCCGGGGCACACAAGGTTATTGTTGAATTCTCGGACAAGAAGAGTTACGCCGCCGAAGGTTACTACAAGATGAATCAGAAGTGCGATATTGCGATCATCAAGGTGAAATTGCCGCCGGGTTATCGGGCGCTTCCGTTAGCGAGTTCTGTGGCCGAGAAGGGAGAACAGGTTGTGGCCTTTGGGTGTCCGCACGGACTTGATTTCACGATCACCGACGGAACTGTGAGTGCACTTCGGACGTCGGAAGACATGAAGAAGATGGTTGGCCGCGACGGCACGGGAGAATGGATTCAAACGTCCGCACCGATTTCGTCAGGAAATAGCGGTGGCCCACTGGTCAACATGCAGGGCGAAGTGATTGGCATTAACAGCTTGACCAGCACTCGGGGGCAAAACCTGAACTTCGCCATTTCGGCGGCTGATGTCCGTCAAATGTTCGAGTCCCGGGGCGAGACATTGGTGGCTCTTTCCCGGGCTACCGAACCGAAAGGTGGCACAAAAACGCCTTCAAAGAAACAAGGGGAAGAATACGCGAAGATGTATCTCGCTCAAATTGACTCCGTCTTTATCGGCGTGGCGAAGGAGGGTGACGCCGTCGATAAAAAGTCGCAGGAAAAGATTGGCGAGGCTATCGAAGGTCTTGCCAAACGCACACTCCGTAAATTAGATATTGGAACGGCTGGAATCATGGCCCAGTTTGGCCCGCGCATGCTCTTTACCGTCGAAGCGTTGGATGGCGCCGAGGCGGGAACCGCCGAAATCTCAATCGAGGCGGAGCTGATTTATCTTGTGCAGAAGGGTAATCTAATCCAGATCATCCCCCTTTGGAGTATGCGTGCCACTCTGGGGTCCGGGAAAAAGTTTCGTTTCCGGAAGGATCCGATGAAATACATCGATAAGGGAATGAAGGAATTCTTCCAAAAGATGGAGAACGAGATTCGGGCGGCCCGCAAACGCGCAGCGGGATAACGTCGCCAATCGATTTGGACAGAGACAAACTTTCGACAGCGTTCCCGCTGGATTTCACCGCCGGGCTGTTACATTTCCGGGCCGTCAACTTTGCTCGCTCACTTGCTTAACTTCATGCGGGCAACGCGGGCGAAGCGTTGGTCCGGCTTCTCCGGAGCTGCGTCGCTCAATACCGCCGGCAACCACATCGGACGCGGGGCCTTGTCGTCGGGCATCGATTCCAGTATGGGAATCTTGATCTCGCCGATCTTCGGGCCGAACCGATGAGCGTCGGATTCGTGGAGGAACAGCTTCTGACCGCCGATCAGTTTTGAAATCGCGGACGCCAGTTCTCCACCAAGACCCAGCCACAAAACGACGTTCGGGTCGGCTCGCAGAGCGATGCCTTGGTCGCCCGATGTTTCCATATGCTTAGCAAACGCTTCTTGCAATTCGGGGATCGTGGCATCCTCATTTGACTGCACAAAATCCGCCACCGCGCCCATCACGTCGCCTTCTTGCAACAACGTAACCCACCGCTCGTCGTCCGAATACAATTCGTCCATCGCGGACAGGTCCAAATCGTCGTCATCGCTAGTTTCTTCTTTATCGGTTTCGTCAAAGGGCTTGCCTTCTTCAACGCCTTTCTCGCGTTGCTCTTGTTCCAACATCTGCATCACGCGGCTGTCCGGAGTCGCCGGCCGGCACCGCGGCCGGCACCATTCCCGCAGAGCGAAGATCTTTTCTTCCATAGTGACCGACAACGGTACGGTTTCCTCACGGGCGCGGTCGAGATCCTTTTGGGTCATCCCAGCTTCGCTGCCGAATGTTTCGACCATGGCCGTCAAGACGATCTGTTCGATTTCCGCGCCGCTGAAGCCTTCCGTCTGTTCCGACAATGTCCGTACCTCGTAGTCGTCGGGATTGAAGTTTCGTTTTTTGAGATGAATTTCAAAAATCTCGATGCGTTCGTGGTAGTTCGGCAAGTCGATAAAGAACAGTTCGTCAAAACGTCCACGACGCAGCATTTCGGGCGGCAGAGCGGTGACCGAGTTGGCCGTTGCAACCACGAACACGCCCGCCGTGTTTTCTTGCATCCACGTCAGAAACCGGCCGACCAGCCGGACCATGACCGAATCGGTCGTGTCACCGGTTGAGCCGGCGAAACCCTTCTCGATTTCATCCAGCCACAGCACGGCCGGAGCGATCATTTCCATCAGGTTCAAAACGTCACGGAGGTTCTTCTCGGATGCACCGCTGTCGGCACTGAGCAGCGTCGAGACATCCAGCCGCACTAAGGGAAAGCTGAGCATCATCGCGATCGCTCGCGACGACAGGCTCTTACCACACCCCTGAACACCTAACAGCAACACGCCTTTCGGTGCGGGAATGCCCTGTTTGCGAGCCTTTTCGCTGAATGCCTGAGACCGGCGTTCGGTCCAATCTTTCAGCCCCTGCAGGCCGCCGATGTCTCCTTTGCCCTCGGCCAATTCCTGGAATTCCAGCATGTCCGATCCCGATACCATGCTCTTTTTCTCGGAAACCAGCAGCTTAAACGTCTCGTTGCCGATCTCGTTGCAATCCAGCAGGCCGCGGGCGAGAGCGCGGTGTGCCTCGCGCGTTGTCAGGCCCATCACGGCCTTGATCATCCGCTCTTCTTGATCATCCGTGACACTCAACGTTGAACCGTTTCGCGAGTTTCGCTCATCCAATACCGCTGTCAGTTCCTTGCGGATTTCCGGTATTCCGGGCAAAGGGAGTTCAACGGCGATGGCATCCTTCACCAATGAAACGGGAATCTGCGGATTCGGACCCATGAAGAGCAACGACTTGTTGTTTTCCTTCAGGTTGGGGATCAGGTCACGAAGCTTCCGCACAACTTTCGGGTCGTTGAGGTACGGCTGAAAATCTTTGATGAGGAAAAGCGTGTCACGACTGTATGTTTCAATCTGTTCCAGCATCGCCAGCGGACTGGCCGTGTCGCCGTCGTCGGCACGCGCCGGAGGCAGCATCCCCGTGGTGACCGACCATGTCGCGATTCCTTTCTCAATCTCCAGAGCCAATTCCGCCAGTTCCGACTCCCAGCGTTCTTCTTCCCAAGTTTCAAGAAACAGCACCGAGAAGCCCGAGACAATTCTCGCACGCAGCAGATCAACAGCTTCGGATGTTAACATGATGATTGAACCAAGAGTTGTTGGTGAGGATTCGTATTCACTTCGTCAGCGGATATTCTGGCCACAACACATTCTTGACTCAATCCTTAACAACCGGATTTGTCAGAGTGCCGATTCCGGAAATTTCAATCGAGACCGAATCACCGTTCTGCAAAGTGAATTCGTCCGGTGGCACGATTCCGGTGCCAGTGAGCAGAAAGGCTCCGTTGGGGAACGTGTTTTCTTTTCCGAGCCAACCAATCAGGTCCTCAAAGCCACGGGCCATTTGGTCGAGATTCGTTTCACCATGAAAGACCTCGCTGCCGCCGCGCTGGATTGTCAGAATGATCTTCGTGTTCGGACGATCCAGCGGTGCTTCGGGCAGCAG